>OATB01000230.1_pt1 | contig 53373 bp, 34 predicted proteins | sample 1494941 | NCBI WGS metagenome assembly OATB01 (sample SAMEA2579931, study PRJEB22360) | human gut metagenome | reverse complement strand
TTGATGGGGCGGGCCCGCTGGGGCTGTTCTTTAAGGTAATACTGCCCCTTTTGAAGCCGGTAACCATTACTGGGCTTGTGCTTAATTTTTTAGGGGCATGGAATGACTTTATTACCCCGCTGTATCTTTTGAATGATACAAAGAAACTTGGAATGATTAACTCTATATATAATTTCTTTGGAGAACATTTTAATGAATGGAATATGATTTTTGCAGATATTCTGCTGACTGTTGCACCCATAATGATTCTCTATATATTTGGACAGAAATATATTGTCAGTGGAACTACGGCAGGGGCGGTTAAGGGGTAAGTATTTCTGGGGAAAACGGTGTGAGAAATAATTTAAGACATAAAGAGGAGAAGATAATCAATGGGCTTTAAGACTGTATGATACAGTCTTAAAGCTATAAGCGAATCTAAATATGAATGTATAATCAGGAGGGAAAATATGATTCAAAAATGGGTGAAAAAGAGTTTGGCGCTGGCTGTATCTGTAAGTATGGTAATGGGGTCCGTACCGGTAAATGCAGCTGAAATAATTACGGAAGAAACCAATGACCTTATTGTTCACTTTGATATGGATGAGCTGAAGGACGGTAAGATTACGAATCGGGCTGACAACCGGGAGTTTCCGGTTGCCGGAGATAACGCAGTGTTAACCGATTCTGTCCGGAACCATGGAGCCGCACTGGAATTTGACGGAATATCTAATTATATTGACCTTGGTACGGACTATCAGGTTGATTCCAGTTATACCATTGCGGCATGGGTAAATGTTGCAGAAGATGCCAACGGACTTTCCAGAATTGTCTGCAGAAGCAGGACAACGATCCCGGGTGAGAAGGATTTGTCTTTGTATGTGAGAAATAACGGGAAGCTGGAGCATCAGGGTACAGAGTGGTTTGCATCCGATGAAAATGCTGTGGCATTTGGAACCTGGCAGCATGTTGCCATTGTAAATGATGGTGTGGTTATGAAACTGTATGTAAATGGAAATGTTGTGCAGGAAGAAAATGCGGTACTAGGTGATAATAGTAATACAGATGTAGCGCTTCTGGTTGGTTCCGGTTGGAATGAAGATGCAACGGCGCCGTTTGCAGATCATATGTTTAAAGGGGCTATGGATGAATTGCGAATATATGATACGGCTGTGAATGATGCGGATATGAAGGAACTGGCAGCAGAAGGAAACCCGGATGAAGAGGTGGAACTCCCGGAATCCTTATTTCAGTTTACATTGGATGAGGTAGTGGATGGTACCGGAGAAAATGCAGGTAAAAAGGTTGTCATTAATGAGACAGATCAAAAAGAATACGCAGTAAACGGAACCTATCGGGTGGATGACTTCGGTATCTATGGAAAGTCCCTGGAATTTAACGGAAAAGATACATTTATTAATATCGGAAATCCGGAAATTCACGATGAGTATACGTTTGAAGCGTGGGTAAATATTGATCCCAGCGGTGGTAACAGCCTGAACAAAATTTTTGGGCGTGACCGCACCACAGTTCCCCAGGACGCATTTTACTTTTGCGTCAGAAATAATGGAAATATTGAGTTTGAAAATAAAGGGTCTTCCGGAGGAACGTGGATAGCGGCAGGTGAAGAAAACAGGCTGTCATTTGACAACTGGAGCCATCTGGCTGTTACCTGTGATAAAAACACTTATAAAATGTATCTGAACGGAGAGCTGATTGCCTCGGAGGCAGTAAATGTGCAGATTGACCAGGCTTTAAATCCCAATGAGCTGCTGATCGGTTCGGGATGGAATGCAGACGGAACCGCAATTTTTAACGGACATGCTTTTAAAGGCAGAATGGATGATGTTAGGATATTCAATGTTGCATTGTCGGAAGAGCAGGTTAAAAAGTCAACAGAAGGAATCCTTCAGAATCTGCCGCCCGAGATAAAGGCAGTTTCACCATCCGATGGCAGTAATATTGGCAAACAGGGGAAGATAGCCGTTACTTTTAATATGGCTGTACTGCTGAGTACAGAAGCCATAGTTTTAAAAGATGAGACAACAGGTGCAGAGGTTCCGGCTGCAATTGAAGTAGTGGATAAGGATGATAAAACCGAGGGTGCGGAAACTTTGGAAATTACAGCATCGAATCCGCTGGATTCAGGACACCTGTATTCTCTTACCATTCCTGCAGGGGCACTGGAGAATCTTCAGGGAATAACCAACAGAGAATCAAAGACCTTTACCTTTAGCGTTGGCATAGAACTGGAAGGAAATAGTGGTGAAAGCAATCTCGGAGATTGGCTCAACGGTGAGGTTTTGATACCTTCTGCCATTGTAGAGCAGGATGATACGGTTACTATGAGCAATGGCATTGTTGAAAGGACTTTTGACATTACTAAAAATTTCATGACAACCGGTTATAACAATCTGTATACAGGACTGGATTTACTGGAAAAAGGCAGCCTTGGTGCAGATATGGAGATTGTCTTAAACGACCACTATACAGAGGGTGACGATGGAGAAGTACGGTATCAGATTGGCGGTGAAGAATCTGACTTTGATTATCTGGGTTATACAACCGAAGAAAATACGGAAGAGATTTTTAACTGGGAATATGACCCCCGTATGTCTGACCCGGCTATGAAGGATACGCCCTGGCCGGCAAAGGGAAAAGCGTTAATTGTTAACTATGGTGCAAAAGATTCTGTTGAGGAAAGATACCGGGGTGTGAAACTTCAGGTGCGGTATGAAATATACGATGGAATCCCGGTAATATCAAAATATGTAAAAGTGATCAACGAAGGCGCAGAAAATATTGTGGTTCAGCATCTTAGGTCCGAAATACTTCCTGTGCAGATACCAAAAAAAGATGCTCTGTATATGGAAACCAGCTATAATGGCGGCAATCCAAACCATGATCGAAATAATGGAAGGCATCAGTCTGTACAATGGAAGGATAAAGGAACATTCGGACAGCTGATCAGCCAGTATTCCTATGAACCGGATCTGGGACAGAAAACAGAAGAATTCGGACCGGCATACACCTTGCAGCCGGGTGAGACGTTTACAGGATTCAGGACGTATGAACTATTCCAGAGCAGCAGCTATTATGAATGGCAGCAGCTGGCGGTAAAAAAGATGTACCGGTTGCTTTTCCCCCAGACAACAGATAATCCCACCATATATCATTTAATCAGTTCGGATGAAGCCAAAATTAAAATTGGCATTGATCAGGCAAAAGCGGCAGGATTTAATATGGTACTTCTCTCCTTTGGTTCGGGCGTCAATGTAGAAGATGTCTCCCCGGGGAATATCGGGAAATATAAACGCATCTGCGATTACGCCCATGAAAGGGATATCTTAATCGGCTCCTATACCATGGTAGTGGCGCGCGGAGATCAGGGTGCCCATGAAAGCTATAACGGATGCTGGGGCAATATGCGCTGCATGACCTCTGCGTCGGCTGAAACAAGTCTTCAAAATGCATTGAAATTCTATAAAGAAACAGGAATGGATTGTATTGAAATTGACGGAACTTATCCAAGCTGGGTTTGTAACAATAAGAAACCGGGACACATCGGACATGACGGTGAACAGGATTCTATTGTGAAACAGTGGGAGAAAGCAGTCAGAGATTTCTATAGAGACTTAAGAGAATTAAATGTATATATCAATTCACCGGACTGGCATTATATGAATGGTGCAAGTATGGGGGTAATGGGATATGAAGAAGCTGCATTTGCAATTCCAAGAACCCATCAGTTGATCTATGGAAGAGAGATTGCGTATTATGGCACCTTTGGAAAAATGCCGTCTATGGGCTGGACACTGGTTCCATTTTCAGCCTATACAGGAGGAGATGATTCCGTATTCTGGCCATATGACGAAAGAATTAATGACTATGATTACATTATTGCATTGAATATGATGTTCGGCGTGGGAGGTTCTTACCGTGGTGCTAATGGGCTTTACCAGGGGGCACCATCTGAAAATGTTATGAAAACCTGGGGTGCATTTTACAATAAATACAAGGATATATTGAATGGCGATGTCATCCATATAAAACCTCCTGTATACAATATCCCGGAGGGCTCCGGAAGCCGCACCAGCGGTCAGACAATTGATATTGACGGATTTATCCATGCATCTACAGATACAAAACAAAAAGGGCTTGGTGCATTTTTTAACCAGACAGGAGAAAAAGTAACCCAAAAAGTAAAAGTTCCGCTGTATTTTACAGGGCTTACCGATTTGAAAGCAGCACCTGCTCCGATTGAAGGCTCCCATTACCGTGATGACATGCGGGTATATCCCGGACTGGGAGATTGGTATGATCCGCCCATACCGGAAATCAATACACCTGAGGGAGTTCCTACGGATAAAAAAGCAGTATTATGTTTTGGTGATATGAACCCGCAGGAATATGATGTTGACAGCAATGGAAATATTGAAATCGAGTTAACTATGGAGCCTGGAACATACGTATGGTTCACGGTATATGATCCCAAGGATGCGCCGGGATCTTCCACCGCCATACCGGTTCCCCAAAATGTGGAAGCATCTATGGAGAGCAATCAGATCGTGCTTAACTGGGAGCATGTTGCCATGGATGGAAGAAATGTGAAAGAATATGCGGTGTACCGTAACGGCGATTATCTTGGCAAAGCATTTGCCAATGCATTTACCGATAAGACAATAGAAGCAAATAAAGCCTATGAATACGAAATAATACCCGTACATAATACGGTGTCCGGAACTGGTGCAAAAGTAAACATCAGTACAGAAGAGGACAAAAAGGCTCCAGAGCTAGAGGAAGCAAAAGCAGTCGACAAAAATACCATCTTACTTCGTTTTAATGAAAAAATTGATAAAGTAACGGCGGAAAATGCAGGCAGTTATCGCGTGTCAGGAAATGAAGTTCTATCGGCACAACTGGACGCAGATGGTAAGAAAGTAACACTGACTCTGAAAAAAGATATGAAGGCCTTTACAGAGATAGAAGTGGAAGCCAGCGGTATAAAAGATCTGTCCGGAAATGTAATTGCCCAAGGCAGTACCCGTTTCATTGTATTTGGAAATCTGAGGGCATTTGACTTTAACGAGGCGGACGGAGATGAAATTCTGGACCGTATTAACGGCGAAAACGGAACAATTTATGGAAATGCTAAACGAGATTTGGGGATTCAGGGTTCTGCACTTTATTTTGATGGTACTCAAAACTATGTAAATCTTGGAAAAGTGGTGGATAGCTATCGGGATTATGGAATAGCCTTCTGGTTTAACCCTGATGATGTGCAGCAGGAGCAGACACTTCTGGGACAGCAGAGAGATACCTTCCCGGCATGGATGTGGAATCTGGGTATCCGGGATGGCAGCGTATTCTTCGAGGCAAATAATGGTAACGGAGGTAAGGATCAGGAAATAAGGATTGAACTGCTGACGGCAGCCGGACTTATCAAAGCCGGGGAATGGAATCACATTGCTCTTGTAAGGGATGGGGACAGTTTTGTGCTCTATGTAAACGGTAAACAGGAAGCATCAGAAGTAAAAGCCGGTATAGACCAATCCCAAAATGAATACACCATGTGGCTGGGAGGTTACCGGAATGCTGCCGGAGGTGAACCCACGAAGCAGTTTAAGGGCTTGATTGATGAATTAAACTTTTACAATACAAGTCTGAACGATGAATATGTGAAAGACATTTGCATGGAGTATGTAGATGTGGAAGCTAAGAGCGTTCTGGAAGGAACAGTCACATTTGCAAAAACATTATCCAAAGAAGACTATACGCCACAGAGCTATGCGAGGGTGGCAGAAATGCTGGAACTTGCAGAAAAGCTTCTGGAGCGCATCCTGCCATCCACACAGGAACTGGATAGGGCACAAGGCCAATTGAAGCAAGCAATCATGGAGCTTGTAAAGAAAGGTACTGTTGATCCGGAACAATCCTTTGATGAACTGACTGGTCAGATTCAGAAACTGAATCAGAGAGATTTTACAGAAAATGCCTGGAATCAGTTTCAGGAGAGATATAAGGCAATTCTGGCGGCAGGCAGAAAAGATGCAGAAGCCGTTGTCCAGCTTCAGAAAGCTTTGGATCAACTGAGAGTAAGCAGTGAAAATGAGTTACTGATGGAAAAAGCAATCCTGGAAAGTGTCATATCCTGTTCCAAGCTACTGAAAGCAGATGCCTATACTTGGGCTTCATGGCAAAAATATCAGCAGGAATTAGCACAAGCCCAGAGAACATATGCGGATAAAAATAGCTCAGTTGGGACAATACAGGCGGCAGTAGAAAGCTTAAAAGCCGCAATGGCACAGCTGGAAAAAGCGGTACCGGTTACGAATCCGGTATCCCTTCCTAAACCAGGGACAGCATTTAATTATGAGGGCATTAGATACAAAGTGCGAAAAGCAACTGAAAAAGAAAAGACGGTCAGTGTTATTGGAGCTGTATCAAAGTCCGTTAAAAAAATCAGCATTCCGGCTGACGTTAAATACAAAGGCCATACTTTTAAAGTGGTTTATATTAGAAGCAGTTCCTTTAGAAACTTAAATAAACTTTCCAGCGTAAGTATTGGCAGCAATGTTGGTTCGATCGGTTCCCGGGCTTTCCAGGGCTGTAAAATGCTGAGCAGTGTAAGAATTGGAAAGGGTGTTACAAGTATCGGAAATTACGCATTTTATGGTTCGGAAAAGAAACTGAAATATGTTAAGATTTATTCGTCTAAGCTTAGTAAAGTTGGAAAGAAGGCATTTTTCAAGAGCAGAAGCAATGCAGTAATTAAAGTGCCGTCTTCGAAACTGAGGGCTTATAAGAAATTATTGGTGGATAAAGGGATTAATAAGGTTGTGAAATTCTAAAGCGTAAAAAATTGCATTATGGTATAACAGAAAGAAATAAAAGTTAAAGTGGTTGGAGGGAAATACATAATTAAAATAGGGAGGGTGTGACTGATGCCGGTCACACCCTCTCCACAACTTGTGTGCCTGGGGGAGCACGTTTCTAACTGGTGCGTATTAACGCAATCATAAAATTCTGTTTTTCTTGTGTTTTACTGTCAAATAGTGTAGACTGTATTATATTGAAATATAAGTACAATTGGAAACCGCAAATAAGCGGTTTAAATGGAAGGAAAGGTAAGTATGCATGGAAGAATCCTCAACTCTTTTTCAATATCTGTACACTACCTTGACAGCGGAAATACACACGGAAAAGCTACGTTATGGTGAAAGGCTTCCATCAATCAGGGAACTTTGCCGAATATATAACGTAGGCATTCGAACGGTAAATGACGTCTTAAAAGCGTTGAATGACAATGGATATATCAAAACGGAAATCCGAAAAAACGCCACAGTAATTTATAGAAACGACGAACAAATGGGTTCTTTGCAGCCTGTTGAGCAATTATTGGCACGCAAAGAGGCGGTGGTTGATTTACTGAAAACCATGGGATGTTTCTTCCCGCATATTATCGCCAGCGGCGCTATGTTGTGTGATACAGCTCATCTGAAGGAAATGATTCGATCTGCAAGAGGGCTTAAGAATAAACCTATTAAGGAAAAGTGGCGCATCAGCACCTATATTATTCAGCAAATCATTTCGTTACATGGAAACCGCCTACTGACGGAGCTTTTTATCAATATGAACATATACGGGCAGGTGCCGGTATTGGAGGGGCTTGAGAATCCATTCCTTGATATGACATGGGATCAGGAACGAAATATTAGCTTTCTTTTTGACTCAATTAAGGAAAAAGATTATGAGGGACTGTATACCCGAATAGAAGAGTTATATGTAAATGGAGCCCTTAAAGTAGAAAGATATTTAGAGGAACTTGCGGAAATATATCCTCAGTTTGCCAACGTGGAGAAATCCGTCTATAAATGGGATGCCAGAAACGGCCGTATGTTTCGTTATATGGAGGTTTCACGTAAGCTCGCTTCCAAGATAGGTAAGAAGATCTATCCTGTTAATGGCAACCTGCCGACAATCATAGAAATGGCAGATGAGTATTCGGTTTCGCTGTCTACAGTGAGAAAAGCGCTTGGGGTACTGAATACATTAGGAATTGTCCGAACAGTTAAAAAAGGCGGTTCTATTGTTACTTTGAATGCTGCCGCCAGCTTTGATATTCAAATGAAAGACGTTGCCATGAAACGCGATGCGGTCACCTTTCTGAGTGCACTCTATATTTGTGCGATGACTTGCCGGACGGTAGCCCTGCTGGGATTTGACTATCTTAAGCCGGGAACCATCGATCGTCTTATTATTGAGGTATCGGATGAAGATAATCGCTCCGTAGCATTTACTTTAATAGCTGCCCTCGTTGAGGCACAGCCTTACGATGGGATACGTGAAATATATGCTCAAATGGAACTGCTTCTCTCCTGGGGATATTACTTTTCCTTTACGGAACGAAATAAAGAGCAATATCAGTTTGTTTGTGAAAAAAGTAGAGCAGTGTTGCAGTATTTGATTATAAAAGAAAAAACTGCATTTGCCGATATCATACAAGAAATCTACCTGAATATCTTTTACAACATAAAAAACACCTTGATATCCTACGGCGCTACGGAGGGGAGTTGTTTGGTTTCGCCTGTGCCAGATACTTTTGAAAAAAGCAGAACTTTGTTAGAGTAGAATCATGTAAAAATAACTTATGGCAATTTTTTAGACTATAAAATCTGTATACGTATATAATTTTAATAGGAGAAAAAATGAAACAACTTTTTATTCAACTTCAAATGATTGATACAGATGTAAATGGAGCTATGCGACGCTTCACAGGCCATTCGGAATTGTATGAACACTATCTGATAAAGTTTATAGAGGATGGAAATTATTCCAATGCTCTTGCCGCGGTCGAACAGGAGGACTGGCCTGCCCTGCTTACGGCGGTGCATACGCTGAAAGGCGTTGCTGCCAGCCTGGGATTTAACAGGCTATTTGATACTTGCTCTGCAACTGTGCATTTGTTGCGGAAAGAATTGTATGCCGACGCTAAAGCTTCATGCGACGAACTGGGTACCGTTTATCATGAAATTATTGAGGTATTGGTTAAAACAAAGGAGCAATAAACTGAAAGAAAGGCTTTGCCTAATGCTAATGCAATTTCAGCATCATGACAGCATGGTGCTGTTCCGGAAAGGAGTGAGCTATAACGATGAACCGCAATACTCTTTTGATTGTAGATGATATGGAGGTCAACCGCGCTGTTCTCCGTAATTTGTTTACCAAAGACTTCAATATATTGGAAGCGCATAACGGCGAGCAGGGGTTGATGATGTTGAACCAGTGCAGGGATCGGATCGCCGCTGTGTTGCTAGATATTGTTATGCCTGTAAAAGACGGATATCAGGTGATGGCGGAAATGAAGTCAGGCGATCTGCTAAACACTGTTCCAGTCATCGTCATAACTAGCGAGGGCGCGGCGGAAGATGAGGTGCGGGCTTTTGATTCAGGTGCGATGGACATCATCCTGCGCCCCTATGAAGCCTGTACGGTAAAGCGCAGGGTGCAAAATGTGATTGAGTTAAATGAACATCGGCAGCATCAGGAGGATATTATCCGCGAGCAGGCAGCTACCCTGCGGGATTCCACTGATGCGTTGACGGACGTCCTATCTTCTGTCATTGAACACCGCAGTGTGGAAACAGGGCAGCATGCATTGCGTATCCGGTTGTTCATCCGAGAGCTGTTGGAGGATGTGATGCGGAGTTATCCGGAATATGACTTGGACGGGAGAAAAATCGAGGTAATTGCCAGAGCCGCTACTCTTCACGATATTGGAAAGATAGCAATTCCCGATGTTATTCTCAATAAGTCCGGGCCCCTGACCCCGGAAGAAATGGAAATTATGAAAACACATCCCGTGAAGGGATGCGAGATATTAAAAGATCTTGGGCGTATGCACGATAAGGAATACCTGCAATACGCATATAACATTTGCCGTTATCATCACGAGCGCTGGGATGGAAGCGGTTATCCTGAAGGCCTTACAATGAACAACATTCCCATCTGTGCCCAGGCGGCAGGTATTGCCGATGCGTATGACGCGCTTACGACGGATAGGGTCTATAAAAAGGCGTATTCGCCTGAAACAGCCAGTAATATGATTTTAAATGGCCAGTGTGGTGTTTTTTCTCCACGCCTTCTGGAATGCTTTAAAAAGATTCGTGGGATCTATGCGAGGATTGCCAATAAATATGCAGATGTAAATGCCTTACAAATACAACTTTCTAAAAACGATGATTCAGGTATAAACGAACCGTCACTTGAAATTAATACCCTTGAATTTGGTCAAATGAAATATTTTGCTATGCTGTGCTATGAGGATTCCACCGTAATGGAGGTAGATATGAACAGCGGCGTCTATCATCTGGTCTATAAGCAGAACAATGATTTTGATAAGCTAAATCCGATGGGACTCTTTGAAGAATCTTATTTGGCGTTTCTACAGGAATCGGTTCATCCCGATGATAGGAATCTCATCCAGCCAGTAGGCTATCTTGAGGAATTTCTGAAAAGCGGCGTTATGAAAAAGTCAAGGAAATACCGTGTGTACCATTCTGCCACCGAAGACTACGTCTGGTATGAAGTTACAATACTGCGGATATATGCAGATATCCCAAATCAACATAAAATACTCGTTGTCTGGCGTATGTGTGTGAAAAATACGGCATTGTCTAAAAAGACCTTCCCCGTGTCAGACAAGGAGGGTGGATAGCAAACCAGGAATTGGCTCCGAATTTTATTTTACGATCACGCTTCCTGTCTGTACGGAACTATTTGCGGCTGAAAATGATGTGGTTGAGATTGAAGAGGAAAAGCTCCGCGGGCTCAATGTACTGTTGGCTGAAGATAATGATTTGAATGCGGAAATAGCGGTTGCGCTTATGGAAATAAAAGGGATCAGAGTGGACAGAGCCATAGACGGGCAGCAGGCAGTGGAGATATTTGAACAAAGTCCTCTGGAAACCTACAACGTTATTTTAATGGATATCAATATGCCGGTAAAGAATGGACTTGTGGCTGCAATGGAAATTCGTGCGCTTGGAAGACCGGACGCAGCTACTGTTCCAATTTTGGCTATGACAGCCAATACATTTCAAGAGGATCGTGAGAGCGCAGCCAAGGCAGGCATGACGGGATTTTTACCCAAGCCTTTTGATATCGGGCAGTTGTATCAGCTTTTGCTGGATTCAAAGTGATATTTAACCCTATCTGTGGAAAGACTAAAGTTTATCTTTATTTAACAGTCGGTGTTGTATGATGTTGACATAAACATATGGAGGTTACTAAATGAAATTACTTTTGGTTGAGGACGAGGAAATATTGTCCGATGCCCTTGCGCAGGGGCTAAAAAAACTTGGCTATGCCGTAGATTGTGCATATGATGGCGAGGAAGCGCTGCAACTTTATGAAATCAATACCTATGATCTGATGATTCTGGATTTGAATCTGCCTAAAATTGACGGGCTCGCTGTACTGCGAAGCATCCGGGAAGAAAATTCCGAGTTTCGTGTGTTAATATTATCAGCCCGCAGTTCCATTGAAGATAAAATCAACGGACTTGATTCCGGCAGCAATGATTATTTGACTAAGCCCTTTGATTTCCGGGAGCTTGAGGCAAGAATCCGTAGCATGCTACGAAACCGCTACCAAGCAAAAGATGTAACGTTGACGTTTGGTGAGATCGAACTTGATACGGCAGGAAAGCAAGCATTTTTAGGCGGTGAGGCATTATCACTAACAAAAAAGGAGTATGGCATCCTGGAATATCTGATGTACCAACAAGAACGTATTGTCAGCCTTGAGGATATTATTGAACATGTCTGGGATAGTGAAACAGACTTGTTTTCTAATTCTTTCCGGGTTCATATGTCTTCGCTGCGCAAAAAGCTGGAGGCGGTATCTAATGGCTGGGAATATCTTGTCACTATCCGGGGGCAAGGATACCAGCTGCGTCATAAGGGAGAGAACAGCCTATGAATAAAATGACGCTACGAAGCAAAACCACCCTGACAGTAGGGCTGATTGTGACATTTGGCTGCTTGATTCTAACCATTAATTCCCTTATAGCCGCACAGTCTTATTACGGATGGACAAACGGGTTGTCCGACATTTTACAGAAATATAATATAGACGTTACGGGTTTAGTTATCCCGGATTATGTTCCTGCTACTCAGTTTACCAAACAAAATATTTTCGTAATGCTGGTTGTCATTCTAGGTTCGGTGGGCTTTACCTATTGGGCTACAGGAAAGCTTATGAGACCGCTATCCCAGCTTGCGGATAAAATACGCAGAACTGACGAGCAAAGCCTTCATGAGCATGTAGAGCTGCCTGGAGCGGATCGTGAAGTGCTTCAGCTTGTAACCTCATATAATAGCATGCTGACACGATTGGAGGAATCCTTTGCCATTCAGCGGAACTTCGCTGCCAATGCCGCTCATGAACTGAAAACACCCCTCACGGCAATCAACACTGCGCTTCAGGTGCTGGATATGGATACACACCCTACAGAAGAGGATTACAAAACTTTTGTTTATCGAACCAGAAAAAGCTTGGATAGGTTGATTCCCACTATGGATGGACTGGTAGCACTGACAAACGAGATGGTTGATGAATCTAGGGTAAACGTTGATTTGAAGGAACTTATTCTGCAAATTGTTCAGGAGCTAACTCCGCTTGCACAGAAGCAACAGATTGAAATGACAGTAAGCGGTGAGAATATCAGTTTTTTCAGCAACCAGGCTTTATTGTACCGTGTATTTTATAATCTGGTGGAAAACGCTATAAAATACAACCGGATTGACGGCAGCGTCGATATCATCCTTTCACGTCAGCAGGATAAAATGCTAGTAGAGATTCTGGATACCGGAATTGGAATGGCGCCGGAAACGCTTGCCCATGTATTTGAGCCCTTCTACCGAGCGGACCAGTCACGTTCCCAAACCATTCCGGGTTCTGGTTTAGGGCTGGCAATTGTTAAAACTATACTTGAGCGGTACGGCGGAAGTATCAGCATCCAAAGTGAAGTGGGGCATGGCAACAAAATCACCGTACAATTTCCATAAACAAAAGCCAAATGGCCGGACGCTGTTTTGAATTAATCGAATGGCGTCCGGTTTTGGGTTTTGCGATCTGCCTAAAATACTTCACTCAGAATGACGGTGTAATTTTAACTGTTACAGCATGCTATTATAATGAAAAATTTTAGCAAATATTTTTTGAATTTGATATTTACAAGTCCACATTTTATATTCACTTAACATTCGGTCTGCTATACTGCAAACACGGTCGGAAACAATATCGGGTTTCCGCACCTCAAATAAAAAAGGTATAAACCGGAAAGGTAAATAGAAAGCATGCAAAAAAAACATTTAGTTAAAATTACTTCATTTCTTTTGGCAACGACACTGTTGTTTACAGGTTGTGCAGCCAAACCACAAGAAACATCTTCATCCCAGTCGGCATCCACACCAACGTCCCAGACGGGCGATTTGGAGAGAGCGGCCGTAAACTTACTGAAACCCGGAGCAATGACCATCGGGCAGGTAACGGATTACCTTATTCAGGCGGCGGTCGGTTATAACTCCGCTGACAGAAAGGCAATGCTAAAGGGGCTTGAAAGCAATGAAAATGATAAGGCCACCCGCCTGCAAACCCTGGTTCTGATGAGCCGGGCATTCGGTAAGCTGCCCGCTCCTACCGGGAATATGGCATTGATTTCGGCTCCGGCGCCGGACCTTTCAGGGGTGCCTGATTGGGCGAAAAGCGACTTGGAAAACCTGGCGAACGGCGGCGTATTGACCCATGAGGATTTGGGCCTGGAAGAAAACGCAGCATCGGGTCAGGGCGGCACAGAACAAGGGCTTACCGGCACGGATGCCGCAGTCGGACAGGACAGTGCCGGGATAGATGGCGCAGTCGAAGGACAGGACAGCGCCGGGACAGATAGCGCAGTCGAAGGACAGGACAGCGCCGGCATGGATAGCGCAGTCGAAGGACAGGACAGTGCCGGGACAGATGGCGCAGTTGAAGGACAGGACAGTGCCAGCATGGATACGGCAGAAGCACAAGAAACATCCGGTTCCAATGAAGAAATTTCCCTTACAGAAGTGAACGCAGATCAGCTGAAAACACTTGCCGGCAGGGTCTGGGCGCTCTTTGGCACCAATCTAAAGGACGACTTTTATAATACTGTCAATAAAAACGACCTGGACAATGCAAAAATTCCTGTGGGAGATACCACTGGCGGCACTGTTCCTACCCTGCACCAGCAGGTAAACGAGCGGGTCAATGAAATTGTTCAGGAGATTGTAAACAGCAAGGAAGAATACCCCAAGGGTAGTGACGAGTACAAGATAAAGTCCTTTTATAATAATATCCTGGATATGAAAGCGCGGAACGAACAGGGAGTCACCCCACTGAAACCCTACCTGGATGCCATTGACGCGGCAACCTCTATGAAAGAGTTAAACCAGGCCAACGCGGAGGCAGTAAAGGCCTTGGGAACGAACAGCAGCGGCGCATTCATCCCTTTCCGCACTAATGACCTGAAAGACAATTCGAAACCAGTTATCAACCTGATGGCGCCCACGCCCAGCCTCGGGAAAGAAGAGTATGCAAATCCCTCCGGGGAAAAATACCAGATCAGGCGTAATTTTCTCATCCAGCTTCTTGTTTATGCAGGCGAAGATCAGGCAAGGGCTGAGGCACAGGCTGACGCTATTATGAAGATGGAAGAAGGCTTGGTAGGCAGCGTCAACTTTGAGGATGGCGCCTACAGCAACCTCAATGAAAACTACAACCATTACACGCCTCAGGATCTTGAGGCGCTGATGCCGGGAATCGGCATGCCGGAATTTTTTACCGCCATAGGCTTCGATCCTGCTATCGGTTTTACCACCGATATCAAGGAGCTTCTGGAAACATATGCGAAGTACCTGAATGACGATAATCTGGAGATGTTTAAAGCTCTTTATAAAATCACCATGCTCACTGATTATAAAGACACACTTGATGAAGAACTCCAGGGTATTATCGATAATTATTATTCTAATCTCTTTGGATCGACCCCTACAGAGGAGAAATCAGCGGAAGAAAAAGCCGCTGAAGTGACAGGCACATATCTTTCCAATGAAATCAGCAAGATTTATGTCAAGCGCTACTTCTCTCCGGAAGCGAAGCAGGGTGTAGAGGATCTCGCAAAAGAGCTGGTAGAGGCCTTTAAACAGCGTGTTCAGAAGCTGGAATGGATGAATGAAGAAACAAAAAAAGAAGCCTTGAAGAAGCTGGACAGCTTGCAAATCGTAGCCGGTTATCCTAATAATTGGCCGGAATCTGCCGAAATTCTTGGGAAAGCGGACGGTGGAAGCTACTTTGAAAATATCTCCGCCATCATGCGTCTGCGCCTTGCCGGAAGCACAGCGGAGGAAGAGAAAGAGTTTGATCCGGAAAGCACCTTTGAGGTCATGTCTCCTATCAGCGTTAATGCTGCGGCGAACCGTACAACCAATTCCATCGTCCTGCCCGCTGGTATCCTGCAGGCCCCCCTTTATGATGTGAACGCGTCGAAGGAAGAAAACCTGAGCGGCATCGGCGCCATCATCGCCCATGAGATCACCCATGTATTTGATGACCAGGGCGCCCAGTACGACGCGGAGGGAAATCTGAGAAATTGGTGGACCGATGAGGACTTCAAGCAGTTCCAGGATCGCTGCGAGAAGGTGGTGCCATTCTACGAGGGAAAAGAAGTGGCTCCCGGAATCGGCGCAAACGGTACGGCACAGCTGAGTGAAAACATCGCTGATATCGGCGGCCTTGCCAGTGCGTTGCAGATCATGTCCGGAATGGAAAATCCAGATTACGATAAATTCTTCCGAAATTATGCCAAGAGCTGGGTCAAGACTTCATCCAGGGAGAAGCTGAAGGAGCTGGCCAATTCAGACCATGCACCCTATAAGCTGCGTGGCAACCGAGTGTTGGTCAATTTCCAGGAATTTTACGACACCTATGATATTAAAGAGGGAGACGGTATGTATGTTGCGCCAGAAGATAGAATTAATATCTGGTAAACTAAACACCAACTATTTCTAATAGACGGACTATCCGTTACAATAAAAAATGCTTCGCTTTGATCAAACGATTAATCGCGGGGCGTTTTTTTGTATTATTTTCATCATGGACTGATTGGCTTTATAACTGCAGAGCAGGCAGAGGCAGGGTCTGTATTTTGTAAAACAGGTTTGAGCAATACATATCATTCAATTAGAATTGAAAAACTGGTGGTGCGGCGTTTAATCTCAGATACATTAAGGCATATAATCAAATGCTTAAGGATTCCTATTTACAGAATTTTACTTATAGGACAAAAGAGGAAGACCAGGATTATTTTATTGATTCTGAGCATTGGACTGTAACAAAAAAGATATGTATGAAGCAAATCGAGTTGCTGCAATGGGTATCAGACCTATAACAAGACTGGAAAGAAGGAAAATGGAATGGATAATTCGTATAATCACCTTTCATACGTGCATATAGAAGTTTGGCAGCGTAATAGCCCATTTTATCCATAGGTTGTTCAAAGATTTCCTTTTGTATCAATATGTATTGTATGTTATAATTTTCTTCAGGAAAGCAGGATTCATAAATTAGAGTCTGCAAATGATTGGAGAATAGACAATATGGGAGTAGTGAAATTGTTTCATGGATCAGACCACGACTGAGCGTTTTGGATTTAAATGAAGAAGGTGTACTGGTATGGATCAAAAGGGTATCGGGCTGATGACAGCTATACGCAGGTTGTGGAGGCTTTCCTGACAAACCAGATTAATATAACTGAAGTGGAGCGGCTATTTTATAAAGGGTCTTTGGGAAATCAGATTTTTATAAAATTACCTAAGGCATTTGCACAGTTAAATTGGACAGGTTCATATGAAGTAGAGCAAGAGGAAAACAATAGGGAAGAAGATATCAGAGCAAGGCGGGAAGTTAATAAATTCATGCAGGGAAGAATGAGAGCGATCTTGCTAGAGGGCTACGAAGTACCAGGAATAACAGCCCAATATGCGGCAAATCATCTGCTGAAATATGATAAGGAGGGAGACTGTTATGTGTAAAACAGCATATGATGAAGCCTATTTTGACAGTATGATTCAGAAAACGAGATATTTATTTAAGCTCATTGGGAGGAATACGAAAAATCCTTTTCAGGTTATCGAAGATTATATGAAAAGTTACTACCGCAGGAACATGGATCAGGGTAATCCGCTTTATCTGAATAAAACGCCCAAACAGATTCTGGAAGCCCTGGGTATAAAGATAAAAGTAGAATTTGAAATCAGTGAAGAATTTGACGAAAGTGTTTTAGTATGGATGGCTGATATCTATACCTACATTCAATGGAAATATAATATTTCATCTGAGCGAATTGCAGATAAAATAGTGCCACAAAAATTGTATGAGAAATATTCACCCCTCCATGAGGCATCGTTGGAAAACAGTGCAGATAAGTTGGTAAAGATATATCGGCTGAATGAGAAGGATTAGATGAAGAGGCCGCTGGCTTAGAATTGTTTTAAACATGGATTTGCTAATCAACCATTTACTAGAAAGTTAAAATTTGCGGAAAAGCCACTGAGAGCGGGTGGTTTGTTTAGCAGGATTGAAGGAGAGAACCGCTCATTCAAATATTTGGACGATGTAGCAATAGCATGCTATAATTCAAAAGAATTTCGGGATTATGCCGAGAGGTTTATGAAAAGACTGGGTATAAGACCGGATTAAGCACCGGAGCTTTTCACGGCTATTCAGTTGTGTGAAAAATATTGTTAATAAACTGCAGATAATACGATTAGAAAATTGTAGAGAGCAGCAGCATATTTGAGATTTTTTAAATCACTACCTAAAAAAATCAGAAAGAACCTTTATTCTTCCACAGTCTTTCTATATTTTCATATTTTTTCGTCGATATCCCGCAGGTGTTTCCCCTGTCACCTTCTGAAAAGTATCAGAAAAAAAGCTCCGCGAACTAAACCCGAGCTCATTACTGATATCAATAATACTCATATTTGTCGTGCTAAGTAAAATTTTAGCCTTCTTTATCCGTTCCTGATGGATATACTTACTAATGCTACTTCCCATTTCCTGTTTGAATTTACGGGAAAAATAGTATTCGGTATATCCCGCACGGGATGCCAGAAACTGAGTAGTTAGCTTTTCAGTGATATGCATGGTGATATAATCGCAGCAACTTAGGACAGCTCTGGAAATATTGGCATTGGTCCGTACCTGTCGAACTTTTTGAACATATTCCTCCATGATGTTTTCAACAAGAACCGAGGCTTCCGGAATAGAACCGGAGTCTTCAATTCTTTGGGTATAATAATCTTGCATAGTATAGGAAACAGCAGGAGATAGGCCTCCTTCAATGGCTGCACGAGAACAAAGTGTCAAAAGGACAATCGCATTATTCTTAGCATTGCGCAGGGGGCCTCCTGAATCAAATTTAACACCGCTGCTTAAGGTGCGGGATGCATTTAAAGCTTCTTTATAATGGAGATTTCCATCCCGAATCATCTGAACAAATGTCTGCTCTGATGCCCAGATACCCCAGTGTTCATCTGATTTTGAGGACAAGTTTTCCGTATTCTTAGAATTATCTGCTGATGTAATATGCTGTAGTTGATGAATGGCAATTTTTTCTCCAGTGATACAGTAGTGAAGCATAATCGCATACTGGTAGAGGAGATTGAGCGGTACGATTGGAACCTCTTCCAGCTGCCTTAATACATCCATCCGGATTTGGACGGACAAATCGTGCCGGTTAAGACTTTCCTTTACCTGCTGGTAAGAATTCTTTCCGGTAAAAATTGGGCCGATGACGTGGACATGAGTCAAGCTGTTGCCATCCCATTCAAAGTCGGCAATCCACAGGAAATTCAAAAAGGTATCCAATATGAGCGGATAATGACCGGTTTTGGCATAGTTAAGCAGATAAGTTGACTGGCTTAGTAAGGAATAATTATTACCTGCGGCAAACTCTTTGGGACAGCTCGTATGAAGCAATGTCAAATCGGCAGTATAGGTCCAGTAGTATATATTATGGCTACAACAAATCAGTTCTTGAAATAATTTTAGATTTTCTATGATACTCATTACACACTCCCCCTTCTATCATATAAACTTGCGGATTTTGAACTGCTACGCTCTGCTCTCTTCTAGATAGGGGGAGAGTTTGGGAATATCCTCTTCGCTCATACAACAAATCGTACCCTGGCTCCAATCATAGGAATGGCTGGCAACAGTACAGAAGATATATTGGCTCAAAGTAGAACTAAGATTAAGTCTGTCTCCATCTGATGTTTCATAATACACTTCACCTTGGCATTTCTGAATTTCCAATAAAAACTTTGCTATATCTATATGTGATTTTAAATTCATATCCTTCGCTCCTAATCACTTAACGTATGATTCCATTCTAGTATATAATACAATCTGAAAAAAAGCAGTTAAAAATTCGCGAATTTGTTCAAAAAATGGTTGATAAAGAATTATAGACAAATATCAAACAAAAAAGCAAAATTTTGAAAACAAGGAAATGAAATAGTATATATAATCAGATTATAGAGAAAAGGCAACATGTAAGAGCAAATTTGGTTGAATGGAGAGGAGAAGCAAATGATGTTTTCAAAAGATTTTATGCTTGGAGCTGCGACAGCAGCACATCAGGTGGAGGGAAACAACATACACAGCGATTATTGGGTACAGGAACAGATATCACATTCTATGTTTAATGAGCCGTCCCTGGATGCAGTGGATCATTATCATCGGTATGAAGAGGATATTCATCTGATGGCAGAGGCGGGACTTAATACCTACCGTTTTTCTATTGAATGGGCGAGGATCCAACCAGAACCGGATATATGGGATGAGGCAGAAGTACAGCATTATCGAAATGTGTTGGACTGTTGCCATGCAAATCATGTGCGACCAATCGTTACCATGCATCATTTTTCGTCACCTAAATGGCTAATCAGTCAGGGTGGATGGGAAAACCCGGAAGTGGTGGAGAAGTTTGCTGAATATTGCAGGCGTTTAGCCAATGAACTGGGTGATAAAATAGAATATGTCTGCACGATCAACGAGGCAAATATGCGTCTCCAGTTGGCGGCATTAATGAAAGAAATGGTGCTGCGAATGGGAGGGCAGCATACAGATGCAGATAAAGAAATCGGTGATAAAAAAGGTTCTGTCCAAGAGAGTGATGTGCAAGTTGGCATCAATATGAATAAAGAAAACATGATGCTTAGCATGATGGAGAGTGCGCAGGCCTTTGGCATACAGAATCCCATGGATGTTCATAACTTTGTATCTCTGTGTACACCAGAGGGTGACCTGTTAGTAATGAAAGCCCATGAAGCAGCAAGGGATGCAATGAAGGAAGCGTGTCCGCATCTTAAAATTGGCTTGACCTTATCGTTACATGATATGCAGCCTTATCCCGGTGGCGAGGCATTTGCTGAAAAAGAATGGGATGAAGAATTTAAGCACTATCTGCCATACATTAAGAATGATGATTTTCTGGGTGTACAGTGTTATACCAGAAAACGTTTTGATGAAAACGGTGGTGCGCAGGCAAAAGATGAATGTTTGCGGACCCAGATGGGATATGAGGATTATCCGTGGGCGATTGTAAACGTAACCCGTAAGGTGGCGGAAGAATTTAAAGGTGATTTGATTATTACCGAAAATGGAATCGCAACGGCAGATGACAGCAGACGTTGCCAGTTTATCCGCGAAGTGACGGAAGGAATCCAAGCATGTATAGACGATGGGATTCGGGTGAAAGGATATATGTACTGGTCTCTCTTAGACAATTTTGAATGGCAGAAAGGCTATGGTATGAAATTTGGCCTAATCGGTGTTGACCGTAGTACTCAGACACGTTATCCCAAGGAAAGCCTTCAGGTGCTTGGAAGCTTAATGGAACGATAAAAGTAAAAGAAAAGGGGGGACAAAAATGAGCAGGAAAGAGAAAAACACACAAAGTGAAATCGATGGTGTACAGTACCGTCGGGCAAAAACATGGCAGATTGCCTTAGCGCAGCTCAACAGTGGGGCGGCCATGTGTTTCTATATGCTAATCGGTTATGCAAGCTATGTTGGAAACGTGGGATATGGCGTTGCAACCGCATTGGTTGGAATGATTATTACCGGCACCCGTATTTTTGATGGCATTACTGATCCGCTGATTGCATTATTGATTGATAAAACGAACACACGGTTTGGAAAGCTTCGTCTTTTTATGTTTGGGGGCTGGCTGATTGAGACTCTGGCAGTATTCATGATGTTCAACTGGTTCAGCGACAAAGGGCATGGCGTAGTTACCTTCATTCTAGTGTACATGCTGTACATTATAGGCTACACAATAAATAATATGGCTGGTCAGGTCATTGGACCGGTGCTGACCAATGATCCGAAACAAAGACCGTTAGTAGGAGTGTGGTCAACTATTTACAACTACTTCATCCCGATGTGTATATCAAGGGGGATTACAGTTGGAATTTTACCTAAATATGGAAATCAATTTACGGCCCCGATGTTGGCTGCAGCTTGTACCTTTGCAGTAACCGTTTCCTTTATACTGGAGCTTTTGGCCTGCATAGGTGTTTCACCGGCAGATAAAGCAGAAAACTTTAAGGGAATCTGTACTAAGAGCAATCAGGAAGAGGTAAAGATCAAAGATATGATTACCATCCTTAAGACCAACCGCGCCCTTCAGACTTATATTTTTGCTGCAACATCAGATAAATTAGCCATGCAGACGGCTGGGCAGGCAGTTGTCACGACAATGTTATATGGAATCATTATCGGTAATATGCAGCTATCAACCATTGTCACTATGGTAGCCATGCTTCCTTCCATTATATTTGCCATTTATGGTGGACGCTATGCCGGAAAACATGGAAATAAAGAGTCAGTTATTACGTGGACACGCCTGTGCATTATTACCACCGCTATTTTGATCGTATTTTTTGGAGTGACATCTTCCTGGACGGTCGGAAAGGTGATGCCACTGATGATAGTTTTCTTTGTCCTGACATTGTCTACAAATGGCTGTAAAATGTGTGTGACGACGGCAACCGGTGCCATGTTGGCTGATATCATCGATTATGAACTGGATCGTTCCGGTAAATATATGCCGGGCACGATGACCGGTGTTTATAGTTTTGTCGATAAGCTGGTTTCCTCCCTGGGTGCAACGATTGCTACCGGAAGTGTGGCAGTAATTGGTTATACAGCAGTAATGCCACAGCCAACCGATGAGAGAACACCTGCGATCTTTATAATGGCGTTATTATTGAACTATGGTTTGCCTATTCTTGGATGGATCTGTACCTTGGTTGCACTTAAATTCTCACCATTATCCAAAGAGAAGATGGTAGAGGTGCAGCAAAATATTCAGCAGAAGAAAGCACAGGCGGAAGCAGAATAAGGTACAGGGAGGTATAAATTTAAATGAAAGCAATTAAACTTAAGACAGAACGCCTGGTGAATCCACTTGGAATTGACATCAAGCAGCCGTCTTTATCATGGATTTGCCAAGATGGAATTACTCAGACCGCATATGAAATAGAAGCGGTATCAGATGGGCGCATCGTCTGGAATAGCGGGCAAGTATCGACAAATAAAATGCAGGTGACCTTTGGTGAAGTACTGGAAAGTAAGCAGCGGGTAAGTTGGAAAGTCCGTCTTTGGGATGAAGCGGATACGGTTGGAGAATGGAGTGAGGAAGCTTTTTTCGAAGCGGGTATTTTGGATGCTATGCAGTTTGTGGCAAAGTGGATAAATCCGGAATTGGTTTGTGATCCAAGTGTACATATGCCGGCCAGCTATCTGCAGACAACTTTTAAGGCACCGCTTGGAAGTCAGGCGCGATTGTACATCACCTGCCACGGGCTGTATGAAGCATATCTGAACGGTCTGAGGGTGGGAGACTTCGTGCTTGCACCGGGAAGCGATACCTATAATAAGAAACTGACCTATCAAACTTACGATGTAACTGAGCTGGTGAAAGAAGGAAAGAATGATGTCCAGGTGATCTTAGGGGATGGATGGTATCGCAGCTGCTCCGGTGTGGATGGAGAGAGAAATCTCTTTGGTGAAGATATTGCGCTGTTCTTTCAGTTGGAAGTTGATGGTGTGCCAGTTTGCATTTCAGATGAAAAATGGCATGCAACCCAGGATGGCCCAATTCGCGAAAACGATATGCAGCAAGGTGAAATATATGATGCCCGGAAGGAGAGATTGACAAGTTGGCATGAAGTGAAGGTGCAAGATTTCGAGATCACCCATTTCAAAGGTTCAAACTCAGTACCTATCGTGGAACAGGAACGTTTTGTGGGAAAGATAATGATTACGCCGAACGGTGAAACGGTGATTGATTACGGACAGAACCTGGCAGGTTATGTGGAATTTACCGTGGATGCGAAGGAAGGACAGACTCTCACCATGACTCATGGTGAATCGCTGGATGAAAATGGGAATTTTACAATTGAGAATTTTCAGGACCGTAAACGGCATAAAGAAGGAGAAATAAAGCAGCGCGTGAAATTGATCTGTAGAAATGGCCGAAACCATTACAAATCCAAATTTACTATTTGGGGGTTCCGCTACGCGAAAATAGAAACCGATATAGATTTGTCCACCGCAACCTTTACTTCCATTGCCGTATATTCCAATATGGAGCAAACGGGGAGCTTCGAGTGCTCCAATCAAGATGTGAATCAACTGGTGAGCAACAGCATCTGGAGTATGAAATCCAATTTTTGCGACATGCCAACCGATTGTCCAACCAGAGAGCGTGCAGCGTGGACAGGGGACATGGGAATCTTTATTGAAACCGGACTCTTTTTTGCTGATTGCTATCCGGTCGTGCGAAAATGGCTGAGCGAGTGTCGCCTGAATCAGTATGATGATGGAAAACTTGCGATTATCGCACCGCCAAATAACCAAACGAGTCAATACGCCGAAATGTTAGCCTCTTCGGCTGGCTGGGGGGATGCAGGCATAATTGTGCCATATACCTTATATAAACGGTTTAATGATGTTCGCATTTTGGAAGAAAATTATGAAATGATGCAAGGATGGTATGGATTTTTAGAGAACCGTGCAAAGCAGATCAATGAGCAAAACCCGATTGGAAAAGAAAATCCCTATGAAATGTATACCATCGACCCGGGTGTTGACTTTGGAGAGTGGTGCGAGCCTGGTGTTTCGGCGATGGCAGCTATGTCAAAGCCGCAATATAAAGTGGCTACAGCATATTTTGCCCGTTCCGGTAGAATGCTGGCGGAAATCGCCGAGGCCATTGGACGAAGCGAAGATGCCGCACATTACCGGGATATCGCAGAGAATGCTGCAAAGGCATTTCATTTTGTAGCGACTGATAACGGAAAGATACATTCGGATCGCCAGGCAGAGTATGTACGCGCTATCGCGTTTGATTTGCTGAGCGAGGAAGAAGCCAAAGCGGCGGTAGCAGAATTAAATGGAATAATCATAGAAAATGGCTATCACCTAAATACCGGGTTCCTATCGACACCGTCGCTGTGCAGTGTATTGGCGGAGTATGGCTATCAGGAAACGGCTTATCGTTTACTATTACAGGATACGATGCCGGGATGGTTGTATGAAGTGAAAAAAGGTGCTACTTCCATTTGGGAAACTTGGGATGGCATCAATGAAAAAGGTGAAGTTAGTGCATCGCTGAATCACTATTCCTACGGTGCTGTTTGCGGGTGGCTGTTTGCTGGCGTGTGCGGTATTCAGGTGGAAAATGAAAAAATAAAGATAGCCCCACAACCACATAAGTTCCTGGCATATGCAAAAGCGGTTTATCAGTCTCCGATGGGGGAAATTGTCAGTGCATGGAAATATGAGCAGGATCAGTTTTTTTATGAAATCACGGTTCCAGCCAATGCAAAGGCAGAAGTGTGTTTACCGGATGGCAGACATGAGTTCGTGACAACAGGCGCTCATTATTTTTAAAGGAAGGCAAAAATTATGCGAAATACAATTTTATTGGATAACGACTGGCAGTTTGTAAAAACAGCTGCCAGTGCCTCTGCAGCATGGGAGGCTACAGGCGAAGCAGTAACCCTCCCCCACACATGGAATGCCATAGATGGGCAGGACGGTGGTAATGATTATTATCGTGGACTCTGCTGGTATAGGAGAAAACTGGACATAACCGAAGTGGCAGATGGACAGTCTTTGGAAGAATTAAAGAAGGAGAAAGAGATCTGGATGGAATTCTGCGGTGCCGCGATGACGGCTGAATTCTATCTGAATGGAGAAAAAAGGATAACTCACGAAGGCGGGTATTCGACCTTTAGGGTAAATCTGACTGAATATCTGCAGGAAGAGAACCAGTTGACAGTTTCGGTGGATAATTCGGACAATGACCGGGTATATCCGCAAAAAGCCGACTTTACCTTTTATGGTGGTCTTTACCGGGAAGTGAATCTGCTGATTGTACCAAAAGCACATTTTGCCCTTGGCTATTCCGGTGGATCGGGCATCAAGGTAACGCCGGAGGTGGTCGGGAAGGATGCAAAAGTAACCGCCGAAGCCTGGGTAGAAGGTGTGGCAAAGACGGTTACTTTTGTAATCGGTAACTTGGTACAGGAAGCCCAAATCATAGACGGACATGCAGAAGCGGTATTTACCATTGAAAATGTACATCTTTGGGATGGCATCGATGATCCATATCTGTACACCATTAAAGCGGATATTTGTCAGATTGATGAGGACGGTGACAGCATTACTACTAAATTTGGTTGTCGCACCATCAAATTTGACCCACAGGAAGGATTCTTCTTAAATGGTCGTCGCTACCCGCTGCGTGGTGTTTCACGTCATCAGGACCGTCTGGGCACTGGAAATGTCCTGACGAATGAAATGCAGGTAGAGGATCTGGAAATCATCCGGGAAATCGGTGCAAATACCATCCGCCTGGCGCATTATCAGCATAGTCAGTATTTTTATGATCTGTGCGATGCTTGCGGTATGATACTCTGGGCAGAGATTCCATACATCACCCAGCATATGACAAACGGCAGGGTAAATACCTTAAGCCAGATGCGAGAGTTGGTGGTGCAAAATTATAATCATCCATCGATTATCTGCTGGGGATTATCGAATGAAATTTCTGCAAGTGGAGGTGTAACCGATGATTTGATGGAAAACCACCGGTTATTAAATGATCTGTGCCATAGTCTTGACGCGACCCGGCCGACCACAATGGCCCATGTATTTATGCTGGAGACGGACAGTCCGCTATTAGAAATTCCGGATATTGCCAGTTATAATCTGTACTTTGGCTGGTATTTGGGCGAGCTGGAACGAAACAACAGCTTCTTTGATGAGTATCATGCGACTTACCCAAAACGATGTATCGGATTTTCTGAGTATGGTGCAGATGCCAATCCGGCATTTCATTCATCAGATCCGGAGTGCGGTGATTATACCGAAGAATATCAGTGTGTTTATCATGAGCATATCATCAGGATGATAGAGGAGCGTCCGTATCTCTGGGCGACCCATGTCTGGAACATGTTTGACTTTGCGGCAGACGGAAGAGACGAGGGGGGTAAGAACGGTAAGAATCAAAAAGGGCTGGTTACCATGGATCGTAAGTTGAAAAAGGATGCGTTCTATCTTTATAAGGCATATTGGAGCGAGGAAGCATTTGTCCATTTGTGTGGCAGCCGATATGTGGATCGGGCAGAGGCAGTAACCGAAGTAAAGGTCTATTCCAATCAGCCGGAAGTGACCTTATATGTAGATGGTGAGCTGATTGAGACACAAAAGAGGAATCGGGTATTTTGCTTTGCAGTGCCCATCGGTGGCATTCATACCGTGCAAGCTCTGGCGGGACAATGCACTGATGCAATGTCGATTCGCAAGGTAGAAAAACCGAATCAGGATTATCGGTTCGGAACAGCCGGAGACATTGTCAACTGGTTCGACAAAGATGATTTCAAAGAGGGATATTTTTCAATAAAAGATACGCTGGCAACATTGCAGAGCCATCCCCAGACAGGAGCAATCATGGGAGCGATGATGGCACAGACCTCTGCCGGCCGGGGTGATGTGGCCGAAAGTGTAAAGGATAACCCGAACCTGATAAAAATGATGGGAGCTATGACTTTGGAGAGTATGTTAAAGCAGGTCGGAGATGTCGTGAGTCAGGAACAGGTAAAGGCTTTGAATGCAGCATTGCAACAGATTCCGAAACAATAGAGGAAGCGAAAAAATGGAAATGAGAAAAACGTTAAAAGCAGTTCAGATGATACAGCTCGGCACAGTCATGGGAAGCGAAGAGAAGGCAAAAGAGACCATGCGGTTGATGAAAGATGCCGGATATGACGGAATCGAATTGAATGGCTTTATGATTAAAAAAATGCCCTTGATAGTCCGGCTCCTGACCACACTGGCCAGAATGCCGATGGGGAAGACCGGCAAATTGGATTGGGAAAAGCTGATGGCCGAGTCTGATTTAAAGGTGGTCAGTGTACATGAAGACCTGGGAAGCTGCATGCGGGCACCGGAGGATATTATCGCCGAAGCAAAGGCCTTTGATACCAAATATATTGTTGTGACTGGGATGCACCAGTTTGACTATTCAGACAAAACGGCGGTACTGGATTTGATCGAGAAATTGAACCATGTAGGAAAGGTTTTTGCAGAAGGAGGTATTTCCCTGTTATACCATAATCACAACTGTGAATTTCGCAAGGTAGAGTCGGGCAAAACGGCCTTTGACTTGATTCTGGAGAAGACTAATCCGGAGTATGTCAATTTTGAATTTGATTCCTACTGGCCAACTGAAGCAGGTGTAGATGTGCTTTCATTAATGGAGCGGCTAGGTGAACGGATGAAGCTGTACCACATCAATGACCGGGGAAGCCGTGTGAGTGGAAGGACTAGCTCGATTCTTAAGTCAGATAGCATGGAGTTGGGATATGGGAACATGAATCTTACGGTGATGGTGGAACAAGCGAAGAAAGCCGGCGTGGATGCGGTGATTCTGGAGAGCCATAAAAACTGGGTGGATAAATCACCGATAAAATCATTTCAGATGAGTGCGGAGTTTATGAACAAATATGTGACTTTTTAACAGGCATTTAAGATGTGCAGAAAGTAGAGGCTGCAAAGTAGAAAGGAAGGAATTATGTTAATCGAAAATACAGAATTTGGCCGCATTGAAATCACAGACATTCCGCTGCCCGACGGAATTGATACTAATATAAACGGAACCTATACTTTTTCTGGGCGTGTATTAGTATCTGTGAGAGAACCTGAAAAAAATGAAAATTGGTATCGGGTGTTTACAATATCAGAGGATGGTCGGGAACTCTGTGAACTGTTTGCTGGAGTAATCCCAATGAAAAAGGGAGCCAACGGAATACGCTGGATGTGTTATTCCGATAATAAACGGATCTTGCTAGGGGACTATGTGTTAGAATGCACGCCAGATCTGGATCGATGTACCTCGTCCGAGTTAGTGGAAGTGGTATTTCCAGAAGAGATCTACGAAATCCCAGGGTTATTTATGAGATGGTCCGAACCGTTGATTGCGCCTGACAATGAGCATATATGCTTCTCTTCCCTAACAGGGAACGGAGTTTTTAATTTTCTCGGAAGTCTGGTGAGAAAGGAATCCCATTATGCAATGGAAGATATGTGTATCATCAGTACTGTGAACGAAGTTGAACCAGATTTGGAAAATGAGGGATTTTTCCGTACCCAGGTAAGCAGAGGAGGGGAAGTTAAACAGTTTGTAAGGGGAGGAAGAGGTCTTACGCTGGCTGGTGGGGGGACCTGCATTACGGAAAGTACGCTGCAGATGCTGGATACAGAAGAGGTTGCTCAGATTACAGAGACACTTGGCTATGAAGAAACCGCTATCTTTTCTCCAAATGAGCAGTATGCAGTCTGTATGTCGCCTAGATTTTCTCCGAAGACGGACTGTGGGGTACTGGGGGTTGTGCCACTGCATAAGGATAATATCACGCGGAGAAAATATTTAAATGTGTTGTACCAGTATGCGATTTCAGGAGTCCGTTTTGAAAAAGCCGGTAATATTGGTCCGGTACTGATTGATGTCCAGCGTTCTATGAGTGAGGGAAGAGCTCACGAAGGGATAAATTTAAGCGATCCGGAAGGAAAATGGGTGTATTATTCTCCTATGAGCTGGCATCCGGACAGTACAAAAGCAATGTGGAACGAAAGTACCAGATTGGTAGAGGGAAAAGTAAAAAGCAGACTGCGCAAATGCAAGCTTTTGGATGTAAAACCGTCAAAGCCTGAAATGTGGGGAGTGACTCCGGGAAAAGAAGAGATTCCTTATGCGCTTCCAATGGAATATGCCAGAATGCAGACAGAGCCACCCTATCCCGTAAAAATAGAAGGTGTATGTGGCATAGTGTTAAACGCTTATATAGCGGGTGATACAGTAGAAACCAGATATGACCACTACAGTGAGGACGGAAAGACCTTTTATGATGGGTGGATTCGGGTAAAAGCGCCGGCCAACATGTTTGTGCCTGCAGAGACGGTCATATGGAGCAATCTTCAAGTAACAGGAGAACATACGGGGCAGATGAAATTAAGGATTACATTTTTACCGGACAGTAAATTTCAAGTACATCTATCAAAAGATATGGATGAGGATGGGGAGCCGAAATGTTACGGTTTTGCAGAGTATGATGGACTTAGGAGAAACGTAGAGGATATGGCGGACTAAACTCCTCAGCCACTTTCAAAATAACATAGGCTAAAGCCGAGGCAGTATAACTCACATGAGCTATTTTGCCTCGGCTTTAGCCTATGTTATTTCCCGACAATATTGCAAATTCTTTACCATCCACACCACTCGGTCATAGAATCTAAAAAATACCATGCAAAGACCTATAATATCCATATTTCAAAAAAATAGAAAAATGCTAAAATTAAACCATCAAAAAGAAAGAAGGTATGAGGGTGTTATGGTTGCAGTAAAAACAAGAAATGTTGCCGCAAAGTCTTCCGGATCGCGAAGTCATTTTAAAAAGTATTGGCCGTATTACGTAATGATGCTTCCAGGAATTATTTATCTGATTATGTTTAAATATATTCCGATGATGGGGAGTGTTATTGCATTCAAGGATTACTCGGCTTATAAAGGGATCTGGGAAAGCGCATGGTGCGGGGTGGAAAATTTCAAAAAATTATTTGTTTACCCGGATTTTTACAAGATACTTCGGAATACAATTGTACTGGGTTTACTGAAAATATGTTTGACATTTCCGATTCCAGTTATTCTGGCACTGATGCTGAACGAACTTCGGAATGCAAAGATTAAGAAAGGAATCCAAACAATTATTTGTATCCCATATTTTGTATCATGGGTTGTTGTTGGAGGTCTGGTATTTGATATTTTTGGTGTTGGTGGACTATTCAATAATGTAAGAGAATTCTTTGGAATGGATACGCTATTGGTTATGCAGAAAGAAAGCTGGTTCCGACCGATTTATGTGATTTCCACGATATGGAAAGAATCTGGCTGGGGGACAGTTGTATATCTGGCAGCAATTAGCGGTATTGACCCAAGTCTGTATGAATCAGCGGCAATTGACGGAGCATCCAGATTTCAGAAAATACGTTATATCACATTCCCGCTTTTGATTCCAACGGTGTTGACATTGCTTCTTTTGAACATTGGAAGTTTCCTTACGCTTGGTTTCGACCAGGTTTACAATCTGTATACGCCGATGACATATGCAGTTGCAGATATCTTTGATACATATGTATTTCGTGTTGGAATCCAACAGGCACAGTATAGTTTTGCAACGGCCGTTGGTCTGTTTCAGTCGGTAGTTGGATTATTTATGGTAGTTACGTTTAACAAGATTGCAAATAAGGTCTCAGAGGATGGAGGGCTGTGGTAATGAAAGTTCGTAAAAAAGCATCACTTGTGCGGGAGTCTGCAAAAGACAGGGTTTTCGGGATTTTAATTACAATAATATTGGTTTTGTTTGCAGTTATTACAGCCATTCCACTTATTTCGGAACTTGCGATCTCCCTAAGTTCAAAGACTGCGTCACAGATGAATCTCATCAATCTGTTGCCGGTAGAATTCACGTTTGACTCATGGAATTATCTTCTGGGCAAGGGTGGAATTTGGAAACCGTTTTTAATCTCAGTTTCATCGACTGCAATTGGTGTGATTTTTGCTCTGATACTAAATGTGCTGATGGCATATCCCCTGTCAAAGGCGGAGTTTAAGACTTCAAAATATATTATGCTGCTTGTTGTGTTCACAATGGTATTTTCAGCACCGAAGGTGCCATACTTCCTGACGCTTCGTTCATACGGATTGTTTAACAGCTATTGGGTTTTAATATTACCGCATATTATGACGGCATATAATCTGATTATTGTTCGGACATTCTTTAAGCAGTTTCCGAAAGAATTGGAAGAAGCTGCGATGATCGATGGATGCGGAAGGTTCCGAATCTTGTTCCAGATTGTACTGCCGGCATCCAAAGCAGTGTTAGCAACGGTTGGCTTATTCTACGGTGTTACTATGTGGAATCAGTATGAACATCCGATGATGTTCATTCAGAATATGGATCTCTTTCCGCTACAGATGAAGATCCGCTCTATCGTAGACGGTGGTAGTGAACTACGCGCGATTACAATGGCGCAGACAGCGAATTATACACCAGCAACATTGAGTGCGGTAGCAGTTGTATTTGCAATACTTCCGATTTTGATCGGTTATCCATGGATTCAGAAATACTTTGCTAAAGGTGCAATGCTTGGTTCAGTAAAAGGCTGATAAATTTTCTATATCACGGTCTACATCATTAATCTCAGCTGTGATATAATCCTTGTGTGCACTGACGAGGTGCATATGATATTTCTTCATGAAAGATAGTATTGTCAGTGTAATGTAGTAAAAATCTAAAAAAGCACATAGCGATTTCTAAAATCCCCATATTTAAAAAATAAAATAAACTGATAAAATAAAATAAAAAGAATGAGGTGGAGAGGTATGAAAAGTAAATTCGTGAAAAGACTATTAAATGTAATGGTAGCATCAGCGATGGTATTGTCCATGCTGTCAGGTTGCGGATCATCAGAAAAAAAAGATGGACAAACAGCATCAGGTAGTGAGGAAGCAGTGTCAGATGGCAAGGAAGCAGTGACAGATAGTAAGGAAGTGGCGTCAGATGAAGACATTGAGGTTTGGGGAACTAATACCGGATATCTACCAGTGGAAGCAGGAAGTGAATTGTACAATCTATACAAAGAGATGATGGGTGTGGGTATCGTACAGCCATATGTAGAGTGGAATGGCGGTGAGACTTACCTGGAACAGTTAAACTTAAGAATTGCAGCAGGTGATATGCCGGATGTATTCAGTCCGTGGAATGGTATTGAATCAGAGTTGATTAAGAGCGGCGCACTTTTGGATTTGACAGATTTATTACAGGAGAAAGCTCCCCATTTGTGGGAAAGCATTCCGGAAGAAATGTGGGATGCTGTAAAGGCCAATGACCCAACGGGTGAGAATCGTATTTATGTGATTCCACAGGTTCTGAATTATGGAAGAAACGGCGGTATGATTCGTCAGGACTGGCTGGATAGTCTGGGACTCAAAATGCCGACAACACAGGAGGAATTTGTTGAAGTACTACGTGCTTTTAAAAATGACGATCCGAATGGAAACGGTGTTGCAGATGAGATTGCGACTGGCGGACGTGCAGAAGTAAGATGGATGGGACAGATGTTTGGACAGTATGGAATTGCAATGTGGGAAGGATATCCGCAGTGGGATATTTATGACGGAGAACTTACATATTCCGCAGTAACTCAAAATATGAAAGATTGCCTGGAATGGATGTCAGAATTGTATGCAGAGGGTCTGCTTGATCCAGAGACGCTGTTGAATGACAAGTCCGCATGGGATGGAAAGATTAACTCAGGGGTTGTAGGGGTGTGGGAACATCTTCCACAGGAGTGCTACAACTATGCCGAAAATATTTATACTGGAACAGGTGTAAAACCACAAATCGCTATCCTACCAGCAATTTCCGCACCAGGATATGAAGGTTACTATACGCATCGTCAGATGAATGGCGGCGGATTTGTAGTAGCCAACACAGAGGATGAAGAAAAAATCGATAAGATTATGAAGGTACTGGATGCATATGGAAATCAGGACTTGTGGATGGAATTTTACAACGGTGTAGAAGGAATGCACAGTGAAGTGATAGATGGAAAGGCAGTTCGACTTCCGGATGATCCGTCTACACAACAGAACCTGGTACTTGCACCATACAACATCATTGCAACCATTGACTTCCAGGTAAATTTATTGTCCACACAGTTAACAGAAGACAGGGAGTGGGCAGTTTCTCAGGCAGTTGAGAATGTTCAGAAAAACCAGGAGTATGTGAAGAGCTTTGCTGGTGATGGTATGCCGGATTCTATTTATTCTGATTATCCAGACATCGGAAACAGGACATTATATGTTGAGTACGCAACCAAGATCATTGCAGGAGAATATCCAATTGATAAGTTCGATGAGTTTGTTGAAAAATGGTATGCATCTGGCGGAAAAGAAGTGACAGAACTGGCTAGAGAGTGGTATGCTAATAAAACTAAATAAGAACGGATATAGATTTTGACAGAAACTTGCCGGAGATTAATAAGAGGGAATCTTAAGCTGCAGGAGTCCGGGGGATATATTCCTCAGGGCTCCTGTTTTCATGATATAGGAAACGGAAGGAGAATGGTATAAAGTATCTGTAAAAATAAGAGGATGTGCCGGCGAGGGACTTTTGATATGCTGGAATTCTCTTTGGAATAAGACAGAAGGGGAAACTTACGTTTCGGTGTGATGGTAATGAAAAAGATATGGCATAACCTGAATATGGCTTTAAAATTAATACTTGTGTTTTCAATAGTTAGTGTAATACCGTTGCTTATCAGCAGTTTTGTGCTTTATCGCATTTCAGCGGCTAGTTTAGAAGCAGAAATGGAGGAGACAACAGCTATATTTAGTTCGCAGATTGCTTCAGATATGAATCAATTTGTAAGCGATTATGATTTATCTACAAAGTCATTGTTGGTAAATGACAGACTGTTGGATAATTTAGCTACCGATATTCCAATATCCCAGCAGGTTGAAAATAAATTGTATTATCGTCAAATGGTCATGAAACTAATGACTATGGAAAGTGAGATCCAATCGATTACAATTATGAACGAAGCCGGGGAGTACTATCAATATGATCGGAACGGAAAGACTTTAAATTATGAAGAACTGATTCAACAGAAGTGGTTTTTAGATCAGCAGCAGAATTTAGACACCTTGTTTTTGACACCACTGCATGATTGTTCTTATTATGATAAGGATAAGGATCAGATTATAGTTACCTTTGGGCGGAAAGTTTATGGAAGCAATGGTAGATATGCAGGTTTAATTCTGATTGATTTGCCACCTGCGAGCATTCTAAAGCTGAGTGATGCTTTTTTGTTAGAACGTAATCAATATAATATAAAAATCAATATTACAGATGCCAGAGGTGGTCTGATTTATGATTCGGATCTGTCCAGCGGGCGGGTGAATTATAGTGAGATTAATGAAGAAGAGCTTCTGATGTATCAGAAGGATCCAAGCAATTATCTCGTGATAGAAGATACAACGGAACAGTTAGGAATGAAGATTAATACGGTTATTCCTCGGAGCAAAATGTTACTGCGGGTCAGTTTTATTCAAAGGGTGACCCTTCTTCTCGTTATAATTTTAATAGTGGTTATTATTTCAGTATCTATCCTATTTAGTAAAAGGATGCTTCGTCTGATCAAGAAACTGCAAAGTAGTATGGAATGTCTAGAAGGCGGGAATTATGAGCTTATTATGGATTCGGCAGGAAATGATGAGATTGGAAGTCTTGTAAAAAGCTACAACCATATGGTTGGCAAAATGGAGAAACTAATTGAAGAGGTGTACCAGGCAGGAATTCGTCAAAAAAATGCCCAGTATTTGGCACTTTGTACCCAGATTAATCCCCATTTTCTGTTTAATACACTGGAATCGATTCGTATCAAAGCGATTTTAAATGGAGACGATACAGTGGCGGATATGGTAAAGTTGCTGGCAAAGATGTTTCGAACAGTTCTAGACAGCGATAAGAAAAATTATAAAGTTCGTGATGAACTGGAAAATATTCGATCTTATATTCAACTACAGAATATTCGGTTTGATAATGTAATTACACTAAAAGAGAGTATAGATCCACAAATTTATCATGCGAAGTTCATGGCAATTTTGTTTCAGCCAGTTGTGGAGAATTGCTTTAAATATGGAAGTAAAGAAAGTGGTATACCCATTGAGATATGGATTACGGGTCAATTGACAGAAGAGAAGAAAATGCTCTTTACCATTCAGGATGACGGGAAGGGAATGAGTCCGGAGAGATTGGAAGCGGTGCGACAGGGACTTTACGTGGCCCAAGATGTGGAAATACAGAAAGAAAAGGGCGAAGAAGAGAGTGATTCACATCGAATCGGACTTCGCAATATTGCTGAGAGACTCCGCCTGCGTTATGGAGGCGACGGAGAATTGCGAATTGTATCAAGCGATGAACATGGAACAATTGTTGAGATTCGAGTACCATATATGGACTAGATGAAGAGGTTGAGTTATGGCATATAAAGTGTTGATTGTAGAGGACGAGAAAGAAAAGGCAAGAGGAATTGCCTATTTAGTAGAAAAATACAATCCGGAATGTACACCGGTTCTATTGGCACATGATGGTAGGGAAGGTTATGAGATGGCAATGGAGGAACAGCCGGATATAATATTGACGGATATCCGAATGCCGGTTATGGATGGATTGGAAATGATTCGGGCATTGCGGGAAGTCAATTTTCCGGCAGAGTTCATGGTGTTAAGTGGTTATGCAGAGTTCAGCTATGCCAAGAAGGCGATTGAACTTGGTGTAAGGGATTTTATTACAAAACCGGTGGATGAAGAAGAGCTGAGCAACATGCTGAGTAAAGTATGTAAAGAAATCTCAGAGCGAAAAATGACAGAGGATTCGCTTAGTAAGCTAAATGATGATATGAGAGATTATGCTCTGCGGGATTTCCTGACAGGTGGAACAGACAGTCAATATAAAGTCGGAGAATACCTGAATCAGATGGGGGTATCGGAAGAATACGGACAGTATACCTGTATGGTGATTGAATGGGATGAAGCTCTGAGTGATTTCAGTATAGAAGAAGGGCTGACTTCTTCAAGTGGGATGTTTTTCTATGGAGTAAAGACGGGAAATGCACAGATGGCAGTTGTCATAGGTGCAAAGAGTATGGATATAGAAGAAAAGAAGAATCTTATCCGACAGTATGCTATGAAAGAAGAACAAGAACAATACCATATCAGTGTTGGTATAGGAAGTTCTTACGAGGATTATACAACGCTTCCGAAAGCATATGAAGAAGCCCGTGTGGCATTGAATTACCGAATCCTGAAGGGGAGTAGTGCAGCGATTCTGTTTGAGGAACTGTATGATATGGATAACCGGACAGATTTGCTTACAGAGAAAGAGACAGAGCAACTGAAAGAACGGATTGATCGGTTTGATCAGGATGGATTTCATATTGCGGTAAAAGGAATTTTCAATAGGGTTCTTTCAGAAAACAATCTTTCACTTCCTGAACTGCAAAAATTGAGTCTGAATATTGTACTGCTTGGACTGCATAATATCCCGACGGCACAGCTGCAGTTGAATGAGTACTTTGGAAAAAACCTGTTCACGTTGAAAAGTATTGAAAAGTTTAAGACTATGGAACAGTTGGAAAACTGGATTATGAATATGGTGAGCATTATGAATGAAGTGATGCTCAAAGATAGTGTGCCGAAGAAAAAGGATTTGATTGTAGAGGCAAAAGAATATATCCGGAAGAATTATAATCAGAACATTACCTTGAATGATATTTCAAAGAAGTTTTATATCAATCCATATTATTTCAGTCAGTTGTTTAAGAAAAAGACTGGTGTGACTTATCAGAGATATTTGATGGATTATCGTGTGGATCGGGCGAAGAAGCTGCTGGCAGAAACAGAGCTGCATATCTACGAAGTATGCAGGCTGGTGGGATATAGTGATGTGAATCATTTTAATCAGATATTTGAACGAACGGAAGGTATGAAGCCCAGTGAGTATCGGCAAAAGTATGCACAGGATGATTAAATGGAATACAGTATAGCCAGCAAAGCAAAAAGAGGAGACGCAGATGAATTCAAAAATAGAAAGACTATTGAATAACGAAATGGATAATTACATTTTTCCGTTTTTTTGGCAGCATGGGGAAACAGAATCAATACTGCGTGAGTATATGCAGGTGATCTATAATGCGAATATCCGAGCTGTTTGTATTGAAAGCCGCCCCCATCCTGATTTTGTTGGAGCTAGATGGTGGCATGATATGGATATCATTCTAGATGAAGCAAGAAGACGGAAGATGAAAGTATGGATTTTGGATGACAGTCATTTTCCGACAGGCTATTGTAATGGAAAGGTAGAAGAAAAGCCGGATTCCTGCAGAAGATGGTTTCTGACATATAAGGTGTTGGGAGAAGTAGCAGCGGGATGTGAACGGACATGGGAGGCGGCAGAATATAAAAGCGTAGCGCCGTTTGAAGCTACATGGATTGAAAATTATTTTGACATGTCATTTGAAACATTTTCAGATGATCAGTGGCTGGGCGCCGTTGCTGTAAAAAAGAATGGATCGGGTGAAAAAGATCTCGTGATGCTGAAGGAAAACGAAGGGAAAATTGTCTTTACGCCTTCCGAGGGAGATTGGCAAATCTATTCTTGCCAACTGACAAGAAACAGAGGATCGCATCGGAACTATATGAATATGCTGGATAAAGAGGCATGCCGTACATTGATTGAGACAGTATATGAACCTCATTATGCACATTATAAGGATGACTTCGGGAAAACAATTGCAGGATTTTTCTCTGATGAGCCGGAGATTGGAAACGGACATCTTTATTTGATGGATCAAAAGATCTATGAGCAGGATGACCAGCCGTGGAGCATACAGCTGCAGAAGGATTTGGAGAAGCACTGGGGGGCAGATTATCTGAAATTGCTGCCGCTTCTCTGGGACAGAAAATTTGATGAAAACATGACAGCAAAGGTGCGATATGGATTTATGGATTTGGTGACACGGCGTGTGGAAGAGGACTTTTCCATGCAGATAGGGGACTGGTGTCGGGAACACGGTGTAAAGTATATTGGACACTTGATTGAGGATAATAACCAGCATGCGCGGTGTGGATCCAGCTTGGGGCATTTTTTCAGAGGCCTTGCAGGGCAAGATATGTCGGGAATTGATGATATTGGCGAACAGGTACTGCCGCAGGGAGAAGATACTCTGCATGTATCCCATCTTGGGACTAAGAGAGATGGTGTATTTTATCATTTTGCACTGGGGCGCCTGGCATCCAGTGCGGCTGCGATTGATTCACGAAAGAAAAATCGTTCTATGTGTGAGATTTTCGGGAATTATGGTTGGAAAGAGGGTGTGCGTCTGGAAGCATATCTTGCAGATCATTTTATGGTGCGCGGTGTTAATCATTATGTTCCTCATGCTTTTTCACCAAAGGCATTTCCAGATCCAGACTGTCCGCCGCATTTTTATGCGCATGGGCATAACCCTCAGTATCGGCATTTTGGAGAATTGATGAAGTATATGAACCGAATCTGCAATCTGATCAGTGGAGGCAGACATGAGAGTGAGGCTGCGATTCTGTATCACGGAGAAGCGGAATGGAGCGGTATGACATGTATGTATATACAGGAACCTGCACGAGTTCTGACAGAAGCGCAGATCGGGTTTGACTTTGTACCATCAGATATATTTACAGACAGTTGTTACCAAGTAAGCTTGAACAATGGTTTGAAAGTACATACACAGGAGTACAAAATATTTATTATCCCGGAAGCAGACTATATTACAAAGGAGACAGCACATGCGATTGTGAAGTTGGGGGAACAGGGATTTCCATGTGTTTTTGTAAATTCTTATCCAAAGGGAATCTGTAGCCAGATAGAATCAGGCAAAGAAGATGTATTATTGGAAGAAATAAGAGAAAATGCGATGAGTGTGAAGCTTACAGAACTTGCTAATTACATGAGAGAGAGAAAGATGCCTCAGATACAACTTAGCCCGGCGGAGAAATTTATCCGTAGTTATCAGTATTACGGAGAACCGGAGATTCTCTACTTGGTGAATGAAGGTACAGAAATCTATGAAGGAAACATCCGGCTTAGAGGAACGCCAGAAATATGTTATCGATATGATGCGTGGGAAAACCGCCTGGAATTGTTAGATGTCAAAGCCTGCACGGAGCATAGGGAAGCACTGAAAGATCGCGAAGCGGAAAGCGCATTAGAAATCAAAGTTCGAATTGAGCCTGGAAAGAGCTGGATAATTGTATTTGATCAGGAAATGCCTGGAAATTTAAAGGAAAAAAGCATCTATCATATCGTACGGAAAATAAAAATAGAAAATAATTGGAAACGAACTGTCTGCAAGAGCATTGACTATCCGGCATTTGGACATAGCAGTCAGGTTTCACTGCCTGATTTTGCCGAAAGAGAACTGCCTGATTTTGCCGGAGTGCTGCGGTATGAGCAGGATGTAAATCTGGGAACAGAAGTGGAGTCGAATACGATTTTGGAGATAACAGATGCAGGGGAAACAGTGCAAGTGTTTGTTAATGGAAAAGACTGCGGAATTCAGATTGTGCCGCCTTATCGCTATGAGATTGGGAATTTCATGCATCAGGGAGAGAATCGGATTGCGATTGAAGTGGCAACTACTTTGGAACGACAGATTTTCCCGAAGAACAAGACGGAGAACTGGCAGCCGCAGAATCATGTGGGGTTGTGTGGCAAAGTTTATTTATGCCAGAAAAAATAAATTTCAGAACCGTTAGGAGGATAAAATGAAAAAATTTCCAGAGAATTTTTTATGGGGAGCAGCAAGCGCGTCTTTCCAGGTGGAAGGTGCGAGAAGTGAGGATGGCAAAACAGACAGTATATGGGATGCGACAAGTAAGGGACATATCAAGCGAAATGTAAATGGAGATGTGACCTGCGATCATTATAGGAGGAATTGAAATTTATCAGCCAGCCATTGGATTACTTTGGTTATAATGTGTATTTTGCAAACAACTACAATGCAGATACAGAAGCGCCGGATTTGGGATGGCCTGGTATGCCACGTACACAAATGGGGTGGGCAATCACACCCAAAGTGCTCTACTGGTCACCTGGAAGATTAAGGAAGATGAAAGGGTAGAAAATGGATTGCCAAAAGCTAATGCTTATGCAGATGAAAAGGCGACAGAGCACACACTGGGGACGATCATCTTTGATAGGTTGGAGTTGGAAAAGTTTTGTCCAAATGAGGATGGGGAAGTATCTTTCTTACGGAGCGGATTCCAAAAATGGGGAGAACCAATTGCAATTAAAGAGCTTCGACCGTGGAATGAGCTGGACAGAGATATATTCTAAAGCTGGGGGATGTGTGTGATACCTTTCAAGTGTGGGTGAATGATAAGAAAGCAGATTTCCCCGATCAGTCCCAAACCCGATGGTACGATTCCGGAATATTTTCGTTGCATAGATCGTTTGCAGTTGCAACACAGTCAGAAGGGTGCTGCCGCACTGGGTTTCGTACCAGGGTGGGCAGCACCCTGAATTTATTGGGCGGAATAATCGCTTTAAGAAGTGGCATCACTTCTTTTAATATGCTCCATATAATAATTTTTTGCGCTGCACCCTGCAATTTTATTGAAATAAGCCGAAAAATATTTGTAATTCTTATAGCCCACTTTTTCTGCAATTTCATAATATTTATAATCTGTTTTCTCAATCAGTTCTTTGGCTTTTTCGATCCGCAGGATATGCAGGTACTCTGTAAATGAGTGGGTGGTCTCCCGCTTGAAGATGCGGCAAAGATATCCCGGTGATAAAAATACTGCATTTGCAACTTCTTCCAGATGCAGGTCTTCTGTAAAGTGTTCTTTTATGTAAGAGATGGCATCCGATACTGCTTTAGTACAATTTCTGGATGGTTCCGGAAATGCGAGGGTGCGAAGCTGTTCGATAATTTCCTGTGGTGTCTCCAGTGCCCATATGAATTCCTTCATTTTATCAAATTCCAGGTCCGTATTCTGAATAGAGGAAATTATCACCAGAATGTGCATGACGGATTCCAGAAAAACGCTTCTTAGTACCATATTTTGTTCCATATAATGATAGTAAGAGGATAGGGACGCCATAAATTGGTGCTGGTCGCGGTTAATAATACTGCGGATGATCTGTGATTCATGATTATATGGTATATTCGGGTCGTTTATTGCAATTTCCCTGGTAGGTTCGATAATCTGGTATGCAGACTTGCTCCAGAAGCAATTATCCAGTGTCTGATTTAATATTTCATATGCCATGGGTAAAAATGTAAAGGACGTAATGGAATTCATGATCGTTATGAAATTTCCGAATAATATTGGCTGAATGCTGGGTAGTATCTGTTCAAATATTTGAGGAGTAAGTTCTTTTTTTGCTGTATTCAGGATCAGTATGACATTTTTTTGGTCATCAAAAAAGCAGATAGGGTTAAAGTCAGCAAAGTAAAATAGTAATTGCCCAAGGATGTAATTCTCATCATCAAAATTTACCTTCATCAAACCAACGCTTAGTGAAGGCATGTCTGTATCGCCCCCTAAATCGGCATATTTTCTGCAAAAATGTGGATATGAGATCTGTTTGCGGATAAATCGTAGCAGCAGGCTTGATTTTAACAGCGGCTGGTTTTCCGTATAGATCTGCTGTATATGATTCAGTTTTTCCGTCTGATCATTGTAAGCCGCGGTTTCATCCCGGATTCTGATGACCGTATCCAATATTTTTTCACTGCATGCGCTTTTAATCAGAAAGGCGCTTACTTTAAAGTTGATTGCTTTTAATAAATTTTCTTCGCTGCCAAAGGCAGTCAAAATGATTATTTTGGTGTTAGGCAGAACCGTATGTAACCTTTCCGCCAGTTCAAGTCCATTCATAACAGGCATCTGAATATCTGCTAAAACAATGTCCGGACGCTGCTGCAGGGAAACTTCAAAGGCTTCCTGACCGTTTGCTGCCTCGAATACAGTAAATCCGTTATCTTCCCAGGGAATGGTATAAATCATTCCTTTACGGATAAAATCCTCATCATCAACAATCAGTATTTTTGTCATCATTTTCATCTCCTTCAATTGGTTGATTTATTCGGAACACGCTAAAATCCCCATCTAAAAAGTAAGTAAGTGAATAGGGTTCGCCGTACTTAAGCTGCAGCCTCTCTATGATATTCTTTAGGGCAAACCCTTTCAGAGCGGGTTTGCCGGAATTCAGAAGAGTAGTGATTTCATCGGGATTTATGGGGGTTCCGTTATTGGCAACCTCGTAAATAAGATCATTACCTGACCGGTATATATGTACATGGATAATGCCGGTTGAATAGCTGGATAAACCATGATGAAGCGCATTTTCCACAAGGGGCTGCAGGAGAAAGCTTAAAACCTGGAAACCCTTTATATCATCATTGCATTTTACATCAAACAGAATCTTGCCATTATGCCGTATATCCTGGATCACGATGTAGCAGGTGAGGTGCTTCAGTTCATCAAACAAAGTAACTTTATCTTTTGTTTTTGCCGAGAGCGTCATCTGCATCATCTGTGATAAATTGGACACCATTAAACTTACTTTTTCTGTTTCACCCAGTTTAGCCATCCAATATATGGTGTCCAGGGTGTTGTAAAGAAAGTGGGGATTTATCTGTGTTTCCAGTACATCCAGCTGTGACTGTTTTAGCTTTAATTCACCCAGATAAACTTTATTGTATAGAATTTCCAACTGCCCCGCCATATTGTTAAAACGATCTGTCAGCATGGAGATTTCCTGGCAGCCTTTAATATCAGCCCGGCTGGAAAAATTCCCTGTTGTCAGATTCGTCATTTTTTCACCAAGTGTCTCCAGGGGTATCGTAATCTTTTTGGAGAAGTAAAATGACAGCATAAACGATAACAGCATTACGGCAGTGGAGGCCATTAGCATGCTTGGCCAGAATGCGTGCCTCACTTCGGAGATTATATGGGGAGCTGCAATACTGTATAGTATCAGCCCGTTTGAAAGCAGATGCTGCGAGATGATGCAATTATTCTGTATCGTGCTTGGCTGACCAGACTCTGCCTTTTGTCTTAACTCTTCATATGTAAAAGCGAACTTTTGATAGAGCGTGTCAGACTGACCGGTATTAACTTCGATAAGAAGAGCGTTGTTAGGTGTGATTAAAAAATAGGAGGTCTCTTCATTTTGCAGATGATTACTCATTTTTGACGTTACATAGGATAAACTCAGCCGGAGCTTAATGTATCCTGCATACTCGGAAAAATTTGTTGGGTTTCTGAAATGCCGAAGTAAAAAGATAGATTGTTCGTCTGATGGAAAATACCAGAAAGGAAGCAAATCATGTTTTCTGACATTCTCATAATCAGTTTCTGTGTATTTGACCGTATTGTCTGTAATTATATAGTCTCCGTCTTCCCGGTAAAGTCCAATACTTAAAATCCCTTCCCGATAACCATAAGGTATTAAATTTCGGATATTTGAACTTTTTTGTTTCTTCCGTAAAAAATCGGGGTTTGAACTTGGCATTGTCAGATAAGTGCGCATTGAATCTTCAGTTAAGGGAAATAGTGTCAGGTCAGTTGCGTTTGTGAATAAGGTATCAAGACTGTTAGCCATCTCCGTCACATTGCTGTTATATATAGTTTTAAGGTCATTTTGTGCATGGGTAGTAAAAATAATATCTGCAATTAACACTAAGAGTATGAATGGTATCAGCATTAGTAAAACAAAAAGTACAAGTATCTGCCTGCGCATGGTAATAGGTCTTTTAAATTGCAGTTTCATATTTTACCCCCCTGAGATAAGTTTTCTAATTATGAATTATACCATTATTTCTATAAAATAAAAACAAGATACAGAAAAAAATCAGATTAATATCTATACAATATATAACTTTCATGCAAATTAGTTTGATATGACAAAAATTGAGGATGTTTAGCAATATTTAGGGATATCATATGCCAGCCAAATCAGATTAAGGGTAAAGATTGCAAATTATAAGTATATTCCCAATGAAAATACAGGTTTTAGAAGATTGAGGATAGTTGTAGAATAGTATTGTAAACAGACAGGCACCAGTCAGTAAAGAACGATTGGGATGTCAAAAACCAATACTTTTGTGGTCGAAGGAGGAAAGGAATATGAAAAAGAGAATAACAGCAGTAGTTTTAGCAGCAGCAATGTCATTCAGTTTGTGTGCCTGCGGAGGAAATAGCGGTGAGGATTCAGATAGCAGCAAAGGAATCGAACTTACGGTAATGCATAATTTTACAGAAGAAGACAGGGCTACGAATAATCAGGGAGATGCCCATCTGACTATGTCGGAAGCATGGCAGAAGGAGCATCCGGATATTAAAGTGGTCAGCCAGGTAATGTCTCATGATGATTATTCTACCAAGATCCAGGCTCAGGCAGCAGTGAACGAACTGCCGGATATATTCATGGTGAAAGGTTCCTGGATGGATAACTTCATTGACAATGATTTATTGGCACCAGTGAATGAGTATCTGGATCAATATGAACACAAAGGCGATTATAAGCCGGGTGTTTTTGACGCGGCAACAAGGGACGGTAAGATATATGGAATGACGGGGCAGCTGGCACTTTCCTCAGTCGTTTTATACAATGAAGAGTTATGGAAATCAATTGGGTATGATACATTTCCAGATAATTGGGATGACATCTATAAAGCCTCTGAGAAATTTCTGGAAAAAGGAATCCCTATGTTCGGTATGGGGAATCAGGACAAATGGCCGGCAGAATCCTATATTTTTTCAGGGATAGGTGATTTACATACCGGAAGTGAATGGACCGAAAGTATTATTAAGAATGATGGAAATGCCAAATTTACAGACCAGGCATTTGTGGATGCACTGGCGCACTTCCAGAAAATGGCGGAGGATAAACTCTTCAACGAAGATTTTAATACCATTAATGATGCACAGGGATTTGAGCTGTATGGGCAGAAAAAGGTGTCTGCTGTGATTAATGCCTCATGGGGACTGGGAAATATAGCGTCCTATGATGAAGAGGTGTTAAAAAATACAAAAGTTGCCATGCTGCCGAACCTGGATGGTTCCGAACAGCAGGATGTGACCGGGGGCTGCGGATGGTTTTGGTGCGTCAATAAAAAGCTAACGGGTGATAAACTGAAAATGGCAATGGATTATATTATTTATCTAAACGGGTTCGAAATGGCAGAATATGCTATGAAAGAATATGGCCTTGTAACACCGATGAATGTGGATGATTCAGGCATGTCCGGACAATCCCAGCTGGTGAAAGACTTTGTGGCACTGACAAAGGATAAGAATATTGTTCCGATTTATGATCTGCAAATGAATGCAGCAGTTATTGAGACAATGAATTCAGGATTGCAGGAACTGCTAAACGGAACAAAGAAACCGGAGGAACTTGCACAGGAGATACAGGCGGATCAGGACAATATTAAGAAATAGTTACTTAATGCAGAAAAACTGTCTACCCTGCTTAATAGTGAAAAGATGAATGGTGGTGGAAGAATGAGTCATGGCTTAAAATTAGAAAAACATAAAATATATTTGTATTTACTTCCAGGGGTATTATGGTATGCAGTTATACTGTTTGTTCCCATTTTACTGGCTTTATATTATGGATTTTTTGACTGGAATGGGGGTGTAAATAAGACCTTTATAGGGATTAAAAACTTTGTGGATGTTATTCAGGATAAGATCTTTATAAAATCCCTGCTGAATAATATTTACCTGGTGGCAGTATGTTTGATTTTCCAGATTGGTCTGGCATTTATATTTGCAACATTTCTGGGCAGCAGGCATGTGAAATTTAAGGGGTTTCACCGGACAATGTGCTATTTTCCATCGGTGCTTTCGGCAGTTATTGTTGGATTTATCTGGAACCTGATTTATAACTATGAGTACGGGCTGCTCAATGCCGTTCTTAAATTGGTGGGATTGGAAAGTAAAGTGCAGCCCTGGCTCAATAATCCGAAGATCATCATGCTGCTGGTTGCTATTCCAATCATATGGCAATTTATTGGATACTATATGGTGATAATGCTCTCCGGTATGTCATCCATCGATCCCCAGGTACTTGAAATGGCTGAGATAGATGGTGCAGTCGGTTGGAAAAAGGCATTATATATCACGGTTCCCCTTATAAAGAATACGCTTATAGTTTGTATTACCCTTTGTATTGCCGGAAATATGAAGGCATTCGATATTATATATGCGATGACATCCGGCGGTCCGGGATACTCCAGCAGTGTTATGGCAATGTATGCATATAATACATCATTTACGTCCTATAAAATGGGATATGGCAGCGCAATGTCCATTGTGATCCTGATTGTAAGCCTGATATTTATTTTGGGCACACAGGTTCCGCTTAACAGGCTGGCAGGAGGGAAAAATGAAGATGAAAAAAAATAAATTAAAGGTAGTACATATCATTCCCAATTTTCTCTTAATCATATTTTCCCTTTCCTGTATTTATCCTTTGGTTTGGCTGGTCTACTCTTCCTTTAAAACAAAATCGGAATTTTATCAGAATCCCGTTGCGCTGCCAACACAAATCAATTTTTCCTACTATCAGGAGATTCTGACTAACAGTAAATTTCTGGTATGGATATGGAATAGTTTGCGCTATAGTCTGCTTGCCTTGTTTTTTATACTGCTGTTTGGGTTTATGATTGGATACCTGCTATCCCGGTATAATTTTCCGGGGCGAAAATCTACCTATACATTTTTTTTACTGGGAATGCTGGTTCCCGTGCATGCAATCATGGTCCCAATGTATGTAATGTTTACGAAGTTACATCTGACAGACCATTGGTTTACATTAGTACTTCCATATACCGCAATGGGGCTTCCCCTGGCTGTGTTTCTGGTGGAAAGCTATGTCAGGACCATACCAGTAGAGGTAGAAGAAGCGGCAGCCATAGATGGATGCTCCAGGGAAAGAACCATTTTCTCAATTGTCCTGTTCATGTGTAAACCAATACTTGTGACCATAGGAATTATTCAGTTTTTTGGATCGTGGAATGAATTTACCTTTGCCCTGATCCTTACGAATTCAGAAAAATATATGACGCTTCCTGTGGGAATAGCATTATTTAAAGGGCAGTTTACAACAAACTATCCAAGAATGATGACTTCAATGTTATTAGCAATTTTGCCTGCAATGGCAGCTTATTTCATTTTTTCAAAACATATTATAAAAGGCATGGTTGCCGGAGCGGTGAAAGGTTAGGTGAAAGAGATGCATATTACAAAATTAAATAAATCATGGGTGCTTCATGAAGCTCCTCTTAGTTGGGACAGGCAGTATCTTGCCGATATAAATAAAATAAATGAGGGGTGGTATAAGTGTGATTTACCGGTGGATGTCCGCATGCCCCTGATAGATGCCGGTGTCATTAAGGAACCCTTAGAAGGAGATAACAGTTATGAATCCAAATGGATGGAAGAACGCTCCTGGTGGTTTCAAAAGCATTTTTCATCCGCTGACATCGGCATGGAAAACGAAGTCATAGAGTTAGTGCTGGAAGGACTGGATACGAACAGCGATATATTTTTAAATGATCAATATATTGGATCTCATCAAAATGTACATTATCCGTTTATTTGTGAAATAAAAAGATTTTTAGTAACTGGGGATAATAAACTGTCGATCCGGCTCACCAGTGGGCTTGAAAATATATCTATAAAGGATCTGGCAGTAATAGATTGTGCCGTTACCGCTGAAAGCGACTTTAATGACAGTGACAGGGGTGACCACAGAAGGACAATGGTAAGGCGGCCGCAGTATAACATTGGCTGGGACTGGGGACCGCGGCTGGTTTCCGTTGGAATTACCGGACAAGCCTATGTCAGATCTTATAATAAGATTGCGATACGCGAAGTTGGAATTGAGACAAAAGAGATTAAGAAGGACGGGGATGGGAAGCTGGCATTATTAAACGTGATGGTTAATGCAGAAAACTTAAATATCGTGGATACGGTTGATTGTGATCTGGAAATTGTAATTCGAAAGGACGGCAAAATTGCTGCATGCAAAACGATCCCCGATATCCTGCTCACATCCGGCACAAATTATCTTAATCAGGAATTGGAAATCCAGGAAGCAGAGCTTTGGTGGCCTGCCGGTTATGGAGAACAGCCCCTTTACCAGGTGGAAATAACGGCACGATGCGCAGATACGAATGAAAGCTGGCCAGTTTTTAACTATGGTATCAGAAAAATCAGTATAGATATGCCGGTTTTGGAGGATGGGACCAGAAATTTTAAATTTATCGTGAACGGACAGGAGATATTTTGTAAGGGAGCGAACTGGATACCAAATGATTTCATATATGCAAGGGTTACAGCGGAAAAATACCGTACATTGCTGGAGGAGGCAGTTGAAGCTAATTTCAATATGATCCGCATTTGGGGCGGCGGATTATACGAAAGGGAGCTGTTCTATGATCTCTGTGACGAGAAAGGAATATTGGTGTGGCAGGACTTTATGCTGGCATGCGGCGCATATCCGGAACAGCAGGCGTGGTTTGAAAATGAAATACGTTCTGAATATGCCTATCAGGCTAAGCGGCTGCGGACACATTCCTGCATTGCACTTTTTTGCGGTACGAATGAGAACCACTGGATTTTTACCAATCCCGAATTCCTGGACAGATGGGGCATAAAACCGTCTTATCAAAATCAATATGGACTTTGGATTCCAAATGTCCTTTCTAAGGAAGTGGTTTGGATGAATTGTCCCTACATACCCTATTGGAACAGCTCTCCATATGGCGGGAAGAATGCAAATGATTTAGAATGTGGAGATGCACATCTGTGGAGCCATGGATTTGTAAGTAATGATATCCGGGAAGCTTTGGATTTGAAGAGTTATGATGCTATCAAAACAAAGTTCGTAAGTGAATATGGTGTTCTCGGACCATGCTGCTTAGAGAGCATCAAGGAATATCTGGGAGACGGAGACCTGGATAGAAGTGGAAAGCTGTGGAAATCCCATACAAACGTGACAATGAAAGATACCTTGGAGAAAGCCATTGTACAAAACTATCTGCCTGAGAATCATGAGCTTACAGAGAGCGAATTTATTCTGTATGGCGGGCTTGTACAGGGAGATGTCTATGAATATTCCCTGGAGTCATTCCGTTTTCAGGAAGACTGCGGTGGAGCGCTTTTCTGGATGTATAATGACGCCTGGGGAGAAGTTGGATGGACAGTTATAGATTACTATTTGAGGAGAAAGATTTCTTATTACGGGGTTAAAAGGGCATTTGCCCAAAAGAAATTTATCATCAGGCAGGCGGATGACTGTATTCTTATCCGGGGAATCAACGATACAAAGGAAAAACTGCGCTGCAAAGTGAAATTTGGTTATGTATCATTTGATGGGAAAATCAGTGACACCAGAGAAATGGTATTTGAAGTTCCCGCCGGGGCAAGGATGCAGGTATTAAAAGAAAAAATAGGTGACTATGACTTAGAATGCGGATCATATATGCTGTATGTATATGATGACGGCATTGATCATGCAATGTTATACACCTGCCCCAACAGCCGGCTGAAGTATGCAAAGAGTCCTGTAGAGGTTATGGAAGAAGAAGTAGTGGGAAATGATAAAAAGCTTGTGCTAAGGGCAGGAGGGTATGTGTGCGGTGTGTATATAGCCGGAAACTACAAATGCAGCGACAATTATTTTAATATGCTTCCAGGGGAAGAAAGGACGATTATTGTAAAAGATGCAGGTAATACTGAATTGGAAATTAAGAGTATAAGATGAAAGGGAAAATCTCGTTTGATCATTTGTGTGTAACTGCTGTCAGGCTCCTGAGCCTGGCAGTTTTTGTTTTGTAAAGGCAAAGCCTGTTGGAAAATCATAACTTTGCATTACCTGTGACCGGGTCGCGGCAAGGGAAAGAATAGTAAAACATCCGAAGTTATGGTAAAATAATTGTAATTAAAAAGCCGGGCAAAATGTCCGGATGTTCCGCCAGCAGTATCAGATGATTACGTGCAGCACAAAACACCTAATTTTGTTCACAATATACCTACAAAAGAGGAATTCAAACGTGTTAAAAAATAAATTGGAAAAAACAATAATCTTTACTTATCTTGCAATCCTTATCGTCATCTCGATCATGATTGTAGTCTTATACCAGTACGTGAGAAAAAGCACGCGGGAAAATGCCATCGAAAACCAAAAAGAAGTTACCAGACAAATAACAGATCAGGTAGATACTTTTCTGGATAATATGGACAAGATCGCTCTGCAGGTTATGGGTAATTCTATTATTCTTGAGAACTTCCAGAATACGGACCAGGATCGCCAGAATAACTATTTTGATGTCAACCCCGTTTTAAAAGCGAAGCTGCAGTCCGTGTTAATGAAGATTAACGGACCAAGCGATGTTGTGGAAAAGATTTGCGTTTATAATGATAAAATGGATTATTTAAGCTATGGAGTCCTGTATGAGGACAATTACAAAGTCACAGAGAGTCTGAAACAGATTCCGGTAAATAGTATGATTGAAAAAATTGAGCAGACGAAACACAGTAAGCGGCTGGTTTCCATTCATGATGACTACTGGAGAAACAGCGAGGAGGAGACGGTTTCTGTATACCGAAACTTAAAAAGTACGACAAATGGACGTAATTATGGGCTGATAGAAGTACAAAGACCGAAAAAAGAACTACTAAAGATCTTCGCCTTGGAGAACAGCAATATGAATCTGTTTTTGTTGGACAGTGAAGGAACATTGATTTATTCCAGTGGCAATAAAGCAGATACAAAGCAGCAGCTACTGAAAAATCTAGGTCAGGAACCGGCAGGAATCAGTGAGAAACAAAAAGAGACAGAGGGAAAAGAACAGCAGTTGATTACCTGGAATACTGGAGGGAAATTTGCGTGGAGGGCTGTGGTACTGCAGTCAGAAAAAAGCCTGTTGAGTTCTCTGAGCTTATTTACAAAGTTTATGTGGGGATTTATTGTGCTTTTGACGGCTGCAAATGTAGTATTTCTATTTATAGTAGTTAAAAAACTTTTGATGCCATTAAAGCTGTTAAATAAATCAGTGAATGAAGTCAGTTTGAATAATTTGTTTCTGCAGATTGATAATGAAAGCCAGATAGATGAGGTAGAGAATATTAATAAGGCATTTCGTGCGATGTTTGCGCGTCTGAATAGTTCAATCGAAAATGAGATTAAATCTAATTTCCTGGCACTTCAGGCACAGATGAATCCTCATTTTCTCTATAATACCCTTGCCATAATCAGTGCGGTTGGAATTGAGGATGACAATGAACGAATTCCGGTATTGTGTGAAAAGTTATCTACGATGCTCCGGTATTCCTCCTCTTATGAGGAACGTATGGCGAAGCTGCCCATGGAGATAAAATATGTGGAAGATTATCTCTGCCTGATGCGGGAGCGTTACGATGGAAAAGTGGAGTATGAAATTGAGACAGACGGCTGGCTGGAAGATGTTCTGGTACCCAAAATCAGTATCCAGCCTCTGGCTGAGAATTGTTTTAAACATGGATTTGCGAATCAACCATTTCCCTGGAAAGTAAAAATCCGCGGAAAAGCCACTGAGAGCGGGTGGTTTGTGGAAATCGAAGATAATGGGTGCGGGATGACACAGGAAGAGATTGTATCGATTGAGGACAGGATTAGTCAGATGGTTCAGAATCCGGTTGATCTGTCAGGTTTGTCTATTGGCGGACTGGGACTTGTAAATACAATGGTGAGATTTCGGATGCTTGACCCGAAAGTTTATTACCGAATTCAAAATCAGGATAAGGGTGGTTTAGTCATCAGGATTGGAGGAAAATTAAAATGATCAGGGTATTAATCGTAGAGGATGAACCGCTCATTGCAAAGGCGTTAGCAAAGCTGATTATGAAAAGCGGGATGGATTTTGAGGTGGCAGCCATAGCAGAAAATGGCAGAGAGGCTGTAGAGCTGTATGAAAAGCATTTACCGGAGGTTGTGTTTACCGATATTAAAATGCCCATTATGGATGGATTTGAATTTTTGCAGATATTGAAAGACCGGGAATACGAACCCTGTACCATTATTCTGTCAGGATTTGAAGACTTTAATTATGCAAGACAGGCTATTTCTTATCAGGTACTGGATTATTTATTGAAACCCATATCCACACAGATGCTCATGGAGATCTTGAATAAGGTACGGATCATCACTTTGCAGAAAGAACAGATGTCAAAAAATAATCTGATCAAGAACACCCTGGAAAATAAGGGGCGGCAGGATATTATAGATGGGAATTGTATGTTGGCTCTGATTTGCATTGGAGCTTATCCGATGTCACCGGATGACAGTATGCTTCCGGGAGTGAAAGCGTGGAGTGAAATAGACCTGGAACGGGAATTGGATCTGGAACGGGAATTGAACCAAATGAATTGTTCAGAGGCAGCCAGTTGGATTTTTAATGGAAACAGCAGCGTTGAGCGGATTTTAATTCTGGAGGCAGGGGATCCGGCATTCCAGAATAGGGTGATGAACAAAGTATTTCATCGTCTGCAGGAACTGACAATGCTTCCGGTTACTTTGATGACCCACAGGAGGACAATAGATATTACGTCAGTGGGACCCATGTATAATGAATTAAAGGTAACCCTGTACAGTAGATTCATTTTTGGAAAGTCAGCAATGATCTGCTTAGAGGATCAAGATGTGCGTTATAAGGATCATGAAATCAATTCTATTGTGCAAAAGATATACAAAAAGATTTCTGCAAATGATTCCAGAGGTATCAATGAGGGGTTGAAAGAACTGCTGGAGTTATGCGATCAAAGCGATTTAAGCCAGAAGTACCTTTTGAAATATCTGAATATCATACTGGCATATTATTGTGAAAAGTTTCCGTTGGCGCAAATGACCAATATAGACTTTGAATTCATGCTGTCAAATGCAGAGAGTTATGAGAATTTGTACCTGGAAATGACAGAGATGCTCAGAACCTCCTTGACCTTGCCGGAAGTGACGCAGACGGTTCATCCTCTCGCTTTAAAGATCAAGGATTATCTGGAGGAGAATTTTG
>OATB01000227.1_pt1 | contig 53902 bp, 49 predicted proteins | sample 1494941 | NCBI WGS metagenome assembly OATB01 (sample SAMEA2579931, study PRJEB22360) | human gut metagenome | reverse complement strand
AAAGGTTAGAAAATACCAGTTCTGCGGCAAGCTGACGGAGTCCATATCAGTTTCCCACCCCCATCTTTCCGCACACTACCTATATTACACAAAGCGTCCCTTCCTCAGCGAAACCCCAATATAAATCCTTTAATAGCCCCCTATAAAACGTTCCCTGCAGTACTAATGAAACACAAGATTATTAAGTCCCGATTATACCATAAAAGTGCGCTCCGTTTAAAGGGCGCACTTTTCTTATTTTTTAACCGGTCCAATACGTCCCTTGCGGTATGCCGTATTATAATTACGGCAGTATTTATCTTTGCATAACAGAGCCTCTGTTGCCAGAAGCGTGGTATAGGTATCCCGGTTTGTAGGATCTATAATTGCGGAGTCCATTCCGGCATTCATGGCCAGAGTGAGAAAATTCAGATTGACTGCCTTACGGTGGGGCATACCAAAGGAGATATTGGACAGCCCGGATGTAGTCTTCACATCAGGATATTTTGATTTAATCCGGTGTATAGCATCTACAAATACAAGAAGGGAATTGTTTACAGCACTCAATGCCATAACCAGAGGGTCGATAAAAATGCGCTCCGGAGTAATTCCGTAGGTGCCGGCTTTTTCAATTAACTGTTCTGCAATCGCCGCTTTGCTTTCGGCATCGTAGGGTATACCGCTGTCATCACAGGTTAAGGCCACTACTTTCCATTCATTTCCCACCATAAGCGGATAGAGGACCTCGCATTTATTTCCTTCGCCGGATACTGAATTAATAATGCCGGGTTTTTTCACTATGGGCATAACTGCTTTTAAAATCTCCGGATTGGGACTGTCGATACAAAGAGGGGTATCCACCGTGTCCTGTACGATTTTGATAAGCCATTTCATCACCTCAAGCTCACAGGAAGGATCAGTTCCGGCACAGATATCCAGATAATCGGCGCCGGCTTCCGTCTGACGAATGGCAAGGTTTCTTATAAATTCTTCGTCGCGTTTGGCTATTGCGGCGGCAGATGAGGGGATGGCACCATTTATTTTTTCACCAATAATAATCATTTCATATCCTCCTTTAGCTGGCTTTTAAGCCGGCTTCCATTTCAGCAATTTTCTTTTCGCTCAGCGGCATAAGTGCGGCTATAATAGCAGCAATGATAAATAAGATGCCTGGTATCAGTAAAACGAGGTTTTTAAGCCCGGATAACTGGGATGCGGTCAGGCTGGCTGCAGCAGGATCGTAACCAATGGCATTTAAAGCGATTCCGATAATAATCACACTGAATGCAATACCAATTTCCACAGGCAGAACATAGATGGACATTACGAATCCGTGAGCCGAAAGCCCGGTTTTCCACTGGTGGTAGTCCGCTGCTTTAGAATACATAACGATTCCCACACAGACCTGAAGTGCCGCACCGAAATATGCCAGGCAGATACAGGCGGTATAGACAATCAGATCACCTTCTGCAAAAAAGCGGGGAATCAGCATACCTGCAGCATACATGCACATTGCCAGAATGGATGAATTTTTTCTGCCTATCAGGTTGCTGATGTGGGGGGAGGCAATGCTGCTGATAAAACATACGGCAGTTGCGGCAGTAGCCACGGTTGTGATTGCCGACATATCACCCAGGAACCATTTAAAATAATACGCCATGGTAGAAACGTAAATCATAAATCCAAGATAGCGGAATACTTCAATCAGCATACAGCAGATCAGAGGGGGATTTTTAAATACGGTGTCAATCATCTGTTTTACCGTAAGCTGGTCAGAGTGGTCATCTTTTGATTTTTCATCGTAATAAACATCATAGTCTTTTCCGGCATGAGCCGTAGTGTAATAGCAGACAAGACCGGTTAATCCAAACAGCACAGCTACACCCAGATATCCTTTTGCCTCGTTCCCCTGTCCAATCAAGGCGATAAGGGGTAGGCAGATAAGGGAAAATACAATATTTCCAACCTGTTCAAACTGCGCGGAACGGGCTGTGAGCATCATCCGCTCCTTGTCATTATGCGCCATCCTGGTCATCAGGGCCCGTTGGGCACCGCCCGGTTTATCCAGCAGTCCGTAAGCCAGCAGATACATAATTCCATAATAGATGGCAACAACAACGGGATTGCCTGTGATCTTGGTAAAGCACAGTATGGTAAAAAATGATGTTACCGGTACAATATAGAGAATCCAGGAGCGGTACTTTCCCAGCTTGAATCGTCCGTTTTGGACAAATCCCGCAATGATGGGGGTACAGCAGAAGTCAAAGATCCTGGTACAGGTGAACACCGTTGCCATAACACCGGCAGGAACAAGAGCTACATCTGTTACAAAATAGATAAAATAGGTGTTTGCAAGGCTGAATAGCAGGCCGACTCCAAAAGAACCTGCAGCAAATTGAAATACCAGTAATTGTGACAGCTTACGGCTGGGTTGCTGTGAGTTGGACATGAAAGAACTCCCCTTTCAGATTTTCGTTAGTTGACGTCTGTGAATTAGTAAAGTATAATGCAGTATAACTTGTATTTATAAGTTGCTTTGTCTAAATCTGATGTTAGCATGTATGTCGAAAATTGTCAAATAGAAATAGATAAACACTACTTATAAATATAAAATTAGTAAAATTGCACAAGTTTTACAGATAAATTTGTAGCAATAAATCTTATGATCTTACAGGAGGTATTTTATGTTGGGTATGAACGGTAAGCGGGGTTTTGAAAGTGACAACTGTTCTTCGGTACATCCACGGGTTATGCAGGCACTTATGGATGTCAATTGCGGACATGTACCGGGTTATGGATATGATCCGGTGACCGCTGAGGCGGACCGCATTTTTAATCAGTTGTTTGAAAGAGAAGTGGAAGTATTTTACACCTTTAACGGAACAGGAACAAATTGTGCAGCGCTTGCCCATCTGGTTACACCATGGCAGAGTATATTCTGTGCTGACAGCGCGCATATAAATTCTGCCGAAACCGGAGCGCCGGAGCGCATTGCCAATGCAAAGCTGGTTCCCCTTACTTCTATAGACGGCAAAATTACCCCGAAGAGCCTGGAGGATGCAGTTGGCGGCTGGCAGAGTGAACATGTGCCTATGCCCAGGGTATTAAGCCTGACGCAAGTGACGGATGACGGAACGGTATATACCCCCGGTGAATTAAAAAAGCTCTGCGAAATTGCACATGATCACAATATGGTTGTACATATGGACGGCGCAAGGCTGGCTAATGCCGTGGCAGCCAACCAGAATGATCTGATCGGCACAACCTGTGGAGCAGGCGTGGATGTACTGTCCTTTGGAGGGACAAAAAATGGTCTGATGTATGGAGAAGCAGTGGTGTTTTTTGATTCCCAACTGGCACGGAACTTTAAATATACCAGGAAAAGCTGCGGACAGCTGCCAAGTAAAATGCGCTATATAGCGGCACAGTTTATAGAAGTATTGAAGGACGGGCTGTGGCTTGAGATGGCAGGACATGCCAACCATATGGCAATGCTGCTGTATGAAAAAATGAGCGCATTACCAGTATTTCGCACACCCTTTGTACCCCAGGCAAATGAGTTGTTTGCCCATGTGGATGAGGGGATCAAGTGGCAGCTCTGCGAAGCGTTCCCGTTTCAGCACTTCGGTCCGGAGCCTGGAATATCAAGATTCGTAACATCCTTTGATACTACAGAGGAGGATCTGGATGCATTGATTCAGTTTGCGGCCAGTGCCAAACAGTACAAATAATGAAAAATCAAAAATAAGCTAAAAAATAGACAGCCAATTTTGTGCAATACTCATAAATCGTATTTGTATATCGCATAACTCATTGACAATATGACGAGGTTACATTATGATAAAGCTAACTTGTAAATACAAGTTGGCTTTGTTTTTCGTCAATACAATGTTAGGAGGATAAAGGCAAATGATCGATTATGCAAAACTTACCCAGGCTTTGGGAGATCTGGATGAAGATGCGGTATTTGAGCAGCTGGACCTGATCACAAAGGAAGAAAATGTGGATTCAGAAGCAGCAGTAAAGGCGTGCCAGGATGGTCTGGCAATTGTAGGCAAGAGGTTTGAAAGCAATGAATATTTTGTGGGCGACCTGATTTATTCCGGTGATCTGATGTCGGATGCATTTGCCCGGCTAAAACCTTTTATTGCAGGTGATATCAGCGGGAAACTGGGCAAACTTGTATTCTGTACGGTGAAAGATGACCTTCATGATATTGGTAAAAATATTGTGAAGTGTATGTTTGAAACGGCGGGATTTGAAGTAATTGACCTTGGGATCGATGTGGACCCCGAGACAATTGTCCAGGCATTAAAAGAATCCAATGCAAAGATTCTGGGATTATCCGGAGTACTTACCCTCGCCATCGAGTCAATGAAAAAGACTGTAGAAGCACTGAGTGCTGAGGGAATGCGGGAGGATATAAAAGTGATCATAGGAGGAGCACCTGTAACTGCAGAGTACTGTGAACTGGTAGGTGCGGATGCCTGGAGCATTAATGCAGCAGAATCTGTAGAAATCTGCCGGAAATGGGCAGAAGAAGTCTACCAGTAAGATAAGGAGGAGTTGGCATGACGCAGGAAGAGTTAAAAAAATACCGAATTAAATTGTTTCATGATGCAATTCGCATGGAGCAGAAGCCGGACAGAGTTCCTCATATAGCGAATTTCTGGACATGGCAGATACTGGATGCAGGGTATACATTTACGCAAGCAACCCATGACTATGACATCATGCGGGATGTTGTTATGAAATTCCATGAGAAATACGGTTTTGACGGCTATCAGGAGACGGGGATTAGAAATCCCCAGAGAGTAGTGGAGACTCTGGGAACGTCGTTGTATACCATAGACGATGAAAGGGAGATATTTGCCATTAAGGACTTTACCCTGTTCTACACACAAGAATATCCTGAACTGATTGCCGATCCCACCAAGTTTATCTGGGAAAAGGTTTTACCCAGAAAGTTTGAAAAATTCAGGCCTGATATGGATCCTGCGTTGATGCGCCAGTGTGCATGGGAGCAGAAAATCTTCTTTGATGAGTCCCTTAAGAGGAATGATGAGCTGGCAAATGTATACGGAGTTCCCAACCTGATCTGTCCGTTTAATGGTTTTATGTCCCTGGGCATAGAATATCTGTTCACGGGACTTAGGGGAATCAAGGGCTTATCCATTGACATGAGAAAAGATCCCCAGAGGGTAAAAGAGGCATGTGAGGCACTTGATCGTATCAGCGCTGATCCGGTTATAGAAAATGTATTAAATGACACGCCGGGCAGCCATCCTGATTTCTGCTTTGATGCATTGACGGCATTGCTGGCACATACGATCCTGAACCGAAAACAGTGGGAGATGTTTTACTGGCCGCCGCTTAAGCGGCTCCTGGATGGAATTGTCGCAAAGGATAAGACGATTTACCTCTTTGTAGAGGGAAGCATCTTAAGATTTGCAGAGTACTTCCAGGACTATCCAAAGGGACATATCTGTATGTTAGTTGAACAGGATGACATCTTCGAACTGCGCAAAGCCCTACCCAATGTCTGTGTCATCGGTGGAATGAAAGCGAGTCTGCTGGGCAGCGGAACAAAACAGCAATGCCTGGACTATGCAAAACGTCTGTGTGATGAGCTTGGAAGTGAAGGTGGCTTTATAATGAGCCAGGATAAGATGATGTCGTACCGCAAAGATGCAGATCCCGAAAATCTTTTGGCTGTTTGCGATTTTGTCCGCGAATACCGCCCATGATGAGGAGGAATAGAGATGGCAACGGAAAATGATAACAGGAATGAAGAAAATATGGAAGAAAAAAAGGTAGACTATACCACTTATCCCGAAGGTTTTAATGCACTGCTAAAGCATCTGGACTTTCTGCCTGATGATATACAAGTCAGGCACAGGTTCATGATGGGGCTGCTTGATAACCTGGGCAGGCGTTAACGTGTAAACAGCCGGGCACGCGATTTATACACGATCAGGTCCCGGCTGGAGCTGCCATGGCGGCAGGAACGGGAAGGAGGAATTGTCATGATAAATTATGTTTACCACAATCCGGGTAAAATTATATTTGGAAAAGATTGTGAGATGGAGATCGGAAAAGAAATCGCTGGGTATGCAAAGCGGGTTCTCATTGTATTGGGCGGGCCGTTTATAAAGGAAAATGGCTTGTATGACCGCGTTGCTTCATCCCTGGCGGAGTACGGAATTACTTATTACGACCTGGATCACATCGTTCCAAATCCCAGGCTTAAACAGGTCTATGAGGGAATTGATCTGTGCCTGGAGCATGATATTGGTTTTGTGCTGGCAATTGGAGGGGGGTCTGCGATTGACACGGCGAAAAGCATAGCAGCAGGGGTAAAGTGCGGCGGTGACATCTGGGAGTATTTTGGGACATTTACCAGGTTTATCACCGATGCCCTGCCCTGCGGCGTTTTACTGACCTTGCCGGCAACGGGGTCGGAATCATCCAATTGTGCCGTACTGACAAATGAGGAAACCGGTTTGAAGCGCAGTTTGTTCTCGGATTGTATCATTCCCAGGTTTGCTATGCTGAATCCTAAAATGAGCTATTCCCTTCCGCCCTATCAGACTGCCTGCGGAACGGTGGATATACTTGCCCATCTGATGGAGGCATACTTTACCAGTACCGGGAATGTGGATTTGACTGACCGGCTTTTAGAAGCAGCCATGAAGACCGTTATCCATTTCGGTCCCCTGGCACTGGAGTATCCGGATAATTATGATATAAGGGCAGAGCTTTACCAGGCAGCTAATATTACCAACAATGGAATGCTTATGGCAGGACGCCTGGGAGACTGGGGCAGCCATAATATTGAGCATGAGATCAGCGGTATCTATGATATTGCCCACGGTGCAGGACTTGCCATCATATTCCCCGCATGGATAAAGTACGTCTGGAAAAGAGATCCGGACCGATTTGTACAGTTTGCACAGCGGGTATTCGACGTAGAATATGCTGCTACTGAAAAAGAATGGACGGTAAAGAGAGGGATTCAAAAGTTAGAAGAGTTTTATAGGGAAATGAAGCTGCCGGTTCGTTTAAGTGAAGCGGGAATTGGAGAGGAAAACCTGCGCATCATGGCGGAAAAAGCAATGATAGGAACTTCAGCAGTAGGAATGGCATTTCCTCTACAGGAAGAGGATATTTACCAGATTTTAAAATTAGCTTTGTAGATCGCATACGTTCTGTAGTATTGAGAGGAGGATCTCAAGATGAGTAATGAAAAACGATTACCCGAATTGACCGTCAGCGCTTTTGCCGTTGGCACTCTGACCGCCAGTCTGTATTATAGCCTGGTAAACAGTTATTTTAACTATTATGTGACGGATATCGCCCTGGTTCCAACCGATGTATTTGGAACAGCCAGCTTTGTCGTGCGTCTTCTGTTTGTAATTATCGTACCGCTTCTGGGAGCTATGGTACAAAATGGGCATTCCAGATTAGGTAAGTATCGGATGTGGATTTTTATAGGTGTTCCATTATCCCTTGTATTTACCATATTGTCGTTTACCAAATTTACCGGCTCCGGTGTATTTCTCGCCGTATTTTATTCACTGGCATATACGATTTCCTCAGGCGCAAGCAGTCTGTGTGGGAATGCACAGATGTCCCTGATGAATGTAATCAGTAAGGATCCTTCCCAGCAGAGAAGGCTGTCAACGCGCCGGTCCCAGTACCAGGACATAGCCAAAATCTTGTTTTCCGCCACATTTTTGCCGCTGGTATTGCTCATTGGCGGAGAAAATCAGGCAAAGGGTTATCAATACACGGCAATTCTGATTGCAATACTGGCAGCGCTTGGTTATCTGGCAACGGCATGGTCCGGAAAAAAGTACGATATCTATGATGTAAAAGGAAAAGTGTCAGATGAAGTTAAGAAATCAAAAATGTCTGCAAAACAAATGCTGGATTGTGTAATCAAAAATCCACCGTTAATTTGTATGCTGATATCAGAAACATTAAAATTTACGGCATTTATGATTTTCATTTCTACATTTGCTTACTATTACCAGTACATATTAAATGATTTCAGTGCAATCACAGTTACCATGACAATTGCATCTGTTGTAGCACTGGGCTCCAGCCTGATCGCCCCGATCATTATTAAAAAAGCGGGATCCAAAAATGCAGGTATTCTGGCGCTGGTATTTTATGTAGTTGGTGCACTGCTGCCCCGATTTATGCCCCCAAGCGTTATGATGTTTGGAGTTGGTTTTGTACTGATTTATTTTGGTATGTCTTTAAATGCATGTGCAGGTCCCATTCAGTTTGTAAACTCATCCCTGTATTATCAGGCTAAAACAGGTTTAAATGCAACCGGATTTATTATGTCTCTGTATGTATTCCCCATACAGCTTGGTATTGCCATATCAAGCGGTATGATTAACTGGCTGCTGTCCAGTATGGGATACGTTGCAGGTGCAGCTTTGGAAGGAACACAGCTGGTTAGCCTTCAGAATATAATTCTTCTGATACCCGGACTGATGCTGCTGGCAGCAGCAATACTCGTAATTGCTTATCCCCTGTCGGAGAAGAAGATGGCTGAAGTACACAGTAAGCTGAACAATATGTAAAACGTTCTTGGGTGCTCAATTCCAGGGAGAGATCAGAGAGGGATGTTCATTACAAAAGTAATTGACATCCCAAAGACTTAATGATAGAATAACATCAATTGAAAATACCCGTGAGGGAGTAGTTGGCGTATCGAAAGGTACGTGTCAAGTCAACATACTGACCAACTGGTCTGGCTTGCCTTAAATAATGAGACTCATGTATAGGACTGATACTATACATGCGTCTTTTTTTGACCCAAGTATAGCTTAAGTGCTGTACCTGGGTCTTTTTGATTGCAAAACAAAAAGGAGGAAAAGGATATGAAATATTATCTGGAGCCAAAAGACAAAGTGGTACAATATTTTCAAAGTGATGTTGACAAAGGACTCACGTCAAAGCAGGTAGAAGAAAGCCGGAGAAAAAATGGTGCCAATATCCTGAAGAAAGAAAAACCGGTTTCTTTAGGAAAGAGAATCTGGGAAGCGGCAAAAGAACCAATGATTATTATGCTGATCCTGGCTGGATTAATTACGCTGGGTGTAAATGTATCAAGGGCGGTCACCGGAGGAGAGGCTGATTACCTGGAGTGTGTCGGCATTTTTGCCGCAATTTCACTATCAGTAGTAATTACGGTAATTATGGAAGGGCGCAGTGCCAAAGCGTTTGAAGAATTAAGTAAAATTACAGACGATACCATGGTAAAGGTCATTAGGAACGGAGAAGCAGCCATGGTCTGTCAAAAGGATATTGTAGCTGGTGACATTATATGCCTGTCAACCGGGGACCGGATTCCCGCAGATGGACGTTTACTGGAGAGCAATTCTCTTCATGTCGATGAATCCGCACTTACCGGTGAGAGCCTTCCGTCGGAGAAAGATGCTTCGGTAATCATTCAGGACGAAAAGACTCCTGTGGCGGAAAGGGTGAATATGGTTTATTCAGGTTGCTTTATTACCAGCGGTACTGGTAAAATGGCAGTAACCGGTGTAGGCGGCCAGACAGAATTTGGCAAGATCGCGGCGGAACTTTCGGCAGAGGATAAAACAAGTACTCCATTGCAGGAAAAATTAGCGGCACTTGGGAAAAAGATTACGATTTTGGGAGCAGCGGCAGCCGCGGTGGTGTTTTTGCTCCAGGTATTCTTATTTACCCTTCATGGGACAGCAACCTGGGAGTCTATTTCTGAGGCATTTATTACCAGCATTGTTTTAATTGTAGCAGCAGTGCCGGAAGGGCTGCCCACAATTGTGGCGGTATCCCTTTCGATTAATATTATAAAAATGTCCAAACAAAATGCACTAGTGAAAAAAATGATTGCCTGTGAGACTGTGGGATGTATCAACGTAATCTGTTCGGATAAGACGGGGACACTGACTGAGAACCGCATGACAGTTACAAAGGTCTGTCAGGGGAGGGATATGGTATATCCCGACCAGGTTAAAGATGTTCATCTGCTTCGTAATTTCTGCCTGAACAGTACGGCTGATATCCGATGTGGAGAGGGAGAAAATCATTTTATAGGAAATCCTACGGAGTGTGCGCTTCTTGTGGCGGCGAATAAGGTAATCGGGAATTACAGGGAGATACGAAACAGCTTTCAGATAGCATATGTATTTCCTTTTTCTTCAGAAACAAAGAATATGACCACCATCCAGCACAATGCAGGGGGATATCATATTTATTCAAAAGGAAGTCCGGAAAAAATCCTGGAAATGTGTGCGCTCACAAAGTGGGAAAAGGAAAGAGCACAAGAAATGATGTTTGAATATGAGAGCCAGGCTTTCCGTGTCATTGCTTTTGCCCATAGAGAATACAGGGAACCGGTTACCGATTTCGAACAGGAGCGTGAAAAACTGGAAGACGGGCTGCATTTTGATGGATTTTGTGCAATTACAGATCCCCTTAGAAAAGATGTCTGTACGGCTGTAGATAAATGCCGTAAAGCGGGAATCGATGTAAAAATGCTGACTGGGGATAATATTATAACGGCATCTGCTATCGCAAAAGAACTGCAGCTGCTGGATGATGACCATATAGCGGTGGAAGCCAAGGTATTAGAGAGTATGAGCGAAGAGCAGCTGGCTGAAACACTGCCCAGAATACGGGTGATAGCAAGAAGTACGCCAACAGTTAAAATGCGTGTAGTAAAAGCATTAAAGTCAAGGGGTGATGTGGTAGCCGTAACCGGTGATGGAATTAATGATGCACCGGCTATTAAAAATGCAGATGTTGGAATTGCCATGGGGATATCAGGAACAGAAGTATCCAAAGAAGCAAGTGATATTGTACTGCTGGATGACAGCTTTTCCACGATTGTGAAGGCAGTTCAGTGGGGGAGAGGGATTTACGAGAACTTCCAGCGCTTTATCCAGTTTCAGCTTACGGTTAATTTATCCAGTGTCATCGTCGTTCTGGCTTCAATTATTGCGGGATTTACCGCACCGTTTTCTGCGTTGCAGCTGTTATGGATCAATATAATTATGGATGGACCGCCTGCACTTACGCTGGGACTGGAACCAATTCGCGGAGATTTAATGAAACAACAGCCAACTAGGAGAAATACCAGTATTGTATCGAAAAGTATGCTGTCCAGAATTGTTATAAACGGGTTGTACATTTCAATTGTGTTTATGGCGCAGCACTGGTTTAACTTTATGGGTGGGGCGGAAAAAGAACTGCCGACCATTTTGTTTACTCTTTTTGTGGTTTTTCAATTATTCAATGCATTCAACAGCCGGGAGCTTTCCGATACCAGTATATTTTGTAATCTGGCATCCAACAGGCTGATGCTGGGTGTTTTTGCATTGACCTTTGCACTGCAGGTAATCATTACCCAGTTTGGAGGCGCTTTTTTTGGAACGGTACCTTTAAGTTTCCTCATGTGGTGTAAAATTATTGTAGTAGCATTCAGTGTAATTCTGGTGTCTGAGGCTGCTAAATTGATAAAAAGAGTGGTTTTAAAAAGAAGATAATAAGGAGCTGGGAGAATGGAGGATTTAGAATTCCTGCATTCTCCCATTTTTAATCAGGTGTAACCATTAATAAAAGCAAGATAGTTTTGAGTTATTGTTTTCCAGTTCACCAGATGGAACCAGTCATGGATATAGGAAGAGCGATTATTATAGTGCTTTAGGTAATAGGCATGTTCCCACATGTCCAGGTTGAGCAGGGGATGCAGATGCATGGGAAGAGGAGTATCCTGATTGGCAGTAGTAATGATTCTGAGTGTCCCGTCCCGGTCTGCAACCAGCCAGGCATACCCGGATCCAAAGACGGACATGGCGGCAGCAGTAAATTGGTCTTCAAAATTCTGAAAGCTTCCGAAAACCTGATTCAGGTAAAATGCAAATGTTCCTATTGGTATGTCAATACTGGGGCTAGCCATGTTATTAAAATAAAACCGGTGGTTATAGACACCGCCGGCATTGTTCAGCAGTGGCGTTCTAATATTTGCAGGTAGAGTTGGGGCATGGAGAATAAGCTGTTCCAATGTCATGTTCTGCAGCTGGGGCTGGGTCTTTAGAATGTTATTTAGATTGTCTACATAAGTCTGTAAATGCCTGTCATGGTGAAGGTGCATGGTCCTTTCATCGATATAAGGCTCCAGGGCACTGTAGCTGTATGGCAGGGGATAATTTACAAAAGGATAGTGTTCACTCAAATGGATTGTTCCTTTTCTTTTTCTTCTATTATATGATGAAGGATTCAATACATAACAGGAAAAGGGGTAATAACTAACAGAGATCTTTTTGCATAAATACATCTGCATACCTGTTCTGATTGTAGCGGGGAATCTCATAAAAACCGTTTTTTCGATAAAGGGATATGGCGGAGAGGCTTTCACTTGTAGTATCCAGCAGCATTTTTTGATAGCCCTGGGCTTTGCCATATTGGATAGCATGGGTGAGCAGTTTTCTGCCAAGGCCCAGTCCCTGATAGCTGTTGTACAGATACATCATTTTTAATTCGCAGGTATCCGGAGCAAGTGTTTTAACAGCACAGCATCCAACGACTTCATCCCCATCGGTCAGGCACCAAAATGCCAGAAAAGTGTCAGAAACGGTGGTAACTGCCTGGTGCCGACCAAAGGGCTCAAAGGTTCTTCCGGATTCCGGCATACATTTATGTAAAAATTCAAAAAGGTATTTTTGCATACCCGGTGTGTATACCTGCAGTCGTATGCGCTCTGGTTTGATTGCCATTTTAACGGCAGGTTTGCATTCTGATACATTCTGATGTGTTTCCATATTTTCCCCTCACAAGTCTTCTTTTGTTTATTATAGCAACGAAAGTAAAAAAGAAAAAGTAGAAAATACTTAATATAAGATGTCCATTAAAAGAAAATAAGTTATAATAATCAAATAATAATGTTCAGGCATGGAAATGATCAAATGATAATCAACAGGCATGTAATCAGCAATGATATTCAAAATAGAAACCGCCTGGAAAATAGAGAGGAGTAAAAATGGATAAACGAACCGATAAGAAGTGGGAAGTGAAAATTGTCCATCCAGAGGATGTCAGGCTTCGCAGGGCATATAACCGCCTGACGGAAGCTGTTTATGGCTTCCAGTTCGAAGACTGGTATCAGGAGGGATGCTGGAAAAGCCAGCATGTGCCCTATGTCCTGGTATGGGAAGACGAGGCGGCAGCGAATATTTCCGTAAATATTATGGAGCTTAATGTATTCGGAGAGCGTAAGGTATACCTTCAATTGGGGACGGTAATGACTGCAAAGGAATACCGGGGGCAGGGATTTGCCAGATTACTGATGGAAAAGGTACTGGAAAAATACAGAGACAGTTATGATTTGATCTATCTTTTTGCAAATGATACCGTATTAGACTTTTATCCCAGATATGGATTTGAGAAATTGCCACAGTTTTATTATGCAAAAGAAATCAGGAAAGACCAGTCAGGCACCTGTTTGAAAAATCATTCCGACCATCAGTATGCCACGCGTAAGCTGGCTCTTGGGAGAGAAGAAGATAAAGAGATTGCAGTTAAACTGATGAGGAAGGGGAATCCCTTTTCAAGCCTGGCGATGGTTAACAATGGCGAACTGTATATGTTTTATGCAATGATGTCTTATGGAGAGAATCTATACTATATAGAAGAACTGGACGTCCTGGCTTTTGCAGAGTATCAGGAGAATAGATTGATTCTGGCGGAGGTGAGAAGACTGCAGCCGCATCCTTGGCACAGATTATAGAAATACTGGCGAATGATTCGGTTACTGAGGTTGTACTGCAGTTTACGCCAAAGAAGACAGAAGGGTATCAGATTACGAAATTGGAAGAGGAAACCACGTTATTCTGTACCGGTAAGGATACGGAATTATTCCGGGATAAAAAATGCATGTTTCCTGTCTTATCACATACCTGACAGGGTAGATTGTACATCATATAGCGGGGCAGTGCTTTTCAACCGAAAACACTGCCCCGCTGCAATGGTTTCATTTACAGTGCAATTGCACATTCAAGTGCCAGTTTCATGTATTTTTCTGCATTTGACATTCCGTATTGTTCCAGATCACGTGGATCCCAGCTTGCGCAATCCAGGTTATCTGCCCCATATAAGAACTGCAGAAATGGTATGTTGCGAAATTGTGCAGCCGCAAGCATTGAGGCGTATTCCATTTCCACACCGATACAGCCATCTTTTTTCCGCTCCGCTATGCGGTCAGGCGTTTCTCTGTATATGGCATCTGTCGTCCAGATTTTCCCTTTTACATAGGGAAAACCCAATTTATCCAGACAGGCAGTAAGTATGCAGGTGGCTCTTTGGTCAGCAGCAAGTTCCCGGGAAGGCGGTGCATAGTGATAACTGGTACCTTCGTCACGCACTGCAGCGGTGGGAACGATGAGATTGCTTCCGGCAGCGGCGTCATCCAGGATCCCACAGCAGCCGAATAAGACGAATTTCTCTGCTCCCATGGCGACAATTTCCTCAAAGCCTGCAACACAGGCTGGCCCACCTACCCTGGAGAGAAAGAATGCAATGTCCTTTCCGCCATAAGAGATCTTATATACAGGTAATGAGCCGTTCGCAGAATATAGATGGGCAATGACTTTTGCGCCACCCCGGGAGGCAAAGTTTTCAATCATATCATTTGAAAAAGTGGAAATACACACTTTGGGAAAACCATCTATAGGTTCTATTACATCACCGGGATTGATAAATGCAGTTGGGGATAAATCAAATTTCTCGAAAGCAGTTGCCATAATAATCCTCCTCTTTTAAAACAGAATAACAGAATTTTGGGGTATCAGACATTGTTGCCTGGCAGAAGCAACGCTTTTATCTGTCCGGTAATGCGGCAGGGAATATCTCTGTCAAGGGGCATGAGCCGGCTGTACATGCGTACCCCCTGATATGAAAATACAATCATATCAAATACAGCCGGAATATCCACCGGCCTGAATTCCTTACGGTCTATTCCGTATTGGATCAATCTGCTCCACATTTCTTTGGAAAGCAGATATTGATTCATAAGGGCATTGGAATTAGTATCTGATTGGGGAAGACTGTAAAATTCATAGATAGCAATACTTAACGAATTGCCGGAATCCAGCATTTCCAACCGGTAGCGCTCCAGTACGCTTTCGAGAATGGAGACAGCCGATTCCTGCTTATGAATCTTTTCTGAAAACTCATCTTCCTGCTTATTTAATAGTTCTTCTAAAATCTCTGCAAATATCTGTTTCGTACTGTCATAATGGCGGTACAGGCCTCCGCGGCTGAGACCGGTACAATCACAGATATCCTTCATAGTGACTTCTTTAAAACCCTTCTTGGCAAAGAGTGCATAGGAGTTATTCAGAATGAGCCTGCGGGTTTCATTTCCTCTTTTATTCATGATGTTGTCCTTTTCTGTATGTGATAACGAGCCGCATTTTGCTAAATTAGAAAATGGTTTCATATAAGAATGCGACACTTGTGTCTCTAAAATGAATTATAAGACACGGGTGTCGCAAAGTCAAGAATTGTTTTATGAAAGTTATTTGAATTTGTAATGGGATATGTTCACAAAAATGATTTGGTTGATTGATATTCACTGGGGGGTGTGCTAAATTATAATAAATATAGTTTTACATAGTCCCCAATTTACGGATTTTGATATAGAGGAGAGATGTTATGATTACCCAGGAAAATGCATTCTATAAAAATGAACTGTGGTGTGTCTATGAATTAAAAAATACCCAGGGGAAATACGATGAAGATACCAGGCTGAAAATGAGAAAGGCCAGCCAGAACCTGCCCCGGATCCAAAAAAACAGGAGCTTTTTATAAGAAAAGCAGTGGAAAAAATTAATTCCGAGTAGAAAATATTTGCATGGCACTGTTATAAGAGAAGTTGATATTATTAGATAAATATTTAATATGACATACAGTTGTCATATTCATTGCGGTAAAATAGAGCTATAAATCAGGAGCAGATACGTTATTTCTGCATCACAATAATAATTCAGGTAAAGGAGATAAATAATGGGATTAATAACTGTAAATATGGAGAATATTGAGAAAGAACATATCTGTTGTGCAATTGCAGATAAAAAAGGAGAAACCTGTGTATCATCTAAGAAAGCTTGGCTAAAGGAACGTTTTGCAGACGGATTGGTGTTTCGGAAATTAAATGAAAGAGGAAAAGTATTTATTGAATACATTCCGGCAAAAAATGCCTGGTATCCAATAGAAGCTCACAATTATCTCCACATCAACTGTTTCTGGGTGTCCGGAAAGTTTAAGGGGCAGGGATATGCAAATCAACTGCTGGAATCCTGTATCGAAGACGCAAGGGAGAGGAATATGGATGGGATAACGGTATTATCTTCCACTAAAAAGATGCCATTTTTGTCTGAACCAAGGTATCTAAAGTATAAGGGCTTTCTGACAGCCGATACCGCGGCGCCTTATTACGAGCTTTTATATTTACCGCTGAAAGAAGATTCACCGGTTCCTCAATTTAAGGAATGTGCCAAAATGGGTGAAATAGAGGAGCAGGGAATGGTGCTCTACTACACGAATCAATGTCCCCATACGGATAAATACGCTCCTTTGCTGCAGAAAATAGCCAATGATCATGGAAAAGAATTCAAACTATGTAAAATCGAAACAACACAGCAGGCACAAAATGCACCCACTCCATTTACTACATACAGCTTTTTCTATGAAGGAAAGTTTGTTACAAACGAAATATTAAGTGAAGCTAAATTCCTGAAATTTTTAAATGAGCACGGTATGTCGTAGCAGCGGGACACTGTATCGGCACGGGAGGAAAATGTATGTCAGTGGATTATATCTGCAGCCAGCTGGTAACGATGATACATGCGCCAATTCGTATGATAGATAGAAATGGAACAATTAAAATGAGCTATGGCAGCATAGAGGATCTGGAGGATCCTCTGATCTGCGATAGCTCATTTCGAATGGAACTCCTTGAGAAAAAGCAGACGTGTGTGCCTCTGATCATTCAGGAAGGATACCAGATCCTTTATGGGGTGGTAACGGATGCAAATGGCAATGCATTTGTGGCAGGACCAGTCTGTACGGGAAAAGCGGGAAGGGATGTCAGCCGAAATCTGGCTGAAAAGCACAAAATCAATAAAGAAGAAGCTTATCGGATCGGAGAAGTGGACAGAGAAACCTTTGGAGCGGGAATTTTAATCTTAAACAGCCTGATCAATCATCAGGAGGTCACCAGATATGAACTCTGGCAGAGGAATGGATTAAAGGAAGAAAGTGTGGCAGGTTCACGGAAACAGATATCTGAAGAATTATTTGACCGGCAGGAGCGGGCAGTTGCCCATAATCCCTATAGCCAGGAAGTACGGGAAATGGACAGCATTCGTAAGGGAGACTGTATGATGCTGGAAAAAAGCCTGTCGGAGACTTATGCCGGTGAGGTGGGGAAACTGGCTAAGAACGAATTGCGTCAGGCGAAAAACCTTGCGATCTGTGTCATTACACTGGCATCCAGAGCAGCAATTGAGGGAGGTATACTGCCGGAACCTGCATTTACGATGGTTGATGGCTATATCCAGAAAATAGAGGATATGGAAAGTGAAATGGAGATAGGAGCGCTGATGCGTAAAGCGGAGTATGACTTCGCCAGCCAGGTATGGGAGAGTAAGCAAAAAGGTGCGGTAAATCCTTTGGTGGAACGGGCAAAGGATTATATTTTTAAAAATATGCATGTGAAAATCAGCGTTAAAAATATGGCAGGGGAGCTGGGGATTCATGCAGACTATCTTTCTGATTTGTTTCACCGGACAGAAGGGATAACGCTGCAGCGCTATATCATGGAGAACCGGATTCATCTCAGTGAGAATCTGCTGCGCTATACGGATTACTCTGCAAAAGAAATTGGATATTACTTTGCGTTTCAGTCCCAAAGCCATTTTGGAAAGGTGTTTAAGGAAGTTACCGGGATGACGCCAGGGGAATATCGAAAACGATTTGGTACAAATTTGCAGTAAAGTTTCCGGGTTTAAGATCTGTTAACAAAAATAAGATTAATGATTATTATATAAAAAGATAGATTCTTATATAAGATTTATTATAGAATGATAAGATTTGTGATATATTTTTGGAATTCTGCCTGGTAAAATATCAGAAAATGATAGGATACAGGAGGATGTATGGATGGAACAGATACTTTATGGGGCAGCTTATTATGATGAGTATATGCCTGTGGAGCGATTGGATCGGGATGTTGAGATGATGAAACAGGCTGGTATTAATGTGGTCAGAATCGCGGAGTCAACCTGGAGTACTTGCGAGCCTCAGGATGGTGTATTTGATTTCTCCCATGTGGAACGTGTGATGGATGCCATGGAGGACGCCGGAATCTCTGTTATTATCGGTACCCCCACTTATGCAGTACCCACCTGGATGGTGAAAGCTTATCCTGATGTGCTGGCAACTACGGTTAAAGGCAGAGGGATGTATGGTCCGCGCCAGATTATGGATATCACCAATCCGGTCTATCTCTATTATGCAGAGCGGATTATACGTAAACTGATGGAGTGTACGGCAAAACGCAAATGCGTAATTGGCTATCAGCTGGATAATGAGACTAAATACTATGGAACAGCCGGAAAAAATGTACAGGAGCGGTTTGTGAAGTATTTAAGGACTAAGTTCAACAACAATCTGGAAGATATGAACCAGGCTTTTGGTCTGGATTACTGGAGCAATCGTATTAATGCCTGGGAGGATTTTCCAGATGTGCGGGGTACCATTAATGGAAGTCTGGGTGCGGAATTTGAAAAATTCCAGAGGTTACTTGTAACAGAATTTCTGGTATGGCAGTCACAAATTGCAGGAGAGTATAAAAGAGAAGATCAGTTTATAACTCAAAATTTTGATTTTGAATGGAGGGGCTATTCCTATGGGGTGCAGCCGGATGTTAATCATTATCAGGCAGCCAAATGCCTCAGTGTGGCAGGGACAGACATTTACCATCCCACCCAGGATGACCTGACCGGTGCAGAAATTGCATTTGGAGGGGATTCCACCAGATCCTTAAAACAGGATAATTATCTGGTACTGGAGACGGAAGCTCAGGGATTTCCCTGCTGGGTACCCTATCCGGGACAGTTGCGGATCCAGGCATACAGCCATCTTGCGAGCGGTGCTAACGCAGTCATGTACTGGCATTGGCATTCGATACATAATTCCATGGAAACTTACTGGAAAGGGCTGCTCAGCCATGATTTTAAGGCAAACGCAACCTACCTGGAGGCTGGAACCACTGGCAGGGAGTTAAAAGCGATTGGTACCAGGCTGGTAAATCTGAAGAAGCAGAACAGGACTGCTATGCTGGTCAGCAATGAATCTCTGACAGCACTGAAATGGTTCCCTATAGACATGGGGGCATCCATGGATCCCCATCTTTATTATAACGATGTAGTTCGCTGGATCTACGATGTGCTTTACAGATGCAATATTGAATGTGATTTTCTGTTTCCGGAGTCTGATAACCTGGAACAGTATCAGGTATTGATTGTGCCGGCACTCTATAGTGCACCATCTGCCCTGCTGGAGCGGATTAACGCCTTTGTGGAACGGGGAGGACATCTCATTACAACATTTAAAAGCGGGTTTACAGATGAGAATGTAAAAGTACGCACAGAACAGCAGCCAGGGATCATAAGCAAATGCCTGGGTGTAAATTACAGCCAGTTTACATTTCCGAAGAATGTATGGTTGAAAAATGGGCTGTCCGAAACTGGTAAAACAGAAGAATTATTGGAAAACGAGAAAATACATCTGGAAGTGACCGGGTTTATGGAATTATTAAAAACGGATTCTGCAAAAGTGCTTGTATCCTATGACCATCCGGCATGGAAAGATTATGCGGCGGTTACCATGAATCAGTACGGAAAAGGCACTGCGGTTTATATCGGCTGTATGACATCACAGGAAGTACTGAAAAATATCATTCAATTTACCTATGAAAATGCGGGACTGTGTTCAACAGACCAACAGGCAGAATTTCCTGTCATTATTCGAAGCGGGATAAATCAGTCCGGTAAAAAAATTCGATATTATTTCAATTATTCTTCCGATGAAGTAAAGGTAGAATACCGGCATTTAAAAGGAGTTGAATTGTTGAGCGGCAGTGCTGTTGAACCAGGAGAGATGATTTGTCTGAAGCCCTGGGGAGTAGCAATTGTTGAAATGGGACTAAAGAGTTGATCTAACGGGGTATCTCATCAGATACGCGGCTGACAGGCTTGAAATAAATTTTTCTGGTTCAAAAATGCTTTGCTATTATTCTATATAATGGCATAGCATTTTTTAATTTGAGATAAATATAAAGGTATCACATATTTAAGCATAAAGGTTTTTATGCATTTGCGGTTTGCTGCAGAGAAAAATGGAGATAATAATATGGGATAAAAGAAATCCAGACATTACATATATTTTACATATTCTTAACCAAGGACAGATAGAGAAACCAAATCCGTACTGCTATGATACATAGTGCAGCCTGTTAATTCAGCTGCACCGCTTAGGCGTTTAGGCCCCAAGCAGTGCGGATGCTCATGGTATTTTTACAGCATCTGCAGCAAGATGAATGCGCAAGAGATTAAGAAAAACGATATAGTGCATTCACATTTATAAGGCTGATTAACAAAGGAGATATATGGAGCAGATTACCTATAAGAAAATCAAGGAATCAGAAGAAATAAGAGCATATATAAAAAAGGGAAATGACAATCTGGGGGTGCTGGGATATACGGAACATTCTTTGAGCCATGCAGTAAAAGTGGCGCAGATTGCCGGAAGAATATTAAAAGAACTGGGTTACAGCAAAAAAGATATAGAACTGGCGAGGATTGCCGGATATATGCACGATATCGGGAACAGTATCAATCGGAATGACCATGCACACAGCGGAGCCATTATGGCCTTTACACTGCTTCGCCAGTATGATATTCCACCGGAAGATGCTGCAACCATTATCAGTGCCATAGGGCAGCATGACGAGAAGACAGGAACGGCAGTAGATGCAGTATCAGCGGCTGTAATTTTAGCTGATAAGACCGATGTGAGAAGAAACCGTGTCAGAAATACCGTAAAGGAAAGTTTTGATAAACACGACCGGGTAAACTATGCAGCAGTAACTTCAGAACTTACCATTTTGACAGATACAAAGACGATTCAGCTCAGTGTGGAACTGGATGAGAGCATTTGTTCCATTATGGATTATTTCGAAATCTTTTTGCAGCGTATGCTGATGTGCAAACGAGCAGCGGAAATGCTGGGATCGAAGTTTAAGCTGACAGCGAATGGGCATAAAGTTTGCTAAAATTTTAGCCGTGATATATTCAGAGGAAACAATGTCAATTACAAGAGATGAAAAAATGAGGATGTGAGTCACATGAAAGATAAACAATTGTCTTGCTTTGAAAACCGGGAATTGTCCTGGCTCAAATTTAATGAACGTGTTTTAGAAGAAGCTGCAGATCCCAGGGTGCCCATTTGTGAGCGCCTTACTTTTCTGTCAATATTCCAAAGTAATCTGGATGAATTTTTTATGGTCAGGGTGGGATCCCTCCATGATCAGATGCTGATATCAAAAGAAATCAGAGAGAATAAAACCCAGATGACTAGCAGAGAACAGATGGATGCCATCTTCAAACGGGTCAGGGAATTAGAAAAAGTAAAGGATCAGATTTACAATGACTTAATGCGTCTTCTTGAAAAGGAAGGGATTCATCTGATCAAAATCAACCAATTGACAGATGGGGAAACGGATTATTTGGAACGCTATTTTGAGCAGGATATCATGCCTCTTCTGTCCACAATGGTGGTAGGCAAAAAACAACCGTTTCCGTTTCTGAAAAATAATGAAATATATGCGGCAGCAGTATTGGAAACGAAAACAGACCGGGAAAAATTTGGAATTGTACCTTGCAGCAGTGAAGTATTTGGAAGGCTCACGGCTATTCCGGGAAGATCCGGAAGCTTCCTGTTGGTAGAAGAATTAATTCTGCATTTTCTGCCAAAAGTCTTTCAGAAATATAGGCTAAGTGCAAAGTCCCTGATTCGCATAACCAGAAATGCGGATATTGATGCGGACAGTATCTTTGATGAGGATCTTGACTACCGGGAGCATATGGCGGAGGTAGTAAAGCTTAGAAGGAGGCTCTGTCCCGTACGGCTGGAATTAAGCAGAGAGCTGGATCATAAGAGGACAGTTAAACTGTGTGAACACCTGTTGTTAAAGAAAGAGCAGGTATTTGTCTCCCAATCGCCAATAGATCTGTCCTTTGTATTCCAGATTCAAGACCAGTTGAGAATGAATACAGAATTATTCTTTGAAAAAAGAATACCTCAGAAGTCCCCGGCAGTGGATGAAAAAAGGCCGGTGATAGACCAGATTCTGGAGCATGATATATTACTGTCTTATCCATATGAGAGTATTCGTCCATTTATTACAATGCTGAATCAGGCGGCAGAGGATCCTTATGTAGTGTCCATAAAAATGACTCTTTACCGTCTTGCCAAACACAGCGAAGTAATTGGCGCACTGGTGGAAGCAGCAGAAAATGGTAAGCAGGTAGATGTCTTAGTAGAACTGAAAGCCAGATTCGATGAGGAAAACAACATTGAATGGTCAAGAAGGCTGGAAGAAGCAGGATGCCATGTTATCTATGGACTGGATGGTCTGAAAGTACATTCCAAGCTGTGCCTCATAACCCGAAAAAGAGAGGGACAGATTGAATATATTACACAAGTAGGTACCGGAAATTATAATGAAAAGACAGCCAGACTTTATACAGACATGTCCCTGATGACTGCGGACAACAGAATAGGAATAGAAGCAGCCGGAGTATTCCAGTCACTTTCCATGGGAGAAGTAGTAGAATCCTCCGAACATCTTCTGATTGCTCCCAAATGCCTTCAAAACAAGGTACTGGAAATGATGGATGAAGAAATTTGTGCAGCAAAAAATAATAATCCCTCCTATATCGGACTGAAACTAAATTCCCTTACGGATAGGAAAATTATCGATAAACTAATAGAAGCATCAAAAGCAGGTGTAAAAATAGAAATGATTGTCCGTGGAATCTGCTGCCTGCGTTCCCGTATACCGGATCAGACGGAAAACATAAGGATTATCAGTATCGTAGGAAGATACCTGGAGCACTCCAGAATCTACATTTTTGGTGATCGGGAAAGGGCAAAGATCTATATCGCATCAGCAGACCTTATGACCAGAAATACACTGCGCAGAGTGGAAGTGGCAGTACCAGTTTATGATACTCACCTGAAAGTAAGAATACGTGAAATGTTTACCACTATGCTAAACGATAATGTCAAGGCGAGGGAACAAAAAGAAGATGGTTCCTATCAGAAAATGCCAACGACAGAAGTAGCCCTGGACTCCCAGAAGTTATTTTTTCAGCTTGCATATCAGCACTCCAATAAACAATAAAATGCCGGAGAACCACAAAATAAAAGAGTTGTGGTTCTCCGTTAAAGAAAGAAAAAAAAGAAATTTCAAAAAAATCCAAAAAATTTCAAATTAAGTATTGACAAAACTTAGAAATCATTGTAGAATTATCTACGTTGCTGAACGGAACAAATCAAGAAAAGCAAAAACAGGAACAACAGTCTTTAAGCCCAGATAGCTCAGTTGGTAGAGCAGAGGACTGAAAATCCTCGTGTCGCTGGTTCGATTCCGGCTCTGGGCATTGCGAAAGCAAATGCAACACACAATTTCATATGCGGGTGTAGTTCAATGGTAGAACACTAGCCTTCCAAGCTAGATACGTGGGTTCGATTCCCATCACCCGCTTTTCATCGAAAGATGATTATGCGCGAGTGGCTCAGTTGGTGGAGCGCGACCTTGCCAAGGTCGAGGCCGCGGGTTCGAGTCCCGTCTCGCGCTCTATAAAGTACCGTAAAAACGGTACTTTTTTGTTTCTCTTTGAGAACAATATTTATCTCAATCTGGATTATGGATTGCAAAAATCTCTCAAAAGATGTATACTCTAGAATACCAAAAATTCAATAATGTTTACGAAGAATCCTTGTAGATTAAGTGATGATATGATAATATAGTACAGGACAACCGTGTGCAGGGTGTTTGACCTCTATTCTTTAGGAATGGAGGTGGTGCCTATGAAGAATCAGAATAACAATCATTTTGATTTTAAGGATTTAATGACCTTTGGTCTATTCCTTTTGGCATTACTTACATTCGTTTTTACGTTTTGTAGGTAATCGATACATAGAAAAACCACCCTGAACTTGACCGGAATGGGTGGCTTTTCTATCCTTAATGAGGTCAACCACCATGTGGGCGGTTGTTTCTTTAATGTCATTATAGCATAGCTTTAAATAAATGTTAAGTCCCTATTTATTGTTTTTGTAATCAGATTTATTTCAAATCGACCTTAGGACGAGACAATATCCCATCTCTTAAAAATCAAACAATTCATTTAGGCTATGATTTTTCTTTTGAAAACAAAGAGAAATGAAGATACACAAAATCCCCTTTCTATTAGAGTTTTTTCCATATGGTGTTTTTTTCGAGTCCCGTCTCGCGCTTTCGTATTTTGTAGTATTTATGCGAGTTTGAGAGTAGTGATCTCAGGCCCGCGTTTTTTTGGTTTACGAAAATGGTTAACGTCATTTGATTTTTGAGTAATCCAATCCTCTATGCAATGTAAGTTCTCCGGTTTCCGTAAGATCTGACTCTGCAACACCACATACTTCACAGGGACGTGCACCGGCCATAAGTGATAACACAAACATACCGTAAAAACGTGAAAGCCGAACATCAGGTAATTTTAGGAAGTATAAACATTGTTCATTAGTCCATGCAGCTTTAGTTGGCAATACCACTTTTGCACGTTTTAACCGGCATCAGGGATTAACAGAAATGATCTTAAGGGCAGAATAATTAAAAACATTAGAAAGTATATTGATACATTTATTCACGGTTTCTGCTCCGTACTTCTTTTGTTCCGAAACCAATTCTTTTCACAACCCATACCCTCTTTCTATTTTTTTATTATCAAAGGTCTTTACCCATTGATTTTGTAAAATAGCAATTAACCGATTTGTACATGTATTATATCCTGAACTATATTACATCAATAATTAGATATTGTTTCGTATTTAAATCTCATATTCGTCCAACCCCTTCTCTTATTATTTCCTTCAACAAGAATATAGGCTTTTTTACCTTTTGGACAAATTTGTATGGGTTTTAACTTTTCACCTGGTTTAGTTATAAAAGAAACTTTTTTACTTCCAGGTTGTTTGTATATTTTGAAAGGTTTTAATACAGATATTGTTTTCACTCCATAAGGCTTTATTATTTTTGTGATTTTATATTTAGTGTCAATAGGTTTTAATTTATTCCCGGATAGCTTGTATCTGGTATTGTATTCAAATATTCCACCCGATGTTATACCGGTACTACATTTCATGGTTATAACATTTCCATTTATTTTCAAAGGTTTTGCGGTATACCCATGACCGGATAACTCGCCAACAAATAATTTATTAACATCTAAAACTGGGACAAGGACTTCAGATTGATATTTGTACAGTATGTGGAATCCGTTAGTACCATAGTTTCCTGTTGCTGATATTCCAATAAAGACATTTTTATTATTAAGGACATACAAATGAACGGATGTTTTAAATGCAGGCGTAAAGTAGTCATAACCGGGAAGCCTATCCGAATATTCATCCCAAAGCCATTCATACAAATCACCGTTAATATAAACTTCCAATCCGTAGTTCTTAATTTCGATTGATAATTTATCCTTCTTTCCATCAGCAGTAATATCGTAGGAGCGATAGACCTTAGATGATTTTAAGGGGATAATCTTACTTGAAGCGGCTTCTGTTCTAATGGATGAAAAAAATGTTATAGCAAATAGCATTAATAAACTGGTGCTTGCAAATAAAATAAATTTTGTTAATGATATACTCTTTTTTCTTACTTTTTCCATTACTCTTTCCCTCTTTCTTTTTTATAAGTGGCAATCAGCTGTTACACACTTTTATTAGATAATAGTATTGTATCAAGTAAAGTTGCATAAAACAATTAATAATTGAAAAGATATTCTTTTTTTGAAAAACAGTTTCCCGTATGCGGATCTGGGAAACTAGATGCTTTTTGCAGGCGTTTATCCGGTAAAAATCAAACAAAACACAAATATAGAATTAGTGACAACAGAAATAAAATATATTATAATGTCCTTATTCCAGGATCATGGCTGGTAGTGGATAAGAGATGTTATCTATTCGTGGAGGGAATAGTAATGAGATCGTTGCGGCGTTTGTAAACGCCTGAGGAAAGGTTACGGCTAAAATTGTGCTGCATATTAACAGCAGCGAGTGTAAATAATATAATGTATACCTGTAAAGTTATTGTAGTATAAAGGGATTAGAGTGAGAAGTGGGATAGTTGGGAGACTTTATAAGAAAATATAAGGGAACGTTAAATTTGTAAGATAAAGGCAGCCGCAATACGGTAGGGTGTTAGAGTTTTTGGAATGTCCCTGGTGTATGGCAGCTGTCTTTATGTATCTGCTATTTATGAATATATTCTATTTAATATATAAGTTAAGTATGCTTTATGAATGTACTATTTTTGTTATGCGCTTCTTTCAAATTTCTCCAATATTTGTTGTATTGCATATTCCGTTTCTTTGCTGTGGGGATTTTGCGCGATGTCGTCATTAAAAAAGTCAGGTACTAATTCAATAAAACGGGAAAGTTCCAATGCACTGGAAGTCTGTAAGTAATGAAAATAAAAACTGGTATCTGTCATAGTGGCTAAATCGGTAAGATTTCTTGCTAATACATGGTTATCCATCGATAGTTGTTATCCTCCTTATATTTATATTGATAAATACTACTTTATACTATTTTATACGAATAGTCAATATTATATCGCAGATAATGCTATATTAGGAAATGAGGTGTTATGCAATGGGAGAAATGAAACCTTTAAAAGCAAAAGTAAGTATTACACTGGACGAAGATATCATAGGAGAATTGAAGCAGTTGGCTGAAAAAGAAGACCGTTCTTTAAGCCAGTTTATAAATCGTATACTAAAAGGATATCTTAAAGGTGAAAAGAAAATCAAAAGTAAGGAAATTTAATATTTCTTAGGGTGTGATACACGAAAAAGGAACATTTCAGAAATTTTGAATGTTCCTTTTTTAAACCCAGAAAGTACCATTGCCTTAAAAATCTATCTATGCTAATATATGTTTTGTAACACAAATGTAATAAAAATGTAACAAACAGAAAGCGAGGTAGTAATATGTTATCAGCATTATTAGCAACTGCTATTATTGGAGCTCCAGTAATGGATGTAGATGCCGGCAAGTTAAATGCGGCTCTGGAACAGGCAAAGGCAAATGGGTGTGCAATTGTACAACAGATAGATATATCCAACAGTGACATCAAAGCGGAGTTGGAAAAGCTGGGAATTAATATTTCGGAGATAATTAATTGCCCTGATATTGATAAACCGGAAACGGAGGCTCCTGAGACAAATGCACCGGAAACGGATGCACCAGAGACGGAAGCACCAGAAACCAACGCACCAGAGACTAATGTGCCCGAAACAGAAGCGCCTGAAACCAATGCGCCAGAGACAAATGCACCGGAAACGAATGCACCGGAAACCAGCGCGCCTGAAACAGACGGAAGCCAGGATGTCAGTGCAGCCAAAAAAGTTGCAGATCTGGTAAATCAGGAACGTGCGAAAGCCGGACTCGCTCCATTAGAAGTAAAAGTAAACCTGCAGGCTGCAGCACAGGTACGTGCAAAAGAAATTGAAAAATCATTTTCCCACACCAGACCGAATGGCAGCAGCTTTAGCACCGTTTTAGCTGAAAATGGCGTTGATTACAGAGGATCAGGCGAAAATATTGCCTGGGGACAGAGAAGCCCGGAAGAAGTAATGAACGGCTGGATGAATTCGGAAGGACACCGCGCGAATATCTTAAATAAAAACTTCAAGTATATTGGTGTAGGTTATCATGTAAACAGTAACGGTACCGGATACTGGACACAGTTGTTTACTTATTAAATGCAATAATTTTCACTGACAGACCCCTATTATAATATTGACATAGACCCAACCCCTTAAGAAACCGTAAAACTCTCTTGCTGACCAAAGAGATTTTTGCGGTTTTTTTATCAAATCAATTATGTGGCATTAGCCAAAACTTTAATTTTTATAACAGTAATCAGGTTGATTAAAAATGTAAATATTTTATCAAACACAATGCTGAAGAGGGTGCCGAATACATTGTTTACTATTCGGAGCATAATTGCATTAAGTAACCCAAACTGAGGAACTATGATAGAAATAGCACCAAAGCAGTTAAATGCGCTCTGCCATTTATAGGAACTGCATAATCCAAGCACCAGACCGCCGAATATTCCGATATAAGGAATTAAAGTGTCCGGTATAAAGTAATAAATGATGCCAAAGGCAATGCTGCCGATGATCACAAATGGAGCCCGTCTGCAGGCGCGGAATGTCAGATCATGGGTAAAGGGCTGTAACAGAGACATACAGGCAATACCAACCCAAATAGGGCGTGCAAAATGAAGCATTTCAGCCAGAAACATGGAAAGTGAGATGCCCAATGCCATCTTAAGCTGCCATTGTGTACGCAGCGTACCCGGATTAAATTCCTTAAATAAGTCCCTGAATGTACGGGGATAAGTTATTTTATAGTGTTTGTGATAGAAAACAGCAGCTACGATAATACCGCCGAACAAAAGACCTGATATTCTATTTATATAGGCATCTCCTGTCACTTCAGTGCCCATCAGCAGCAGATATCCCAGAATTATCGTGGAGTGGTTAGACATTATAATATTATGGCAGGATAAAATCAGAAGGGTTAAAATGCAAAACAGATTTATGATAAAGCCGGCACCCGGAGCAGCCAGTGATGCCAATTGAGGGCCTATAGCCAGAATTAGAAATGAAGCAATTAAGGTTAACGCTGCATGGCTGGATTTTATGCCCAGATCTGCTTTTTCAAAGACCATGACGGCGATTACGGTAATGACACCTACAATACTGTTTTCAGGACCAAACAGTGCGGTGAATAACAGGACCACTATCATACAGAATAAGACTGTAGATACGATTTTAAGCCCATATGCAAAGGAATATCTCATTTTGTCTTTTTTATCCCGGGTGTCCTTGATCAATGATTTTACTTTTGAGGTATCCATACGCATCACATGATAAATATTCATATTTATATACTCCTTTCGAACCAGAGACAGCAACTGAAAATTGCCTTCTGGGTTAAGATATAGAATTTTGCAGACAAAACCGCTCAGATTATTAACTACTATTACCATATCATGGAATAAAAATTTGTCAACCACGTGAAATTCTTAAGAAAATATGAATTTTATAGAGATGCAGTGAGAGAAAGGAAAAAAAGGTATAAATGTCATTAGATATAAAAAAATCAATACAGTACAGTGTTAAACTGCAATGTATTGATTTTTACAGATCTGTTTTATGGCAAACCGCTGAATTGTTATACCACCTAACAGTTCTTCCATTTTCTGCATTGTTCAATGCGCAGGCCATTGTCCCCCTGGTTTTCATCATAGGCAAACTGGTTCAGAAGGTCACATGGAAAATTGTCACAGGTTCCGCAATGGTCCTGTTTTTTTGATTCACAGCAGTCTTTTACCGGGCAGGAATCCCCCCAGAAAGGTTTTTGGATATGTACGCATCCAATACAGACACCGTCTGATTTGAAGGAACAGGCAGAGCATAGTATTCCACATCTTGATTCAATCATACTGATTTTCTCCTTTCGTATCATAGAGCTATGTGAACATTAAGGCCCTATTAAGTACGGCATGGCATAGAGTCTTGTTATATAGCGCCCTATGTCCGGAGCAGGTGCAAGTTTGGCGCCACCCGGCATAAATTTGCAGCTATATAGCAGCTGTAATCCGCACCATGCAATACTAATTGATATTATAACAGGAGCAACAGGACAACTGTATGTCATGTTTCAGAATAGATGGAATACATTTTTTTTACAATATGGGAAATCTCGTCACGTATTTGAACCGGTTCGATTACCTCCGCCTGACTGCCAAAGCTTAAAATCCAACTGATCAGGTTTTCTTTGCTGGCAAAGCCAAATCGAAAGGAGAGGCGTCCATCGTCTGAAACGGTATAGCAGTCAATGCCATATTCTTCGATGAGCTTCCATTTTGCGGAGGGATGGAACATAGCGTGAACCTGGTAATGGTCCGGGAATACATGTTCAATGCCGCAGTTATATTCAGGAAGGGTTCTTGGAAGAAAAGAGGTATCCTCAACTGTAAGATTCCAGAGGCGGTTCAGCTTGAAGAGGCGCATATTTTCTTTTTGGCGGCAAAAGCCCCAGACATACCATGAGGTCCATTGAAATACAATCAGGTAAGGTTCCAGAATGCGTTTGCTTTCACCGTTGTTTGCATAGTATTGAAAAGAAATGAGCCTGGATTCATCAATTGCCTTTTGAATCATTTCTATTTTAGGAGCAAGGGATCCTTTATAATACGATGCCAGATTGACCAGAATATGGTCACTGGATGAATAAACAGAACGTGTTTTCACGGATAATTTATCTATGAGCCGGCTGTATTCCTTCGTGCCTGATACACTGTCCAGTCCACGCAAACCAGTGAGTATAGACTGCAGTTCACGGGAGGTGATCAGGGTTTTATCAATCTTGTAGCCTTCTGCAATGGAAATACCGCCATTTGTGCCCTGTGTAGTGATCAGGGGAATGCCTGCTTTACATATATCTTCAATGTCCCGGTTGATGGTCCGCCTTGAAACTTCAAATTTTTCGGCGAGATATGGTGCAGTTACTTTTTCATTTTGGAGCAGAATGGATAAGATGCCGATTAGCCTGTCGATCTTCATGATACTACCTCGTGAACTCTAATAGCCCATAGCTGCTTTTACGATTTCCGTCTGCTCTTTGGAGGTCAGTTTTTCCAACAGGGCAAATGCCACCGGTGCTGCAGTCTGTGGACAATAGGACGTAATAACATTCCGGTCTATTACTACTGGATCATCTACGATTTCCACTTCAAATTGTGCCAGCTGTTCCTGGCGGTAACCACCCCTCAGGTGATAGGTTGTTCCTTTTCTGCCTTTTAGGATACCGCTTTTTCCAAGTGGCAGTGCCGCAACACAGACTGAAGCGATCGGTTTTTCTTTTTCATCAAAGTAACGGATCAGATCTAATAATTTGTCGTCATATGCTTCCTCGTAAAAGCCAAATTCTTCAAAGCCGCCGGGGATTGCCAGCGCGTCGTAATCATCAGGATCTATTTCATCTATCAGTGCATCCACGATTACCGGAACACCGAATGTACTCATTACTTGCTTATGGAATCCGCAGGTAGTAACTGTGACATCGCATCCGTAATCGTTGCGTGCCCATCCCAAAACGTCTATAAATACGCTGAATTCCATAGTTTCAAAGCCTTTTGCTAAAAAAAGTAAAGTTTTCATAGAGCCTCCTAAAATTATATTTTGTTCATTATACGATAGCGGAGGGGGAATTGCAATTGCATTTTCTGCGGTTCTGTGAGAATGCTGTATAAAAGAAGGAGAAATTATAGTATAATCATAGAAAATAGGAACACCTACGCATGCTCCCGGAGCGAATTTGAACTTAGATTAAAGGAGAGTTTTATGAAGGCAATATTAATAATAGAAGATGATGAGATGCTTAACGCAGGCCTGTGCTATAACCTTCAGCTGGAAGGATACGAGGCCGTTCCGGTATTTGATGCGGGAGGGGCATGGCAACTGGTTAATAATAGGGAATTTGATCTGGTGCTGATGGATGTCAATCTGCCGGATGAAGATGGGTTTTCACTTGGAAGAAGGATAAGGGAGAAGAGCAGTGTACCCATTATATTTTTGACGGCAAATGATATGGATGAGGATATGATAAAGGGATTTGAGGCAGGCGCGGATGATTATATAACCAAACCGTTTAATATCAGGGTAGTATTACAGCGGATCCAGGCAATTTTAAGAAGATGTGAGAGGACGAAGTTATCGGTTATGAATTGCGGGAATCTGGAAATTCACTTTGACAGGCAGACCGTTTTAAAACAGGGCAGGCCACTGGTTTTAACACCGACAGAATTTAAGCTGTTGTCTAAGTTCTGCAGCAATCAGACGCAGGTGCTGACAAGACAGATACTCCTGGAAGATCTGTGGGATGCGGATGGAAATTTTGTGGATGAACATACCCTTACGATTAATATCAGCCGCTTAAGGTCGAAGATATCAGATGATAAATTTTCATATATAAAGACCATTTATGGCGTAGGTTATCAGTGGGTAGTGGAAGAAGCCGTGAGATAGCAGCCGTTTGGCGAGTTGCCTGCAAATGAAACATTTAACCAAAGAAGATAAGGGAGATAATCATATGAGTACACAGAACTGGATGATTTTATATATTCTTACAGTACTATGCCTGGGCGTGGGAATGATCTTGATGTGGCTGGCAATGAGAAGAAGATTTGTGAATTTTACCGATCAGATATATGAAAGTATTGAATGTATATTAAAGGGAGAAGGTGTGGGTGGATTTGAGCTGGATGAAGATACCCTTTGTTCTAAGATTCAAATGATGCTGAAACGGCTCTATGATATAACCTGTGCCTCAGTAGAAGAGAATCGGAATCAGAAGAAAGCAGTTCAGGAGATGGTTTCTGATATCTCTCATCAGCTAAAAACTCCTATTTCCAATATTACTATGTATTCGGATACCATTTTGAATCATGAATTAGACCGGGAGGAAGAGCGAAGATTTCTGAAGGTCATGCAGGATCAGATAGAAAAATTGGATTTTCTGGTGCGTTCCCTGATGAAAATGTCCAGACTGGAAAATAATATGATTGTGCTGAAAAAGGAAAGAGCATTGCTTCTGGATTGTGTCATGGAGGTTGTGGAGAGTATTGAGCTGGAGGCAAAGAAAAAAGAGATTTGCATTGAAATACAGGCAGATGAGAAGGCAATGGCTGCTTTTGACCGGAAATGGACCACAGAGGCGCTGTTTAACATTCTGGACAATGCGGTGAAATATACCCCGGAAAATGGCAGAATCCGCATTACCATAGAGGAATCCGAAATGTTTTCAAAGGTTGTCGTGGAAGATACGGGGATTGGAATTGAACCGGATCATATCAATGATATTTTTAAAAGATTTTACCGTGAGCCTAAGGTCCATAAAAAACCTGGAATTGGGATAGGGCTGTATTTATCCAGACAGATTATAGCAAGCCAGAATGGATTTATCAAAGTGAGATCCAATCGGGGGGAAGGAAGCAGCTTTGGAGTGTATCTGACAAAAGAGAAGGAATAGTTTCAAAATTGAAACTATTTCTTTTTCTATTGAGAGGGTTTTGAAACAATCCGCTGGTAAGATTATATTATCCAAACAGGAAACGGTTCATTTGAACACAGCGGTATGGAAAATTAAAAGGATCATAAAGCGGAGGATAAAAAGTATGACGATATTAGAAACCAAAAATCTTACGAAGTATTATGGGGAGGAACCCAATGTAGTACGGGCGTTGGACGGTGTGAATTTAAAAATTGAGGAAGGGTCTTTTGCAGCGGTAGTGGGAACTTCCGGAAGCGGTAAATCAACGCTTTTGCACATGCTGGGCGGTCTTGATAAACCCACAGGCGGAAGCGTCATTGTGGCGGAAAAAGATTTATCCCAGATGAATGATGAAAAACTGACGGTATTTCGAAGAAGAAGAATCGGATTTGTATTCCAGAATTACAATTTGGTACCAATCCTGAATGTATATGAAAATATTATTCTTCCAATCCAGCTGGATGGAAATAAAACGGATGAAGAGTACGTTAAGAAGGTAGTAAAGATGCTGGGACTGGAAGATAAGCTTACCAATATGCCGAATATGCTTTCCGGGGGGCAGCAGCAGAGGGTGGCAATTGCCCGGGCATTAGCCACAAAACCGGCTATTATACTTGCAGATGAACCCACGGGTAATCTGGACAGTAAGACAAGTGCAGATGTATTGGGGCTATTAAAATTAACAAGCTGCCAATTTCATCAGACGGTTGTGATGATTACACATAATGAGGAAATTGCCCAGATGGCAGATGTAACAATTCGGATCGAAGATGGTAAAGTTGCAGAAGGCAGGTGGTAACATGAAGCTGGAGAAGAATAACAATGGAAAATACATTTGGAATCTGGCTGTAAGCAGTATAAAAAATAACCGGATGCGCAACATATTCATTATTCTCACAATTGTGTTATCTACCACGCTGCTTTCTGGAATGCTGTCTTTTATTTCGGCATATTTTACAAGCCAGGAGCGGAATGTTGAAAAAATGCAGCATGTGATTTACAAAGACCTGAATGAGGAACAGATCGAAGCCATAGACAAAAATGAAAACATTGAGTATCTTGCATTAAATAAATTCGGCAAGGTAATATCCAAAGATAATTATTCATTTTACCCGGTTTATTTTCCGGAAAAACAAGGACCCATAAAACAGGCGGCTATAAAAGAAGGAACATTTCCTCAGGAGCTAAACGAAGCAGCAGTATTTTCGGACTTTTTAAAGACCCTTGGCAAAGAAAGCCGTCTGGGGGAGTCTTTTGAGATTACATTTCTGGATGGAACAACAGAGACATTTACGGTAAGAGGCATTTTGGAAGGAAATCCGTCAAATAGCATGTACCCATTTGCTGTCTCTAAGCTGTATGCAGACCAGGGCTCAAGTATGAAAGAAATTAATTATGATGCCCTTGTGAAAATAAAAGATGCAAAATCCCTGACCAGTGAGGAGTTTAAACAACTGGCGGTGGATATAGCATCGGAATGTAAAATTGAAAGACAGAATGTCAGTGATAATACTTATTTTGCGGATACCTTGATGGGAGCAAAGAAATTGCAGGTTATCGGCACTGCCTCAGGAATTGCAATTGGCCTTATTTTTGTCAGTATACTTGTAATTTACAGTGTGTTTTATATATCCGTAGTTGGGAGAATCAGGCAGTTCGGACAGCTGCGCACAATTGGCATGACGAAAAAGCAGATTCGTAATATGGTGACCAGAGAAGGATGGATATTAGGTGCTTTTGCGATCCCAGCAGGGATTGTAGTAGGAGTAATCGGTGGTTTTTTGCTAAAGTCGGATGGATTCAGCTGGTCAAATACCGGAATGACAGTACTCATGACGATGGTAATAGAACTGTTTACCGTTTTATTCTCTATACGGCGTCCGGCAAAAATGGCAGCTGCGGTTTCCCCGATTGAAGCCTCCAGATTTAATGCGTATGAGGGAAAAGTAAGAAAAGGAAATACCAGGAAATTAGCAAGAAAGATTACGCCTCTTTCCATGGCGCAGATGGGATTTGCCAGAAACCGTAAGAAGTCAACACTGACGATGATCTCTATGGGAGTAGGAGGGATTCTGTTTATGACAGCATCTATCTATCTGAATTCGTTCAGTCAGGAGGGATATTCCAGGCAGAGTGAGTTTTCCATTGGTGAATATGTGATTTCTTTTTCCAGTAATGCAATCCAGACCCAGGAGCATGGCTATAGTGACCTGCAGTTGGATAACCCCCTTAATGACAGCCTGATCAGCCGGATTGAGCAGATTGATGGTGTGAAAAAGGTATATGTAAATCAAAAAGCCCGGGTTCACTATTTAATGAATGGACAGTCTTCTGAGGACGGAGTTATGACTTTCAGCAGAGCTGATGTGAAAGAGATGCAGTCTAAATTGAAAGAAGGTACCCTGGATTATGACCGAATGACGGAGAATAACGAAATACTGGTACAGAATAATGAACTGCTAAAAGAAATATTCGGAGCAAATCTAAAGCTTGGTGAGAAGCTGGAGCTTACTTTTTACAATGGAAACACAGTAAAAGAAACTTTTACGGCAGGTGTGTTTTTGGGTACGGACTTTTACAAGAATAAGGATAGTTCGATTATCTGGATGACAGAAGATTCCATGCGCAGGATTATGGGAGATATGAATCTGAATTTAGCATTAATTGTATCTACGGATCAGACAAAAGAAGCAGAGATCACGGCTGCCCTGTCAAAGATTGTTGATGGAGACCAAAGAATTGCGATGGACACGCTGCAGGAAAGAATGGATGCGGATGAGTTAACCTACACAAGAATAAGCGGTATGCTGCTTGGCATCTGCTGCTTCATCATTGCATTCAGCCTGATCAATCTGGTTAATACATTAATTACGAATATTGTGACCAGAAAACAGGAATTTGCGGTACTCCAGTCTATCGGCATGACAGAACGCCAGTTATCCAGAATGATACAGTATGAAGGGTTTTTGCTGGCGGCTGTGAATCTAGCATTTACATTGGTATTGGGAACCGGTGCAGGTGCTCTGATCATCAAAGTTATGGATAACATTGGTGTAGATTATATGCATTTTAAATTCCCACTATGGTATTTCCTTGGATATGCGGTATTTACCATCTTAATACCGATACTGGTTTCCTCGGCAGCAATCTATATCTTCCGGAAGCAGCCGGTAGTGGAAAGAATCAGGGAAACGGAAGGATAAGCAATCCATTGAATACAAATAGAGGTTGTGTTATGATAACAAAAAAAGTATTTCAGCCGGATAAGCAGTTGCCTATGGTGGCTGAAATACAGTTATCAGGAGGTATAAAAAGAATATGTACAGAGAAACAGCCAGGGAATTGTTATCGTTTATTGACCGGAGTCCAAGCTGTTACCATGTGGTTTCTAATATAAAGGAAATACTGGAGGCAGATGGATTTGAAGAATTACAGGAGGGAAGACCGTGGAAGCTTAAGGCAGGAAGAAGTTATTTTGTGTCCAGAAACGGTTCTTCTCTCATTGCATTTAAACTCCCGGAAAAATCCTTTACCGGATTTCAGATTATATCCAGCCACAGTGATTCACCTTCCTTTAAGGTGAAAGAAAATCCCGAAATTGTAACTGAAAATAAGTATGTGAAATTAAATGTGGAAAAATACGGAGGCATGATTTGTTCTCCATGGTTTGACAGGCCCTTGTCTGTCGCTGGAAGAATCCTGGTAAAGGAAGGGGAAAAGATCTGCACCAAACTGGTAAATATCGACCGGGATCTGGTAATGATCCCCAATCTGGCAGTTCATATGAACCGGGATGTGAATGATGGCTATAAATATAATGTTCAGGATGATATGCTTCCTATTCTGGGGGATGAGTCAGCAAAAGGCTCATTTTACAGATTGGCAGCTGAAAATGCCGGAGTTTCGGAAGAATCTGTGTTGAGTACAGATTTATTTTTGTATAACAGGGTAAAGGGCAGCTTTTGGGGCGCTAATGAAGAATATATCTCCAGCGGGCGTCTGGATGACCTCCAGTGTGCTTTTGCATCCCTTCAGGGATTCCGGAAAGGGAAAAGTTCTAGAAGCGCAGCGGTCTATTGCGTTCTGGATAATGAAGAGGTAGGGAGTGCCACCAAGCAGGGAGCGGCATCCACATTTCTGGGAGATACGCTTCGAAGGATAAACAGGGGCACATCCAGGGATGAGGAGGCATTTTTAATGGCATTGTCCTCCAGTTTTATGATTTCCGCAGATAATGCACATGGAGTTCATCCGAACTATACGAAGAAGACAGACCCCACAAACCGTCCCTATCTGAATGGAGGAATCGTAATTAAATACAGTGCAAATCAGAAGTACACAACAGATGCTGTATCAGCAGCAGTATTTAAAATGATCTGTAATCGTGCAGTAGTGCCGTATCAGACGTTTGTCAACCGTTCGGATATGATGGGAGGATCCACACTGGGAAATATCTCCAATACACAAATAGCCCTGAATACAGTAGATGTGGGTCTGGCTCAGCTTGCCATGCATTCACCTTATGAGTCGGCCGGAGTAAAGGATACCTGGTATTTTGAAAAAGCAGCAGAAGAGTTCTATAGTTCCTGGATAGATGGCACCGGGGATGGAACCTATAGGATTTGCAGAGAATAACTTCCATCAGGTAATATTAGACAAGTGCTTTACGCCCCATTCCTCTGCCACCGGTTGATAATATCCGGTGGCAGTTTTGTTAATATAAACATTATGAAAAGAAACATATGCATAATTCTCCAATTTCAGGAAATTACTAAATGTAGGAATAAAATAATTGCAAAATGCTATATATTGTGCTAGTATCATTATAGTAATGATAACTAATACTAAATAATAAATGCGGAAGGTCACTGAATATGGAGATTTTAAAAAGGAACGGGCAGTCGGAAGAATATGCTCTGGATAAGATAAAGAATGTAATCAGACTTGCTTTTAAAAGTGTGGATCAGGTATGTACAGATGAGCTGCTGGAAGAACTTGCAGCTTCTGTGGAGACAAAGGTTCTGGAACTGGTAGAAAAAGGCGTCCCCCTTCAGGTAGAGATGATTCAGGACCAGATTGAAATTACACTGACGGAAAAGAATTATTACGGTGCATTAAAGAGCTTCATTCTGTACCGGAATGAACGCAGCCGGGAACGGGCGGCAAGGCAGAGCATTATGAAGTATTTTTCGGATTTCCAGGCTCTGGATGCAGTTTTGAAAGATGTTCAGAAATCTTACATGGATCTGCCCTACAGCCTGGAACATCTTCTGGCAAAGTTCCTGGCATTTCAGAAACCGGACATGCTTTTAAAAGAAAAACTGGCAATGCTTACAAAAGCAGCAGTAGAACTCACCACACAGGAGGCTCCCAAATGGGAGTTTATTGCTGCGCGTCTGCTGATGCTTCAATTTCAAAATAAGCTCAGCATACAAATGGAAGAATACAATCTGAATAGTTTCTATGAGAAAGTAGTATTTCTGGTAAATGAGGATCTCTATGGGAGCTATATTCTGGAACACTACAGTAAAGAGGAAATAGATCTGTTTGAGACATATCTGGCAGATGAACGGAACCAGCTCTTTACCTATTCCGGATTAGAGCTTTTGTTAAACCGCTATGTAATTCGCAGCAGATCAGGTGCCCCTCTTGAGACACCCCAGGAAATGTTCCTGGGTATTGCCATGCACCTTGGGATGCAGGAGAAGACGGGACGAAGTAAGTGGGTGAAACGGTTCTATGATATGCTGAGCACACTTCAGGTTACAATGGCTACGCCTACCATGTCAAATGCCCGAAAGCCATATCATCAGCTCTCCTCCTGTTTTATTGATACAGTTCCTGACAGTCTGGATGGAATTTACCGGAGTATAGACAATTTCGCCCAGGTTAGTAAATTTGGCGGGGGTATGGGGCTGTACTTTGGAAAAGTCAGAGCCGCAGGAAGTACGATACGGGGATTTAAAGGAGCTGCCGGCGGTGTAATCCGCTGGATTAAGCTTGCAAATGATACAGCCGTTGCAGTAGACCAGCTTGGAGTACGCCAGGGTGCAGTAGCAGTTTATCTGGACGCATGGCACAAGGATCTGCCGGAGTTTCTGAATCTGAGAACCAATAACGGGGATGACCGAATGAAAGCCCATGATGTATTCCCGGCTGTGTGCTATCCCGATTTATTCTGGAAGAAGGCAAAAGAGGATATAGAAGGAGACTGGTATCTTATGTGCCCTCATGAAATACGTACAGTTAAGGGATATTCGCTGGAAGACAGTTATGGAGAGGAATGGGAAAGAAAGTATAAATCCTGTGTAGAGGATTACCGGATCCATAAAAGAGTTATTCCTATGAAGGAACTAATCCGGCTGATTATTAAAAGTGCAGTAGAGACCGGAACGCCGTTTACCTTTAACAGAGATCAGGTAAATGATAAAAACCCCAACAAACATAAAGGCATGATTTACTGTAGTAATCTGTGTACCGAAATTGCCCAGAATATGAGTCCGGTAGAGCAGGTGGAAGAGCGGGTGGAAGTCATAGATGGAGAAACGGTGGTTGTATCAGTGACGAAGCCGGGAGATTACGTTGTGTGTAATCTGGCAAGCCTGTCTTTGGGGAACATAGATGTAACCGATAAAAACGGACTTGAAGACATTGTAGAAAGTGCGGTACGTGCCCTGGATAATGTTATTGATCTGAACTTTTATCCGGTACCTTATGCGAAAATCAACAATGTCAGGTATCGGGCAATTGGATTAGGGGTCAGCGGGTATCACCATATGCTTGCGAAAAACGGAATCGGCTGGGAGACGGATGCCCATCTGGATTTTGTGGATCGTGTATTTGAAAATATTAATTATGCGGCAATTAAAGCAAGCGGGAAAATAGCAGAAGAAAAAGGTTCCTATCCTTATTTTGAGGGAAGTGACTGGGAAAACGGGACTTATTTTGCGAAGCGCGGCTATACGGATGAGCGATGGACTAAGCTTAAAGAAAACGTAAGGAAGCAAGGAATGCGAAACGGATATCTCATGGCGGTGGCTCCAACCAGCAGTACCAGTATTATTTCGGGAACAACCGCAGGTGTGGATCCAATTATGAACCGTTACTTCTTAGAAGAGAAAAAGAGCGGGCTTATGCCAAGAGTGGCACCCGATTTATCCTATGACACATTCTGGCTCTATAAGAACGCCCACTATATCAATCAGGAATGGTCAGTAAGGGCAGCGGGTATCCGCCAGCGCCATATTGATCAGGCACAGAGTGTAAATCTGTATATTACTAATGACTATACGTTCCGACAGGTTCTAAACCTTTATATATCAGCCTGGGAGAATGAGGTGAAGACGCTTTATTATATACGCTCCAAAAGCCTGGAGGTAGAAGAATGTGAAGTATGTTCCAGTTAAGGAGGAGATTGCTACATGGAAGAATTAAGAAAAAAGCCGTTATTTAATCCGGATGGAGATATTGATGTAAGAAACCGGAGGATGATTAACGGGAATACAACGAATCTGAATGATTTTAATAATATGAAATATGGATGGGTCAGCGACTGGTACCGCCAGGCAATGAATAACTTCTGGGTACCGGAGGAAATCAATTTGACCTCCGATGTGAAGGATTATCCAAATCTCCCAGAGGAAGAGCGCCGTGCATACGATAAAATACTTTCTTTCCTGGTCTTCTTAGACAGTATCCAGACAGCGAATCTGCCCGCAGTTGCCGAATATATTACGGCGAATGAGGTGAATCTCTGCCTTTCCATTCAGGCATTCCAGGAAGCGGTGCACAGCCAGAGTTACAGCTATATGCTGGATACCATCTGCGAACCACAGAAGCGGAATGAAGTCTTATACCAGTGGAAAAACGATGCATACCTCCTGGAGAGAAATACCTTTATAGGGAACCTCTACAATGAATTCCAGAAGAAAAAAGATACGGGTACATTTTTGAAGACGGTAATCGCTAATTATATATTAGAAGGCGTGTATTTTTACAGTGGTTTTATGTTCTTCTATAATCTGGGAAGGAATCATAAGATGCCTGGGTCCGCACAGGAAATCCGCTACATTAACCGGGATGAAAATACGCATTTGTGGCTGTTTCGCAACATGATTCTGGAACTGAAAAAAGAAGAGCCGGCATTGTTCACCAATGAAAAAGTGGATATCTACCGTGAAATGATAAGGGAGGGCTGTGAACAGGAAATACGCTGGGGACACTATGTAATCGGGGATGCCATTCCGGGGCTTACCAAAGAAATGATTACAGATTATATTAAATATCTTGGTAACCTGCGATGCAGAAATCTGGGATTTAAAAAACTGTATGAAGGACATGACGAAGAACCCTCCAGTATGTCCTGGGTAAGCCAGTACAGCAATGCGAATCTGATTAAGACGGATTTCTTTGAGGCACGAAGCACGGCATATGCCAAGAGTACGGCGCTTGTGGATGATCTTTAATCTCTAATCTTAAATTTTTAGAAAGCATATATTTAGGCTGGGATATATGTTAAAATAGCAGATATAAAATGTAACCGCAAAGGAGAGGTGTAGTATGGAAACTTTAGAATTAAAGCAAAATTTATATTGGACCGGAATCAAGGACAAGGATCTTCGTGTCTTTGATATTATAATGGAAACAGAATTTGGAACCACATATAATTCGTACCTGATCAAAGGCAGTGAAAAGACAGCTTTGTTCGAAACGGCAAAGTTTAAATTTTTTGACACTTACCTCGCAGAGTTAAAGCAGCTGGTGGATATCAGTAAGATCGATTATATCATTGTGGACCATACAGAGCCGGACCACGCAGGCAGTGTGGAAAAGCTGATTGAAATGAATCCGAATATTAAGATCGTTGGAACTGCTGTTGCGATCAGCTTTCTGAAGAATATCGTAAACCGTGATTTTTACAGCATTGCGGTGAAAGAGAACGATACCCTGTCCCTTGGGGATAAGACGCTTCATTTTATGATTCTGCCCAATCTCCATTGGCCGGATACAATGTATACTTATGTGGAAGAAGACAAAGTACTGGTAACCTGTGATTCATTTGGAAGCCACTATACTTTTGATGGCGTACTGCGAAGCCAGGTAACCGATGAAGAAGGCTATATGAGGGCACTCAAATATTATTTTGATAATATAATCGGACCCTTTAAGCCATACATGTTAAAAGCGCTGGAAAGAATAGAGAATCTGGATATTGAAATGATCTGTACCGGACACGGACCTGTTCTGGACAGTAAGATTCCCGAAATTCTGGATACTTATCGAAAATGGAGCACAGTAGTTAATCCCAATCAGGAGAAAACGGTAGTAATCCCATATGTAAGTGCTTATGGATATACGGCTGAAATAGCAGAAGAGATAGCAAAAGGAATCCGGGAGAGCGGTAAGATCGATGTTCATCTGTATGACTGCGTAACTGCTGACCAGGGTGAAATCCTTGCAGATATCGGATTTGCAGATGGTATCTTATTCGGAACCCCAACGATTGTGGGCGAAGCCCTAAAACCTATCTGGGATTTGACCACATCTATGTTTGCCTGTACCCATGGCGGGAAACTGGCGAGTGCTTTTGGAAGCTTTGGGTGGAGCGGAGAAGGTGTCGGCCATATCGTAGAGCGTTTGAAGCAGCTGCGTATGAAAGTTGTGGATGGCCTTAAAATTAAATTTAAACCCGGGAAAAATGACCTGATTGAGGCTTATGACTATGGATACGATTTCGGTTGTATACTGTTAGATAAAGAAAACCCCAGAATTAAGGAAAAATCAGCGAAGAAGAAGCTGGTAAAATGTCTGGTCTGTGGAGAAATTTTTGAAGAAGGGATAGAAATATGCCCTGTCTGCGGAGTTGGAAAAGAAAATTTTGTTCCTGTAGAGGTAGAGGAAGTAAGTTACCATAAGGATACCAGCGAGTTCTATTTAATTCTTGGAAATGGTGCGGCTGGAGTAAGTGCGGCAGAGGCTATCCGGGAAAGAAATAAAACCTGTTCCATCGTAATGGTGACCAATGAATCTGTTCTAAGCTATAACCGTCCAATGCTTACAAAATCGATGCTGGCATCCTTCAATCCATCCCAGCTTGCTATTCATGATGAGCAGTGGTATCAGGACAGAAATATTATTAATGTATTGGATAAAACGGTAACAGGTATCGATACCCAGGAAAAAGAGGTGGCTTTCTCCGACGGATTAAAACTAAAATATGACAAATGCATCTATGCTCTTGGCTCTGAATGCTTTGTACCGCCTATTCCAGGACATGATAAAGAGCAGGTAGTTGCCATTAGAAGGCTGTCAGATGTAGTAAAAATCGGAAATATGCTGCCAAATGTGAAGCATGCCGTTGTAATCGGCGGTGGGGTTCTGGGGTTGGAAGCAGCCTGGGAATTAAGCAAAGGCAAATGTCAGGTTACCATTGTTGAAGTGGCGGCACAGTTAATGGGAAGACAACTGGATGCTGGTGCCAGTGATATGTTAAAAGATATTATACTTGATAAGAAAATGGATATCCGTATCGGTGCAAATGTGGAAGAAATCCAGGGTGAGGGAACGGTTACAGGAGTGCGTCTGGCTGGCGGAGAGGTGATTCCGGCTGATCTGGTAATTGTCTCAGCCGGTGTGAGAGCCAGCACAAAGGTTGCCCAGGAAGCCGGAATACAGACAGATCGGGCGATTGTGGTGGATGAAAAAATGCATACCAACCTTACTGATATTTATGCCTGCGGTGACTGCGCCCAGTATGAAGGCATTAATTACGCTATTTGGCCTCAGGCACTGGAAATGGGTAAAGTAGCCGGAGCCAATGCCGCAGGTGACAGCCTTACTTATGAAACGGTTAATGCGGCCCTGACCTTCCATGGAATGGATACGGCGTTATTTTCCATTGGTGATAATGGAAAGAACCCGGATATTAAATACAAAACAGTAGAATTTAAAGATCCGATGAAGATGATCTATGAAAAATATTATTTTTCAAACAACAGACTGTGCGGAGCAATCCTGCTTGGAGATACGTCCAAGATGGCAAAAGTTACCGCACAGGTAGAGGAACATACGAATTTTAAAGATATGTTTTAGAAATAACGCAGAGTTCGTCTGAAAAATAGTTCCAGCAGCCCCATAAGAAAAGTTCCGTAAGTCCAAACGCTTACGGGACTTTTTCATATAATAATTATGATAAATGTAAAGGTTTAATAAAATGTGGATATATGTCGTTCAAAGCGGAGATAGTGTGAATACAATTGCAGGCAGGTATGGGGTATCCCTGGATGCTTTAATATATAACAATCAGTTAGAATATCCATACCGCCTTGCTGTGGGGCAGGCGTTATTGATGCCTGGAGTAAATGAAAATATGAATCGGCGGACAATTGTATCGAATGGTTATGCATATCCGTTTATAAGTCCCTGGGTTCTGGAACAGACCCTGCCATATTTGACGGAGATAGCTATATTTTCTTATGGATTTACCGTACAGGGAGAACTGGTGCCTCCTGTCATGGATGACACCTGGGTGATTAGGGCGGCAGAGGAGTTTGATACGATCCCAATTCTGACATTAACACCGTTTGGACCGGATGGACAGTTTAATAATAATCTGATCACGGCAGTTGTTAATAATCCGGAAGCAGAGCAGCGGCTGTTTACGAATCTACGGAGTGTAATGCAGGAAAAGGGATACCGGGGACTGGATATAGATTTTGAATATATCCTGGCTGAAGACAGGGACGCTTTTACCAGATTTGTGCAGAATGCAGTGAAGTTTTTTAATGTACTGGGTTATCAGGTATCGGTAGCGCTTGCACCTAAGACCTCAGCAGATCAGGTTGGATTATTGTACGAAGGAAAGGATTACCCGGCATTGGGGGCGGCAGCAAACCGGGTACTTCTTATGACCTATGAATGGGGATACACATACGTATGCCAGGAATACAGGTCATTTATATTTTCGGAATCTTGGGATAGATAGTCAATTGAAAGTTAGCCCGTTTTTTTCCGCCTCGTTTATTTTTTTCCGTTTTGAGGTATTCCACTTTTTCCAAAATGGATTTCAGCAGTTGGTTTTTACCGGCAGAACTGTCCATTAGCCGGTACATATTCAGGATATGATAATCGGTTTCTGTGGGCTGGCCCGGCTTGGGTATGGGTTTCATACACAATAATTGGTCATATTCATACTGCAATGTGGATAAGTCGGAGCTTAAGGCGTTGATTTGTGAAGAAATACAGTATTTTCTTTGTTGAAATTCAGATTCTGTGTATATTCCCCGCTCTAGAAAGGTGTAGGTATTATCTATTTGTCTGTTTAAAGCGGTTTGTTCTTTTTTTAATTCTCCAATGGAAGTTTTTAGAAAATGGAGGTCTGTATCAGGGGTAATTGGTTTTTGAAAAAACTGAGGATTCAGTGTACAGTTTTTTAGCCAATGATCTAATGCGGCAAGCAGCTGTGTTTCCACAAGTTCCAGCGGTGCAGAAATGTTGTCACAATTTTTGTTGGGACATTTTATCATTGCATAATTTGTTTTTTTATTCGGCGCAAGCCGTATCATGGGAGTATTGCACTTTGCGCAGACCAGGACTCCGGCCAGTGGATTTTTCAGAAGGTTACTGCATTTTGAAGAACATTTTCGATTGGATCCCATACGCTTTTGGGCTGTATCAAAGAGTTCACGGGAAATAATCCCTTCGTGAAGCCCTTTACACTGAATATAGTCATCAGAAGTGATTCGGCGTGTTTCTGCTTTACCATTTTTCAGTATTCGCATTTCCTTACGGTATGACCAGCGGATAGATCCTGTATATACAGGATTTTTTATAATGTCCCGGATGCTGGACGGCGACCAGTGATCAGCACGTTTGGGGTTTATATGTAGTAAATCCAGCTTATGGCAGATTGATGCAGTGGATAAGCGCTGGCAGGTACCATCTGGCTGAATGAAGCCCTGTGTATACCAGTTAAAGATCATCCTGACAATCTCAGCTTCCTTTGGATTGATTTTAAGCGTATAGCCTTTGTCATTCTCAACCTTAACTTTGTCATAGCCATATGGTGGTATGCTGGATATGAATTTTCCTTCTTTAACGGAAGCAATCCGGCCCCGCTGAATTCTGCGGTTAATAGCCTTGTATTCCCGTCTGCTCATAAAGAGCCCAAATTCAAAATACTCCTCGTCAAATTCATTAGCAGGATCATAGACTTTCATAGGTGTAATGATTTTTACGTTTCCATACTTAAAAGCTTCTGCTACAATTCCCTGATCTTTTGTATCTCCTCTGGCTAGACGTTCAATCTCCATAACGAGAACGCCAGCGCACAGTCCCTCCTCCACATCCTTGAGTAAAGCCTGCATCTGAGGACGGGCAGCAATGGATTCGCCGGAAACAACCTCCCGGAATACTTTGGTGATATGCAGATGATTGCGGATTGCCAGTTCTGCCAGAACTTTTTCATGGCGTGCCAGAGTTTCACCTTCTCCATGCTGCTCCGCTTCCTGATCGGAGCGGGATTTCCTCAGGTAGATATAGTATGGCTTCATGTTATCACCCCTGGTTTATTCTATTTCCAGGAGTGATAAATAGTACATTAATATTTGATCGGTAATCCCCGGGAATCTTTAAATACCCCAAGCACCACACGGATGATATCGATGATCCATCCAAATCCAAAGATACCTGCGGTAAAAAAGTAAAGGATACCCATGCCGATTTTTCCGGAATAAAACTGGTGAAAGCCTAAATAGCCGCCAAAGATACATAAGATGAGTGTGATTGCTTTACTCTTTTGGCTGCTATAGTCCTGGTTGTAATTAGGAGCCGGTGCGTAGCTGCTGTATTGGGGAGGAATCGGCGGAGGAGCATAGTTGTACGCCATGTTTGAATTAAGGCTCTTTTGCTCAGCCAATAATCTTGGAACACATTCCTTGCAATAATTCTTATCTGCAATTACCACTAGATCCCCCTGGGGGAACAGTTTGCCGCAGTAAATACAGGCACCCATTGGTTCGGACGCCGGTTCCTTTTCTTGGGTCCGGGCTAACCCTGCCCCGCAATTGGTACAAAATTTAGCATAGTGTTCATTTTCACTGCCACAGAATTCACATATTTTATTTTCCATAGTGCTATTCACTTCAAGATAAATCGGAAACCCGCATTTGGGGCATTCCCGTGCTTTATCTGAAATCTGTGTGCAGCACTCGGGGCAACGTATTAATCCCATAATTTTACCTCATTTAATTCGTCTCATGTATTGATTATCTATTTAGTAATCGTCACCATAGAGCCATTTGTATTCCGCAATTCGTATATTCTGCTGGCTTTGCTCATCACAGAACAGCCCAAATACCGGATCGTCACAAAGAAAGGAGTTGCTTCTGCGTACCAGCTTTTTCTGCTTGCACCGGCAGCATACATGGGCAAAAAGATCATTATAAACTGGTCTTCCACATTTGCTGCATTCCCGGATGCTCCAGACAAATTTATCCAGATCCTTATTATAAAAATGGTGATACAATGCCATCTCCGCTGGCGTAAACCGCAGTCTGTGTGTAACCAGAAATCGTCTCCATCGTCTGAAATCTTCAAATGCATATTCGGAAGCTTCATAGGTCATTTTAAATAACCGATGTACATCATTTGCATTTTTGCAGCCGGCATAATAGATCGCAATGCGCGGTGCCAGGATATTGCTTGCAAAGTAGTTAGCTTCTATTTCATTTTGTTTTTGTTCTCCGTTGTGACCCAGAATATGGTGCCCCAGTTCATGCATCAGAGAAAAGGAGATGCGCCCGGAAGCCTGATTTGAATTGTAGCAGACAATGCCTCTGAACCGAAATGCATCGGATGAATACTTTATGGCAACTTCGTATAATTGTTCGTTTTGATACCGGATTTCATCATAGGTATAAATCTTGTAGCCATAATGCCTTAATAAATAGAAAGTATCGATTGGAAAAGATTTGATCCCACACTCTATGATTACATCTGATACTTTTTTTTGAATGAATTGATAGTCCAATAAAACTCACCTTCCCGAATTATTCTAATTCGGACAAGAGTTTGATTAATTTCATTTTTTCCTTTGTTGTAAGTTTGTTCCCGTTGCGGGCAATTAACTGCTCCATATCATCGTAAGAAGGCTCGTATTGGTTCTGAGAGCCGCCTTTAGCCATATCTTCCAGTGATTCTACCGTAATACCAAGATTTTTACAGATGATGATGATATTGTCCACGCTGGCTTTTCCAACACCATTTTTAATGATACCGTATAGCGTAGTATAAGGTATACCACATTTTGCAGCAAATGATTTAAGATTGAATCCCTGTTCTTTAATTAAATGCTCCAGGATTCTTGCTTTTTCCACGATACTCACCTCTTTTGTTTTCTTTCTATTATATACCCGTATTCGCATTTTGTAAATCTTAAATATTCGAAATTACGAATAAATTCGAAATAAAGAATAAAAACTGTTGACATGATACTGAATTAAGAATATAATTGCAATATCAGATACGGAATTACGAATTAGGGAGGAGAAATATGTATAACAATCTTTTAGAGGTAATGAAAGTTGAAAAAATCACTTTTCTGCAAATGGGGGAGCTGCTTGGATACCGCTATCAAACTGTCAGTGATATAGTCAACGGGGCAACGAAAAATGGGTTTTATTACGAGGATGCTTTAAAAATCCAAAAAGTCTTATTGCCCAAATACAGCCCGGATTATTTATTCAAAAGGGAAAAATAAAAAAGCAAACAAATGTTCGAATATAGAATATTTTACCATTAAATATATTCTGTGTCAATGGAAGAGAGTAAACTTTGACTACAAAAAAGTGTTAAATACAAAAAGGAGTAGTACAAAAAGGAATAGTACAAAAAAAATAGTACAAAAAAGAGTTGTACAAGAAAAGTAGTACAAAAAGGAGTAGAACAAAAGAGCCTGGTACAAAAGAGCAGTAAAAAGAGAAGTATAAAAGTGAAGTACAAAAGAGATACAAAAAGAGAAGCAGAGACAATGACCGCTTCATAAGATAATACAGGAGGTGGTTTTATGGGACATATTATAGAAGAAATGCAGATAGAAGAGACAAAAGTCAGCTTTTGTAACGATCATTACCGGGATAAAACGGCAGATGAAATAAGTGACATTCTAAATCACGCAGCTTCAGAGGCAGCAAAATATATCGTACAGAATGGGACAAATGGAAACCATATTTAATTAGGATTCCACAAATAAGTTAAAAGGCGGCTTATGGGATTATTTCGGAGGTATTCCGTGATTTAAGAAAGCAGAAAAAGGGGGAAGGAAAGATGCACAATTTGATCGATAGAATAGAGAAGCATTCACCATCGGAGGGATTCACACAGGAATGTGCAGTTGCATTTGCAGAAGGATGGTTTGAAACGCTGGCAGATCTGAATCCAGAAAAACGTTACACGGTAAAAGAGATTTTGGCATTGCTGGTATGTCTTGATGGCATAAGAAAATGTTCCTGCTAAAGCAAACGGAAAGGAGACAGAAAGAATTGAAAGCACTCAGTGAGGTAAAAAAAGAAGAAATCAGAAAACTCCACGGTCAGGGGTTTACACACCGCCAGATTGCACGGATGGCAAAAGTATCTGCAGGGAGCGTGTCTTATGCCCTGCAAAGACGAACGAAGGAGCAAAATAAAGCCTGTAATATTCCACAGAGTTTGTGGGACGAGTGGGATATCTTACACGAACGTTATGGAAAAAAGCATAAAAAATAGGACTAGCCGCAGCCAGTCCAGGAGGGAGAGAAAAGTATATGTAAAAAAGCTCTATCGCTTTGTATGTACATAATATAACAAGTAAATGTGTCGAAGTTGTGGCAGGAGAATAAAAGATTTATAAAGATACTTAAGAAATGCTGAAGAAAAGGACCCAGAATTATTCCGTGTCCTTTGACGTTTCGGCAGACGCATTTGATGTCGTATATGCTTGAGTATCATCCGATGCATATGCCGGCGTATCAGTTGGCGTGACAACTGCCCTGTTAATTGATGCGCAAAGCGCCTCCTGGGCGGCAATAGTTGCCAGGGTATCACCTAATTGGCTGAAGATTGTAGCCATAAGCGCTATTTCGTCAGGGGATTTCCCTTTGGATATACAACACGCGATGGCGCTGATTGTTGTTACCAGTTCACAAGACTGCATTTTAATCACCTCTCATTAATATATGCGAAAAGAGGGGAAGGGTTACGTATGCGTATAAGCTTTCTTTAGACATGCACTGGCAGATGAGTATAAAAATAGCTGTATTATAAAATTGGAACAAGGGAGGAGTATGATATGTTGGACAAGAAGAAATTAGAAGAATATAAAGTTTTAGAAAGAGAGATTGCATCTTTGAAAATGCAGATTGCAGATAAAAAAAATCAAATGATGTATTACAGAAAAGATGATTATAGTAATGGAATCAGCAAGCGGGCGGAAAAGAAAAAACTGGGTGATACTTCTGGTTTTATGGTTAATGACAGAATGAAGCGCATACTGGATCTGGAACATAAGCTGAGTCTTCTGATGGAAGCGTGTGTGGCGCAAAAGCTGGAGGTGGAAGAGTTTATTGCAGATATCGATGATGTGACGACTCGTATGATTTTTCGTTATCTCTATCTGGAAAACCTGACGCAGAAAGAGGTGGAGCGGAAAGTTCACCTGGATCAAAGCGTGATCAGTAAAAGAGTTACGAGTTATCTCAAGTTGCATAGCATGCATAAAAGTACATGATACAATGTTTATATGCAAGGGAACCGGAAGCGGAAATCACACTTGTACCGTGATAAGGATGACCGTTGTATAAATAAAATAAAATCAGGAGGTAATAAAGTATGACAGAAAACACAATAGGAATTTCCGGACAGGAGCCTGCAGTAACAATTGTAAGATTGCATGATGAAGAAGGGATTGTTGGAGGAACGGAGGCTGTCTATAGTATCAAAGTTTCCGATCAGGCAGTTGATACATTTGATATTGGCTGTATTAAAATGTGTGGTTCATTAAGTGAAACGGCGGAGCTTACCGTTACCGGAAGTGGTACAAACTATCAGGCAATTGTAAAATTACCTGAGGAACCAGGGACGATTGGTCTATTTGCAGAAAATAAAAGAATGGCAAGAAGTGCAGCCAGTAATGCTTCTGCTGTACCAGCAGCAACGGATATTGTTGTTACCATGGACAAAACAAGCGAGAGAGGTGAAAAGGGAAATGATGCCCGGATTACTTTTGTAGTTGGAGTACCGGATGCTTTTTATATTAAAAGTTACTCCTTTACATTAAACGGAGTTTTACAGTCCAAACGGGGGACAAATGAATTTACCTATAAGAATTTATCCAATGATAAGCTGTATACTCTGGGATGTGATCTGGAGATCTATACTACAAAGGATAAGGATACCATTGTTACAAAACATGTTCAAAAGACAAATGTGAATATACCGGCAAGTATGAAGAGCCATATGATGGACCTGCATATGATTAATGTAAATGGTTTTAATTCCAAAGGGGATAAAGAAACAGGAGACAGCATTTTTATCAAAACAAAAAATGGAAAGACCGTTTTAATTGATACGGGCGCGTCATACGGGGCAGGTAAAATTGATACTTACTTAAGAAATGTGGTAGGGTTAAAACCTGTTAACGGTGTGATTACAATTGATTATTTTTTCAATACACATCCCCATCATGATCATGAATCTGGGTTTGTAGGACTTACCGGATATAACTGGTCAGATGCGCAAAATAAAGCAGTTTACAGTCAGTCTAATCTGGCAAATAAAAATGTACGGTATCAGTTTACAAATATCGTACTCAGTAAGAATTACCGGGAACCGCTAATGCAGAAATCCTCATGGGCTAAAAATGTTATCTTTTATGCAGAAAATGTAGGTAAATTAATTACTGTCTGTGCGGGAAATTACGTTTCATTTGATGGTTTGATTTTTAATATCTTCAGCCCATACAAAGCAGATGAGGTACCGCTTCAATGGCTCTCTAATCCGTCTGACAATGAACAGGGGCTTAACTATATCCGCCAGGCGGTTGGGAAAGACAATCCTTCGGATGGAACCTCATCCCTGAACAACCAGTCTATCGTAATGAAGGTCATCTGTGGCGGAAGAAAGTTTCTGCTTATGGGTGATGCAGAGTTTTTTACAGAAGAACTCCTTTTGGGTAAAGCGGCAGATACAAGTGACTGGAATGTGAAAGTCTCAAGTACAGTAAATAAAATTAATTTGGCAAGGGATCTTGCGGCTGCTTATAAAATTACAGCAGATGCAGCGGCAGCTAAATTCCAGTTAAAAAGATTTACTAAAAAAGATCTGGATGCGGTTGTCCTGAAAAAAGGTCATCATGGTACGGCAAATAATATGTCTATTGACTTTTTAAATGCAGTAAAGGCAAGTAAATTCTGTGTATCCGCAAACATTTACAGTGGTGATAACCCTATGGCACCAACTCCTGTAAGTACTGCGAAAGACTATTTTACAAGTCTTGGACATGAAGCCGATATGAAAAACTGGAGTAAAAAGTGGCAGGGATATGTTTTCTCTACAGCAAAGCACGGACGAAGCGGCGGATTTTTTATCAGAACTTATGGCAGGTCATGTGATTTCTCTGATCCATATGGCAAAGAACAGTATTAATAAACCTGCACCGCAAGCGTCCCGACACATACGGCCCCCCAATGGCAGTTGCCCCCTTAAATATGGTACGCCGGGTTGTGGAATATGCCGTAACTGAAATTCCGCCGGAAAAGATTAAGCTTGGAATTCCGAATTACGGTTATGACTGGCCGCTCCCCTATGAGCGGGGAGTTACCAGGGCCCGCACCATTGGCAATGTAGAAGCAGTTCAGATTGCAATTGAGCATGGAGTAAACATTCAATTCGATGAAACAGCCCAGTCCCCGTTTTTCCGATATACAGAGGAGGGGATCGAACACGAAGTCTGGTTCGAGGATGTGCGGAGCATAAGGGCGAAGTTTGGCCTGATCCAGGAATTTGGTCTGGTAGGTGCGGGATATTGGCAGCTTATGCAGCTTTTCCGGGCAAACTGGCTGCTGATGGCAGACACCTTCTGGATTCAATAACAGGGAGAACCTGGGCGTGTTTCGGATACGCCCAGGTTCTTTTTTAACCGCCTGTCTCATTTAAAATAAAAGTACAAAAATAAAGTTCTTTACCTGCAAGGTTTTAATTGTAAGTCCCATTAATTTCATATATAATGAATTTAAATATCTGAGGAAAGAGAAATAATCAACATGCAAATGTTGCTTGCAGGTAAGAAGAATGGAACAGATTAGCAGTAAAAATATGGCAGGGGGTGTGTGGCGGGGGCTGCAACAAGTGGAAAAGGTGAA
>OATB01000223.1_pt1 | contig 54341 bp, 41 predicted proteins | sample 1494941 | NCBI WGS metagenome assembly OATB01 (sample SAMEA2579931, study PRJEB22360) | human gut metagenome | reverse complement strand
CTTAATCAGCTAAACCCACTCTTTCTTTAAGTTGACGCATTTCCCCCACTATATTCCCATCTTTGACAGTTGAAATGCGGAGAATCCTATATTCACAAGGTTTCTCCGCATCTTTTATACAACAAAAATGTAGCTATATATTATTACTTTTTCTTTGAGGTTCGTATGACTTTCCGCATATTTACATCGGTTATAATCTGATAGTCTGTGCGGAATCCGTTGACCTCATGCAGTGCGTCAGTAAGATCGGTTCTTGTATAAACAGGGGTATACCCCATTTTCTCTCCTGGGCGTGCCATTAGCATGTTTTTCATGGTATCTATGATTTCATCACAGGTGTACGCTTCATGAAGTTCCTTTTCAAGAATCCGATAGATCACAAGTGCTATGAAACAGGTGATGAAATGTGCTCTGATGTGATCTTCTGTCTGAAGATATACGGGGCGGGCTTTGAAGTCGGTCTTCATGATTCGGAAACATTCCTCAATTTCCCACCGCTTCTGGTTAATTCGAACAATCTCATCTATTCCCACATCATCAAGGTTTGTACATACGGCATAGAAGCCATCATAAAGTTCTTCTTCCTGGATGGTGTCTGTATTAAGATAAACGACTTCTTTGGAACAGACCTCTCCGTTTTCAGTGGCCTTATCTCTGGATATAAATCTATGAGGATCATTCTGGTTTTTAGGACGTTGTTTGTATTTACCATTGTCTATGAGCTGCTGTGCACGCTCAATCTGTCCGTTTCTTATCTTTCTCTGGTAGGCTTTATATTTGGGTGAAAAGGAAACAATCAAATGCTGCTCTAACGGTTTTGCACCATTTTTGATTTTTCTCTGGGAGAGATCTTCTTTAATCCAGCGGTCTTTATAAAAAATCTTATTATAATCTTCCGTTTCATCGATGTCATTGAGGTGATAAGTCCGGTCAGAACCTGCAAGATGCCATCCATCCGTGGCAAGGGCAAAATCCTTGAGGTATTCTGGCAGCTGTTTTACAGACTGGGTGGTAATAAAACTGCGTATCGGTACTCCGTTTAAGGTTTTGTCGTTGAATTTCCGGTTTGTTTTTGAGGAAAGGCCGGCATCTGTACAGACAACGACATGTTCAAGACCATAATCGTGAATCACCTTTTTCTCCAAAGGTTTCAAAGTCGGCTGTTCATTTTGATTTCCCGGATAAATATCAAAAGCTAACGGGATGCCGTCATAATCCATGAACATTCCCATACCAACAAGAGGCAAAGGCTGGTGCTGCTTGCTTTTTCCATACCGGCGCAGGTCATCGGCTTCTTCTAATTCAAAAAAATAATTCGTACAGTCGTAGTAAAGAATGTCTTTTCTACGCTCTAGGACTTTTTGGCTGTTCTTGTAAAGCTGTGCCTGTATAAAATCATTTTCATCTGCAAGTACAGAAAGTGCTCGATAGATGTCATGAAGTTGGAAGGAAGGCTGTTCAATGAATTTAGATGCCAACTTATGTGAAGAGAGTTTTGATGCAGGATAGAGGATTCTGGTATAGATAAGTTTGGAAAGCACATCGTTGAGATCATATTCAAAGGAATGGCGAGAGGCGATATCCTTACAGATTTTATCAAGTCCCAACTGATAGTAAATACTCTGAAGAAAGAGATAGCCGCAGTTAAAAGCTTTTTGTTCTCCCTTCTTTAGGAGCTTGGAGGGCGAATAGCTGACAAGGAATTCCTTGTTTTCATCATACTCTTTACGATTGAGTTCGTTGACATAGTCCTGGGCCCAAACATAGGGATCTTTTCCACCAGCTTTTGCGGTGACTTCTGTTAAGTTTCCGAGTTTTTCCACAGTGATAGTGGTCACACTTCCGTTGGATTTTCGGATGGTTTTCTGGACATAAAAGGATGCTGAATTTTTCGATTTGCTGACAGTAAGTTTCATAGTGAATACCTCCTTCCCTTTATTATAACACACATAGCCATAAATAGCCACATATAAATTTGAAAAATTTGACAAAAAAATACAGGTATTAAGCGGCCTGTAGGTACTTTTTCTATTATTCAGTTGTCAAACTTCCGGGTAAGCCTTCCAAACACCTGTCCTGGTCCGCCGCCTTCTCTTTTCGTACACTAACTACTAATACAAAGCGTCCTTAATCAGCTAAACCCACTCTTTCTTTAAGTTGACGCATTTCCCCCACTATATTATAATAAACATACAGTTAAATAGAGGAGGGGATTACATGGAATTACAGGTTGGTTATACCGACTCTGCCAACTACAAGTGTCTGGAAGACCTGCAGCGTGACTATGTGGATTTGTACCTGAGCTATTGTGGGATTGAAAATTGTGAAGCCGGATTTGGCTTTGGGCCCAATACCAGGACGGAATATGTAATACATGTCATTACGAAAGGCAGAGGCTTTTTTCAAGTAGGCAAAGAAATATATCCTCTGGAAAAGGATCAGGCTTTTTTAATTACACCTGGTGTAGAGAGTTATTATGAAGCTGACAAAGAAGATCCCTGGTCATATATTTGGATCGGATTTAATGGTCTGAAGTCCTATGAATGCATTTCCAATGCCGGTTTTTCAAAAGAAGAACCTACTATTTCAATTAATTGTACGGACAAGCTGATATCCTGTATTTCTCAAATGCTGGATGCAAGGCAGCTTACCTACGCAAATGAACTAAAGCGGGGCAGTTTACTGATGCAATTCATGGCCTTTATAATTGAAGACTATTCCCTTCGGGATCAGGAGCATATTAACTACGATTATTCCGGAGCTATCTATGTAAAGCATGCTATTAATTTCATGTCCCACAATTACTCGAAAAAGATAAAAATTAATGACCTGGCAAATTATATTGGCATAAACAGAAGCTATCTTACCAATAGCTTTAAAAAAGCAATGGGTGTCTCACCACAGGAATTCCTGGTAACCCTCCGTATGAATAAAGCGGCTTCTCTCCTACAAAAAACTGCTTTACCTATCAGCACGATTGCGATCCAGGTAGGCTATGACGACCCATTGGCTTTTTCCAAGATATTTAAACAGAAATACAGTGTCAGTCCAAAAGCATTCCGGGAAATGCCGGAGCAGCTTGTGACACTGGGCAAAAAAAATGATTACGTAAATGTACGCTCATTGTAAGCGATAAAGCTTCGGAGTGTAAAAGGGGGCGTTTTTTAGCGTCCCCTTTTGTATTTCTTTCGTATTTCTTTCATTATTTTTCTATAATTTACCGCCTGAAGTTGCGATACCTTCAATGAACTGTTTTTGGAATATTACATAGATAATGATCATCGGAAGACAGGCAATCAGCGAAGCTGCCATCAGTTCCGGGAATTTCGTTACATACTGTCCCTGCATTTTTGCCAGTGCTGCTGACAGCGTCAGCATGTTCTTATCTGTATTTACAATCATTGGCCACATCAGGTCTTTAAAAGCAAATACTGCTGTAAAAATACCAAGTGCCACCATTGCTGATCTAGTCAGCGGTGCCATTATAAACAAAAATGTCTGCCCGATATTACAACCATCCAGTCTGGCTGCCTCTTCTAAATCATTTGGCAGTCCCATATATCCCTGTCTCAGAAGGAATGTTCCAAATGCTGTAACAAGTCCCGGGAATACCAGTGCAAAAATAGTATTCATCATACCCATTTTGCTGATCATTAAGTACTGAGGAATGATAAAAATCTGCGCCGGTATCATCATCTGGAATAGTACCAGTGAAAACATCAGGTTTTTTCCTTTAAAATTCAGCCGTCCAAAGGCATAGCCTGCCATAGTAGCTGTGATAACCGCACACAAAACTCTTCCAATAATTAATAATAATGTATTTTTATAAAGCAACAGGAAGTTCATATTATTCCATACCGCTTTAAATGCGTCTGTTCTCCATACCTGCGGAAAGATAACAAACGGGTCTACCTGCGTTGCTTCTGTTACCGATTTAAATGCCGTTAATATCATCCAAAGGAAAGGCACAAGCATGGTAATAGAAATTAAAATCAATATGACATGAATCAATACTGAAACAGCTTTTCTCTTTGTTTCCATCGCTTTCCCTCCTTCTAATTATAATGTACCCATTTCTTCTGCCCGATCATCTGGAACACTGTAATAATCATGATCACCACCAGGAGCAGAACAACTATTGTTGAACCGTAACCCAGGTTTTTCTCCGTAAAGGAATAGCGGTAGAACAGATATACCAGTGACTGGGTCTTTTCAAGTGCAGGATTGGATTTGTCCATAACCATGAAGATCAAATCAAATACCTGTAATGCACCGATGACTCTTGTAACTAATACAAAGAAAATCGTAGGGGAGATCAGCGGAATTGTAATATGGAAAAACTGCTTGATTCCCGTAGCTCCGTCAATTTCCGCAGCTTCATAATAATCATGAGGGACTTCCTGTAAACCGGACAGGAACAATACCATATTGTAACCGATAATTGACCATACCCCGATTACTGCAATTGCAAATACTGCGATCTTGGGATTGGAAATCCAGTTTGTTTTTGTATGGAGCAGATTATTGATCAAACCAAAATCAGAATTATATAACCATCTCCAGACCATGGCAATCGCTGCCGGTGCGGCAACCATTGGAAGGAAAAAGATCGTTCTGTAAACACCGCGTCCTTTCATCTTACGATTCAGAAGAACAGCCAGTATAAGAGCAATTGCAATGGAAAAAGGCACTTCTACAATTGCATATTTAAAGGTATTTAAAAGCGCCTGCCATACCTGTCCATCATTGAACAGCTTGGTATAATTGGCTGCGCCAACAAAAATATTTCCTTTTCCAAAATCCCCGGTCTTGAAAAAACTCTGGTAAATCGTCTGAATAATCGGGATGATATTCAAGACAATCAAACCTATCATAGTTGGTAATATAAATGCCCAGCCCCAGAGAAATTCATTGCGGGCACGTGCGGTTCCTTTTGCTCTTGGTTTTGCCATATTCTCACTCCTCTTTCTATGTATTGCATTTCATCCAAAGAAAACGTTCAGGTGTCGTTTTCACCATTACGCCAGAGCATGTTTTAAAATTGCTGTCTGACATCTCTTCTTTCCATATCGTAGTATGGATGTGCCAAATTTAGGAAACACAGCAGGCTGTGAAAACTAAATCCGGCACATTCAGGCCTTGAATTGGAATGTAAAGATGGCAAGTTTAATTTCAAACAGGCTCTGGCACCTTTTCTAAGCTGTTATATCATTATATTGTACTAATTACTCTTCGGCAAGAATTGCATTCATTTCTGTTGCGGCTTCTTTACAAGCATCTTCCATGCTCTTATCCCCGGTCCATGCACCCTTTAATATTTCACTAACCTTGTTTTCCCAGGTGACTGTCTTTGTAGAATATGGTCTGATAACCATGTTTTCTGGTTTCATAACATCCAGGAAAGACTGAAGATTGAATTCCGGTACAGACTGTGCCCACGCTTGGGATGTTCCGTTATAAGCTGACATGGTAACACCTAACTGTGCCTGTTTTTCCTGTGCTTCCTTTGATCCTAAATATTCGATTAACTGCCATGCTTCATCTGTATGGGAACCATTTGCAGCTGCTGCCCAGCCAAGTCCGTTATATATTGTTTTTCTTGTTCCGTCCGCAGCACTTGGAATTACTGCAAAGCTTGCATTTTCTTTAGAATATTCATTGTCACGATAGTAAGCTACCATCCAGGACCCCTGTGGAATCATTGCAACTTTTCCAGAAGTGAACAATGCTTCCGGATTTGTCTCAGACATCGTCTCCTGGCTTGGCATGGAGCCGTCTTTAATCATCTGTTCGATGATCTGCATACCTTTGATTGTATTTGGATCGTCATAGCCGGATGTTTTCTTGTCATCGCTGATTACCTTACCGCCCATATCATAAATCATATTGTAATAACCATCCTGGTTATTGGTATTCCTGATAGCTGTTCCAAACTGGCTGCCGTCTTCTTTTGTAAGTTTTTTGGCAGTTTCCACAAAGGTATCCCATGTCCAGGTATCATCCGGATAAGCAACTCCTGCGTCATCGAACATTTTCTTATTATATACTAATGCAACAGTATCCACATCCTTTGGCACTGCATAATACTTTTCGTCGTAAGTATACAGGCCCCAGATGTCTTCCGGATAATTTGCCGGATCAATCACATCACTGGCTGAAATCTTATCTGTTAAATCTAATAACATGTCGTTAGACATATATCTGGAACTTTCATTGGAATGCATCCAGAATACATCCGGTAAAGTTCCTCCCTGAGCACCTGCTTCTAACAATGTCCAGTACTCATCCCAGGTCACTACCTGAAGATTGGTTTTAATACCGGTTTTTGTGGTGAAGTCCCCCAGAATTTGATTAATGCCCGGTTCCTGGTTTGCATCCCAGATCATTACGGATAAAGCATCTCCGGAAGGGGGCTTCTCTGCTGATTCACTTCCTGCAGCCTGGGTCTCATCTGCTGCCTGTGTATCTCCGGCTGCCTGAGTTTCCGGTGCTTTTGTTCCTTCTGTACTACCAGAACCACCTCCGCATGCGGTAAGTGATAACGCCATTGCTGCTGCCATAGTCAAAGTTACTACCTTTTTCAATTTCATACTTATTTCCTCCTTTAAAATAAATATTGTCTAATGTTCCAAATTTCTCACCATTTTTTCATTCGGTGTTTTCTAACTTGTCCTTATTATATCAAATATGGTAAAATGTTAAATGGTTAATCGTAGTGTTTTTATGTCAAAATGTTATTTATACATAAACAAAGATAGTTTTTATGTGCATTTTGACCACTATAGGGGTTTTCCTTTAGAATTATCATAAATGACTATTTATTTTTTTGCACATAATATCCATGTTTTACTTATTTTTTTGTGCAATATTATTCCATAGTACCATATAAATATCACATTTTAACATGTTTTTTTCGATATTCCATGTTTATACGACATTTATCCATCTCATATTTCAAAAAATTTACTTCATTTTTTTACAAACAAGCCACATATCTCGACAATCATTCACTCATTCTGCTTACGCAGTATAGCATATTATTGAATATTTTTTCAGCCTGTAAGACGGAGGAATAAGGAGTAGTGGTGGCTACGACAATTGACGACAACGCGGATGATGGTAAAATTGGCAATGCAGTTAGTCTAATTATAAATGTATCAGTACATTAGTTTTACCCAAGTTAGAAATATCATACTGTCCGTTCGCATTCTTCCTCATATTCCCACATGAAGTTTTATTAACAGACAGCGAAAAGATATCTCATAGAGTATCATAAGATTACTTATTTGACAAATTTAACATAGATTGTTTACAATATACCATTGCTATTTCACAGAATAAAACCTATAATTTTTGACAATGATTTGTATCATCTGCTATACTGTTTTAGAGCGTATTTCTTATTATCATACAGATATTCTGTATAAGATACCAGAAAGGTGGGACCATTTATGGGATTCTTAAATCCAGACAACTTTTTAAACAGATTTTTTGGTAAAGTAGGCGATGTTATTACGTTGAATATCTTATTCATCCTCTGTTCCATACCGCTGTTTACCATAGGGGCATCCGCTACTGCACTTTACTACTCCTGCATGAAAATGATAAAAGGTGATGAAACCATTGCCAGAAAGGATTTTATAAAATCCTTTAAAGAAAACTTCAAGCAATCCACGATTGTCTGGCTGGTATTTGTTGTAATTGCCGTTATACTGATCTTCAACATACAGTTTTTAGTAACACAGCAAACTTCCTATGGAAATATGCTGAAATATCTTTCCTACGGTATCTCAGCAATTGTGGTTTTCGAATTACTGTACATTTTCCCGGTAATCGGAGCATTTGCAAACACAACCAAAAACCTGCTGAAAAATGCATTCCTGTTCACTTACATGCACATTCCTTCTACTTTAGTTATGGCTTTGCTGTGGGTAATACCACTGAGCCTGACCTTTACCGATTTAAAATTGGCTCCATTATATTTGTTCTGCTGGTTTTTCTTTGGATTTGCTCTGTTAGCACTGATCTGTTCCTGGTTTTTTTATCGGATTTTCAAGAAATATCTTCCCGCTGAGGAGGATGAAACAGAAATTGCATAGAAGGTGCTTTGCTGAATAAATCATTCAAAATGTTCAAATAATCGCTTACAAAAAACTGCCCCCCTGTTACAGAGAGGGCAGTTTTATTATAAATAAAATCATTATTCTGCTTTTATACTTCCTTGAATGAAAACTCCACCGCCTGGTAATCACCGGCTGTACGAGGGAACAGGATTCCTCCGTTCATAAGTGCTTTTCCGCTATGAATTTCATCCGTCCCGTTTACACGGTATTTTTTATCAGGATCCAGTCCTTTTAATTTCACATGGATTCTGGCCATATTTGCAATAGCATGGAGCACAACACCATGCAGAAGTGCCTCTGATTTATCCTCAGAAACGTATTCCCAGGCTGCATAATCATTCCGTTCATATGGATTTGAGAGACGGAAATAATCACCATAATGAATGACATCATAGTATTTTTTGAATCGCTCTATCTGCTCGGTTACCATTGCTTTTTCCACATCCGAAAGCTTGTTCAGATCCAATTCATATCCAAAGCTTCCTGCCATGGCAACAATGCCTCTGGTTTCAAAAGGAGTAATCCTTCCCGTCTGGTGGTTTGGCACCGCGGAAACATGTGACCCTACCGAAGAGATGGGGTATGCAAAGGATGTCCCATACTGTATCTTAATCCGCTCAACAGCATCCGTATCGTCACTGCACCAGTACTGAGGTGAATAATAAAGCATTCCCGGATCAAAACGTCCGCCTCCGCCGCTGCAGCCTTCAAACAGCACATCCGGATACTTGGCTGTCAGTTTTTCCAGAAGGTCATAGAGCCCAAGGACATAGCGATGAGGGATCTCCATCTGGCGGTCCTTCGGAAGACTGGCACTGTATAAGTCACAAATACTGCGGTTCATGTCCCATTTTACATACTCTATATTGGCGCTGTCTAAGATGTTACTGATCTTTGTGAACAGATAATCCCGGACATCCTCTCTGGTCATATCCAGAACCAGCTGGAATCGGGAGCGATTTGGCTTTCTGCCCGGCATGGTAAACGCCCAGTCCGGATGCGCCCGGTATAAATCACTGTCTTCACTTACCATTTCCGGTTCCAGCCAGATACCGAATTTCAATCCAAGGCCATTTACCTGATCTACAAGGGGTTCCAGCCCGCCTTTTAATTTCTGCGTGTTCACATCCCAGTCTCCCAGCCCGGTATTATCATCGTTTCGGTTGCCAAACCAGCCGTCGTCCATTACAAGCATTTCCACGCCCAGATTTGCGGCTCCTTTTGCAATTTCTAAAATCTTTTCTTCATTGAAATCAAAATAAGTTGCTTCCCAGTTATTTAAAAGGACCGGCCTTCTCTGCTTTTTATATTTTCCTCTGCACAGATGGTTCTGATAAGCTTTGTGAAGCTTTCTTGACATGGCTCCCAAACCTTCACCGCTGTAAACCATCACAACTTCAGGAGTTATAAATTCATCTTGGGGCTCCAGAGTATAAGTGAACTTTTGGCTGTGAATGCCCATTACCGCACGTACCTGATTCATCTGGTCCAACTCAATCTGAGCTTCAAAATTACCACTGTATACCAGTGAAATTCCATAGCAGTTTCCGTAATCCTCTGTTGCATCTTTGTCACAGAGAATCACAAACGGATTGTGATGGTGGCTGGATGAGCCTCTTGTGCTGCCCACCGACTGAATTCCATGGAACAGGGGAACCCGCTCCATCTCACGCTCCATAGCATGACGTCCGTGGAAATGCATCATATCCCAATCCCCATAAGGCAGATCCAGGCAGACGGAAGCTGCTTTCTGCAATAGAACCGGATCCGGATTTCCATTTTTAATTTTTACTGCCCTTGTTATAATATCAAATTTTTCCCAAACACTGTAGTATAAAGTAACCTCCAGATCTGTTACCGTGTCCTTTAAAAGGATTTCTAAGGTATCTGCGTCTTCCTCACCACCATACATTGCCGGAAGCCCCTGAAGGGCATATTTCCCCCGTACAATGCGATAAGACACATAGCGCAGGTCTGTCCCCTGTGTACCGTCTGCATTCTCCACAGCAATGCTGTTAATGCGGTAATCACCTATTCCATTGCTGGTATATTCCTGAGGCAGCACATCCAGTGAAAAAGTACGGTCCCTTCCAGCTTCATAAGGGTTGCCCGCAAATGACACATCCCACATCTGAGTGAGATATCCCATGTCATCCCCATCAATTTTCCCGCCATAATACTGATGAAGCAGCATCCCCCATGAATTAACCTTCATCTGATAGGCGGCATTATCTGTCGTTAAAGTAAATAATTTTTGTTGTTCATTTACTACAATTCCCATTTATGTTCTCCTTTTCCGCTGACAAGCGAGCATATTGTGATTTTTTCTAATCTTATCATATATATTTCTTGAAATGAATGGAGTTTTCACGCTAATACATGGGGATTTGTGAATTCCCACGCAAAACACTCCGGTATGGAAAATATTAAATTTTTTTAAAATAGTTGCACATGCAATCATTTTATGGTATTCTTTTTTTAGTTGCATATGCAATCATTTGCATTTGCTGATCAGAACGTCCGTAACGCGTTTCTGAAATATTCATAAGAAAAGGAGATTGATTTATATGAACTATGATAAAGAACAGCAGGAATTACAGAAATTAACCGACCTATGCAAAGAAAATGGTAAAATCGACCTTGGACTCTATGAGAAATACAACGTAAAAAGAGGCCTTCGAGATATCAACGGCAAAGGTGTCCTGACCGGACTCACAAAAATATCCAATATTCAGTCTTCTATTGAAAAAGACGGAAAGAGTTATCCTTGTGAAGGAAAACTTTTGTACCGGGGCATTGACGTACAAGACCTGGTTAAGGGCTTCATTTCAACAAATACTTATGGATATGAAGAAACCGCTTACCTTTTGATCTTCGGAAATCTTCCAAACCAGCAGGAATTAGATGATTTCAAGGAATTACTTGGCAGTTACCGTACACTTCCAACCAATTTTGTCAGAGACGTTGTTATGAAAGCTCCAAATAAGGATATGATGACTTCCCTTGCAAAGAGTATTCTGACACTGTCCTATTACGATACCAAATCCGACGACATTTCGGTAGATAATGTACTGCAGCAGTCCCTGAAAATCATCAGCGTTATGCCGATGCTTGCGGTGTATGGATATCATGCTTTCAATCATTATGAGCGCGATGAAAGTTTTTACATACATCAGCCGGACCCGTCCCTTTCCACTGCTGAAAACCTGTTAAGGCTTCTCCGTCCGGACAAAACCTATACAGACCTTGAGGCACGGGTACTGGATCTCGCTCTGATCCTACATATGGAACATGGCGGCGGTAATAACTCCACATTTACCACACACGTAGTAACCTCTTCCGGAACTGATACTTACTCTGCTGTCGCAGCTGCCCTGGCTTCTCTGAAGGGACCAAAACACGGCGGTGCCAACATAAAAGTGGTTGAAATGATCCAGAACTTAAAAGAAACTGTCAGTGACTGGACCGATGAAAATCAGGTTCATGAATACCTTGAGAAATTAATGCGCGGCGAGGCATTTGACCGCAAGGGCCTGATCTATGGTATGGGACACGCTGTATATTCCATTTCCGACCCAAGAGCCCAGGTGTTAAAATCCTTTGTAAAGCAGTTGTCAGAAGATAAGCACCGGGAAGATGACTATAAATTATACTCCATGATCGAGACCATGGCTCCTCGTATCATCGCAGGAGAACGCGCCATCTATAAAGGTGTAAGCGCCAACGTGGATTTCTACAGCGGCTTCGTATACAGCATGCTGGATATTCCGGAACAGCTCTTTACCCCAATTTTTGCCATTGCCAGAATTGTAGGCTGGAGCGCTCACCGTCTGGAAGAGTTGATGAACATGGGAAAAATTATCCGCCCTGCATACAAGAGTGTACTGGATGACGGAGAATACATCCCTATGAGCGAGCGTAAATAAAATGCATACCGATGATGACATTATTTACCCGATTAGCCGGCTCGCATCCTCTCTTTACCGCTTGAGCCAGCGGTATTATGACCGCGAGCTGGAAGAAGTGGGAATCAGCGGCGGCCAGCAGTTTTTCCTGCTGCACATTGCTGACCATGAGGGTATCAGCATATTGGATCTGGCGGGAACCGAACACTTTGACAAAGGGACTACCGCCAGAGCCATCCGGAAACTGGAGACCCTTAAATATGTTGTCCGTGAAAAGGATAAATACGACAAACGAATCAGCCGCCTGTTCATCACCTCCCATGGCAGGGAAGCCATACAGAAGCTCTATGAGGTCCGAAAAAAATGGAACCGTATACTCACCGAACATCTTACAGAATCAGATGCCGGGGAAGTAGAACGCATTATGAAGATATTAATCGACAATGCCTGGAATTATCTGGAGTGCCCAAATACCGGCAAACCATAATTACCGTTTGAACCTTCGTATTTACCCGCCAGTCAGCAGTTCTAAACGTAATCACGAAAGCTTTACAGCACATTTTAGTCAATGGGCTGTAAAGTTTTTTTATTCCGTTATTATTTCCGGCAGAAAGCTTTTTCCATCAATGTCACCTTTGATCTTAAACATTTCCAGGATAGTCGCTCCTATATCTGCAAAGCTCTCTCTGGTTCCCACAGACTTTCCGGGAACAATTCCCTTACCATATACCAGCACCGGCGTACATTCTCTGGTATGGTCGGTGCCAGGATATCCGGGGTCACATCCATGGTCTGCAGTAATAAACAGAATATCCCCCTCCTTCATGTGCCCCATAAAACTGCCCAGTTGTTTATCAAATACCGATGCTGCCCCGGCATATCCATCCACATCATTACGATGACCGTATTCCATATCAAAATCTACCAGATTCACAAAGCAGAGCCCCCGAAAGTCCTCCTTCTGGAATTCCATGGTCTTATTCATACCATCCACATTGTCCACAATAGATACTGTTCTGTCAATGTTTCTTCCCGCAAAAATATCGTAGATCTTGCCTACCCCAATGGTATCATAACCGTGTTCGCACAGCACGTCCATAATTGTTGGAGAAGGCGGCAGAAGAGAATAATCATGCCTGTGAGGCGTTCTTACAAAATTTCCCGGCTCCCCCGTAAACGGACGTGCAATCACCCTGCCTACACAATGGTCTCCTTTCATAATTTCTCTGGCAATCTTACAGTCCTGGTATAATTCCGCCAGAGGCACAACATCTTCGTGAGCTGCAATCTGGAGTACACTGTCTGCAGAGGTATACACAATCAGCTTTCCTGTTTCCATATGCTCACTCCCATAATCCCGGATTACATCCGTCCCGGAATAGGGCTTATTGCAGAGAATGCCTCTTCCTGTCTTCTTCTCCAGCTTCTGAAGTATTTCCATGGGAAACCCATCGGGATAAACGGGCATGGGCTGCTCAGACACAATGCCTGCTATTTCCCAGTGTCCTGTGGTCGTGTCCTTTCCTCTGGACCTCTCTGTCAGCCTTCCATAAGCACCTGTAACGGCCTCATCCCCGTCACCACATCCCGGATCTTTCACACCCTCTATCCGAAAGAGCCCCAGTTTTCTAAGATTTGGCGTATCAAACTTTTCAGATCTTGAAATTGTTGCAAGGGTATTGCTGCCCCGATCCCCAAATTCCTCAGCATCCGGTGCATTCCCAATACCAAAACTATCTAATACAATCAAAAAAACCCGTTTTACCTTCATTCTATATCCTCCTCTCAGATAACCGCCTGTCCCATAGGTCTATAAATAAAAAGATATGCGTAAATACACAGGAATATTCCGAAATTATTACAGGCGCAGTACCATCGGGTATCTGCAAAAAACAGTCTCTGTTTTCTGCCCCTTTGGCACTGCGCCTGATTGTATTTTATTTTATTAGAGTTCCAGCATCTCCCGGAAACGTATTTTGATATATGCTTCAATCTCTTCCACGCATTTATCGAATCCAAGCTTACTGCTGTCCAGACACAAGTCATAATTCCTGGCGTCATTCCATTCTCTTCCGGTGTAATAGCGATAGTAATCCCCACGGTATTTATCCGTTTTGGCAATAAACTTCTCCATCTCCTTCCAACCGAGAGACGAACGTTCAAGAGCCCTTGCCATGCAATAAGTCTTCGGTGCATGTACAAATACACTGACAACATTTGGATTATCTCTCAAAACGAAGTCCGCACACCTTCCGATGATCACACAGGACTCTTCCTGTGCCAGTTCTTTGATAACCTTTGCCTGATAGTTAAATAAATTATCATTGGAGACAAAATCATCACTTTCCGGCGGTATCAGCTCTCCCTTGTAAACCCTCTTAGTGATTCCAAACAAAGGACTGCTTTTTAATTTCTCATCAGCCTGATTGAACAGTTTTTCGTCAATCCCGCTTTCATCGGAAGCCATTCTTAAAATCTCTCTGTTATAGCAGTTGATACCGTTTTTCTTGGCAAACATCTCTCCGATTGTTTTTCCACCACTGCCATACTGCCTCGCAATCGTTACGATTACATTTTCCATAGAAACCTCCTTTTCCTGTTATTCTCCCAGATATGCTTTCTTGATAGAATCATCCATCATTAATACAGATGCTTCTGCCTCTTTTACAATATTTCCGGTCTCCAGTACATATGCACGGTCAGCGATAGACAATGCCTTTTTCGCATTCTGCTCAACCAGCAGCACCGTTGTTCCACCTGCACTTACTTCTTTGATAATGTCAAAGATTTCATTTACAAAAATCGGAGACAGCCCCATAGACGGCTCATCCATTAAAATAATTCTGGGGTGTGACATCAATGCCCGCCCCATTGCAAGCATCTGCTGTTCACCGCCGCTAAGGGTCCCGGACAACTGATTCTTTCTCTCCTCCAGACGAGGAAATCTCTTATACACCATCTTCAGGGTAGATGCGATCTCTTCCTTGTCTTTTCTCGTATAAGCACCCAGAATTAGATTTTCATAAACACTCAGGTCTGCAAACACACGGCGGCCTTCCGGCACATGCGCCATACCCAGAGTTACAATCTTATGTCCGGGCAGTCTGGTAATATCCCTGCCTTCAAATTCAATCTTACCTGCTTTAGACGGAATCAATCCTGTGATTGTATGAAGTATGGTAGTTTTGCCTGCACCGTTAGCACCGATCAGTGCAATGACCTCCCCCTCATTTACTTCAAAGGAAATACCTTTAATCGCCTGGATTACACCATAATTAACCTTCAGGTCAGTAACACTTAACATAGCCATTGTAATCCACCTCCTATTCGCCCAGATATGCTGTAATTACTTTAGAATCATTCAGCACATCCTCAGGTTTTCCATTTGCAAGTTCCGTACCAAAATTTAACACATACAGATATTCACAGATACCTGCAACCAGCTTCATATCATGTTCAATCAGAAGAATCGTCACGTGAAACTTCTTACGAATTAGTTCTATGGTATGCATTAACTCTGCGGTCTCATTAGGGTTCATGCCTGCAGCCGGTTCATCCAGGAGCAGGAGTTTGGGTTTTGTCGCCAGCGCCCTGGCAATCTCCAGTTTACGCTGCTTGCCGTAAGGCAGATTCGATGCCAGAACATCTGCATACTGTTCCAGCTCGAATACCTTCAGGATCTCCATGGCATGTTCATCCATCTCTTTTTCTTTTTTTGCAAAGGATCCCAGATGCAGAATGCTTTCTGCAAGTGTATATTTAATTTCATTATGAAGGGCTGCCTTGACGTTATCAAGAACCGACATCTGTGCAAAAAGGCGGATATTCTGAAATGTCCTTGCAACGCCAGCCTGACAGATCTGGTCCGGTTTTAACCCTACCAGGCTCTTGCCGTCCAGTGTAATCGTACCGTCTGTGGGAAGATATACTCCCGTGAGCAGGTTAAATGCCGTTGTCTTACCTGCCCCGTTCGGTCCAATAAGCCCAACCAGACGTCCCTCTTCGATACTCATATTCAGGTTATCTACCGCACGAAGGCCTCCGAAGGAGATTCCCAAGCTTTTTACTTCTAATAGTGCCATACTTATACTCCCTCCTTCCGGACTTTTTCAGACCGCCGCATGTTTCTCTTTTCCATCATCATACTTTTGACAGATGAATTATTGAACAACATGAGGGCAATCAGTACGATGGAATAGATCAGCATTCTGTAATCCGCAGCGCCACGGAGTAATTCCGGAAGCGCCGTCAATATTATAGCTGCTATAATGGAACCTTTAATATTTCCCATTCCGCCAAGTACTACCATTACCAGAATCTCAATGGATGTATTATAATCAAAATTACCCGGCTTTAAAATACCGATATTTCCCGCATAAACTACACCCGCCATACCTGCCAGGAACGCAGCTACGACAAACGCCATTATTTTAAATTTACTGACGGGGATACCAACCGCCTGGGCTGCCACATAATTATCACGGACAGCACAGATCGCACGTCCATGTCTGGAATTTACCAGATGTGCAACTACTACAATTACCAGTATGGTCAGAATAAATACAAATGTAAAATTACGGTAGGTGGTGTTTAACGGAATCTTGGAAAGGCCCTTTGCACCACCTGTGATTCCTGTCATGGAGTTAATAATTGATTTGATAATCTCTCCAAACCCCAGAGTTACGATTGCCAGATAATCCCCTCTAAGCCTCAGAACCGGGATACCAATCAACAATCCGAAAAGGGCGGCACAGATACCTCCCACCAAAAGTCCCAGAATAAGGCTTACTATAGATGGCAGATCCTTTGTTCCTATCATAACAAGCGCACCTGTATATGCACCAATTGACATGAAACCAGCATGGCCAAGGCTTAACTCTCCTAAAAATCCTACTACCAGGCACAGGGATACAGCCAGCATGACGTAGGTACAGATTGGTATGATCAGAGACATCATCTGACGGCTTAATACGCCTGTATTAACCAATACCATAACAATGGCATAAACTGCAACAGCAATTACTGCGTTTATTATTAATTTCTTCTTGTCTTTCATGATCCCACCTACACTTTCTCAATCTTCAACTTGCCAAGCAAACCTGACGGCTTCACAAGAAGTACGATGACCAGAACGCCGAATACAATTGCATCTGCCAGCTGTGTGGAAATATACGCTTTGGAAAGACTTTCGATTACGCCCAGAAGAATACCGCCGAGCATTGCCCCTGGAATACTTCCAATTCCGCCGAGAACTGCCGCTACGAATGCCTTAATTCCCGGAAGTGCTCCAAGCGTTGGAAGCAGTGTCTCATATTGTGCGATAAATAAAATACCAGCAACTGCTGCAAGTGCAGATCCAATTGCAAATGTCATGGAAATTGTCTTATTTACACTGATTCCCATGAGTTCCGCAGCACCTTTATCTTCGGATACCGCACGCATTGCCCTGCCTGCCTTCGTCTTGTTAATAAATGTTGTGAGGGCAATCATACAAACCGTTGTAACAACCAGAGTTACAATCGTAATTCCGGAAATGTTAAGAGAACCAATCTTAATAGATGGAACTTTAATAATTGAACCAAACGGAATCGGTGTTGCCTTGAAAATCAGCAATGCCAGATTCTGCAACAGATAACTGACACCAATGGCTGTGATCAGTACAGCCAGAGGCTGTGCATTTCTCAATGGCTTATAAGCCACTTTTTCAATTACAACTCCTAAGACGGCACACACTAAAATCGTCAGTAAAATCGCTACCACCGGGTTTAAATGCAAAAGTGCCACGAATACATACAGAGAGTACGCTCCTACCATAATAATATCGCCATGGGCAAAGTTGATCATTTTCGCAATTCCGTAAACCATCGTATAACCCAGAGCAATTAAGGCATAGATACTTCCTGTTCTCAAACCATTAATTAATTGTTCTAAAATATTGTTAATCAGGTCCATTTCTCTCCACCTTTCTCAATTCATTAGTTATATAAACTAACTTTTTTTATTGTAATATAATTAAGATGTGCTTGCAAGAATTATCGAGAAAAAAATGAAATTTACCCATAATTTGTCGTAATAAATATGCATTTTCACCCTGTAAAGGGATACTTCCTCCAGATCACATCGAATTTCTGCTGTCGAACAAATGTCTGCCTACAGCAAACATTCATCTGCTAAAAAAAGAAGACAGCTCTCTTTCACTGTCTTCTTTTTTCTTGAAAGTTCAAACCATACCTTAATGCAGCCTGCTGCACTTGAGAATAATTCGAATCACATGTTACCTATATCCAGCTTGTAATACTCAATTATGTGAGTACTGCTATTTATCTGTATACTTATAAGCTCCATCTTTTACTTCTACGAACTTAACAGCCTTTACAGCAGAACCGGTTGCTTCAAAGGTCATGCCTTCGCCAGTCAGTCCATCGACAGATATTTCCGGCATAACTGCAATTAAATCTGCGCTTTCCACGCTGCCTGCTTTTTCCATTGCTGCTTTAAATGTATATACGGTATCATATGCATCTGCTGCAAACTGGTCAGGTGTTGCTTTATAAGCATCCTGATAAGCTTTTACAAAATTCTGTACCCTGGAATCATCAACGGTTGCACAGAATGGGCTGGAGAAGATACATCCTTCAACCGTAGCTTTATCTGTTACTGTGTCTAAGACACCGTCCCATCCGTCAGAACCGATAAACTGAACGTCGATTCCCATATCTGCTGCCTGTTTTGTAATATAAGTTACATCCTGATAATAAGCCGGAACATAGATTGCATCGGCATCTGTGCCTTTAATTTTCGTAAGCTGTGTATTAAATTCAACGTCATTTGTCTGGAATGCTTCGCTGGCAACGATTTCTGCCCCTTTAGCCTTTACTTCCTCTTCAAATGCTGTCTGAAGTCCGGTACTGTATTCGTCTGCTGCATTGTAGATAACTGCAATTTTCTTTAAACCAAGTGTATCTACTGCGTAGTCCGCCATAGCAACACCCTGTGCCTGGTCTGAGAAGCAGATACGGAAAGCATTGTCATTTGCAATACAGCCGTCTGCTGAACCTGAAGGTGTGATTTGCAGTATACCATCCGCTAAAGTCTGGTCAACAATCGCCATACATGCTCCGCTTGTTACACCGCCCATAACAGCATTGATTCCCTTGTCCATTAAAGAATTGTAAGCCTGTGTAGCTTTATCTTCTGTTGCTTCATCATCTGCGAATTCTAATGCAAATTTATAAGTTTTATCGCCAACTTTTACTCCGCCGGCATCATTTACTTCTTTAATGGCAATTTCAGCACCCTGCTTTACGCTGGTTCCATAAGATGCTGCTGCTCCGGTAAGAGGTCCGATCCCTCCGATTAAAAATGTCTCCGCATCGCCTGTATCTGCAGCTGCCGTGTCATTTGCTGCTTCACTTCCTGCAGCCTCACTTCCTGCTGCTTCTGTTGTCCCTGCAGTTCCCGCTTCCGTTGTCTTCGTATCACCGCCTCCGCAGCCTGCCAGAGATGCAACCACTACAGATGCAATTGCAATTGCGCTCAAAAACTGTCTAACTTTTTTCATAATTATACCTTCCTCCTTATAATCTATACCGAATCATACATTCCGGTAGACAATACCCCTATAAAAATCAGGGTACTTTGCGTATAATAATACCGCCTTATAAAATCTTTGTCAATCCCCATTTTACCACAAGTGCGTCTGAAAATTTATTCTTGCCACCACACATTATAATTTTTTTGCAATACCTCTTAATTCCACTTTCTTATTTTTCTTTTTATGTTATAATTCATTTACAAAGAAAAATTATTTCAATATTTCACCCCTGAAAGGAGATTCTTCCCCTGATGAAGAAAAAACTGAAATGCATATGGAAAGCTCTTGGCATGGAGCTGAGGGAACACAAGAGTTCATTTTTGGTATATTTTGTATTGCGGGCACTGGTAATTATCATAATGATCATGCAGCTCTTCAACCAGAACTATGAAAATGTATTCCTGTGTGTACTTACCCTGCTGCTTCTGGTAATTCCAAGCTTTGTCCAGATGGAGTTTAAGATCGAACTCCCAACCGCATTGGAAATCATTATCCTGCTATTTATTTTTGCAGCTGAAATTCTTGGAGAAATTAAGTCATTCTATATCCGCTACCCCATGTGGGATACCCTGCTCCATACGATGAACGGCTTCCTTGCCGCGGCAATCGGATTTTCCCTGGTGGATATACTGAATCGCAGTGAAAAAGTCAAGTTTGAACTTTCTCCGATATTTATGGCACTGGTTGCTTTTTGTTTTTCCATGACAATCGGCGTACTCTGGGAGTTTTTTGAATGCGGCATGGATTTATTCCTGGGCTTTGACATGCAGAAAGATACCATTGTCAATAGTATCTCTTCAGTTATGCTGGATCCCAGCGGAGGCAATACCCCTTACGCCATAGATAACATCACCAGCGTAGTCATTAACGGGAAGGATCTGGGGCTGGGCGGATATCTGGATATCGGATTGCTGGATACCATGAAGGATATGTTTGTAAACTTCATTGGTGCTGTGGTTTTCTCCATTATCGGATTCTTCTACGTGAAAAACCGTGGTAAGGGTACATTTGCACGCCGTTTCATCCCTCACCGGAAAAAAGCGAATGCAGACTTTCTTCAGATAGCAGAAACAGAAGAAGATGAGGATAAATAACTACTGTTTCTTTAAATGGCGAATAAAAATACTATAATATGGAAAGAAGGCAATGAAAGATATGGTTATTACCATGATTCTTTCATTGCCTTCTTTCTTGCATAAAAAACGTGTCTGCCATATTCTTTAGAGCGCTTTTTCTGCTCCCTGCGCTTCCTTATTATCCGCCTTTACCATGCGGTAACCGATTCCAATATGGGTCTGTATATATTTTATATGTTCCTTATCCGGCTCTATTTTTTTACGCAGGGTAGCCATGTATACCCGCAGGGAAGACAGATCACTTTCCAGTGCATTTGTCCATACTTTGTCCAGTATATACTGATGCGTAAGTACCTTACCTACATTTTTAGCCAGCAGGCAAAGGAGATTATACTCCATAGGCATCAGATGAATCTCCCGGTCTCCTACCTTTACCGTAGCTGAGGAATAATCTATTTCCAGATCCCCATTCCGGAATACCGCTTCTTCCACGTTCCCCTTAGATTCCAGATACTGGATCCTTCTCAGTGTGGACCTCAGCCTTGCTAACAGTTCTTCCACGCTGAAAGGCTTGGTCAGATAGTCATCCGCCCCTGCATCCAGTGCCTTAATCTTATCTCTGTCATCGTTTCTGGCGCTGATTACAATAATAGGTGCCACTGACCAGGAACGTATTTTTTTAATTACTTCAATTCCATCCATATCCGGCAGTCCAAGGTCCATTAAAAAAATGTCAGGTTTGGCTGATACAGCACTCATAATTGCCTGGGTACCGTTAACCGCTGTCTGGTATTTATAATTCTGAGTCTCCAGTGTGGTTGTAATAAGATTTCTAACTGGTGCATCATCCTCAACTACCAGTATCTGTGGTTTTCCATTAATCATGTTAGGTGTACCTCCTCCGCTTTTAGCGTAAATCTGAAAATAGTCCCATGGGGCATGTTATCATGTATGGTCAAATCCCCACCGTGGGCAGTAATAATTGATTTGCACAATGCCAGCCCAAGCCCCATGCCTCTTCTTCCATCCGCAACGGAGTTATTTGCTGTATAAAACATGTCAAACAGGCGTTTTTTATCTTCATTTGGAATACCGTTTCCGTCATCCGCTATTTCTACCTGCACACTGCCGCCCCGGCTTTTTGTAGTGATCGTTATCCGAGATCCAGGAGGCGTATACTTGATTGCATTATCAACCAGATTGATAAATACCTGAACAATCAGCTTGATATCCATCCTGGCAACCTGAAGATCATCTTCCTGCTTCACTTCTATATAATGCTCCTCTGCTTTTCTGCTGATATGGCTAAGCGCTTCCGTAATTGCCTCATCCAAAAGCTCCGCCTGCATATTAAGCCGCATGGTTCCATTATCAATGCGGGTCACAGACAGCAAATTCTCCACCAGATTAATCAGCCACATGGAATCATCGTATATGTCAATATATAATTTCTTCCTCTGTACTTCACTAATTTTGTCTTCATTTCCAATCAGGACGCTTGCATTCCCTGAAATACTGGTAAGCGGTGTCCGAAGATCATGGGAAATGGAACGCAGCAAATTGGCTCGCAGCTGTTCCTGCTGTAATTTTACCGCCGCCTCCTTGCGCTCTGCAACTAACTGGTCTTTTTCCATTGCCAGCGCACATTCATTTAATATTGCACTCATAATTCCGGCTTCAAATGCCTGAAGTTCTTTTCCTTCCATATCAATCCCCACTACCGCAAATACCCGTTCGCTGCTTCTGACTGCCAGGTACAGGCACTTTACTCCAGGCAGAGTCGTTGTAGAAAATCCGGCATGCTTATTATTCTTAAAAACCCACTGGGCTACTGCCCTTTCTTCCTTACGGTCATAGTAAAAATCGCTCTGCCCATGGCTTGATTTGAAGACAATGGGCTCCTGGTCCATCTGGGGATTCCCCAGATAAAACACCACATTGCGCTCCAAAAGTTTGCTCAGCTGTCTGGCTGTGCTTAAGGATATTTCTTTTGCATCCACTGCCTTCTGCAGCTTCTGGCTTGTTTCCAGCAAAATCTCTGTCCGGTAAGATTTCTTAACCGCCTGTTTCGCCTGATCCTTAACCTTTTGTGTCAGAGTAGCGCCTATCAGTGCTGAGAGAAACATGATTCCAAAAGTTACTATATAAGACGGATCATTTACAGACAATGTCTGTTTTGGATCGGTAAAGCAAAAGTTAAATATCATTACGCTCAGGACACTGGACAGTAAACTGCACAGCTTAATCCTGGTTAAAAGGGAAATCGTCAGAACCCCCAGGATATAAACCATAATCAAATTGGCATCGCTGAAATTCCAAAATGAAAACAGATAGGCTATAAGCGTGGATATCCCTAATATTACGATTGAGATCAAAATATCAACACCCAGCATCTCCGGCGAAAACGGTGTTCGGAATCTCTTTTTACGGTATTTCTTTTTATAAGCATCCGGAATGACGAATATTTCCAACTGTGGTGCCAGTCTGGTCAGCTTCTCTGAAAAGCTTTCCTTCATAGAGAACCATGCCCTTTTCGTATTGGTCCTTCCCAGAACAATTTTCGTCACCCTTGCTACTTTCGCATATTCCGCAATCTGTTCCACAATGTCTTCTCCATAAGAGGTCACTGTCTTTGCCCCCAGTTGTTCGGCAAGTCTGGTATTCATTCGAAGCCGCTCCACATCCTCTTTGGTATACTGGGTGAAATCAGAGTTTTCCACAAAAAATGCGGTGAATTTTCCCCGGAATGCCGATGCCATCCTGGCTGCCTGCCGAATGACTTTTTCATTGGATGGCGCCGGTGACAAGCAGATTAATATGTGCTCCGCCGCTCCTGCTTCCCCTGTCTGAAATGATTTTTCCTGCATCAGGTTCACCCGGTCCGCCATACGCCTCAGGGCAATTTCCCGTAGGGACACCAGATTGTCTTCCGTGAAAAAATGATTCAAAGCCTGCTCCGCAAGGCTTATCTTATATATTTTACCAGCTTTTAACCGGTCCAGCAGATCCTCCGGCTCAATGTCTACAAGCTCCACCTGATTCGCCTGGTCGAACACAAAATCCGGTATCCGCTCCTTTACCACAATCCCGGTAATCCCTGCAACAAGATCAATCAGGCTTTCCAGATGCTGTACATTTATCGTCGTGTACACATCTATTCCTTCTTTAAGCAGCTCCTGGATATCCTCATACCTTTTCTTATGCCTGCATCCGTATCCATTGGTATGAGCCAGTTCATCCACCAGAATAAGCTGGGGCTTTCGAACAAGGGCACCGTCCAGGTCAAATTCATGCAAAGTTATATTCTGATATGGGATCTCCAGCTGAGGCAGCACCTCCAGTCCCTGTACCAAAGCCGCTGTTGCCGGTCTGGCATGGGGTTCTATATAGCCTGCAACTACATCCAGCCCTGCCTTTTTTGCCTCGTGGGCAGACGCAAGCATGGCATAGGTTTTTCCTACGCCTGCTGCATATCCAAAAAATATCTTTAATCTTCCTTTTGTCCTGGATGTTTCCTCTTCCAGCTTCTTTAACAGTACTTCTGGTTTACGGTATTCTTCTGCCATGGCTCACACCTTCCTCGGTAACAGTATACCACATCTGTTTTAAAAATCTATTCCCATTTAACAATTCCAGCTAATCCCAATACCAGCGTAAATTCTCCTGCTCCGGGATAATTCCGCCTATGATATTGCCGATTATAACAGACTAAAGATTAAATAGGCATAACAGATTTACAGCCTGACATTAAAATGGCATTAAAATTGTATTAAAATTATACTTTTACATGATTCCCAGCGCCCTGTATACCATCCATATCAAAGTTCCTCCTGCCAATGCAATACCTCCTACAGATATGATTAATAATAATGCAACTGCAATCTGCCCGAAGATCATGGCAAAAAATGGGTGTCGGTCAACTGTTCCCAATAAATATGTTTCATGTACTGCTAAATACTTTTTCATAATCCTGCACCTGCCTCTATATAAAATACATTTCCTGCTTTCTATGGTTACAGTATAGCAAGAACCGAATTAAATAGGTGTAAGTGTAGAGATACACTGCGTTAAAATCAAATTAAAATATCTATTTTACCGATTTTACCGAAACTTCATTTTTTCTATATACAAAATGCACCTGGTTGTTGTAGAATAACTATATATGGAGATGGCAGTATATGGGAGTGTACATGCCCCTCCTGAAATAATGAAAGGGGTATCTATCATGAAAAATTTAATCGTTGGACAATCCGGAGGACCGACAGCCGTTATTAACAGCAGCCTGTTTGGAGTTATAAAGGAAGGATTACAACACAAGGATAAAATCGATCATGTATATGGTATGATAAATGGAATTGAAGGATTCTTAAAGGACCATTACATGGATTTAGAAACTGACGTAAGTCAAGAGGCCCTGCAGTCCCTGCGCATCACACCCGGTGCATTTTTGGGCTCCTGCCGTTATAAACTTCCGGAGGATCTGGAAGATCCCGTTTACCCGGAGCTCTTTAAAAAATTCAAGGCACTGAAGATAGGTTATTTCTTTTATATAGGAGGAAATGACTCTATGGATACCGTAAGCAAACTATCACGTTATGCTGCAAAGCATAAAAGTACCATTCGGATTCTGGGAATTCCCAAGACCATCGATAATGACCTGGTACATACGGACCATACGCCCGGCTTTGGAAGCGCTGCAAAATACGTAGCATCTTCCGTCTGTGAAATAGGTATCGATGCCTCAGTATATGACACAAAATCTGTAACCATTGTAGAAATTATGGGCCGTCATGCCGGATGGCTGACCGCTGCCGGAGTTTTGGCACGTAAATACGAAGAGGACAACCCTGTGCTCATTTACCTGCCTGAAGTTGCCTTTGACCAGGATCTCTTCCTGGAGCAGCTTAAAAAGGCACTGGAGAAAAAGAATAATCTGGTAGTCTGCGTCTCAGAAGGCATTCATGACAAAGACGGCAAATTTATCTGCGAATATGCCAGCGAAGTAGGTACGGATAATTTTGGACACAAGATGCTTACCGGAAGCGGAAAGTATCTGGAAAATCTGGTAAAAGACCGTCTGAATGTAAAAGTCCGCTCCGTAGAACTGAACGTCAACCAGCGCTGTTCCACATTTACCCAGTCCCTGACCGATGCAAGGGAAGCAGCCACAGCCGGTTCTTTTGCGGTAACCGCTGCTCTGGATGGGGAAACCGGTAAAATGATCACTTTTAACCGGTCCGCCGGAACACCTTACGACATATCCTGCGGACTTGCAGATGTTAATGACGTATGCAATAAAGAAAAAACCGTACCTCTTGAGTGGATTATTAACGATGGCACAGATATCAGCAAAGAATTTATTGATTATGCATTACCACTGATACAGGGTAATCCGGCTATTCCAATGAAAAATGGTCTGCCAAATTATGCATACCGTAAATAACACCCACAGTTGCCGGAAAGTAATTCCAGAAAAAATCAAGGAGCATCCTCAGTTTGAATGAGGATGCTCCTTTTATTTTTATTTCTAACAACTGACTGCAAATTGCCGCAGCCAGCAAAGACGTTATGTCAGAACAGATACACTATAGCTCAACTACCGTATAATCATGCCCGGTAAAAGGCAGAAATTTCTCCAGGATATCTTTTGTCTTTACTTTCAGGCTGGAGGTATTGATACAGGGATGGCACCCCATATACTCTGACTCTGCCACTTCCCGGTCAATTACCAGGCGTACCCGTTGATCCCGGTCATTCATAAGTCCCATGATGCTCACAGAACCTGGCGTTATATTCAAAAATTCTTCCATGTAGATTTCATTTGCAAATGACAGTCTCGCCACCTGCAGCTGACTGGATAAATCCTTGGTTTTGAATTTCTTCATTCCCGGCATTAATAATAAATAAAATTGTGTCTTCTGACTGTTGCACAGGAATAAGTTTTTACAGATCTCTATCCCCAGCCTGCTGTCCACGTCATGGCAGGCTTCTATGGAAGGCGTTACTTCATGGTCAAGCCTCATATACGGTATTTCTAACTTCTCCAGTACATCGTAGACCGCCATTTCCTTTTCCAGACGTCCCTGCCCATCGGGCCTGGTTGTATATACTGTGTCATCCATTTTAGTAAGCTTTCCCCCAGTATACCATCTTCTTAGCCGGTTTGCCGCAATGCACACATACGCCTGAAATCTCTTCCTGTACGAAAGGAATACAACGGGAAGTCACACCCACTTCTTCTTTCATGGCATCTTCACATTCCTGGCATCCGCACCACATAGCCTTGATAAAGCCCGGTTTTTCATCCGCGATTTGTTTCATCTCTTCTATATTATGAGCGGTGTAGGTATGGGTATCTCTGTGGACTCTGGCACGCTCCAGCATGTCTGCCTGCATTGTTTCCAGGATTTCTGCTGCTTTGCCTGCAATTTCATCCAGTGCAACAACTGTTTTCTCTCTGGTGTCACGTCTTACAATGACTGCCTGGCCTGCTTCGATATCTTTCGGTCCTAACTCAATACGGATTGGAACACCGCGCATTTCCTGCTCTGAGAACTTCCATCCAGGGCTCTTATCCGAATCATCTGCTTTCACGCGGAGTCCCGCCTTCGCCAGGGCATCCTTCACTTCAAATGCTTTCTCCAGTACGCCTTCTTTCTTCTGCTGAATGGGAATCACCATAACCTGTGTAGGTGCGATTCTCGGAGGCAGTACCAGACCGCTGTTGTCACCATGAACCATGATAATTGCACCAATCATACGGGTTGTCATCCCCCAGGAAGTCTGGTGAACATATTTCAGTGTATTATCTTTATCTGCAAACTGGATACCGAATGCTTTCGCAAATCCATCACCAAAATTATGGCTGGTTCCGGACTGTAACGCTTTTCCGTCATGCATCAGTGATTCAATTGTGTAGGTTGCTTCTGCACCTGCAAATTTTTCTTTATCCGTCTTCTGACCGCGGATGACCGGAATCGCCAATGTTTCTTCGCAAAAATCAGCATAGAGATTCAGCATCTGTTTTGTTCTGTCTTCTGCTTCTTCTGCAGTAGCATGAGCGGTATGTCCCTCCTGCCATAAGAATTCTCTGGAGCGGAGGAATGGTCTTGTTGTCTTTTCCCAGCGCACAACAGAGCACCATTGGTTATACACCTTTGGAAGATCACGATGTGAATGAATATCCTTGGCATAAAAATCACAGAATAATGTCTCTGAAGTAGGACGTACGCACAGTCTTTCCTGTAACGGCTCCAGTCCACCATGGGTAACCCATGCAACTTCGGGCGCAAATCCCTCTACATGGTCTTTTTCCTTCTGCAGCAGGCTTTCCGGAATAAACATAGGAAGATATACATTTTCAACCCCTGTCTCCTTAAAACGACGGTCCAGTTCATGCTGAATATTCTCCCAGATCGCATAACCTGCTGGTTTAATTACCATACATCCTTTTACACTTGTATAATCAATCAATTCCGCCTTCTTTACAACATCTGTATACCATTGTGCAAAATCTTCTTCCATCGATGTGATGGCCTCTACTAATTTCTTGTCCTTTGCCATTGTTCTGACTCTCCTTTTTCTATTTAATTAAGCTTGGGGAATGATCCTTTTTCTAAACCTAAAAGCACAAAAAAACTACCGGATCCTCCTATGCCAATACATAAGGGACCGATAGCTCATACACTTCGGCGGTACCACCCTAATTAACAGCCAAAACTATGGCCATTCTCTCAATCTCCCTTTAACGCCGGGACTACGTTGCATTTTCATGCAAAGCTCCAAGGCAGGTTCCATCTCCTCCGCATAAGAATCTCCCACCATGTGATTCTCTCTCTGAAATGCTTCCAAAATGTACTATTCCTTTTCTTCGCTCTATTATAATAACTCAATATGGTCATTCTAAAATAAATAATTTCATTTGTCAAGATGGGAATTTTACAAACCGACATCCAATCCCACATCTACTCTGACCTCTAATGGAATTACTAATCAAACATCTTATCCGGCACGTGCCTCTTGACATCCTTTTCTTTTATCTATAGACTGTTTCTATACTACATAAGATAAACAAAGGAGCTAAATTCCATGACAAAACCAGATCAAAAAACTGCCGGCCACATACTGGCACTGCTTACCATCATTGTATGGGGCACCACTTTTATTGCAACAAAAATCCTGTTGGATTATTTCAGCGCTACCCAGATAATGGTTCTCCGCTTTTTTATTTCTTATATCGGGCTGCTCCTGATCTGTATCTTCAACCGGCAGTTTACACTGAAACACAACTGGAAGGATGAAGCGGGAATCTTTTTGCTTTCCATGTCCGGCGTAACGATATATTACTTTTTTGAGAATACCGCCCTCTCCTTTACCCAAGCTTCCAATGTAAGTATTTTAGTTGCCTTCGCCCCAATTTTCACTGCAATTCTTGCTCACTTTTTTACAAAAGATGAGAAGCTGAAGAAAAATATTATCTTTGGTTTTATTATAGCGATCATCGGCGTAGTGATGGTGGTATTCAATGGAGCCGTCGTCCTGAAGTTAAACCCCTTGGGCGATGGAATGGCCATTCTGGCTGCTCTTTGCTGGGCAATTTACTCTATTTTGCTTAAAAAGTATATCAACAAATATGACAACTTCGCCCTGACCCGTAAAGTGATATTCTATGGATTAGCCAGCTCCTATATCATGATGGCAGCAACAGAAAAGCGCCTCCTGCCCCCGGCAGCTATCAACGGGGAAATTATCGTCTGCCTGCTGTTTCTGGGAATTCTGGGAAGCGCCATCTGCTATATAACCTGGAATGTTGCAATCAAAAAAATAGGAATTATTAAAACAAATAATTATATATACTTGAATCCGTTCATCACTATGGTTGCCGCGTTCTTCATCCTGAAAGAACAAATCACGCCAACCGGTTTGCTGGGTGCCCTGCTTATTGTGGGCGGCGTAGTGCTCTCCGAACGCTGATTTTGGCTGTTTACTTTCACTGCTTATTTTGCTGCTTATTTTGCTGCTTATTTTGCTGCTTATTTTCGCTGCTTATTTTCACTGCTTATTTTCCCCGCTTATTTACGTGCTCCCTGGCCCCGGGTTCTTAGAAGCTTCTCATAATCTGCCTGGGATACCGGCCTGGAACAATAGTATCCCTGAATATAGTCACAGGAGATACATTGCAGGAACTCGTACTGTTCCTTTGTCTCCACGCCCTCTGCGACTACTTTAATCCCCAACTCCCGGGCCAGTGCGATGACACTGGTTATAATCTTCTTACTTCTGGTGTTATTTTCGTAGTCATCTATAAGTGTTTTATCCATTTTCAGCAGGTCAATGGGAATATTCTTAAGGGTATTCAAGGAAGAATAACCAGATCCAAAGTCATCCATTAAAATGTGGATTCCGCTTTGATGGAATTTATCCAGAATGCCTACCAGAATTTCTTCATTATCCAGCAGCACCGTTTCCGTCAGTTCCAGTTCAATCAGATGTACCGGTACTTTATATTTTTTTATGATATCCAGATACGTATCCACAAAATCCTGACGGTATAAATGGAGCCTGGAGACATTTACAGAGACGGGTGTCACCTCATAGCCCTCCTGCTGCCATTTTTTAATCTGCCTGCAGACTTCTTCAAAGATATACTGGTCCAGTTGTACAATTGTACCAGTATTTTCAAAAACAGGTACAAACTCGCCCGGTGTGATTAATCCTTTTTCCGGTCTCTGCCATCTGACTAATGCTTCTGCACCATCAAAGCACTGCTTCTCAATGTCGAACTTGGGCTGGTAATAAATAATAAACTCCCGGTTTTCCAAAGCTGCCTCAAAGTGATCTTCAATGTCCTTGGTACGAATCTTCCGGTCACGCATTTTATCGTCATAGAAACAGCATACCTGAAGCAGTTCTCCTTCAGGACGATTCAGTGCCATCTTTGCCCGATCCACCATGGTGTCAATTTCATCTACTCCCGGTTCAATCTGATAGATCCCCGCCGTAGCTTTAATCTCATAATGCTTCCCCCCAAAGTCCGTCCGGCTTTGCAGGCAGCCTATAATATCTTCCACACGGTGCTTTAGCTCTTTTTTATCCTTTTGTTGGAGCAGCGCCACAAAGTGATCCGCAAGCATTCTGGCAAATGCCTCCTTATCCCTTAAGTGTTCCTGAATAACTCCAGCTACGTAGGTAAGCGCTCTGTCCCCTTCCGCATAGCCGAAGAGATCATTTATATACTGAAATTTGTGAATATTAAAACACACCACCGTATAATCCAGTTCACGATTATCTTCCAGAATCTGCTTTGCCTCCACCTTAAATTTATTAAAATTGGTCATCCCGGTCGCTTCATCCGTAAAAGCTATTTTCTCCAGATCTTTTCTGCTGACCTGTCTGATGCGGTTGATCTGGAGTATCAAAATGATAATGAGGCAGGAGCAGAAGAAAATAAACAAATATGCCAGGGTTAATATTTCACCCATACTCTGCCTGATCACTTTGCCTGGAACAACCGTCAGGAGAAACCATTGGTTGACAGATAATGGCTGGTAATACATGTAGTATTCCATATCATCCCGGAATACCACATATCCATTTTCCCCTTTGCTCACCCCACGCTTCAGTTTTGTTACGGCACCGCTGTTTTTGCCTGAACGTTCGTCCATAAAACGGTAAATGTTATCAAACTGCTTTTCTTTATGCTTTGCCCCTTCTCCTACAATATAGTCACCGTTTCCTTTTATAATATAACTGTAACCGTCACCGGAATAAATCGTTTCAGCCAAAGCACTTTTAAAATTATTTGTGTCCAGCGTCGCAAAAAGAACACAGCGGTATCCATCCCGGAAATTAACCGGAGCGCTGTAAACATTGATCTTCTCTCCGCCTTCCACATCGTTTAATGTATCCGACATTATAACGCTTCCATCCATAGATCTTTTAAAGTAATCCCTGCCATCCAGATCCATTTCTACGCCATCTGTAGTATACGCCGTGCCATCCGGCATAATAATTCCCATTCTCTTAAAGTCATTGGATTCATCTACAGGTTTTATTTCCCTGATTAATTCTTCTATTTCACAAGTATCATGCTGCCCCAGCAAGATTGCCAGATTGCTGATGATATCTTTCCCTTTCTCCGCTTCCCGCTGGAAAACTTTCGCACTCTGATTCGAGATTTCCGCCAGATTACTCAGCACCTTTTTCTGCGAACTATTATAAAAGAGCTTAGCAAACAGGATGCCTGCAGCCGCGATTACTAAAATAATCAACACAATGTCAAGAATTCGACGATTACGTAATCTCTTCTCCATCTCTTCCTCTCTTCCCGTTCTGTCACTGACTTTCATTTCTCCGTATTTATATTACATTTATTATATATCACCCTTCTGGCTTGTGCAATAAATTAATCAAAAACATTCCCATACCAGGAAATTTTACTCTTGAACTTTCCTATGGAAGTGCTATATTTAAATTAGTGATATTATTATTGGGGATTATGTATCATGAAAGGAGAAGGAATCTATGGCACAATTAAATTTTGAGAGCAAAGAAACCGAAGAGTATTATAAGAAAATGCGCAGGACACTTGGCATCAGCCATCCAAGCCACTGGAACCATAGTCCCTGTATTACAAGGGAAGATGTGGATAATTATGTAAAGGATGCCCAGAATATACTGGCATGCTGACAGAAAACGGATGATGAAGCGGGAAGCCTTCATCATCCGTCTTTTTAGCGATCTCTTTGCAACTACTCATCTCTATTACCCTTCAAATATTTCACAAACAAATCCAGCTGCTCAGCCTTCCCATACAGATATCCCTGATAAATATTACATCCCAGCCGTGCCAATACGTCCCGTTGCTCTTCAGTCTCCACGAACTCCGCCACTACTTCAAAATGCAATGACTCCGCCAGCTGCATAATGCCAAGAACAATATTTTCCGAACGTTTATTCATCAGCTGTTTCACAAGGCTTCCATCCAGCTTTACCTCATCAAAGACATTCTGCTGCAGGTATGTGAGAGAACTGTGCCCCATGCCAAAGTCATCCATACTAATCTGTATTCCCATCTTCCTCAACTGTTCAATACGATTGATGATAGCATCTGTTGTACTGAAAAGTGCCCGCTCCGTAAGTTCAAATACCAGAATCACATTTCCAAAAGAATACTTATCAAGAATTTCCCTGACCTGATCCACAAAGTCCTCTTCCTCCAGCTGGTAAGGAGATAAGTTAACGGATATATGTATTGGTTTGTTATAAACCTTCTGGATTTCTTCTATGTTCCTGCATGCCTCTTCAATTATGTAATAGCCCAGTGCATTTAAGAATCCCGACTGTGCCGCCAGTGAGATAAGAAGCGGAGGCGAGATATAACCCGCTACCGGATGCTTCCACCTAAGAAGCGCTTCTCCCCCGTAGACTGATCCGTCCCGATGCACCTGAACCTGGTAAAATAGCTCCAGATGTCTCCGTTTCATAGCATTATTCAGATCCACTGCCAGTGTCTTGGCGGCATAATTATATTCATAAGTATTTGCCAGGAACGACGGAATTCTGCCTTTCTCTTCTCCTGTCTGCATATCCTTCTGTATCTTTAATACTTCTTGAGTGAAATCTTCCGTCTGCTTCATTTCACTTCTCTTCACGAATGGAATATAAATAAATACTCCAATTATTATATTAAAAAGCTGCAAAAGGCTTCCCGCTACAGAACCCGTAGCCGTATAACCGCTTAAAATTACAGGAGAAGTCCATTCAACCGAATTGGTTACCAAAGGCACCAGCCCCACAGCCATTGCTATACTGCTTGTAATTGCCATAACAATTGGCGTTAAGATAAATGGTACAATCATAACCGGATTAAATATAACCGGGAAACCAAATACAACAATTTCACTGATATTGAACAGCACCGGAACGCAGGAAAATTGCGCAAGCCTCTTATTGTGGTTCTTCTTCGCCGCCACAAACAAGGCGATAATCAGGCATAGTGCCGTACCGCAGCCGCCAATAAAAACAAATACATCCAGGAAAGTTTTTGAATATATTTCTGTGGGCTGGCTCCCGGACGCAATTAAAGCCTGATTCACGTCTATACCCTGCTCAAAAAACCGCTTTGCTACAGCGTCCAGAGTATTTGTTCCATGTATCCCAAAAAACCACAGCAGATGGGAAAAGAAAATATATAAAATCACGCCCAATATGTTCCCGCCAATTTTTTCAAACAGCATCAGGAACAGATAGGAACCAAAATTCATAATATTCCCATCACCCATCACCGCCCTCAGACCGATGCCAAGAATCGTAAACAGAATAATGATTCCAACGGTAGGCAACAGGCTTCGCATTGCCTGATTAAAAATATAATCCGCTCCGATTGTATGCAATTTTTCAAACTTATTGTAAAATTTCATTCCCTGGCGGAACATGGCGCAGGACAATACAGTTATAAACATTGCTGTAAAGACCCATTCTGCCCCGAAAATATGCTCCGTTTGATTTTGCAGGCCTCCTAAAAATGCCAGATAGGAGCAGATCGCAATTGCTGGATAGAAATTCAGATCTTCTTTTCCCACCAGTTTCCCTATTGATATGCTAATTGTAAAAATAAGGATCAAAGCTAAGGACCCCAGCGTTATATTATAGATAACCGTAAAAAATTCAGACAGTTTTCCGCCCAAAACTCCATGAACCACATTCTGGTATGCCTGCCATGGAAAAGTATTCAGTAAAAGGGCAAAAGATCCGATCAGAAGGAACGGAATTGCCAGACTCAATCCCTGTTTAATTGCAAGTCCGTACAGCGAACTTTGTAATTTTATGCTCTTTTTCATTTTCATTCTATACTATCCTCTCTCCAAAACCAAAATTCTGCATAGACTAATGTTACTGAGAATATATCTCACTTTATCTTTGATAGTATATCATAAAAAAACGCTGCCGCCTACGGTTAAACCGAAGAACGACAGCAACTTTTTTATCTTATTTTAATACTTTTCTTATTACTGTAACCTGTATAAACCTTTTTACCGCCAATAGTCTTATATGCCCTCACACGGAAATAATATTTTTTACCACTCTTTAATTTTTTAACGGTTTTGCTAAGGGTTGTGCCCTTTTTAATTGTCATAATTTTTTTGCCTGAGAAATTTGATTTTCCGGAATACTGTATTACATATCCTTCTGCACCGCTAACCTTTTTCCACGTTACCTTTGCATATTTTTTCTTTGAGCTCTTCAGCGTTTTTATTGACATTTTTTTATTCTTAAACTCAAACCTGTCCACTCTATTCTGTGCATCTACCGCGATTTGTTGTGCTTTTTGGGCTGCTTCCAGAGCCGCTTTTGCCTTTGCACTGTTTTCTCCGGCTTCTTTTTTGGCTGCCTCAGCTGCCTTCCAGGCTTCCCCTGCTTTTTTATTTGCTTCTGCCGCCTCTTTTCTTGCTGCCTCGGCTTCTTTTTCTGCCGCTTCCGCTTTTTCCCGAGCCTTTTGGCTGATGATTTCTGCCGCCTCTTCCTTGTCAGGTATGTCAATGGAATAGGACCCGGACAGTAATTCTATTTTTGCACATCTGGTGCCATTGTGCTGTTCTAATGCAATTAAGGATGCCCCCTGGGGAAGTTCCAGGCAGTCTGCCTGATTTTTGTTCATCGCAAGATACAGCGTTGCAGTGGTGTTAGCAGGTACAACCGCTTCATAGGCAGTCATCTCCTCTTGAGCTGCTGTCCATCCGCTGTAAATAGTTCCATATGCAGATTCGAACGAACCATTTGCATAAGTAAAGGTTCCACCAGCTACAGGCTGTAGGATAAAATGTTTATATCCCGGAGAGGTCTCATCATATTTGATACCAAGCTGGGAATCCATCATCCAGGAGGTCACTGCTCCAAGAGAATAATGATTAAAAGAATTCATACCATTATTTCCACCAAAGCCGTTCTCTTCCGTATAAGAATTCCATCTCTCCCAGATGCTTGTTGCTCCCTGTGTTACCGGATACAGCCAGGATGCATAATCGGTACACTCCAACATTTTATATGCCACATCAGATCTTCCATGATCACTGAGTGCATTAAGTACATTTGGTGTTGCATTGAATCCGGTTGTGATGGTATACGGAGTGAGCGGCGTACCATCATTGGCTGTGGGGTGTTCTATGCTATCAATGTAGTTTTCCAAATATTTATCTATCTTTTTCTCATCAACTACTCCATAATTAATCGGTGATGCATAGGACGCCTGCGTATGGATAATACTTCCGTTTGCAGAACACGATTTTCCACTTTCCGCATCTATATAGATACGATTCCAGGCTTCTTTCGCCGCATCATACATTGCTGTATATTTATCCGCATTTTCTTTCTGCCCCAGGGCTTTTGCCATTGCCGCCACAGACCGGAGACAATACACATACATTGCATTCCCCAGCATCGCTCCGTCTGTATCTACTACGGACAGATGATCACACAGAAAACCTGTTTGAGAGGTAAGCGCCGGTTCTGCATGTTTTTCCCCATCCTTTTCATAGCTTAACGGTTTGCCCTCCAGATTCTTCATGTAGGCATAGATAGCATCCATGTTTTCCTGTACTATGGCTGTATCTCCATATTGCTGGTATAAGAAAAAAGGTATAAATACAATTGCACTATTCCAGGTAATCCCAAAGGACATTCCTCCAACTTTGACCTCACCTGTCTCCATATTAAAAGAAGGATAGTTTGGAGATACATGCCCGGTCATTCCGTCCGCTCCCTGTGTCTGTCTGACACAATTCATCCACTGACGCAAAAACTGATAAGTGTTTGCATTATAACTTCCGGCAAGGGCATAAACATTTGCATCCCCCATCCATCCCATTCGTTCATTTCTCTGAGGACAATCAGTTGGCAGGGTAATATAATTGCTTGCTTCTGAATTCTGCCCATTTTTAAACAGGCGGTTTACCAGTTCATTCGAACTGTCAAATGTAGCTGTATTATCAATGGAAGAAAGAACCAATGACTTCACATATTCGGCAGGTAACGCTTGCTTAAGGCCTGTGATCTCTATGTATCGGTAGCCATGGAAAGTAAGGTCCGGTACATAGGTCTGCTCTCCGGCCTTCATCGTATAAAAATCCGTAGTCAGCGCTGCACGATAATTTTCCTGCAGAAGGTTTCCAGCCAGATCTCCATACTCATCCAGTTCAGGATATAACATCTCGGCTACCCGGATGGTAATGGTTTCCCCCTCTTCAGCTAATTCAGAAGGAATTGTAATCTGAGGGACAGCAGCTACATTTTCGCCGAAATCATAGATATAGCTTCCGCTGCCTTTTTTATTTTCTCCCATTAAAGAAGCTTCCAGGGTATTAATCACATGCACTTCATCATCATGGCGGACAATCAGCTTCTGATCAGCAAACGGCTTTCTCGTTTCAATAGCCTCCGCCTGTCTCCATCCCGCTGCCTCAGCATTGTAATCTGCCTTGGTAAAGCCATCTATCTCATCCTCTTTTGTGGCATCGTATCGCTCACCTTCAAATAATGATGCGAAACGTACCGGACCATCACCATAATACTCCCACGTATCGTCATCTGTTACAATTGTTTCACTCGTTCCATCCGCATAGTTAACAACCAATTTTATCAGCAATGCTTCTTGGTCACCATAATAATTGTATGTCCCGTCAGAAAAAGTACATGCGTGACCTGTCCACCAGCCTTCACCCAGAACTGCACCCATGGCATTTTCACCCTGTGCCAGGTAATCCGTTACATCATATACATTGTAACCAATTTCCTCCCGGTATTCCATGGATCCCTGTTTAAACCACTCATCCGGAGCCACTTCTTCTCCATTTATGTAGAAATCTCCGATCCCCTGGATCCCCATATATAGCCTTGCCGACGCCACCTGGTTATCCAGTGTAAAATCTGTACGCAGATAGGGCTCTGATGCATAAGAAGGATCTCCATAGGCCATAATGTCCCCTTCTGTCCCCTCCACTGTTATTTTACTTCCTTCTATCGTTATGCCTTCTTTATCATTCCAGATGCTATAAGAGGCCCCTGTTTTTTCCCCAAACAATATACCTGTGCCAAACCCGGGGTTCTTCAGCTCATAATCGGTGAAAATGGCTTTCTGTCCTGCCCTAGCGGCAAATCCTATTGAATTCAGATTAGGAAATGTCATAGCGTCTGAACTTCCCTGATCACTTAGTACGATACCTCCTGATGTTCCACTGCCGTTTGCGGCCTCGGAGACTGCAATCTCCTGTCCGTCAATAAACATTGTAAGAGTACTGGTAACCACGTTAAGCTCCAATGTATGTGTCTCATTTTTATTTTCGTTTGTGATCAGTTCATCCAGATTCGTCACCTGGTTATTTACCTTATTAATTACCATAAATGGCTGTTCCGGCGTATCTCCATCAAAATAACCCACTCTGTATATGTTGATTGCCGCACCGCCACTTTCGTCTACCTGAGATATATCCAGTTCAACGCGGAAGTAGTTTTCACCTTCCATCATATCAATGTTGAATAATTTGTTTTTCAACCGAAAATCATCTGCACCAAAGATGACTGATGCGCCTGTACTTCCTTTTGGTATCCGCACCTTAGTTGAAATATCAAACAGGGTCGAGCCTGCCGCATCCAGTGATAATTCATCGGCACCAATCCATTCGGCACCGTCCCAGGCACTTAGATCAGTACTCATCAGTGATGTTTCAAAATAAGCAGGATCAGACACTGTCTCGTTTCCAAAGTTGTCTTTCACTACTACAGACCAGTTGTATCCGGTACTGGCTTCCAGACTGCTGCCACCATATGTAACTGCTGCAGAATCTCCTGATTTCACTTCTCCGGAATCCCATACCACCGCATTATCATCCGCTTTTTGTACCACGAGTTGATAGGATATCTGGTTAATTCCCGTTGCATCTGATAACATTTGCCAGGAAAATACCGGACTGGCAGTATCTACCCCCAGCGGATTTTCTTTTCCTTCTGTTTTCAAATTAACGATGCTTGTGGTTTCACCTGTTTTAGCCGCTATCTGCCGGTTTTCTTTTTTTAATCCTGCCGCTGCGGTGGTAAGGGCAGCGGTGGGTACTGATCCCGATACTACTGCCGCCGCCAGAACATACGCAAAGCTTTTTTTGACTATTTTACGCATCAAATTTCCTCCCTTTTTCTCTTTTGGTTTATTCAAACCGTACCTATATTGTAAAAGACTGTCATTTTATCTTCTACCCTTTGAGATGGGAAAAAATACCCTCTGATACGTATTAAAAGCGATTTTTAATCGTGAGATTCCAGATTCTTCCGATATTGATAAGGCGTCTGACAAAATAATTCCCGGAATGATTTCTCAAAATGCTTTCGGCTGCTATAATTCATACTCTCTGAAATCTTTTCAATTGACCAGTTTGTATTTGCCAGCATTTCCCTTGCTTTTTCCAGCTTCAGCTTACATACCATACTTCTGAAATTCATTCCGGTGTGTTCACGTAGGAATCTGGAGATATAAGCAGGCGTATAATAAAACTGTTCCGCAAGATCATTCAGTGTTACCTGCTGATAGTTGCGGCTGATATACTCCATTACCTGATAAATATCCAGTGTTTTCTTCCGTCTTTTTTGGCTTTCAGACTGGTATAGCTCTGTCCTTGACAGCTCTAAAAAAATGTTGGCAAGAATATTCTCCATCAGCTGCTGCATAAAAGGCCTTTGCGCTTCTGCTTCTCCAATCATTCTGCTGAAATCCTCCTCTACCATTGCATTTTTTTTAATTCTATAGCGAAGATACTCAGGCCTTTTCTCATTTTCATATATTTCATTCATTAAAAAATGATACAAAGGATTTTGATCATTCACAACCTGGGCAACAACTTTTTGATAGCATTCCTCGCTGATTAGTATATTCATTAGCAGCGTTTCCCTATCCCTCAGGACAATACAATGGGAAACGGATGAGTTCATAATCCAGAATTCCCCTTCTGACACCGTATAAGATTTTTTTCCAATATTCTGTACCGCCTCCCCCCTGATCAGATAAAATGCTTCTATGTAAGCATGCTGATGCTGGTGCTTTTCATTCTTAGCCCAGGTGCATCTCTTTTCAAAAGACTCACTTATTTCGTTATCATAAAAGAAGCTTTTCATTTCTCCAAGGTCTTTTAGAAAGTCAACCATTACATGAACCGTGCCCGTCTCATAGAAAAAAAATGGTATCATTCTTTTTTTCGGTAAATCTCTACGCTGCTTTTGGATCTTATTTTTATTTTCTCTATCCAAATGTTTATTTTTCATTTCCTCAGCATGTAACTGAAGTTTTTCATGGATTTTCATACAATTACCTGCCTGTTCCAGAGCGTGTTTAAATTAAATTTCAGTTCTATAGCTTCTATTAAATCATACCGAACTTCATGATTAAAGAAAAGAGAAAGATTCTTTGATATCTGGTAATTTTATTCTTAGATGATATTTATAAAATCAAAAAAAGAAAAAAGAACCATTGCACCGATATCATGCAATGGTTCTGATATTTTAACTATAGTCTTTATTTGTATAATGGTCCGTAAGCTGCACAAGCTCTGTAATCCTGACCTTCTTTATCCTGTCCGAATGCATTCCAGGAAGCTGGTCTGAAGATATCTTCTTCCGGTACGTTATGCATAGCAACCGGGATTCTTAACATAGAGCACATTGTGATTAAGTCTGCTCCGATGTGTCCGTAGCTGATTGCACCGTGGTTAGCGCCCCAGTTATTCATTACATCATAAGCTGTCTTAAATGCGCCTTCTCCGGTTGTTCTTGGTGCAAACCAGGTACATGGCCATGTATAGTCTGTTCTCTTCCATAATTTATCAGATACTTCGTCAGGAAGTTTTACAGTATGTCCTTCTGCGATCTGAAGAACCGGTCCTAAGCCTTTTACAAGGTTCAGACGGATCATGGTTACCGGCATTTCAGCTTCTGTTAAGAAACGGGATGAGAATCCGCCTCCTCTGAAGTATCCGTTATCAGCAGGATTCCAGGTAGTTGCGTTCATGATTGCATCCTGGTCTGCTTCTGTAACTTCATACCATGGCTTCATAACGCCGTTGCCGTTTTCATCTTTTGCCTGTCCGTTTGCATCGAGGCAAGCTGCACCTGAGTTGATTAAGTGGATAAATCCGCCTGCTTCTTTTGCAACACCTTCGATATCATATCCGGTAGCTTTTTTAACTGCTTCCGGGCTCCAGTATGTACGAACATCTGCAAAGATCTGTGCTCTGTTAGTCAGTAATTTCATGAACATCATGCCAAGTCCGTTTAATACGTCATTTTCTGTAGCCAGGATATATGGCTCTCTTGCTCCATTCCAGTCGAAAGAAGTATTTAACATTGCTTCCGGGAAGTCACAGTTTGGATAGAAATCTGTCCACTGTCTCTGTCCCTGGAATCCAGCTGCGATAGCATTGTGTCCGATTGCTTCTTCAGAGAATTTAGCATCCAGGTTTTTATTTCCATTCATTAAGTCTTTGATGATACACATCATCTTAACTACGAATTCAAAATCTTTTTCTTTCTGCTCATCAGATACCTGTAATTCAGGTGGGTTCTTGTCAAATCCGATTTTGCATTTTTCTTTGGACCATGCAAGTGCTTTCTTGAATTCCGCTTCATCATAGATGCCTTCTGTCATACGACGGATGATTTCTACTTCATCAACAGATTCTACCCTCATGCCTAAGTATTCTTCAATAAATGCAGGATCAATGATAGATCCGCCGATTCCCATACAGATGGAACCGATCTGTAAATAAGATTTTCCTCTCATAGAAGCTGCTGCTACAGCTGCACGGCCAAATCTTAATAATTTTTCTTTAACGTCACAAGGAATATCTGTATCATCTGCATCACAAACATCATGTCCGTAAATACCAAAAGCAGGAAGTCCTTTTTGTGCATGTGTTGCAAGAACGGATGCAAGATAAACAGCACCTGGTCTTTCTGTACCATTGAATCCCCATACACCTTTAATCGTGTTTTTGTCCATATCCATTGTCTCAGCGCCATAGCACCAGCAAGGAGTAACCGTCAGTGTAATATCAACGCCTTCTTTTCTGAACTTTTCAGCACAGGCTGCTGTTTCACCAACACGTCCGATTGTAGTATCTGCAATTACAACTTTAACCGGTTCACCATTTGAATATTTTAAATTCTCTTCGAATAATTTAGCTGCTGATTTCGCCATGTTCATAGTCTGCTCTTCCAGAGAACCTCTTACATCCAAAGCGCCTCTACGTCCGTCAATTGTTGGTCTGATTCCAATTACTGGGTATCCACCGATCAATCTGCTTTCTGCCATTTGAAATTACCTCCATTTTAATAAAATTGTTTGGTTTGTTTATACACTTTACACAATGCGATTTTATCCCTTCCGCATTTTATGTACTAAGTATACAACATATTTTTTCATTTTGCACGTAAAATTATGTTAGGATATGGACAATTTTTGTGATTTTTGTTATACTATATCATCAACACCAAAACACTGTTAAACGTTTTAAAATAGAAATAGAAAGAACATGAGGTCAAACACATATTATGAAAGCATTCCATGAAGTCCGTTCCTATGATTCCGATTTTATGGTGTGGCATTCATCCTATGAGAATATCAGCTTCCTGGCACACTGGCATCAGGAGATTGAATTTATTTATGTCCGCCAGGGCAGTGCCCATTTCAGCATCAATGATGATATTTTTACTGCTCACGCCGGTGACCTGGTCATTGTGGACACGGGTGATTTCCATTACAGTGACTCGTCAAATATGGAGAATATCCTGGAATTCATTATCTTTGATCCTGGCATTATCAGTTCTCTTTATCACCATTCCCAGTTTTCACATCCCTGCGTAACCAGAGAAATGCTGGAATCCTACGGGATGAGCGAAATGCTGAGATCCCTGCTGGACAGAGTGGGTGAGGAGCTTAAGAACAAGGAATCTTATTACAAAGAGATCATAACAGCCGCCTTACGGGAGTTCTGGTATCTGTTGAAACGCAGATTGCCCAAGAATGACAGCGGCCTGCAAAGCACCAGTAAACGCATTAACATGCTATACGACATGCAGCAGCTCTTATCTTATATGGAAGAACACTATGCCGACAATATTACGCTGTCATTTGCCGCAAAACAGATGAGTTTCAGCGAAAGCCATTTTTCTAAGGTATTTAAAAAACTGATTGGGATTAATTTCGTCACCTATCTGAACATGGTGCGCGTAGAGCACGCTGCCAACGAGCTTAAAAATACCAGCAGCAAAGTCACAGACATTGCTATCGACTGCGGCTTTAATAATATACGTACATTTAACCGTGTATTTAAGGAGATTACGGGCTGTACCCCAAGCGAATTTTTAAAACTGACAGATCCGGATTCCTATAACCTTACCTATTATAAGCGTAAATCATCGGAGCAGGAATTTGTAGAAAACGATTCTCTGACCGTTGTAAAAAATATACCATCGGAGGTACTGCCATGACCAACCCCATTTTATACCGTAAACGCCTCATCCCTGAGGAATGTGTTTTATTAAAAGACGATATACTGCTTTACCGGGATGACCATATCATTCTTACGAAATGGGATACTCTTCATCCTAAAAAAACACTGCATCACGGGCTTTCCTGTTATCTTCTGGATAAAGGAATCAAAGTCAGCAAGTTCTATGACCATGAAAGCCGGCTGATCAGCTGGTACTGCGATATCATTACCTATGATTATGAGGAATCCACTGATACTTATATATTCACAGACCTTCTGGCTGATGTCATCGTCTATCCGGATGGAAAGCTCAAAGTCATAGACCTGGATGAACTGGCCGATGCCATGGAACAGTCCTTAATTACTTCGGAAATGATGCAAAAAGCCCTTAGGCAGCTGGATACGCTGCTTCACGTAATCTACCGGGGTGATTTCCATAAATACCAGAAATATATTGACGATGCTGAAATTAAGGATATATAGTGCAGCATCATACAATGAATTAAATAATATTGCTCTAGTACAGCATTGCGTAAATAAACAGATAGCGGATGCTATATTCACAGTTATTTGTGCAACGCTGTACTAGTTGGTGTTTGATTTATTTCTGCCGGCTGTACGTCTCGCAAAACGTGGCGTGCAGCCGGCAGAATTTTGTTCCCGGCAGTACAAAAAGCATCATATTTTCCCAATATTTACACAATACTGCTGGTATTTTATTATGATTTTTGATATGATAGTACCCTGTCGCTAAAAATAAGAGCGTATCTGTACAGGGTTATGAAAGGATACGAAATACATTATATAACAAGAGGAGGTCAGACGATGGATCAGGAACAGCAGCATTTACAGGAGTGCACCGAAATTATCAAAGAAAATATCGCATTATATGAGAAACAGGTGCAAAACAGCCGCCGGGAAACCGATGAACTGTACATTGCCATACAACAGGGCGATACGGAGCTTTATGACCAGTTAATTGTAAGCCAGGATATCACCACCCATGCAGCCAATTCCCTGCGCAAGAACCGGGCGGCACTGGAAAAGCCGTATTTTGGACGTGTGGATTATGAAGAAACTGAATTTGCAAAGCCTGAAAGTATTTACATTGGTAAAAACGGTATCAGCCGTGACAAAACAGAAGTTATCATTGTGGATTGGCGTGCCCCTGTTTCCAGCGTCTACTACGAAAATACATTGGGACGTGGCAATTATCATGTCCCGGAGGTCGGTGATATTGAAATTGACCTTAAGCTGAAACGAACCTTTGATATCGTCCAGGGAAAACTGACTGGCTATTACGACAGTGATGTGGCATCCAACGACGAACTATTAGTCAAATACCTTGCAAAAAATAAAGACGTTGTATTGGGTGATATTATTTCCACCATACAAAAAGAGCAAAATGAGATCATAAGGGATACTCCATTTACGGATATTATTGTCCAGGGTGTTGCCGGAAGCGGAAAAACAACCGTTGCCATGCATCGAATCTCCTATATTTTATATAACTATGCACATCGGTTTTCTCCTGAGGAATTCTGTATTATCGGAAGCAATGATATGCTTTTAAGCTATATTACCAGCGGCCTGCCCGAACTGGATGTATCCGGCATCGGTCAGAAACGTATGGACCTTTTTCTGGTTTATCTTCTGGATAAAGACTGGAAGAAAAAATTCCAATATATCCAGATGAAACCTCAGTCCGCATTTAAAAGTAAACTGAGTTTTATTTATTGCCTGGGAGACTATCTGAAAAAAATTGAATATCAGTCCATCCCCTGTAAAAGCATTAAGGATCCTGTCCTGGGAGTAATCCTCTCTGCCGAAAGTATCCGCTCAGCGCTTAGACTCAGCCGAGGTTTATCCCTGAAGCAAAAGCTGGCACAGCTAAATGAACGGCTCAAAAACAGAATCCGCCTGTTGACAGATGGTTCTAAAAAAGATTACCGTTCAAAAAAGCTAACCCAGTATCGCAATTATTTTAAATGGGAAGCAGAAGCAAAAACGCCTCTGGCAATTTATATCAACTTTTTACTGGCTTATGAATCCGATGATAATTCCCATAATGTGGATTGCACTCTGGCAGATATTCAAAAAGAATCATTTGATGTCTATGATCTTGCTGCAATGGTATTTATCCGGAAACGGATGACAGAACCAAAACCCTCGGATGAGTTCGGACAGATTATCATAGATGAGGCGCAGGATTTTGGTCCTATGATTTACTATGTCTTAAGAAATGCTCTGCCTGATTGTTACTTTACCATCATGGGGGATGTCTCACAAAATATAAACTATACTACTGGTATGAACAGCTGGGATGAATTGTGCAATGAGGTTTTTAATCCGGAAAAAGAACATTTTCGCATTTTGGCTAAAAGTTACCGAAATACCATTGAAATCTCAGAGTATGCAGGAAAAGTTCTGGATAAAGCATCTTCCGGCGCCTACAAGATACAGCCTGTAATCCGTCATGGATCACCCGTTCAGCTGTATCAGTGTTCCATGGAAGAAATGGCAGAACAGGCTGTTTCTATTATAAAAGGCATACAGGAGCGTGGATTTGACACCACTGCAGTCATCTGCCGCACCCAGGAAGAAGCCGGAGATGTAGAACGGCTTTTAGCTGAACAGATTGCGGTTGAAGATGGGACTGAGATGAACTTTCAAAAGGGTGTTATGGTTCTTCCCATTGCCCTTACCAAAGGTTTGGAATTTGACACAGTTTTACTTTGGAATCCGGATACAGAAAGTTATCAGGAAAATGAGGGTGATGCAAAGCTTTTGTATGTGGCAATTACACGTGCACTTCATGAACTGCACATACTCTGCCATGGAGCGTTATCTGATTTGTTTAACTAGTACCAAGGGGCTAAATACGTATAGTAGTTGCGCCGCTCGGCACTAGAGCACGTAATTTAAGTGGCAGTGCTGAATATTTCGTCAGTCTGCAGGCATTTGCTTTCACATAAAAATCCGCATATACCGGTGTCTTTTGAATCCACCGGTACATGCGGATATAATTGATTTAAAATACTTTTATATATTTAAATTCCAGTTTTTCTACCCCTGAGAGTTTCTGATAAACAATCTTACATACTTTTTCATATACTTCCCTTACAAATCCGGTGTCATCCGTACTGATTACGCCGTCACCATAATTTGCCTGCATTACAAGGTCCATTGCCCTTGCAAATTCATTGGGATCAACTCCTTCAAAGCGCTGCGCCACTTCCTTTACGAATCCAGGTTCTGTTCCATCGAATTTTTTAGGCAGTCCGCCAAGAACCATTACTTCATACATCGATGCAAAGATACCTCTCACATCTTCTGCAGCCCTTCTTTTTAATATCAGAACTCTGCGCACCATAATTATGGTAAAGACCAAAGCCGCTGCCGCAACAGCTAAAATGATCATCAAAGAGATCCTTCCGCCCATGCTTCCCAGGAAAAAGTTATTATTATCTGCCGGTTCTGTCTGAGCCTCCGTTTTCAGTTCCTCCTTGCCTTCTGACTGTACCTGCTTCTTCTTTTCACTCTGGGATTCCGACTGGCGGGCTTCTGTCTGTTCTTCCTCATTGCGGTTAACTGCACCTGTATATCCCGGTGTTGCTTCCACCGGCATCCAGCCCTCTCCGTCTACATAAATCTCCGCCCAGGCATGAGCTTTTTCATCCTTAATATGTCCCTCGTATACCCCATCTGCATTTATGGTAAATTCAGATGCAGGGGCGATATATCCCGCGGCATACCTTGCAGGTATTCCATACATGCGGAACATCAGCACTGCAGTTGTTGCAAAATGGACACAATATCCTTCTTTGCTTTCAAACAAGAAATACTCTGCAAAGTCTTTATTGGCCGGGCATGCTCCAGGCTGAAGGTTATATTTTGCATTACCAGTCAGAGTGGAAACAATGAAATCCTTTATTTCATTCAGGTCCGTCATGGGATGTGATTCACATAGTGCAGCAAGATTTGACAGCCGCTCCGCCGGGTAAGAAAGATATTTTCCGTATACATAGTCCCGGTAGCTTCCGGACAATGGGCTGAAATCATTTAAGCTGACATAGCCATTGGCATTTATCAGTTGTTCATAGCTTCCTCTTTCATAAAAGGAATAGGCTGTTTCGCCCTTCGAATCAGATTCCTCCCTGGAAATATATGGTGCATACGCCTCCTCGGAAGACGCACCTACCTTTTCAACCAGAACCGTCTGTTTTAAGTACTCACTGGCTTCTTCCTCCAGCATGGATGCTAATTGATACGGCTGTTGAAAATACTCACGCCGTACATCCTCCGCTGTACCCATTTGTGCATCTGCAAAAAAAGAAAGATCATCATCCTCTGACCAGCGGCTTCCAGTATACTCATCTCCAGTATATCCCTTAAGGTAGATAGTCTCTCCGGGCGCTCCATATAAGGTTAACTTCAAAGCTTCCTCACCGGTAAAATAGACGTTCCCACCTAATTGCCCACTGTCTATCTGACCGGCACCTGACATACTGATTCTAAGTTTGGGGAACATATTTCGAACAGTTTCTACCAGAGAATTATTCTGTACAAATACTCTGGCCTCCTTCACCTGAACATTCAATTTCTCCATCTGCGGATTCAAAACCAGATAAGAAATTCCAAAGAGCGCTACCGCTGCCACTCCCATAAATAAAGCGCTGTAGCCCACCACTCCATTCCTATAATACTTCGGCACCAGTACCTTGCTTTTATGAAGTGAAAATTCTCCTTTCCCCATGGTAAATGCACCTACATAGCAAAATAGGATCAGGCACAGTGACCAAAAGGATGGAACAAGCCCCACCATCATTGCGCCGGCGGTAGGAAGTATCGTTCCCATCAGAACCAGCATACGGCTTTTTACTGCCACCAGCCCTAAAAACAGCGTGACACCAAACAAAATCATTATCAGCATTAGGATTTCAGTAGTGTCATTCCCAAGAAGGGGATTCGTCGTATAGGGATCCAGTTCCATGACAAAATACCGGTTTGCCGCTTCTCTGATTGCATTCATTACAATAAGGGACTGATTCTTCAGTTCCTGTGCATGCCAGTATGCCCAGCCACAGACACAGATCAGGGATATTGGAATCAGCATTCTCATATATTTCCCTGTAAAATAAAACAGCCAAAGGAGTACTCCCATAATGAGGATTCCCCAGAACAGTATATTTTCTCCAAACTCTACCCGAAATGAAGTTATAAAGGAATAGAATGTCCCATACAAGCCAGCCTGAAAGAACAAAAACAGCACAATAAAACTAAGCCCATGCACTTTCGTCCTGGGAGAAATTACCGTAACCTTTTCTGCTTTTAAATTAATTCCTGTCTTTTTATCTGTTCTACTCATAGTTTATTATTTTCCATCCATTCGGTCCGTAATCATAATACTATCCAATTCACCGATATATTGTGGGATATTTGCGCCTTTGCACCAGCCCTCAAGAGTCTCTATACCTGAAGGAAATACCCCTCCAACTGTGACTTTATGTCTTCTGTTACAAATTGAGCACGAGCCTCACCATTCATCAGTAATTGAAGATTGCCATCCAGCATCATAACCGTACTGAAATTTCCTCCCGGATATTCAGCTCTGTATCCTGCCTCCATATCATAGGATTCCGTATAAAATACAGCTGTCAGCAATTCTTCCATCATCTCGTAAAAAGATTCCTCATCCACAACCTGCTTTCTCACAAGCTCATTATGAGCTTTGTCATACCAGGCCACAAAGTGGGGACATTCTTCTCTTGCAAGCGCGCTGGAAATGGAGACGGCTGTCTCTAAAAATGCGTTCATCTGATCCAGCATCCGGCTCTGGCTTCCCGGCCAGTGAAAATCCAGCTGAAACAGGATTTTGCACCCCTTTGGCATACTGAATTCCTTTGTCATCAATTCATCTGTCCGGGCACTTAGTTTCCAGTGTACCCTCTGCAGCGTATCTCCATTTCTGAATTCCCGCACCTGGTATATCTCCGATGGATCATCTCCGCTTCTGTGAGTTTCATATTCTTCACCTTCAACAGGGAATCTCCTTGTGCGTTCGCTGACCTCAGCTTCTATATGATGCACTTCAGGAAGTATATTTACCTGTATCTTTTCCTGAATTTTTCTTTTTCTGGAAAAGAGCATCAGATAGTCATATACTTTGATCCGCTCCAGCATAACCTGAACCTGCCCGCAATACCTGGAACTGATACTGCACTGGATCCGCACCTCACTGGAACCCTGCACCGCACCCTTCACCGTCTCTTTTTCTCCGTTTCCGGAAAATCCATTGCTTACAACCAGTTTCATAACCAGATGGTTTACCGGCATCCAGCATTTATTCTTAACATAGATTTCCACCGGTATCATTTCATCCTTGGATGCTACGGGCCCCTTTACATCCAGACGTATACTGATTCCATATGCCAGCATCCATGACATCAGATACATAGCCGCTGCAAATAGTACTTCAAATAGAATCAATATTAGCAAAAATTCCCCGTCATACATAATTCCAAAGAAAACCGTAGCAGTCAGAACCAGAAAATAAATAAGTTTATTTTTCATGCATCAACCCTACTTCCTCTTAGGTGTGGGCTTTGGTACCTTTTCCAGAATCTCATCCATTACCCCCTCGGTGGTAACATGGTTCACTCTCGCCCTGGCATTCAATTTAATCCTGTGCATGCTAACATCCTTCAATACAGCACATACATCGTTTGGCGTCACATAGTTTCTGCCCTCCAGATAGGCTGCTGCCTTCGCCATACGCGTCACCGCTATTGTCCCTCTGGGGCTGACCCCCAGTTCCAGAAATGGATGCTCCCTTGTGGCTGCAATTAGTTTTGCTATATACGTATAAATTACATCATGAATAAAGACCTGTTCCGTCTCCTTTTGCATCTGAACCAGTTCCTGAGCCTGAATAACCGGCACAATATTTTCAATGGGATTTCCTGATCCCCTGTCTTTCAGAATCGCTATCTCATTCTCCACATCCGGATATCCCATAGTCATGCAGACCATAAACCTGTCCAGCTGCGACTCCGGCAGCATCTGGGTTCCAGCCGAGCCAATGGGATTCTGAGTTGCAATAACAATAAATGGCTTCGGAACTTCCCGGGTCACACCCTCTACCGTTACATTTCCTTCTTCCATAACCTCCAGAAGAGCCGACTGGGTCTTTGGAGAAGTACGATTGATTTCATCAGCCAGAAACAGATTGCACATAATCGCCCCCGGCTGAAAGGAAAACTGGTTTAACTCCTTTTGATAAATAGAAAATCCCGTGATATCTGCTGGCAGCACATCCGGCGTAAACTGTACCCTGTGCCAAAGCAGATCCATCGCTCTGGAAAACGCTAAAGCCATGGTGGTTTTACCCACACCCGGAATATCCTCCAGCAGTACATGCCCTCCTGCCAGCATTGCCATCATAACCTTCTCTACGCAGGCGTCCTTACCTACCACTGCTTTTTTTACTTCTTCTATAATCTGTCTTACTTTTTGTACATATATAGACATACTTTCCTCCTATGCCACATTCCCATATTCTTTAATCTGTATTTTAATGCCTGAACGATTAAATGGAATCTTTCATTCCTTAACCATCAGTTCCTGAGCACGTTTGAATATTGCTTTCTGCCATCTGTGCATTCCCGTAAACTTTTCTCTCTATTATACTATCATAGAAGAAATGCGAAAACCATATAATATTGTTTAAAATAACCTTAATTGTAATGTTTATTCAACTGCTGTAAATAACCTGCGAAAAAATAGCGCCCCGTTTCAGGACGCTATTGTTTAGAGTTCTATCTCAATCTTTCTATTCGTATGCTGATATTGCCGATATCCTACTCCTGCGGCATCCATCATTCTCTTGGACGCAATAACCGCTGGTGTGTCTGCATATTTATCACAGTCATAGATTACATGAGTGATCCCCGCCTGTATAATTGCCTTTGCACATTCATTACAGGGGAACAGGGAGACATACAGCTTGGCACCTTCCAGGCTTCCGCCTCTGTAGTTCAGAATTGCGTTTAACTCGCTGTGGGTGGTGTACACATACTTGCTGTCCAGCGCCTCTCCCTCTCTGCACCAGGGAAATTCGTCATCCGAACATCCCATGGGAAACCCATTGTATCCCATAGACAATATTTTATTATCACTGCTTACGATACAGGCTCCCACTTGTGTATTCGGATCTTTTGAGCGCATTCCCGAAAGTTTTGCAACCCCCATAAAATACTCATCCCAGGAAATATAATCAGTCCTTTTACCGCTCATTGTAAATCCCTCCAATATTTCTTATTTTGTACCAAAGATACGGTCCCCGGCATCGCCAAGTCCGGGTACAATATAACCATGGTCATTCAAATGATCATCCAGTGCCCCGATATAGATGTCTACATCCGGATGTTCCTCCTGCATACGCTTTACACCTTCCGGTGCTGCGATGATGCACATAAACCGTATATTTTTAACCCCTTTTTCTTTCAACAGGTTGATTGCTGCTGAACAAGATCCTCCTGTTGCCAGCATCGGGTCTACCACAAATACTTCTCTGTCCCAGGAATCTGCCGGTAATTTTGAATAGTATTCTACAGGTTCCAGTGTTTCCGGATCACGGTAAAGTCCAATGTGCCCTACCTTTGCAGCCGGTATCATAGCCAGCAGACCATCTACCATTCCAAGTCCTGCCCTTAAAATCGGAACTACTGCCAGTTTCTTTCCCTGAAGTTCTTTCGCCGTCATCTGACAGATAGGGGTATCAATGTCAACATCTACTAACTTTAAATCCCTGGTTGCCTCATAGCACATCAGCATTGCTATTTCGCTGATCATCTGCCTGAAATCCTTTGATCCTACTTCTTTCCTGCGTATAATTCCAATCTTGTGCTGGATCAGTGGATGATCCATTACTGTCACCTTTGACATTTCCCTACCTCCTTACGCACATAAAAGATGTACGTTTCTCTATTTGTTATTTTTTTATTTTATCTTCTGCTTTATACAGTAAAACTGAATTACTTTTTTAAATTTACTCTTCGATCAGAGAAATTCTATTTTTATGTCTTTCTTCTTCGGAAAATGGTGTATCCAGGAACGTATCCACAATTTTCAGTGCCAATCCTGGTCCTACCACCCTTGCTCCCATCGCCAGTATATTCGCATCATTATGAAGCCTTGTTGCTTCTGCACTGAAGCAGTCCGAACAAAGTGCTGCACGGATTCCCTTTATCTTATTAGCCGCAATAGATATTCCAATGCCGGTTCCGCAGATCAGAATTCCATTGTCACACTCACCATTTACAACTGCATTTGCAACAGCTCTTGCGTAAACCGGATAATCCACAGCCGCCTCACTGTCACAGCCAAAATCCTTATATTCAATTCCACGTTTTTTTAAATGCTCCATAATTTCCAGCTTCAATGTGTATCCGCCATGGTCACAGCCTATTCCTAACATAACAATTCCTCCTCATTCAAGACTATTACTAATTTTGATATCAATTCTTTTAAATATTCAAAGCATTCCCCATACTCAACCAGTGTTCCACCAACCGGGTTGGGAATGTCCCCTTTCGAGCCTGCATATTCAGTCAATAGATGTACATTATAAGCATTTTCATGTTCTTCAAAGATTTTATTCTTTTCCCATTCATCCATAGTCAGAATCAACGTCCGCTTGTCAAAATCCTCCTGAACCAGCGGTGTCGCCGTATGATCTTTCATCGAAAGCCCGTTGCTCACAAGCACCGCCTCTGCTTTCTGATTCACCGGCTCCGGAAAAAGCACGATCAGCCCCTTCGATTCGATCAGTAGATCTTCCAGCAAAAATTTACTCTTCATAATCGCTTCTGCCATAGGACTTCGACATGTGTCGCTATTACTTACAAATATAAGCTTATCATAATGCTTCATATCGTTTTTGCTCCTTATACTTTGATGATCTGATGTCCTGCTGCTTTCATCAGACGGTTCATGATCGCCTGTCCCATCTTTGGTGTCTCAAAGGCCTCTGAGAAAATCTGCGTCACCTCAAGCTCATCGAATTCCCGCAAAATCCCATACAGATTTTGTGCAATAGAAAGTTCATCGTTCCTGGTTCCGATAGATTTAACCATACCGCCCGTATAAGCCCCGGCTGTTTCATCAGATGCGATAACCCCCGGACTTCCCCCACACTGTATTTCCTGCTGAATCAACTCATTGATTTTAGAAATGACGTCTTGTTCCTCACCTTCCAGAATTATCAGATTTGCTTTCGGTGCATAGTGCTTATATTTCATGCCCGGTGCCTTTGGATGAATAGACGCATCGTCTATTAACAATGCCTGATCTACCTTAACTGGTCCGATCACTTCCTCCAGCATCTCCCGGTTGATATATCCAGGCCTCAGTATCGTAGGTGTACCTTCACTCATATCCACGATTGTGGATTCCAGTCCGATGCCTACACTTCCGCCGTCAATAATCATATCAATCTTCCCGGAAAGGTCCTCTTCCACGTGGCTCGCCTTTGTAGGGCTTGGCCTTCCTGAAGTATTCGCACTGGGAGCTGCTATGTAGCCGCCACCTGCCCGGATCAATGCGCACGCCAATTCATGACGGGGCATACGCACCGCCACAGTATCTAATCCTCCGGTTGTCCCATAAGGAACTATGTCATTTTTTTTGAAGATCATGGTAAGTGGTCCCGGCCAAAAAGCTTTAGCAAGCGCCTCCGCTTTTTTGGGAACCTCTGCTGCTATGCCATACAAATCTGCCATTTCTGCAATATGTACAATCAACGGATTATCGGAAGGACGTCCTTTGGCTTCATAAATCCTGGCTGCCGCCCTTTCATCCAAAGCATTTGCCCCCAGTCCGTAAACCGTCTCTGTAGGAAATGCTACCAGACCGCCGTTCTTTAAAATCTCCCCGGCTTTTCTGATACCTCTGTCATTCAGTTGCTGATCCATCTCTTCTATGATTGTATCCATAATCTGCCTCTTGAATCTGAAGTCGTTCAGATTTCTTCTTAAATTTAAAAATAACTATCGTCCATATTATACCATCAGTCACATAAAAGGGCAATGTTAAATGTGCCCCCGGCTTTTTGA
>OATB01000220.1_pt1 | contig 54900 bp, 24 predicted proteins | sample 1494941 | NCBI WGS metagenome assembly OATB01 (sample SAMEA2579931, study PRJEB22360) | human gut metagenome | reverse complement strand
GAACCCAACTGGCTGTTGGGATATCTAAACCCTACACTTATATATTAGGAGGAGATTATGATGACAGGAGTAATATTAACCTCTGCCCCGGATGACTGGGCAGTTATTCAAAAAGACGGGGATTATGGCATAATTGTCTTAAAAGGGCATTATTCTGTACCGGAAGCAGCTCTCAACGTGGGCGTAAAATATGCCATTCCAGTTGTGCGCATTATGCATGAGGAGAATAATTTTACGGTAATACCATGGACACCTGCCACGTTTATACTGCAGGATGAAGAACTTTTTACCGGTACCTTTGAAATTACGCTTTCCATTCCAAAGGGTGGTTTATACCGGATTGAAACCGGATTGGATTCAGCCAGTACAGACGGGACTTATACCTGGATGTTCCGCGGTGACGTGAGATTCCATATAGGAGTCGGCAATCTGTTTCTTATAGCCGGGCAGTCAAACGCCGCGGGGTTTGGACAGGACTGGGGCTTAGATGCCCCTGCCTTAGGTGTTCATGTGCTGCGCAACAACAACCGCTGGGCTCTCGCAACACACCCTCTGAATGAGTCTACAGACGCCGATGAAGATAATATGAATACAGAACTTCGGGTATCGGGGACTTCGCCCTGGATCTCATTCGGGCGGCACTTTCAGCAGATATCCGGTTGTCCTGTGGGCTTGATTGTCTGTGCAAAAGGCGGTTCCCCCATTGACCTCTGGGACAAAAACGGTATCGGATCCCTCTATTGGAATATGCTGCGAAAAGTCAAGAACCTCACTGCAGTTAACCAAACTTCTGCCCCTGCAGGTATCCTGTGGTATCAGGGATGTGCAGATACAGCGCCCGGAAGCTTCGAAGTCTACGAAGAGAAATATCACAGGCTTATTTCTAATATAAGAACAGACCTGGGATATGAAATTCCATTTTTCACTTTTCAGCTAAACCGGGAAATCGACTCTCCCTATCAGGAAGGATGGGCGGTAATTCGGGATATTCAGAGAAAAACTGCACGCTGTATGCCAAACGTATATGTGCTCCCCACATTAAACAGCTCTCTGTCCGATAATGTACACAATTCATCCGTTTCCAATACACTTTTGGGGGAACGGATGGCAAAACTGTGCGGCTGTGTGCTTTGCGGTGGTTCCTCCTTTCTGGCACCGGATATCCGCAGTGCAGAATTGCTTCAGGGGGATCAGATATTGCTTCAATTCTCCGGTGTTGTCCGGAATTTATTTCTTTACAGCAAAAATCCAGCCAAGTGTGGTTTTTATGTAGAGGACAGCCTGGGTGAAGTTCCCCCTCACAGCGTGATTGGAGCACCGGGCATATCGGATGGCCTGCTGCTTACCCTTGACCGGGAAATCCATGGGAACGCTCTCGTCTCCTTTTGCCATGAATCCGTCCCCAGTTTTGTTCCCCCTGTGGATGCAGTAACGTATCTTCCTCTGCTTTCCTTTTATAAATTTCCTGTGGAAGTTCCAGAATCTTTATAAAGCAAATCTTGTATAACGCAGATATTGTATACGTGCCTGATCTAAAAAGGCACAAATAACAATTATAGAAAATTGGAGGTATCAATATGTCATCAGATTTAAACTGGAAACCTTATGAACGCCAGGCACCTGAGTGGTTTCGGGATGCAAAATTCGGTCTTTTTTTCCATTGGGGACCATACAGCGTCCCCGCATGTGAAAATGAATGGTATTCCAGAAATATGTACGGAAAAGGGCTATCCCAGAATATTCACCACGAAAAAACCTATGGATCACTCCACGACTTTGGATACAAAGATTTCTATCCCATGTTTACCGGTGAAAAGTTTGACCCGGAGGAATGGGCAGACCTGGTTGTGGCATCGGGAGCAAAATACGCCGGCCCCGTAACGGAACACGCGGACAATTTTTCCATGTGGAACAGTCAGGTAAATCCGGTAAACTCCGTACATTACGGACCGAAAAGAGACATTACCGGAGAGTGTGTCAATGCATTTCGAAAAAGAGGCATTAAAATACTGAGCACCTTTCACCACCAGTGGCTCTGGGGCTGGTTTATGTCTTCCGATGCAGAAGCCGATGTCTATCATCCCGACAATGCGCAGTATTACTGGAACGCCCAGCCCCTGGAAACAAACCGGTATCACCCTTACCGCATGCCAGATGAAAAGTTTAATCAGATGTGGCTGGATAAGGTAAACGAAGTAGTGGATCTATATCAGCCTGACCTGATCTATTTTGACAGCCGCTCTTTTATTATTGATGAAGCATATCGGTATAAAATGGTCAGCCATTACTATGACACCTGTTGCTGCAAAGATATTGCCATTTCTTATAAACAAAAGGACTTCCCTGCCGATATAGGTATCTACGATATTGAATGCGGGCGTTTTTCACAGGCAAAAAACTTTCCATGGCAGACGGATGACCGGCTGGAAGATAATATCACCTGGTGCATTGTTCAAAATCCAAAGTATAAATCTGCACGCAGTATTATCCACCAGCTCTGTGATGTAATTGCAAAAAACGGAAACTTATTGTTAAATGTAGGTCCCACGGCTGACGGCTCCTTTCACCCTGACGCTGTGAAAATTCTTCATGAAATCGGTGACTGGCTGCGGGTAAATGGCGAAGCTGTATATCATACCCGTCCCTTTTTGACAGCGGCGGAAGGTCCCACAACTGTATCCGATGATAACTATGATGTTGATAAAATCAACCACCAGGTAGAGGATGGGCTGGCATCGGATATTAAGAATCATACCTTTACCTGGGAAGATTTTCGATTTACCCAGAACGAATCGGCGGTTTACGCCATTACCTTTGGATGGCCGAAAAACAGGAAACTAAATATTAAGACACTAAGAACTTGCAGTTTGGGCAAAACTGTATCACTGGTAAAACTGCTTGGATCAGATTTGGTACTGGACTTTGTACAAACACCTGACTTTCTGGAAGTAAATCTCCCGGAGCACCCACCCTGTGACCATGCTTATGCCTTAAAAATTATGTTTTAATGCTATTACATACCCCTTTTATTCCCCCTATATTTATCCGCGGATTGTACTTCATTTATAAATGTCATATAATAAACCTATCATACTTATGAAATATAAACAGAACAGGAGTGAGCATCATGTTATATGACCAGTACAAGAAACGAGAAACGTTTAAAGATTCCTTTGATACACCGCTATTTGGAACTTTAGAGGCAGATTCCCCGATACCCAAAAATGTAATTGGTGACCATCCGCTGGAACCAGCCCTTGCTTATCAGTTGATTAAAGATGAACTTATGAACGAAGGTAATGCCAGATTGAATCTGGCTACGTTCTGCCAGACTTACATGGAAGAAGAAGCCGTTAAACTAATGTCCGAGACCCTTGAGAAAAATGCCATTGATAAGACGGAGTATCCTCAGACTGCGGAAATCGAGCACCGCTGTATAAATATGATATCCCATCTGTGGAATTCTTCTGATGAAGATGATACCATTGGTACCTCCACCGTAGGCTCCTCTGAAGCATGTATGCTGGCTGGTATGGCAATGAAATTCCGCTGGCGCAAAAGAGCTGCATCATTTGGACTGGATCTTTCTAAAAAACCAAATCTTGTGATCTCCTCCGGCTTTCAGGTATGCTGGGAAAAATTCTGTGTTTACTGGGATATTGAACTGCGTGAAGTTCCAATGAATACCGATTGTATGTGCATAGACCCGGATACGGTACTTCAATATGTGGATGAATATACCATTGGCATTGTCGGTATCCTGGGGATTACCTATACCGGTAAATTTGATGATATGCAGGCAATTGACCGTAAACTGGAAGAATATAATGCATCTACCAGGCATAAAGTATATATACATGTGGATGCAGCATCCGGTGGACTTTTTGTACCATTTGTAAATCCTGATCTGCCTTGGGACTTCCGCTTAAAAAATGTAATATCCATCAACTGTTCCGGGCATAAATACGGTCTGGTATATCCCGGCATCGGATGGGTTCTCTGGAAACGCAAGGAATATCTTCCGGAGGAACTGATTTTCGAAGTGGATTATCTGGGCGGGAAAATGCCTACAATCGCTCTGAACTTCTCCAGATCTGCAAGCCAGATTATTGGACAATACTATAATTTTATTCGGCTTGGAAAAGAGGGATACCGGAGAATCCAGCAAAAAACCCAGGATGTGGCTCACTACCTGGCTGATAAATTAGAAGAAACCGGCAGATTCCATATCTACCATGATGGCAGTGACCTTCCGGTTGTGTGCTATACGCTCATAGAAGACAATAAACGCCAGTGGACGCTTTATGATTTATCGGATCGACTACTTATGCGTGGTTGGCAGGTTCCAACCTATCCGCTGCCAAAGAATCTGGAGAACATTATCATCCAGCGAATCGTGTGCCGGGCTGACTTAAATTACGACATGGCAGAACTTCTGATTCGCGATTTGAAAGAAGGTATCCGGGAATTAGACCAGGCATCCGTACTGGTTCATGGTAAAAAAACAGAATCAAAAGTCTATGGATTTACTCATTGATACAATAAGGGCGGCTGCAAATATGATTACTGCAGCCGCCCTTTCACAATTAAGGCAGCTTTTTTCCTGCTGCCATATACAATTCATACCATTCTTCCCTTGTAAGTGTAATATCCGATGCTTTGCAGATATCCACTACTCTCTGTCTATTTGTACTACCCACGATTGCCTGTATCCTGGCTGGATGACGCAGAATCCATGCAATTGCTATCGCATTATTTGTCACCTGGTATTTCTCAGCCATTCGGTCAATCTTCTCATTTAAAAGCGGGAATTTCTCATTGTTTAAGAAAACGCCTTCAAACATTCCATATTGGAACGGCGACCACGCCTGAATGGTGATGTCTTTTAATCTGCAGTATTCCAGTACACCGCCGTCGCGGTTTGTTCCTGCATCATTATGGATATTTACATTAATCCCCGCATCTACGATTCCGCAGTGTGCAATGCTAAACTGCAGCTGGTTGATCAAAATTTTCTGATCACAGTATTTATTCAATAATTCTATCTGATAAGGATTTTCATTACTAACTCCAAAATACCGCACCTTACCCGACTTCTCCAGCTCCTCAAATGCCCCGGTAACTTCCTCCGGCTCCATTAAGGTATCCGGGCGGTGAAGCAGCAGGATGTCGATATAATCTGTCTTCAGCCTCTTTAGACTGCCTTCCACCGAACTGATTATATGTTCTTTGGAGAAATCAAAGCAGCACCCCGGACGTATTGCACATTTTGTCTGAATCAGCATTTTGTTCCGCAGTCCGGGCTCTGTCACGTCACCAAATATTTCCTCGGCTCCTCCTCCTGCATATATATCCGCATGATCAAAAAAATTTATTCCCTGATCCATTACGGTGTCAATTAATTCCCGGACAGCCTCCCTGGTCTTCAATTCCTTAATTCTCATACAACCAAGTCCTATTTCCGGTACCTGGATCTTTCCATTTCCAATACTGATACTTTTCATATGAATACCTCTTATGTATCACAGATTTGCCTGCAATACCGCCACTTTAAAACTGACTGAAAGAATCATGCCGTGGCTTTCTTTTATTTATTTTCTTTCAGCCTTTTACTTTTTTAGATTTAGTTTATAGTTTTTAATATTAAACTGCCATAGAGCTGATGTATATATGGCAATTGCTTTTTTTAAATTCGAAATGGACTGAGCTTCATCAGCACAATGGCAGTTTCCATGACCGGGAGGCAGTCCCAGCTTCCCAAAATCTACGGGCAGCCCAGGTCCAAAGCCAACAGCATTTGGAATATTGCGTGCATAGGTTCCGCCTCCCATCACATAGGGCATGCCAGAATCTCCTGTAACAGCACGGTATATTTTGCAAAGATCCTGTATCCACGGACTTTCTCTATCTACATAATTAGGCCGGCTGTCATTAAGAAGTTCTGCTTGAAATCCATATTTATCAGCACTGACCTGCAGTCTTTTAAGAATCCCTTCACGATTCATTGTGATTGGATAACGGATATTCATATGTAATTCCACACGATTCTCTTTTGTCTGAACGATCGTCCCCGATGACGTTAACTTACCGGATAGACCGTCTTCACAAGCTATACCACAGCCAATACCATATCCATCCCTGCATACACATTCTAAGAATTCTATTATTTTTCTGTCAGTACCCTCTGCCAGTCCGGATTTCAATATATCCCCGCACAAGATGCCTATTGCATTCTGTGTTCCCTCCGGAAAAGCAGAATGTCCGGATATCCCCATGGCACTGACTGTATGACGGTTATTTTGGAGGATCTGCCCAAATACAGCAGATGCCTGATCCGGAATCATGTTTTCTGCATTTCCACCCTCTATTTTAATCATGCTACCTGATATTTCAGGGGATGTCAACCGAATATTACAGATTCCTTTTTCCCCACAGCACACTGGAAATGCACAGTCTGCCACTATAGAATAATCCGGAGCGGGGTGGTGTTCTAAATAATAGGACACATCCTGCATCCCAGCTTCTTCTTGACATCCAAGAATCTGCCTGTACCTTATTGCCGGCTCTCCCAGAATATCACGTATGCAGCGGAGTGCATACAGAACGGCGACCGAGGGCCCCTTATTATCCTGTACGCCTCTTCCTATAAGAAAGTCACCCTTCCGGATACAGGTATAGGGCGGATAGATCCAATCCCGTCCTTCGGGAACCACATCTAAATGTCCCCAAATTCCCAATTCCGTTTCTCCGCTTCCAAATAAAATACTGCAGCAGTAGTACTCATGATTTTCATATCTGAAATCATATCCATCCGCCATTCTTAAAAACCTGTCAATCACTTCTTGGCAATTTTCTCCATATGGAATATCACCTTTCGCCTGAGATGATATACTGGGTACTTCCACTAAACATGTAATATCTTCTATCAATTCATTTTCATGATCCTCAATCCAATTCCATATTTTCTGCTCCTCTGTCATTCTGCTGCCTTTCTCTGCATTTTTAAACAGGCTCTAATTCCGCTAATTCACTCCGGTTATCCAGCATAATATTTAAGATTGTCCGATTGGTATTACTCATCCCCTTATTACCTAGTATTCCAAGGTTCTCCAGGGTTCGTTCCACATCTCTATGGACAATTCCGTCATGGCCGTCTGCCCCTGTACCGCTTAAGCGGATGCTACAATAAAACAACCGGATGGCGTATTATGGAACCATTTCAAACCAGGAGCTGAAAAAAGTTGTCACAAGTTTTAATCATTTAAACTACCGTCTCACCGAAAGTATAAAACAAAATTATACCATCCGTTTAAATGAGCAGCAAATGCGGATACAAATGCTCCAGGCACAAATAAATCATCACTTCTTATATAATACATTAAATGTGATAAAATCACTTGCAGATATCCATAACATACCTGAAATAAAAACGATATCCATGTGTATGTCAGACTTACTGCGCTATAACCTAAAAAAAATACCAATTGTCCAATTGGAAGAAGAGATTGCCCAGATACACCGATATATTACGATTCAGAATATACGTTTCCCGGATAAGTTCATCTTTGATTGTAGCATTCCAAAAGAACTGAATAAACTGGAAATTCCTGCATTTATTCTTCAACCACTTGTGGAAAATTCCATCGATCATGGATTTTCTGAAAAAGAGCGTGGCTGTTATATCAGTGTGAGCGCCAATTTAGAAGACACCTGTCTACACTTTTTGATTGCAGATAACGGTACGGGGATTTCAAAGGAAAAGCTGAAATTAATTAAAAATTCATTACAGACAGAAAAATTGGAATTTGTAGAACAAGATAATCACAACTCTATTGGTGTCCGAAACGTTCACCAGCGTATACAGAGTTACTATGGAAAAGACTATGGTTTAACGCTGGAAAGTTACCAGGACCAGGGGACAATCGTGGATATTTGCATACCTTACATGGTAAAACCTCAACTACCATACATAGATGAAGAAGCAATTCGTATATGATTTGAATTCTAACTTAGATATACACTTTAATTTTTGTTGCAATGTCAATCTTTATTTATTATCATATTTACTATTGTAATATCATTCATTATATGATATATTGAAAATATAAAGAGCAACCGCCCACAAGGTGGGTTGACCTTATTGTTTTGGATAGAAAAACCACCCGTCTTCTTGGTCAAAAGTTTCAGGGTGGTTTTTCTATGCCCATTAGTGACAGATCAAATAAATGAACGTCAGTAATCCTATCAAAAACATTCCAAAAGACATCAAATCCTTAAAATCGAAATGTTTCATAGACATCACCTCCATTCTATGTAAAATGGAGGTCAACATCACCCTGTAACACGATTGCTCTTATAAAAAAGTATATCATATTGACCACATATTGACAATATCTATATATATTATTTTTTAAGCACTCTGTTTTATTGTATTCATGTATCATATTGTATGTAGTATAAAAATAGCAACAACATCATTTCTCTTTATTCTACCATCAAAAATTCTTCCGGTACTCACTTGGCGTCATATGCGTAAACCGTTCAAAACATCTGCTGTATGTCAGCGTACTTTTAAATCCCACAGACTTTGCAATTGCATTTATGGAAAGTTTCGAATAGGTCAGAAGTTCTTTTGATTTATTCACCCGGTATTCGTTTACGTACTGATGTATGGTCATTCCCATATGATCTTTAAACAGCTTGCAAAAGTAATATTTTGAGAAGCTTACCTCGTTGCAGATCGTATCTACATCCAGATCATTTTTATAGTTATGCGCTATGTACTTCAGTGCGAGGTTGACTACAGTCTCCTGCACCGGAGTTATTTTTTTAGTTTCTAAAATGCTGTTGGATATCTTATATAGTTCAAAAAATATGTTATGTATAATTAAGCTTGCCTGCATATCATCTAAAACTTCCTTTTTAAATGTTATCTGCTGCATTTCTAAAAACAGATCCAGGATACTGCTCAGTCTGTCGGTGGGAATAATACTGGACTTATTTCTTACCAGATTGTAATATAGTTTTGCATGTGTACCCCGGATTATCATATAGAAATATTCCCAGTTGTTACTTGCCCGGGTGAATGTCAGCGGCGTATTGCAGGAAGAGATTACTACATTATCCTGGTAGATGTACTGGGTACTTTGGTTTTTGGTAAATCGGACAACTCCGGAAACGGAGTATAGTAAAATATAATCATAATAGTTGTTTGCATTTCCAAGGACAAATTTTTTTTCATTGCAGAAACCACATTCTTTGACATAGAATGGGAGGCTTTCCGTCTGATGGGAAATTTGATTTGTTCTTTTTGAGTATTGTTCCGGTAAATTTCTTTTAGGTAATATCACTATGATGTCCCTCCATTTAAAAACTGTATTGTTAACTTTTTTTGTCTTGACGTAACATTCACTTAAAAACTATATAATAGATCCATCATTTTTTCAAAGATAATAGTAAGATAGCCCAAAATAACAATTTTCGATATCAGAAAAACAATTTTTGATATTGAAAAAGAGAAAAAACGGGGTAGTATATGCTTATCACAACACACAGTACCACAAAAATTTAATAAGGGAAAGGGGAATAATGATGAATGATTTTATCTTAGAGCTGAAAGACGTTGTAAAAACCTTCGGCGGAGTAACAGCATTAAATGGTGTTCACTTTCAACTCAAGAGAGGTGAGATACATGCTCTTATGGGCGAGAATGGGGCGGGCAAATCTACATTTATTAAAGTTATAACAGGCGTACATCAACCGGACAGCGGTATTATGTTACTGGAGGGTGAGAAAATCACCTTAAGGTCCACAGCAGATTCAGCCAAACTTGGAATAGCTGCTATCTACCAGCATGTTACTGCATTTCCTGATTTATCTGTTACCGAAAATATTTTTATGGGGCAGGAGATTAAAAATAAAGTCGGTTTGTATAACTGGAAACTGATGACCCAGCGGGCGAAAGAACTGATACAGCCCCTCAGCAATGAAATTGATGTGAGTAAACCCATGAGCGCTCTCAGTGTAGCCAGACAGCAACTGGTAGAAATAGCAAAAGCACTGTCCAGAGATGCACGCATACTGATTATGGATGAGCCCACCGCATCGTTAACCAGAACAGAGTGTGAACAATTGTATCAGATTGCAGAACGCCTGAGAGATGAAGGTGTTTCTATTATATTTATTACTCATAAGTTTGAAGATATGTACCGGCTGGCAAGCAGGGTTACGGTCTTCCGGGACTCCAGGTACATAGGCAGCTGGGATGTGGACAAGATCTCCAACCAGAAGCTGATTGCTGAAATGGTGGGCCGGGAATTAAGCCAGATGTATCCTACAAAAACTTCAAAAATTGGAGATGTAGTTCTGGAGGTAGAAAATATCTCAAAAGAGGGTTACTTCAAAAATGTATCTTTTCAGGTTAAAAAAGGAGAGATACTGGCTCTGACGGGTCTTGTTGGTGCCGGACGCACCGAAGTCTGCCAGAACATTTTCGGAATCATGAAACCGGACTCCGGTACCATAAAACTGGAGGGAAAAGAGGTTAAGATCAAAACCCCCATTGATGCTTTGCAGTATGGGATCGGTCTTCTTCCGGAGGACAGGCAGATACAAGGGCTGGTCAACGAACTTCCCATTTACCAAAATGTATCCTCCGCCGTCATAAGCAGATTTACAAAGGGACTTTTCCTTCAGGAAGACGAAGAAATGAAAAATGCAATTGCACTCTGCCAGAAAATACAGCTGAAAGCAAAAGACATCAGTGCGCCTCCCTCATCCCTATCTGGCGGTAACCAGCAAAAGGTGGTTTTTGCAAAGTTACTGAGCTGTGATTTAAAGGTTTTAATCCTGGATGAACCTACCAAAGGAATTGATGTTGGCGCCAAGTATTCTATTTATGAAATTATGAATGAGCTGGCATCAAATGGATACGCCATCATTATGGTTTCTTCGGAAATGCCGGAAGTACTGGGCATGGCTGACCGAATCGTTGTCATGAAATCGGGACGTGTCACCGGGCAATTCGAGTCCGGCAAAACCACTCAGGAAATGATTTTAGAAGCTTCTTTAAAACACAAAGACGGAAAGGAGGAGTAACAAATGAAGCCAGATAGAGATAGATTTATAGAAAAAATTACAGGCAACCGGAACTTTGGGCTTATAGTTGGCTTTGCAGTTCTTTTGATCGTAGCAGCATTTATCACGCCTTCCATGTACTCCTTAACTTCCATTATGAATATGCTTCGCAACAATGCCGTATATGCGCTGCTTGCAGTAGGCATGATGATGGTCATTATCACAGGAGGCATCGATTTATCTGTGGCATCTACCTTGAGCCTGGCAGGGGTAATCTGTTCCTCTCTAATGAACAGCCACCAGGATATACCTGGGTTCGTGTGGGTGATACTGGGTATTGCAGTAGGTGTATTGTGCGGTGCTTTTAATGGTTTTATTGTAGGTTACCTGAAGATGGTTCCTATGATCGCGACACTTGGAACAATGTATATTTTCAGGGGGCTGGCATTCTTGTGCAGCGGAGGAAACTGGTGGTTCCCTCACCAGTTCACAGAAGATTATGTGACATTTGCATCCGGGCAGTTTCTGGGCGTTTACAATATTTTATGGTTTGTACTTGTGATCTTTGTACTTGCCGGTATTTTCCTTGGCTATTCTTCTTACGGCAGACGCATTTATGCCATTGGAACAAACAGGGAATCAGCCAAAGTAGCTGGTATTAAGGAAGCCCGGGTTACCTTTATGGCATTTACAATCTGTGGCGCACTTGCAGGACTTTCCGGAATGCTTTATACCGCAAATTATTCCATTTGCTATTATGGTATGGGCGAAGGTTATGAAATGCAGGCAATTGCTATTTGTATCCTTGGGGGAGTCAGCATTACCGGCGGACGTGGTAAGATAGATGGCGTAATAATAGGCTTTTTAATGATGAGCGTCATTACTTATTTTATCAGTTTACTCCCAGGACTCAGTGTGTGGCAAGATGCCATTCAAGGTGCAATCATAATTATTGCGGTAGCAATTAATTTATTTACACTGCGCTCCTCTGAAAAACGAATCTTAAAGGAAAGGGGTGCTTTGATCTAATGAACGGAGAAATGAAGACACCTGCCAGGGATCTGGCAGTAAAGGAAAAATTTAAACTAACCCGGTTTTTAGTTAAATGGGAAATGATACTGGTCTATATCTTACTTGCAATCAACCTGGTACTTATGGCAACCAGACCGGGACTCTACTTTTCCACCGGCACCATTCAGTCTATTATACAATCCGGTATGGATCTGTCCCCACTTGTTTTGGGCATGATCTTTGTACTTATGCTCGGTGATATCGATGTATCGGTTGCAGCAACTATGATTGTTGCCTCCATGGTTACCGGACTGAGCATGGATGCCGGTATCCCTATGATTTTATGTGTGTTATTTGGAATCGCAGCCGGAGGCGTTTGCGGTGCATTTAACGGATTTCTCATCGCTTACATAAAAATGCCTGCAGTAATTGTAACCATTTCCACATCCATGCTGTTTCGGGGAATCGTAAAAATTACACTGGATGTAAACGTTTTAAAGCATTTCCCTAAATTTTATACGGATATTGCCTGGCTGAATATTGCGGGAATTCCGGTTGCACTCTTATTGTTTTTACTGATGGCTTTTGTGTTTATACTGGTTCTCCACCGTTCGTCCTTTGGGCGGAAGTTATATATTATCGGTAATAATGCCACGGTAGCCACCTATTCCGGTATCAGTGTGGAACGTACCAAAATGGTGGTTTTTGTATTAATGGGAATGATGGCAGGCATTGCTTCCATATTTTTTGTAGGGCGCATGGGCGGCGGCGTAAGTTCCACTATGGGAACCGGATATGAACTGGATGCCATTGCGATCTGTGTGCTTGGCGGTGTCTCCACAAACGGCGGGAAAGGTAAAGTATACGGACCTGTAATCGGCACCCTGATCATGGCTTTTCTCATTTATACACTGGGCTTAATGGGTGTGGATGCCAACTCCCGTAAAATATTGACCGGTTTTATCCTGATCATTGCCGTACTCATACCGAATGTAAACAAACAGCTGATTGAAAATGTGAAGTTGATGGTGCTCTATTCCAATAATAAAAATATTGAAGCCGTAAACTTAAAGGCCCAGGAAGAAGTAAAGACCATGAAAACCCTCATTGCCCAGATTAAAAAAGATGATAAACTCAGTGAAACAGAAAAAGCATCAAAGGTCAAAAAATATGAAGAAAAAATTGGATCGGTTCAGACAAAGTGTAAAGAGGCATCGGCATCCCTTAGATCAGAACTAAAAGAAGATTCCAAAAAAGCAAAACAGCGTTTCAACGGTTCATGAAATTTAATGTATTATAAACAATAACAAGACGAATCGTCCTGGAATTGCTTATATAAAGTCAAAGATCAGCCATAAATTGCTAGTGGCTTATTTGACCCATCACGGCAGCTGGAAACGAATCTACAGGTATTTGTCTGTTGGATATGCTGTCAAAAAAATAAAAAAATGGAGGATAACAACATGAAAAAAGTAAGAAGATTCTTAGCACTTGGACTTTGCGTATCAATGGTATTAGGCTCATTAGCAGGATGCAGTTCTACCAAACCAACATCCGTCGGTTCTGATGCAGGTGGTACAGCCGATACACAGGCAGCCAAAGGTGACGGAAATACTTCCGGCGGCTCCTCAGACTCTCTGGAAGGCTCACACGTATTTATGTTCAAAAGCACGGGTAACTCTTTTGGTGATCTGATGTTTGAAGGTTTTGACGAATACATGAAGGGTGAGGGACAGAATGCCGTTTATAAAAGCCCGGCTGAAACAACAGTGGCAGCCCAGGTCCAACTGCTGGATGAACTAATTACGCAAAAAGTTGCTTCTATTACCATCTCCACAAATGGTGATACCGGTTACGATGAAGTATTTAAAAAAGCAAAAGAAGCCGGAATTCCCATTACATCTATTGACTCCGAAGCCAATCCGGAATACCGCGTAACACATATTAACCAAGCTGAAGTCCAGGATATCGGATCTAACCTGGTTCAGGCAGGCGTATTAATTACACTTGGCGTGGATTACCCGGAAGACGGTGATATGAAAGCCGCGGTAACAAAAGCGCTTGGTGACTACTCCGGAGATGAAATTAAACTTGGGGTTCTCTCCGCATCGATTGATACACCGGTACAGAACAGTTGGATCGCAGCTATGGAAACAGAATTGGCTGACTCTGTATACGCAGGAAAAGTAAGCCCGGACTTAGACAAGAAATACGGAAATGATGACCTGACTGAATCCACAACCCAGGCTCAGGCATTTATTGCAGAAAATAAAGTAGACTGCATTATTTCCCCGACAACCGTAGGTATTGCGGCAGCAGGGCAATCGTTAAAATCAGCCAACAGTGAAATCAAGTTAACCGGTCTTGGACTTCCATCCGAGATGCAGTCCTTTATGCCAACAAAAGCAGATGAAGATGCCTTTGCATATGTTTGCCCTTATATGATGCTCTGGGATGTTATTCACCTGGGCGCTGTAGCTGCAGCCTCAACCTTAGCTTCCCTGGATAAATCATTTGACGGAAAAGTGGGATCATCCTTCACCATGAAAGCATTCCGTGATTATCTGGAAGAAAAATACGAAGCATACCAGAGCGGTGACGGAACAGCGGTGCTTGCAGGACAGCCTTACATCTTCTACAAAGAAAATATGGCTGAATGGATTTCTAAATTATAGTTTAGAATCTTAGCGGTTCAGCATGCCACCCCCTTGGTTTCATCATGCTTAGTAAACCAGCTTTGTATCAACAAATGATATCATGGAAATTGAAGGAGGCGGATTATGACAAGAGTTTGAAAAACTTAACATTTGTCATACTCCGCCCCCTTCACTTGACCTGCACGGTCTTCATCGCAAAGCGTCTTTACTCAGTAAAACTCTTTATTTAATCTAAATGAAACACCGTCTGCAAATCAATAGCTATCGGGCTGTTATCCGGATTTGTCTCCATGATATCCGCCATGAAATCCCACCATTTGCGGTTGATTGCCGTATCTGCTCCTTTCGCCCACAATTCTTCATCCTCAATTTCGATATATCCAAATAATGTGAGGGTCTCCTTGTCCAGGAAGATTGTATAGTTTTTGCCTCCATACTCATGGATCATATCCATCATTTCCGGCCAAAGCTGATTGTGGCGAATCTCGTACTCTTCTTCCTTTCCTTCATACAACTTCATTTTAAATCCTTTTACCATGGTGTATTACCTCCTGTTTTTATTCCCGCGAGCAATGATCCAGGAAGACATGCCTGTATGTATATCTGGGGGCTGCCGCGAGGCCTTTTACTTATTGTATCATAGATATATTAGATTGAAACTATAATATTTAAAAGTCTTCCGCCTGTATGGGGTACAGGCAGAAGACTTTTTTATAAGGAAAATATGATATGAAAAAGTTTGTTATTGGCAGTTGTTACATAATTTTAGTATACAGATTTCCAGTCATTGATGTTGGATGGATCAAATTTGAAAGGAGGTCCAACGATGATTTCTGTTCCACCGTCAGCTGCTGCTGTAATTTCGTATTCGCCCATGTCGCCAGCTTTAAATTTCTCACCAGCTGCTCCTGTGATTTCACCGGATACTAATGCCATTGATGTATAAGCGGATAAACGTCCTACATCAATTGGATTCCATAAGTACATGTAAGGGCAGGAATGTGTATCGTCATCACCGATATAATCAGCCATTTCAGATGGAAGTCCAAGTCCTGTTAATTTTACTTTATCTGCAACGCCCTGATCCTGAATAACTTTAGCTGCTGCCATAATACCTACTGTAGTAGGAGCACAGATAACTTTAAGGTCTGGGTAGTTCTGTAATAACGCCTGTGTCTGGTCAACAGATTTCTGGTATTCGTCATCACCATAAGCAACTTCTACTAATTCCAGTTTGGAATATTTTTCGTCTTCCATAACTTTCTTCATAGACTCAATCCAGGAGTTCTGGTTTGTAGCCTGGCTTGTTGCGGAAAGGATAGCCCACTGTCCTTCTCCACCGGATATATCAAGTACAGCATCCATTAATGTCTGTCCGATCTGGTCTACACCAGCCTGGTTAACAAATGTCTTACGGCTGTCTGGATTTACGTTAGCATCTAAGGATGATACCTGGATGCCTTTATCCATTGCTGCTTTTAATGCAGGCTGAAGAGCATCAAAGTCATTGCCTGCAATTGAGATAGACTGTACGCCCTGAGCAACTAATTCGTTGATCATTGTAATCTGAGCTTCTGCTGTAGCACTTTCCGGATGTTTTACTACGCATTTTCCACCTGCTGCATCAATTACTTCCTGGAATCCGGTAGCTTCTTTTTCATTGTAAGGATTTCCTGCTGCTTTTGTAACGATTGCATAAGTATTTCCACTTACATCAGCACCGCCGTCTGCTTTAGCTGCTTCTGTTTCGTCACCTGCAGCTTCTGTAGTAGCTGCTTCGGATTTTGCTGCTTCTGTAGTGTCGCCGCCTGCTTCTGTTGCAGCTTCTGTTTTAGCTGCCTCTGTTTTAGCTGCTTCTGTTGTCTTTGTTTCGCTGCTTCCGCAGCCTGCCATCATTGTAGCAACCATGGACATACATAATAATGCACTAATTACTTTTTTCTTCATTGATTGATTCCTCCCTTGGAATAAATAGTTTTATACATAACACCTTAGTGTAAGTACCTGATTAGTATTTTTTTAATTTTTAGTTCGCTGCTTCTTTTTTCTTTAAAAACTTTCCAATGTTAACGTTTGGTATCATTACGGCTACAACCAGTAATGCACCGATAATTACTAACATAACCTGTGACGGTACGTTGATCAGTCCTAATCCGTATCTTAAGAAACCGATGATAAAGATTGCAATAACTGTTCCCGGGAAATTACCTTTACCGCCTGCGGTAGAGATACCTCCTAATACTACCATGGAGATTGCTTCCAGTTCATATCCTGCTGCAATATTGGAACGGGTACTTCCCATTCGGGCTGCCAGGAAAACTGCGGTTACTGCTGAAAATGTACCTGCTATTGTATAAACGATCAAACGAAGCTTCTGTACATGGATTCCTGCATATTCAGCTGCAAGGCGGTTACTTCCAATTGCATAAATCCTTCTTCCGAAAGTGGTTTTATGCAATATCAGTCCAAATATAACTGCACAGATTACGAATACGATAAACATATATGGTACAGGACCGATGGATCCCCAGTATAAATTACTGAACCATTCTACGCTTGTAAGCCCACCGGCTGCCTGGTCTCCCAGGAGAATTTCCGCAATACCTCTGAATAAAATCTGTGTACCTAAGGTTACAATCATAGGTGCCAGCTCTGTAAACTTTGTAAGGATCAAACCATTTAAGAACCCGCATGCAGTTCCGACTAACAGGCAAATTACAATTGCAAGGCCCATTGGAACGCCGGCGTTATATGCCAGTGACATTAAAACCGCTGATAATGCTACGATTGAACCAACTGAAATGTCGATTTCACCCAGTACCAGGATATAAGCCATAGGTAAAGCAATAAATGCTTTTTCCAGGAAAGATGAGGTGGCTGTAAATAATCCTGATACGCTTAAATAGTTGGGTGAAATGAAGGAGTTCATAACATTAACGGCAATAAACAAAATAATTAAAAATGATTCCCATTTCAGAAGGGTCTGTTTCCATGATGATTTCTTTTCTGCTGATATTGTTCTTCCAGATTTTGTTGCCATGATTACATCTCCCTTCCTTTCAGATTATTCTTATCCATAACTCTCTGAGCCATAACATTCAGGATAACCGCAACTAATATAATAACACCTTTTATTGCGCTCTGCCAGAATTGGGACACTCCAATTAATGGAAGCGCTTTTCCTATAATTGCAATTGTAAGTGAACCTAAGAATACTCCTACCACGCTTCCGCGGCCTCCGGTTAAACTTACACCTCCAATTACGCAGGCTGCGATAACATCCATTTCAATACCGGTAGCCATATCACCCTGTGCCGATGCATATACTGATACCCACATTGCACCTGCGAGACCACAAATTCCTCCCATCAGGGAATAAACTAATAACTTGATGTTGTCAATTTTGATACCGGATATCTCTGCTGCTTCCGGATTACTACCGATTGCATAAATCTTTCTTCCTGTTCTGGTCCATTTCATAACAATGAAGAAAATAACATAACAGATAATCATAATGGTAACCAGGTTATTAACTAATCCAAATGTCAAATAACTGCTCTGTGCAAATGCCTTGAATTTTTCCGGTACCTGGTATGCAGCTACCCATTGGCTGTTTGCAATCAAATATGTCAAACCTCTGTAAATATTCATAAAACCAAGTGTTGCTATAATTGGTAAAACCTTTCCTTTTGAGATTACCAGACCGATTACCAGTCCGCATACCAATCCGATCAGAATTGACATTACAAATCCCAGTAAGGTATTTGAAAATACTCCGTCTCTCATCATCAGAGCGCTTCCCATACCCGATAATGCTATGGTGGATCCGATGGAGATATCAATTCCTCCAATCAGCAGCACACACATCATGCCAAGTGCAAGAATCATTGTTACGGAATAGTTCTTTAACATTTCTACGATAACCGTACCCGTCAGGAAAGAGCTGTTTCGAAATTGTATAAAGATACAAAGTACGATAACTACCAGGAGCAAACTCATTTCACGAGAGCTGGTTAATTTTTTTAGACTGAATTTCTTTTCCATTTTGCTATTTGTCTCTCCTTTCTAGTTTGCATCGCCGGAAGATTTTGCCATCGCATATTTTAAGATGCCCTCCTGGGTTGCTTCGGCGCGGTTTAGTTCTCCGGTTACTTTTCCTTGACACATTACTACGATTCTATCACTCATACCAAGGATCTCAGGCATTTCTGAAGAAATCATGATAATTGCATAACCCTTCTTCGCCAGATCACCCATGATCTCATAAATTGCTGCCTTAGCGCCAACGTCTACACCTTTTGTCGGCTCATCCAGGATGATTACCTTAAGATCTGAAGATAACAGTTTTGCCACAACCACCTTCTGCTGGTTTCCTCCTGACAATGAACTTGCTTTATCAAATACAGTAACTGCTTTTGTATCTACTTCTTCCGCAAGCTTTTTCGCTGCTTCTCTTTCTACTTTATCATTGGTAATTCCATTTTTTGAATACTTGCTCAGTTCGGCAAGTGTGATATTTCTTCCAATACCCCAGTCTAAAATCAGACCCTGATGCTGCCTGTCTTCCGGAAGAAGTCCGATACCTAACTGCATGGCATCTGAAGGCTGTTTGATATGTACTTCCTTACCTTCCAGATAAACCTTGCCGGAATCAAATTTCTCAACTCCGAAGATGGTCTGTACTACCTCGGTACGTCCCGCTCCTACCAGTCCGGTAAGTCCAAGGATTTCTCCTTTTTTTACACTGAAGGATACATTTTTGAAATATCCCTGACGGCTTAATTTTTCTACCCGCAGGACTTCCTGCCCAAGCTTTACATCCGGTTTCGGGAACAGGTCATTGATCTCACGTCCTACCATGGCTTTGATCAGGTCCGCATTGGTAATTCCATCTACGTCATATGTTCCGATGTATTGGGAATCGCGGAATACCGTAACCTTTGATGCCAGACGGTACATATCTTCAAATCTGTGGGATATGAAAATTATGGAGGCTCCCTCGTCCCTGAGTTTTTCAGCTATTTTGTAAAGTTCTTCTGACTCTCTTTTTGTAAGTGCTGCAGTTGGCTCATCCATAATAATAATTCTGGCTTTCATGGACAGGGCTTTGGCGATTTCTACCATCTGCTGCTGTGCTACACTTAAGGATCCCATTTCTGCGGTTGCATCAAAATCTGCATTTAACTCTTTCAGAAGCTTATTTGCCTCTTCATTCATTTTCTTCCACTGGATCATGCCGTGCTTTACATCTTCATGTCCCATGAAAATATTTTCCGTTACTGTTAAATGTGGATAAGAAGTAACATGCTGGTAAATCGCTGCAATTCCTACCTTCTGTGCATCCTTTGGACCTTTAAAATTTACAGGCTTGCCATCCAGGAACATCTCACCCTCTTCTGCTTTATGTACACCTGTAATTACTTTTATAAACGTGGATTTTCCGGCGCCGTTTTCACCCATCAGTGCATGTATCTCGCCCTTTTTCAATTGAAAGTGTACCTTGTCAAGAGCCTTTACACCTGGAAATATCTTTGTAATACCTTTTAATTCAAGAACATACTCAGACACCTTTTATTCTCCTCCCATATCTTTTTTCATTTATCTTTGAACTGCCAGTACATCATGACTCAAATAATTAAATCTGCAATGGATATTCGTATCAGGGAATTCAAAACATTCTTCATTTACATAGGCTGCAGCAAAGAATTTTTTGAATTCCCTGGTGCGGATAGCCGAAGTGGTTTGATTCATTTATTTGTGTTATGTTGTAATAATATCCTATCATCTGGCAACTTTTTTTTATACAGGAAAATAATTTGATTCAGGGTAAAATATTTTTGAATTTTGAATAAATTATGAACAACTTGGTTCTAGTTTAGTATAAAAGGTTTAATTTTCCAGCTTCTCGGGGTTTATGATTTGTTAACAGAAAATCTATGATATGAAGGATACAAGCCAACATTTATCTGCTATAATGGTCACAGAAAATACCATTGCCCAATAATCTTATCAAGGAGGTTTCTAATAAATGAAAATATTAATTGCGGATGACGATAAAACATCACGCCAGGAAATTACCTGCAGCATCCAGAATGAATACCCTGGGCTTCATAAAATTTTTGAAGCTAAAAATATAAAAGAACTGGTAACGGTTTCAAGAGACGCCCATCCTGACCTTATTTTTCTGGATATAAAAATGCCTTTAATGGACAGAGTCGAAGGATTTGAGGAAACAAAGAGATACTGCCCTGACGCAAACATTGTAATTTTAAGCGGATACTCCGATTTTCACTATGCCCAGAAAGCTATCCAGCTGGGGGCAAAAGATTATCTGGTAAAACCAATTACATTAGAAGACATTAACCGAAGCCTGGTTCAGGCAGATAAAAAACTGGATAAGTTAAAGTGGGTCCGATACAATAATTTTCCCCATCAGCTGATCCAGGATTACAACTGTTTTCAGTCATACGGAGAAATACCGGAAGATTATGCATCCGAATACCATGGGTATGTGCTGTATGCAGACTACGAAGACTTCCATGACCAGTACTCCAGATATCAGCAGATTCAGACACGGATACAGGATTACTTTTCAGAAAATTCATCCACTCCTGTATGCAACGGATTTCTGTACCTGGATGACGGGGCCCTGCTTGTTTTACTAAAGGAAGATCCTATGCGAAGGGAAACTCTGACTTTTATCCAGAAGCTGGCAAGGGAAAGCAGTTCCCCTCTGAGTGTAATCTGCTTTAGCTGTGATACTTTGCGGAAATGCTTTAAAACCGCAGACAAAATAGCAGACCTGGCAACCTTCCGGGGACTTTGCCAGTATGGAAACCTGATTCCATATCATGACTTGGAAGATGCCGGATCTACAGGTGCCCTTCAAAAATTAAACCACCTGCTGAACCTGATTATATTAGGTATCCTGGAAAATGAAGATGCGCTGCTTGATCAGGCCATAAACCCTTCTTTTCCTGTTTCTACACTGGAACATGCCTTTGCCAGGTGTGAAAAGTACAATCTTTTCCGATACCTGGAATCCGTAACGGGCGTTTCCCTGCACACTGAATCATTTTCTGTCTTCTTAAGATCCGTTTGTGAAAAGTCACAGGAAATAAAGAGTGCTGCCTCTAAATCAGATGAACCTGATCTGGCTGAAAATATTAAACAGTATCTACGGGAAAATTATACGCACGAAATTGAAGTGCAGAACCTTGCAGAGCTGTTTGACCGCACCCCGGATTACCTGTTTCTGCTGTTCCGTGAAAAGACCGGGATTCGTTTGACAGACTATCTGGAGGAAATACGAATTGCAAATGCCAAAAGAAAAATAAAAGAACAGCCTCAGCTTACTACCAAGGAAATCGCCTCTTTGACAGGATTTTCAAGCAGCCAGCAGTTCTCAAGAACATTTACAAAATGCACAAATATGTCTCCCTCCGAATACCAAAGATATATAAATAACGAGAATTTGTGAAGAAATAGTAATTTCTATTGTAATCTTTTTTTATTTTGTTAGAATGTAACTGTAACTATCACAATCAGGGAGATTACAATAGATGAAATTACTAATAGTAGATGACGAACAATTAACAAGAGAGGGATTAATGTCTTCCGTAAATTGGAGATCCCTGGGTATATTTGACATTTTTCTGGCTGATGATGGAATCAATGGTCTTGAGACTGCAAAAAGAGAAAAACCGGAAATTATACTGAGTGATGTGAGAATGCCCAGAATGGACGGCATTGCAATGGCAGAGAAAATAAAAGTATTTCTGCCGGATGTATGCATTATTTTCATGAGCGGATATTCAGACAAGGAGTATTTAAAGGCAGCCATTAAATTAAAGGCCATTAATTACGTTGAAAAACCTTTGGATCCTCTGGAGATTGAAGAAGCTGTACTGGAAGCAATTGAAGAAAACAAGCAGTTGAATCGTACCAAACAGTCGGAGACATTACTTTCACTGGAACGTTCCTCCAGACTGGCACTGCTTTTAACCTATCCATCCCAGGATGTGGAAGGCATAGACGATTTGCTTCGGGACTTTCAATATCCTCCAAGTACCATTCTATACTTCACCACAATAATTGTGAAGTTAACTAACAATTTTAGTGAAAATAAAGGGAATTCAATCAATACGATTCACAAACAGCTGGACTTATTTTTGATGAAATACCATTTACAGAGTATTCATGTAAGCAAACATGAACAGCATATTGTATACCATATCTTTGGCACCGTAAAACCAACCCCGGAGATTATACAAAAATTTTCCGAACATTTGAAAACGCTGTATAGTGAAATAGGCACTTTTTTTATTGTGGTCGGCAGTACGGTAAATGATATCCATAAGGTCTACCACTCCTATAGCCAGGCAGTTATTTTATTGCAAAGCAGCTTTTTTTATGAATATAACAGCATTCTGACTGATATGAATGCTACTGCGTTATCCTCCTCTGTGTTTACAGATCCCTCTTCCGGTTTTACGGAGGCTCTGTCTTCTAAAAACAAACAAGAGGCTGAGAATATTTTGAACCATATCTTTAATTATTTTAAAAATAATCGGTCATATCTGCCTAACCAGGTGCGGGATATCTACTACAAACTGTTCATGATTGTGCAGAACAGCAGCAAATCACAGCAGGTAAATGCAGGAACCGAATCGCAGATGGACAGCATACTGGAATATATTGAGAAATTCCAGACATTGTCTGAGCTGCATAAATCACTGCTCAGTAAGATTGACTTTTACTTTGAAGCTTTAAATAACCAGGTACAGGAAAATTCAACTATTTTTATGATAAAAGATTTTATACAGAAGAATTTTATGAATGACACGTTATCTGTGAAAGATATCAGCGAACATGTCTATCTCTCTACCTCTTATGTTTGCACTTTGTTTAAAACAGAAACCTGCCAGACGCTGAACCAGTATATCACGGAATACCGCATGGAGAAGGCTAAACAGCTGTTGTCAGATCCAAGATACAAGATTACAGATATTTCCTCGAAAGTTGGATATTCGGATGGAAATTATTTTAGCAAGAGTTTCAAAAAAATTGTTGGTCTCTCGCCTTCAGAATACAGGGAGAAGGTGCTGAAATGACAAAACCCCTACAGCCACTGAAAGATCTATATTCCAATATGCGGCTGCAGTCCAAATTTATGATTACCCATTTGGTGCTGATCATCATACCGACGATTGTAATTGCATACTTTTTTTATGGACAGATGTACGATACCATTGTATCTGAGACGATCCGTCAGGAGCAGAACTTTTCCAAACATTCCTCCTCCACGATTAATGCAGCCATGGATCAGATCAATGTAGTCAGTGATTCTATTTTAGATAATGCGTACCTAAATGATTTACTGAATGAAAAGAACTCATTTCGCCTATTACAGCTGCTTCTCTCATCAAAAACCGAGGATTTCTATACTTTTACAAATTCTATGATTGACGGGAACCTGATTACTGATATTAAAATATATATAGACCTGCCCAGAGAAGATTTTTATGATGATTATAATGGACAAAATTCCATATTCCTTCATTCCAGTGAAGTACGGGGTTCCTACTGGAACGGCATTTTTAACAGTACTTCCATTCCTTCTCTGTATTGCCCGAAATTCTACCTTTCCCCAAAAGAGGTGGAAAACTATGGTTCTATGTCCTATGTACGCAAGTTAAAGTCACCGACCGCTGCACCGGAGGATCCTCCAATATACGTAGTAGTCTATTATTCTCAGGATAATATAGACCAGCTTTTGATGCAGGGTATATCAGAGAACAATACGGTTTCTTATATTGTAAATGAAAGAAATGCCCTGGTATCCTCATCTGATATTGCTCTCGCCGGTACTTATCTGATGAACTACGATACCATTAAAGATTCATTTATGCAGTCCAACAACTATATTACAAAAACCGTTCTGGGAAAAGAGGTATATGCCGGTTTTTATAACGTAGCCCATACCTCCTGGTATATGGTATCTATTTTACCTGCCCAGTCCCTTCAAAATAAGGGAAAACTTTTAATTATACAATTTGTTATGTTTTATCTTTTCTTCCTTATGGTGGCATTCATAATGGCAACCACCCTATCCCGTTCCATTACTAAACGTCTGGGAGCGGTTATAAACCAGATGAAGACGGTAAGGACAGGACGGCCCGTTTCTATGGAAACGGCACAGATACATGATGAAGTAGGAGATCTGATTGACACCTATAATTATATGAGTACGGAAATGAATACACTGATGGATAATCAGGCGAAATCTGCGGAAGATCTTAGAATTGCAGAATTTAAAGCACTTCAGTCTCAGATTAACCCGCATTTCCTCTACAATACACTGGATATGATCAACTGGCTGTCCCTGAGCCACCAGGAAGAAAAGGTGACGGAAGCCGTACAGGCACTTTCTAAATTCTACAAACTGACATTGAATAAAGGAAATATAGCCATATCTCTGAAAGAAGAGTTTACACAGGTTTCCCTTTATGTCAAATTGCAGAATATGCGTTATCAGGATAAAATAGAATTTATTATTGATGTTCCCGATGAAATGATGGATTACGAAATTCCCAAGCTGGTTCTGCAGCCTCTGGTGGAAAATGCCATTATGCATGGTATTTTTGAAAAAGAAGAAAAAATGGGAACTATCCTGATTACGGGCTGGCTGGAAGACGAAGTTTTAGTATTGATTGTATCGGATGACGGCGTGGGGATATCGGAAGATAAATTAAAAATAATTCTCACTGGCGCGGGTGAGAGCATCTCTGGAAGCAATATTGGAATCTATAATACCCATGAGCGTTTGCAGCTGTTTTATAATAATACAGACTTTGGCCTGGCATACAGCAGCAATGAAGGCAACGGGACAGAAGTAGAAATCAGAATACCTGCAAAGAAAATACCTACTCAAAATATACCCGGGTAAAACTCTAAACTTAATAGTAAACTAAATTTAATTTATACTTTTTACCCAAAAATGTTCAATACTACATTGACTAATCCCTGAAAAATGTTATCATATATTTGCGGGGATATGATGGTCTGGTATTCGTTCACTCATTTTTTAAATGGTGTCTGTTATCAGATCATTTTCCTTTTAACTGACAAAAAACCAGAGCAAATCCCTCCCTGATCTGCTCTGGTTCTTTTTAATTTGCTAAATATACATCTGCCTGCTGACGTCCGAATACAGAGGCTTCCTGGTGATTATTCATATAGATATCCACGTGTCCGTAAGGGGTTCCCCTGTCTTCCACCGTATAGATCTCTCCATTAATAATCAATCTGGTTCCAAATGGTATTCCACCCATGGCAACTGTCCTGCCCTGTACCGGCATAGCTCCGCTGGCTGTTGGCCCTCCCGACCAGACACCACAGCAGACCGGACAGCTACAGTATGCCGTTAAAGTAAAGTTCCCCAGATGCTGTCCATAGTCTTCTTCCCGGGCAGCTTCTGTATCTCCCTGAGCACTGCCGTCACTGTCAGACCCGTCACTTAAGATAACGTCGTCTTCAATAATACGGACTGCCCATACGGCACTGTCGTAACTGACGCTGTTGGTTATAATCCCTCTGGCACTGCTGTGTGCTTCAATATCCTGTCCCTCACCAATATACATAACTACATGATATACATATCCATTTCGTGCATAAAAGATCAAATCTCCAGGTGCTGCCTCTGATACCGGAATCTGCATTCCATATCTCGCCTGATCCTCTGCTACCCTGGGTATGGAATACCCAAACTGGCTGTAAATACTCTGTACAAAGCCGGAACAATCCGCTCCGTTTGTAAGGCTCGTGCCGCCCCAAACGTAGGAATTGCCTAAAAACTGCTTTGCAAAATCTACCATAGAATTGCGCAGTGCACTGGAAGCGGTAACCTCTCTTACTGTTGTAAGAGTATAATATAAGGATTTATTTTCTTCCATGGGAATCAGTTCCCTGGCATACTCATAATTTTCTTCCTTGTTCATCTTAACAAGTTCTACCGCTTTTTTTCCCTTTATCAGATTTTTACGCTGTACAAATCCACGCACATAACCGGATTCAACATAGATCCATTTTTCATCCTCATCCGCCAGTACATAACACAGCCCGCCTTCAGGCAGAACTCCTATGATATTTGAGTTTTCTTTATTCTTTTCCTGGATACATACCCCATCTGATTTTGATACTGCATATACTTTTTTCACTACGGTTTTCTGCGCAGTTGTCTTTGTATACGTCCATGCTTTGTTTTTCATTGGGCTGATCAGGCAATCAGCAGTTGAAAGATTTTTTTCCTTTTTCTTTTTTACATAACTTTTCGCCTTTTTCCCAGTAATAAGATTCTTACTCTTTACAAATCCTCTTACTTCTCCCGACTCTATATAAACCCAGCCTTCTTCATCTTCCTCTAAGATATAGCACAACCCTTTAATTTCCAGTTCTCCAACCGGTCTTGATTTGACACTCTTTTCTTCATAGATCTTGAGATTCTTCCGCCTGGACAGCGCATATACCTTCTCCACGGTAGTAATTCCAAAAGGTTTTTCAATTTCTTTTGGTTCTTCTATGTGCTGCTGTTCGATTAACGCAAGATTCCCTTCTAATTCCTCTTGTGTCAGCTCAGTTGCCGGTTCCATCTGGGGTTCCGTGCTTTCTTCTTCCCTCTTTTGTGTCTCCGTCTCTGTCTCTTTTTCGCTCTCTGTTTCCGTCTCTGTAGGCAGTTCTGTATCTGTTTGCACAGGTATTTCTGTCAGTATAGACGAATCCGGCTCTGTTACATATTCAACCTCCACAGAATGTCCCGTTACAGGTTCCGTTACAGGCTCTGTCTGGGGTTTTACCTCCGTTGTCCGTTCCGTATTTTTCTCCGTCTGAGGTGCTGCCATTGCTGTGTACGGAATAACCAAAGAAAATGCCAGGGCCAATGCCGCTGCTTTATGTAAAAATTTCCATTTCATATATGATCCTGCTTTCCCCCTTGAGCCTCATTGAAAAATGATCCAGAGTCTGTATCCTTTGCTGTATTTCACATTTTACTGTATGGGGAGCTGTATAAGCCTCCCCCATGATTTACGTTTTTACTTTACATGAATCACTAACGTATCTGTTTTACCGTTATAGGTCTTAGCTTTAATAGTAGTTTTTCCCTTTTTCAAAGCTTTTACTTTTCCGGAAGAACTAACGGTTGCTACATTTTTATTCGTGGATGTAAAGGTAACTTTTCCTGCGCTGCCGCTGGAACGTGTAACTTTTAATTGTAATGTCTTTCCAGGCTTCAGATTTTTATTGGAGGCACTGATCTTAATGGATTTTGGTTTATTTTTAACCGTAATCCTGCACTCTGCGGTTTTGCCGTTTCCGGTCCGTACCGTGATTGTTGCCGTACCTATCTTTTTAGCGGTTAATTTGCCCTTAGAATTAACGGTTACAACTTTCTTATCGCTGCTTGTCCATGTAATCTTGCTTGTTTTTGCATATTTTGGAACAAGCGTACTCTTTAAGGTATATGTTTCCTGAACACCTAAAGTTTTAGATTTTCTATTCAGTTTGATTTTATCTACTGCCTGGGTAACGGTTACTTTACAGGATGCTTTTCTGCCATTTACGGTTGTAACTGTTACGGTAGCTCTTCCTGATTTTCTGGCTGTTACCTTGCCGTTCTGGTCTACTTTCAGAATGGATGTGTTGCTGCTCTTCCAGGTGAGTTTTTTATTGGTTGTATTGGATGGTTCCACACTGGTCTTTAACGTATAGCTTTTACCTTTTTTAATGGAAAGCTCGGACTTATTCAGTGAAACCTTTTCCGCTGATATTTCCTGTGGAGCTACTTTTTCCTGAGTTGAAGCAGATAATGTTCCGTTTAAGTTCTCTGCCGTTACAACTACTGTGATCTGATAACCCACATCTAATCTGGTAAGCTTGTAACTTGTACCGGAAGCTCCGTCAATCGCCTGATTTCCCCTCATCCATTTTATAACCAGTTTGTCAGCATTCTGGATGCCTGTGGTATCTAATGTCAGGGTTTGTCCTTCTTTTACGGTTCCCTTAATTCCAATGGAACCTTTTAATGTGTCTTTCTCTGTAGCTGCCTCAAGTACTTTACTCAGCCTTCCTGCTTCATGTGTATCTGTAGCTGCAATTCTCTGATAGAAGCAATATTCCGTATTAGGCTTTAATCCCGTAAATACCGGAGACTTGCCAAATACTAATTCCTGGTCTCCAGTCTGTATTGCATATTCATAACCTGAAATTTCCTTTAATGTGATGCTGTCTGCTGTGATTTTAGCTGCCGCAGGTTTTAATGGGTAAATTTCACTGACTGTAATTGGGGTAACTCTGGTATATTCTACCTCATTATACGTCAATTTAACGGTAATATTTGCCTTTCCTGCATTCCTTGCATTAATTATACCATCTTTATCCACATATGCAACATTTTCATCGTCAGATTCCACAAAAAATGTTTCATTGGACAGATCAATGGTTTCCCCAGCCTCATTTTTCATTGAAATCTCAAGGATTCTGGTTGTTTCATCCCAGAGCATATTTGTTTTTTCAAATACTACCTGAAGTCCGTTTTCATCCGGTACAAGTCGTAAGTCCGCCCATACAAGTAAACCTAAGGTACTTGTCATAAAGGTTACCTCTGTCTTGCTCTCATCCGTAAACGTAAATGCCTGCTCTGTTTTTACACCATCATCTGATACATAATACAGTGCAAGCTGCTCTGCATCATAGTATTCCGGTACTCTCATTGTTGCTTTTACTTCTTTTCCATCCAGAGATACATCTCCCTCTTTGGAAGTTAAAGCAATATCAAGAGCCGTAAATTCTTTGGTAATGTCTTTTAATGCTTCTGCTGCCAAATCATGTCTGCTGCCGCTATCCACTCTTTCTACCTTAAGCTGTGTGTCTCTTGGCCATGTTTCTGTCTCAGCTGTCAAGGTTACTCCATTTGCTTCATCTGTGAGAACCTGAGGCAGTACTACAGGGGGTTCTTCCGGCTGCAGGGCTTCCATTGCTTCAAGTAAAGTATCAATAGCATCTGCAATTTCTTCTTCGGCTGCATCTTCTTTTATGAACATATCCTGTGCTGCCTTTAGCGCGTTGTCAAAGGCTTCTTTGGTTTCCTTAGAAGCTGTCTGATACTTATCAGTTCCCATCATATCATTTGCTTCTTTTATTGTTTTTTCCAGTTCCGTCTTATCTGCCGGCTTTTCTTCTGCTGTCAGCCCCTCTGTTGCTATTGACAGATCTTCAATTGCTTTTGTAATTTCCTCAGCAGTTGCTTTTCCGTTCTTTAGAACTTTCTGTGCTGCTGCCAAAGCAGTATCAAAGGCTTCCTGAGATTTCAGCGTTGCATTTTTGTAAGTCTCTGTTTCTTTTAAGTCTTTTGCATCCTGAATAGCTTTCTTTAATTCTGTCTTGTCTGCCGCTTCCTTGTATGCAGTTTTAAATTCATATGTTCCTGCCGTAACTTCAAATACTGCAGTTCCATCAGCTGTATCCACATATTGGATACCATCTTTTTCTTTCTTAAACTCTTCTGCCGGCACGCCATTTACGGTAACTTCCATGTCCTTTTCTACCGGAATATAGGCAGTAGCCGTGGTATTTGCAGGAATTGTTGTAGTATAGTTGAATTCGTCTTCTGACCAATCCCATTCTGCGCCTATCATTCCATAAGCGGAATCGTAAGAACCTTTTACCCAGGTAATCCGTTCCTGGTTTGCAGGAATATCCTCGTCAGCTCTTCTGTCCGGCTGTGGTTTTAATATAATGTGCTTGAATCCCGGCTGGTCTTCATCTGCTTTGATTCCCAGCATATCACTGTACATCCACTCTACAATTGCACCATAGGAATAGTGATTGAAAGAGTTCATATCAACAGGTCCGAATCCATTTTCTTTTGTATAGGAATTCCAACGCTCCCAGATTGTTGTTGCTCCCTGATCAATGCTGTACATCCAGGATGGGTTGTCTCTCTGCAGTAACAGGGTGTAAGCCATATCAATAGCTCCCGACTCTGTAAGCGTCTGATTCAGCATAGCGGTACCTACAAAACCGGTACCAAGCCTATTTCCGTTTGCTTTAATCTTATTAACCAGAATCTCTGTTGCTGCCTGTTTCTGGTCTTCATCTTTAAACAGGCCTACTTTTAATGTAATTAAATAACCAGTCTGTGTGCCTGCACCGTCAACTAAAGTACCGTCGTTATTGATATACTTCTCCTGGAAATGTTCTTTGATTTCATTAAATCTGGATCTGTACGCTTCTGCTTTCTGTGTTTCTCCGATAGCATCGGACATTTCAGCCATTAACTGAGTATCATATGCATAGTAAGCACATGCGATCAGGTTACGGATAATACCCTGGTTGTCCTGATCATTTGGTGCCAGCCAGTCGCAATATGCAAGTCCTGCACCTTCAAAACCTCTGCTGTTCAGCCAGTTCATGTATTTTTCCATAGATTCATACATCTGGGAAATGATCTGAGTATCTCCATACATTTTAAACATGGTATACGGAACGATAATTCCGGCATCCCCCCATGCTGCATTACCTGCACCAACTGCTGCAGATCTTGGAATTGTATCGGTATACTGTCCGGCACTTGTCTGGCTGTCTCTTGCATCCTGTCCCCATTTATTGAAGAAGCCTGCAACATTAGCATTATAAGATGCTGCGCCGATAAATACCTGTGTATCACCGGACCATCCAAGGCGTTCGTCTCTCTGCGGGCAGTCTGTAGGTACACTTAAGTAGTTGCTTCTCTGTCCCCAGAGGGTATTGCTGATTAACTGGTTTACGGATGCATTGCTTGTCTCCAGGCTGCCTGTCTCCGGAATAGCAGAACCCAGTACTTCCGCCCTGAAACTGTTAATCGTAATATCGGAGTCTGCCGAAATGGATACATACCGGAACCCGTAAAAACTAAATGTGGGGCGATAGCTCTCTGTTTCGTCACCCTTTGCAATGTAAATGGATGTAGAAGCAGCAGATCGGTAATTCGCCATATAAAGGCTTCCTTCCGGGCCGTCGTTTCCTCTGGATATCTGACCGCTGTCATTTAACATTTCTGCAAAGTGCATACTGATCTGCGCTTCTTTAGGCGCCTTTACTGTAATATTCGGCCATCCTACCATATTCTGTCCTAAATCATACACAACTGTCTGGCCTTTTTTAAGCTCGATAACATCATCTGCTTTGTAATCGTCTTTTACTACATTTACAGTTCCGTAATCAGATCCATTGTCCTTACTTCCCTGGTATACACTTGTAGTAACTGGGGTACGCTCCAGTTCTTTGCGAACCTGAATTGTCTGTCCTACCTGTGCTGAAATTACGCCGTTAAAGTTTGTATCATAGCTTACTTTGCTCCAGCTCTCATCTTCTGTGTAGTCAGTAGTAGACATTACGGATGCGCTTGGATAATTTGCATCATAAGTTTCACCGTCCCAGATATCTGCTTCACGGATAACGCCAGCCTTACTTGTTTTCCAGGAACTGTCTGTATTTAATACTTCTTTTGTTCCATCGCTGTAGGTAATGATGGTCTTAGCTAAAAATGCCATATCTTTGGTACCATAGGTATTGTAGGAAATTCTTCCTGTCCACCAGCCGGTTCCAACCTGTGCCAGAATGACATTCTCTCCGCCCTTTTCCATTAAGTTCGTAATATCGTGAGAGTAGTATAATACTCTTTCATTGTAATCTGTCCAGCCCGGCTTCATTTCATCATAGATGGTGTCTCCGTTTTCGTCGGGACGTCCTACTCTGGTTCCGTTCACATACAAATCATATACACCCAGTGAAGATGCATAAACTTTTGCACTTACAATTTCTTTGTCCTCTGTTTCAAATGTTTTTCTGAACATTGGCATTCCAAGATTGGAATAATCTTTTGTCAGAAGCACGCCTGCATTGCCTTTTACTACGAATTTCCCATCTTTGAAGGAACCTGAATTTGCCTGTCCTGCACTTCCTCCAAATGGGTTTATGCCGTCATCAAAATCATAAGAAAGTTTTATGATTCCTTCTGCCGGTCCTCCTTCTTCAAAAGTAGTCACTTTCAGATTGTCAACCATAAAGTTTTCTGTTGCTGTTCCAGAGCGGAAGCCCACTCTTCCATCCATAATTTTACCTGGTGTTTCAGAAGTCACCTGGAAAGTATCAACCAGCTTATCATTGATAGATGTCTTAATTTCCTGATTTGTCACTTCAATTTTTACATGAACTTCTTTATTTAGAATCTCTGTATTATAATCAAAGAAACTGCTGATGTCTTTTTCATATTTGTCATAATGTACTTTTCCATTTTCCCAGATATGGGGCCTTAAGTATAATTTACCTTTGTGGTCTGCTCCGTTAATCTGCCACATAAACATATTGCTGCTGTCAGATGCAGAGAATACAATACCTGCGGAATCACTGGTTACAGTAATATCTGATTCTACGATATAGTGTACCGGTGCATCAGGTTCCGGCTCCGGATCAGGTTTGCCGCTAAGCGCATTCTGAAGTAATGCAGTCTTATCATTAGTTATGCGTAATCCGCCATTTTCTATCGTTCCGTTGTCAAATATATTTTCCACGGTATTAGCATCTGTGAACACTTTCGGCATTCCTGCTACTTTTACAATGATGTTATCATAGACTACATCATCTCCGCCATCGCTGTTAAAGCCAAGCTTTCCGTCAAACTGGAATTTATCTAATTTGTCGTGGTATTTTGCTTCTACTCCATCGATGTAGATACGTACTTCCTGTTTATTTGTACAGGTAAGGGTAAAGTGATGCTTTTTGTTAACCATATCTTCTTTCGAAATATTATTGATAGCCCCATCGTCAAATTTATATTTTCTTCCGTCCAGTTCTCTTATATGCTGAACAACTGCAGGACCGGAACTGTAATTCGGATTGATTTGTGAATAATAGAATTGGGTACCTTCTGCATTTGATCCGTAAATGATTCCTGCTTTGCCGGATTTAATGGTAAAGTCTGTATCAAACCGGTAATACATGGAACTGTCCTTACTAAGGAATACTTTATCCCCCTGGTTTTCTCCATATGCTAAGTAAAGCTTGCCATTCTCTACGACGCCGCCGTCAAACTGGGTGTCATTTTCCAGAGAAAAATCCTGATAGAATAAAATTGTTCCATCATTAGCAGTTACCTTCATATCATCCAGCCATACCTGCTCCCTGAATCCGCCTGCCGGATTGGTTGCCTGACGAAATCCGATTTTGCCATAAGATAAATCTGCATCTTTACAATCTAATGAATTGACCAAATCATTATTGATATAAGTTTCAACTATATGCGTCGTTGTATTGACTACCAGTTTCAGATTATAATCTGTGTTGTCTAAGAGCTCATCCTCCAGCTGGTATCCATTGTATTTACTAATATTTTCAGGATTAAATGTACCCCCGTTGCCGTTCCATACATGAGGACGCAGCCAGCTTCCTTTCACTCCCTGCTCCATATTATTATTTAACTGCCACATATAGAAATGGGAATTATCCTTTGCCGCAAATACAAGCCCTACCGCATCCTTAAACTGTAAGTTTGCTTCGATGGTATATACGCTTTTATCAATTTCCGGTTCCTGGGCATCCGGATCGGGATCACCTTTTTTGGGCATACGAATCCAGTTTACATCACTGAATGCATCTTCTTCTAACAGTCCCATCTCAAAGGCTGCACGGTCAGATACGATTTCATTGTCATCTTTATCCCATACGGTTACATGCCACTGGTAAGTTGCGGAAGATGCCAGAGCACTTCCTTCATAAATGATATCAACTGCTTTATCACTTTCTACTTTACCGGTATTCCATACTTCATTTCCGCCCAGTTCAGATACTTGAATCTGATAAGCGGTCTGTACCTGTCCCTGTACCGTGGAATCCATCTTCCATGAAAATCTCGGTGCAGTATTGTCAATTCCTACCGGATTAACTACATTGTCTACCATCAATTCTCTGATTGAGGTACTTCCTTCTGCTGCCATTGCTGTCAGTGCCGTCGTTGGCATTAAGGACGTTATCACCATGGCTATGGCTAAAAGAAGTGATATCCATTTATTCTTTTTCATAATTTCTGTCAACCTTTCCCCTTCTTTATTCCCGCGGACAGCGAGAACCTCCCGGACGTACTGTCGTGTCCGATTGGCTGCTGCCGCGGTCTTAAAAAACTCAATTTGTTATTGTACCGTAATCTTTATTTCTGCTGATTTACCATTGTACAATTTGGCTTTCACTATTGTTCTGCCTTTTTTTACTGCTTTAATTACGCCTTTGGAATTAACCGTTGCAATTTCAGGATTCTTACTTGTATAGGTAATCTTGCCTGCACTCCTGCTGGAGCGTTTTGCTTTTAATGCAAATGTCCTGCCTGCCTTTAATGTTTTACTCTTTTCATTTAAGGTAAGCTTTACCGGTGCTTTTTTAACGGTTATCTTACAAATTGCCTTTTTACCATTGCTTGTTTTCACAGTTATGGTAGCGGTTCCTTCTTTTACTGCCGTTAATTTTCCCTTGGAGTTTACTTTTACAACCTTCTTATTACTGGATGTCCATGTGTATTTTTTATTGGAAGCATAGGAAGGTTTCAGCGTTGGCTTCAAGGTATAAGTTTCCTTTACACCCAGTGTCTTACTTGCTCTGTTTAATTTAACACCCGTCGGCTTTTGTGTTACCGTAACTTTACATACTGCGGTTTTTCCATTGGCACTTACCGCTGTAATAACAGCTGTTCCTGCCTTTTTTGCAGATATTTTACCACTCTGGGATACCGTAACAACCGATGTCTTGCTGCTCTTAAAGGTCACTGCCTGATTGGTTGCATTGGCTGGTACAACGGCTGCATTTAATACTGCACTCTTACCTTTTTCCAAAGTCATGCTTGTCTTATCCAAAGTGACTCCTGTTACTGTGACTTCTGCCGGCTTTACAGCTTCTGTTGTTGTCGCGGTAAAGATACCAGACATAATCTCAGATGTTACGACTACAGAAATCTTTTGTCCTACATCAGATTTAGTAAGCTTATAGGATGTTCCGTTTGCACCCTGTATTCCCTGGTCGCCGCGTTTCCATACATACACCAGGTTCTTTGGATTCTGTATACCTGATGTATTTACGGTAAGCGTTTCACCTTCTTTTGCCGTGCCTGAGAGGATGATCTGGCCTGTCATCATTTCTTTGTCTGTAGTGATGCTTAACGGTTCACTTAAGTTTCCTGCAATATGGTTTTCATTTGCAGCGATTCTCTGGTAGAAGACGTATTCCGTTGCCGGATTTAATCCTGTAAATACGGGATTCTCTGTAAATACTAATCCTGTATTGCCTGTCCATAATGCATACTCGTAACCGTCTGCAGTCTGTAATGTTATACTGTCTTTGCCTGCTTCTGCTTTTACCGGATTTGTGATCTGAGGTTCTGCTGAAGTTACTCTGACATAACCGGATGCCTGCATTTCATCTAAAGTTACATTTACAAAGATTTTTGCTGTTCCTGTATTTTTAGCTGTAATCAAACCAGTTTCATCTACAGCGGCAACATTACCGTTGCTGGTATCATATGTAATAACTGCATTGGTCAAGTCTACAATCTGTCCTCTGGTGTCATATGCCATAATCTGGCTTACCCTTGTTGTTTCATCCCATAGCATTGAAGGCTTTAATGCAGAGGCTTTTATGGTACTCAGCGTAGCTAAATCGCCGCCTTCACCTGCTCCGTCTGCAAGCACGTAGCTTCCAAGAAGATCTGCCTGGAACCGGATATCTGTTTTATTGCTGTCTGTATAGGTAAAGGAAAGTTCTGTCTTCTCACCGTCCCCGGATACATAGAATAATGCAAGTTTACCTGTGTCATAGCCAGCGGGTACCGTCATAGTAGCGGTTACATGGTTTTCACCCAGTGACAATTCAACATTTTCAGCCCAAAGGGTAATATCAAATGCTGTGAATTTATCGGTAACATCTTTCATTGCTTCTGTTACGGTTTCGTTCTTTTCATGTCCTGCTTCAATCAGGGATGTTCTTAATTCCACATTATCCGGCAGTACTCCTGCCTCGGCATAGATAGAAATCCCGTTTACTTCATCCACAAGGGTAATTGGCTTCGGTGCAGGAATCAGTCCGTCAATTGCATTTCTCATTCCCTGTTCTGCCCCACGTACCTTATCTGCATCTGCATCTTCTTCTTCCAGTACCGCCTGAGCTGTATGATATGCTTCATCAAATATTTCCTGTGTTGCAAGAGTTGCTTCTAAATATTTTTCTGTCTTTCTTACATCATCAGCTTCTTTTAAGACGTTTATTAATGCATCTTTGGAAGGAAGTGTTACCTCCTGATTGCTGTACACTTCAATTTCTGCAAGCTGTACACGGAAATTATTCGGGCTGCCTTCATCGGTTGCCACATCCCCAAGTCTGGTTGTTGTAATCTTAATATACCTCGCATCATGGGATGCAAAACTGTAAACCTGCTCTTTAAAGCGCGGGTTTGGCTGATCCACTACAGATCTCACCAGCTGCCAGTTTTTATTATCTGTACTTACATAGATCTTAAAGCATTCCGGAAACGCACAGCTTAAATTATCTCCTGCAGCCGCATTTGTCCTTGGGAATAAAGCTACCTGATTTACAGATTTCACTTCTCCAAGATCCAGAACAATATTATGAGGATTTTTACTGATATCTTTTGTGCTATAAATATCAGAAGTAAATCCGTTTGAATCATTTGTGGAAATGCGCTGTCCATCTGTTAATTTGCTCTTATCCCAGGAACCGGAGGCACCTGGCTTGTCTGCTACGGTGACGATTACCGGAGTAATTTTTTCCACTTTTTCTGTAAGTTCAAAGGAAACATCAACATCTTCCCTGCCAATTGTCACCTTTGTTGTGTTTCCATCTGTGGTACCGGTTTCTGTGCTCCAACCTGAAAATTCATAGTTTAACGGCAGCAGTACCTCTGCTTCAATAGTTACTTCCTGTCCTTCTTTAAAGGCCCCTGCAAATGGAATTCTCTTCTCTACACCGTTAATCTTAACATTCGCTGCATATTCCAATCCCTTTGCATCAACGGTTAAAACATGTCTTTCCTTTGGAATTTCTGTAAATACAACCGTAAAGTTTACATTCCTATCTACTGTAATTTCCTTTGTATAAGGCACTTTGCTGTTTTCATCAGAAATAATTTCCGGATATGTACCTGTTATTTTCTGAATTGCCCAGCCTTCTGCCGGTGTTGCAGCAATGGTTACTTTTTCGCCTTTATTAACCTGGCTCTGGTACGGCACTGTAATATCTGCTCCATCTACCTGTATCGTTCCCTGTCCCACTACTTTTACATTTACATCATACTGCTCTTTTTCTTCTCCTGTATATTCACTGCTTACAAATGAATACGTTCCGCCTTCTACTGTAAATGCCACATACTCATTGTCTTCATCCCTGTAAGTAACTCCATCCGGCAGATCAAGTACTGCTCCGCCTGCATAGATGGTCTGTCCACCTAACTGGACCATGGTCTGTTTGCCATCCATTCTTGGAACGTAGATGTCGGCACTCTTTGTATTTTCCGGTACGGTTACGCCTAATGTAATATCGCTGTCTGTTTCTTTTACGGTTACAGCAATATTTCCTTTCGGTGAAGGTATCTCTGCGCTGATGTCCTTTAATCCTGCTGTCTGAGGCCTTACCTGGAAGCTCTCATATGCCGGTGACAATGGTGTAATGCCTGCATTGAACATATACATCATGGTAAGGGGACCACCGGACCATGCATGATTTCTGGTACCTGCATTTTTATTCCAGAACTCCCATAAAGTAGGAAATTCATCTTCGATCATTTCTTGATAGCGGGTTTTTGTTCTCGCCATTGCTTCGTCATCATAACCCATCATGTATAAAGCTTCTAAGACGTACTTTTCCATATATGGGCTGGATTCCATCTGGGTTTCCAGTAATTTTTCAATATCTGCATAACGGCTTGCCGGTGCAAGTCCTGCATATACGGCTAAAGCGTTGGCTCGGTCATCTGCTTTTCCGCTGCCGGTGCTTCTGTAATAAGCATTTTTAGATTTGTCCCAGAATGCTTTGTCAAACTTTGATTCTATACTGTACATGCGTTCTTCCAGAAACTCAATATCTGCTTCCGGTTTATCCAGCGTCTGAGCCATATTTAATACACTCTGTGCTGCAATATAATACCATTCCTGCTCAATAATCTTTGCATCCGGATTATCTCCCCAGTCCATCCAGTCCCAGGTTCCGCCTCTGTGGGATACAAATCCATCAGATTCAAGGCTCCAAAGCTTCAGATAAGCCAGCAGTGAATCGTATCCGTCAGTCATAGGCTGGGCATCTCCGGAATACATGTAGTACTGCCAGAAGGACATTACGCCTGCCAGTGCCTGCATTGGAAGTTCTGAAATGGCGTCAATTCCGTTTGGAGCTGTTGTCGGCAGCTGTCCTGCCCCATTCTTCCATCCAAGTACCTGATTAAGTGCTTTTTTATAAAGCAGCCCTGCATTGCTGTCCATAGCGTAGAATGCCATCTGCATTTCATTTACGGCATCTCCCCACCACTGTGCTCTTTCTCTGTCCGGGCAGTCCATGTAGTTGTCTCTCATGGTTACTAAAAGGGTATCATAAGACTTTTTATACAATAAGTTTAAGTCCTCATCCTCACTTGTAAAGCTTCCCGCCGGCGTAGTGTTATAAGTAGACGGGCGGAATCCTAATTCCAGGACTTCAACAGACTCCGGAATTTCAAAGTAAACATCATATCCATTTACCCAGCCCAGTGCTTCAAATTCCTGCTCTCCGTCTTTTGTGATGTAGGCATGTCTGACTGAGTTTCCATTACCGGCTGGCTCTTTCCAGGTATCGGTATACATATCAATACGTTTGCCTGCTGCCGCTTTCACTTTAAGATAAGGTGTTCCCTGAAGGTTTGTTGCATTTCTGATGGTGTAGCGTTTCACGCCCTCTCCAAGCTTAACGTTACCTGCCTTAATGATTGCATTTGTCTGGGACAGATAATGATCTCCATTTTCATCCGCTTTAATTTCCGGATCAACAGCACCTGACAGTTTCTTAAACTGTGTCATGCGCTTTCCAAGCTTATCATTTGCAAAGTTATCCTTGAACAGCACGGTGCTGTTGTCTGCGGATTTTACTTCCAGGCTGTAAATACGAACCTTTTCCATATTGTCATTTCGGAAGCCTATGGATCCGCCTTTTAATGCTGTTGTGTTGACTCTTTCCATATCGGTGCCATCTACAGTGGCATCAAAACCGTTTGCATCCACTTTTACAGTCATGGTATGCTTGGTATTAAAACGCTTGTCACCGGTAATAACACTGCTGATATCAAAAGGACCTTTTACATCCCATCCACCATTTATCCGTATATGGGGCTTATAATTTGCATAATCCTTACTTTGCATACTATTTAAGTCCGCCATACTTACCTGAGGCATATAAAAGTTATTATCATCTTTCATATTAACAGCAAGTCCCATAGAGCCTGCATATGGCGCATTTGACCCTGTTGTTTTAATCGGATCTACCATAAATGTTAAAGAAACGTTATATTCATCCGGAAGCTCCAATGCAGTAAATACATCATTGGCGGAAGAATCAATGTATTCTTCAGTCCAGGTACCTGTTCCCTCTGTACCGTCTGCCGTGTATCTCACTACATCGTCCACTTTCAGCTGGGGAATCGGGCGTTCCCAAAGATCATTATAAGGAGATTCTCCTGCTTTTGCCTGAATAACAGCATTTTCCCATTTGGAATCGTTAAATTCTGTTCCCTGCCAGCCTGTCAGTTCTGCATTGGCATCATACATAATATTGGGTTCCGCCAGCCTGTAGTTGGAATCCATATTATGCTTTCCATAAGCAGGATCTTTCACTGCCTTCCAGCTGGTATCGCTGATAATCTTGGTACCTTCACTAAGAGCCCCTTCTCCGAACTCTGCATCGAATAAGAAACCAGGTTTACCGGAATCCTTGAATCCGTAACCGCTTTTACCAAAGTAAACGACCTGCACGGCAATGGTGTTCTTGCCTTCTTTGAGATATTTTGCAATATCTACCTTGTCATAATACATATCCGTTCTGTTTGGTCCGGTTTTTACCATACCTTCAAATACAGCCATTTCACCATTAATCCACAGCCAGTATTTTGAATCTGCCGCTACGTATGCCTCTACTTTTCCCGGCACTTTATCCAAATCAAATGTTTTCCGAAAACTCATCCACTGCCCGGCTTCCCTGGCATCATTGCTCCAGATCCAGTCAGCCGTAAATTCGTGGCCTGGTGTTAAGTTTTCAGCTGCTGAAACTGTCATAGGTAAAATGCTCGTGATCATTAATACCATTGTCAGAATACCGGATATAAATCTTAACCAACCTCTCATATGTTCCTCCTATATCGCATTTTCGCGTTTTTAATCAGGTAGATGTGATGCATTATCACATTTACCTGTATACCAGAGCGTGTTTTAAAACACAGTGACGCACAACTGACAGTAAGCAATTTTAAAACACGCTCCAATGCCTCATACAGTACTTTATTTTACTGTGATTTCGCAGACATCTTTTTTTCCACCCGGTGTCCTTACCGTTATGGTCGTGTGCCCTTTTTTCAAAGTTGTAACGACACCTTTTGGTGAAACTTTTGCCGCTTTTTTATTTGAGCTTTCCCATTTCAAAGTATCTGTACTGTTCTTTGGCTTTACAGTTGCTTTAAGCTGTAATGTTTTTCCTGTCTTTAATGTCTTTTTATGAAGGTTAATCTTAACCCCCGTTGCCTTCACCTCCTTTACAGTGATTTTGCAGGTTACTTTTTTCTTACCGGATATCTTAGCAGTAATTGTTGCCTCTCCAGTTTTTTTTGCTTTTACCAGACCTTTTGCAGATACGTCAGCAACTTTCTTATTTGAACTGGTCCAGATTACCTGATCTGTTGCATTTGACGGCTTTAAGGAAGACTTAAGCTGATAGGTTTTTCCCTTATAAACAGTCTTGCTTTTTTTGTTCAATGAAATTTTCTTAGCCTTAACCGTATTTACTGTGATCCTGCAGGATGCTTCTTTTCCTCCATCTGCTGTCTTTACTGTAATGATTGCTTTCCCTGCTTTTTTAGCGGTTACTTTTCCCTTTGCATCTACTGAAACAACGGAATTGTTGGAAGATCTCCAGGAAACCTTCTTATTGGTTGCATTTTCAGGCAGAACTTCTGCTTTTAATTGTTTTGTGCCTTTGCCTTTTATCGTGAGACTGTTGTAATTCAGTTTGACTGAGGATACAGCAGTTACCTGGATCTTTTTCAGGGTTTTGAAGGTTACACTTGCACCGCCGGATACATTTCCTGCCTTATCGTATGCATATACCGTAAATGTATAAGCTGTGTCAGGAGACAGTCCCTTAATTTCTGCTTTGGTGCCGTTTGTTACCGTTGATACTATGTTATCTTTATTTTTTACCAGATATTTTTCCACACCTGTATTATCTGTGGATGCATTCCAGGTAATCGTAACGGATTTTTCTGTAATACCTGTTGCTTTTACATTTCCAGGAGTGGATGGAGGCTGTTTATCTCCTGCAGGAACCAGTCCGTTTACTGCTGACCTTAGTCCATCTGCTGCTTCATCCGCTTCTTCCTGAATGGCATCTTTCTGTTCCATTACCTGAACCGCTTCATCCAGCTTTTGTTTTAATATACCAAAACTCTCTGATGTATATTTTGATTCCTGGGACAGATATGCTTCTGCATCTTTGATGGCCTTTTCCAGCGCTGTCTTATCTGCTCTTTCAACAAGTCCGCTTATTGAATATTCTAACGAATTGGCTGCTGTATCTATTTCCTTCTGGGTAAGGTTTTCATTATTCAGCGCTTTTTCTGCATTTTTTAATGCTTTGTTAAATGCCTTCCAGCTGGAGCTTGTATAATCTGATTCTTTGCCTTTATATGCAGCTGCATTGTGAATTGCATCATTTAATTTCTCAGTCTGAAGACCATCCTGATTGTAAATGCCCATTTCCGCCAACTGGAAATAATTAATTTCCCCTGCCGGCGGTTTTCCAACCTTTGTCACATGGATTCGGACTTTTCTGGCGGTTACTCCTTCCTCCCACTTCAGTACAGCCGGTTTTTGGAAAGGTGCCTGGTAATCGGTATATTCTGCTATGGTTGTATATTTGTTTTCTCCGTCCTTACAGATTTCAACGCTGAAATCTTTTGGGAAAGACGGTGTCTTGCCGTCATCTGTAAATACATCGCTTCTTGGATATAAATGAACTCTGTTAAAATACATATCCTCTCCCAGATCTATTTCAACCCAGTGGTCTACCTCAGCACTATTTGTTCCATTGGAGGTAAACCCAAGGCTTCCTTTTACAGAGAGCAGCTGTCCGTCATTAATATTCTGGATTCCCCAATCGGCATTTGATATTGATGTACTTGCATCTGCTTTCCCTAGAAGTGCCAGATTCTCCCTTTCTATACGGCTGTTCATGGTTGCAAGCTTTGTTTCTCCGTTAATCTGTATGGTGATCTCCGGGCTTTCGTCTTCGAAATCTTCTCCATACCATTTTTCAAAAGAATAATCTACTTCGTTTGCTGGTTTTGCACTTAAGGTAATTTCATCTCCTTCATATACGTTTTCAATAATCGGTAATTTTTGGGGCTCACCGCCATTGATACTTACCATGCCTGGCTGGCTGGCATTGTCATCTACAATGTTTAATACAACTTGTTTTCTAAGAACGGTTGTGAATTGGTACTGTCCGGAACCTGCTTCAAATACTGCTTTTCCATCCTCCATTTTAACAAAGGTAAGACCCTCGCTCTGATCTGCAGGCATTCCGTTTTCCAATACCTGATCTTTATTCTCAGCCGGTACATAGATGGTGGCTGTGCTGTTAGCAGGAATGGTTACATTCATGAAGAAGCAATCAACATCCCCGTAGCTCCAGCTGCTTTCAATATTTCCGTAAACAGATTCAAAGGAACTGTCCATATAGCTTAAACCGCCGCCGGGATAAGGTTTTAAATTAAAGTGTTTGTAGCCTGGGTTTTTCTCATCGTATGAGATTCCTGCTACGTAATTGTAGAACCATTCCCCTACAGAACCTAAGGAATAATGGTTAAAGGAATTCATGCCCACATCCCCGAACTGTCCGGTTTCATAATCATAGGAGTTCCAGCGCTCCCAGATGGTAGTCGCACCTGCTCTTACGCTGTATAGCCAGGATGGATATGTATCCTGTAACAACAGGCGGTATGCCACATCTGCGTATCCCATCTCGGTCAGCATCGGGCAGAGGTAAGCTACTCCCATGAATCCGGTAGATAAATGCCAGTTCTTATTCTTTATGTCTTCCACAAGATATGCTGCTGCTTTCTTCCTTGCTTCATCGTCCTTTAATAAGTTGAATTTCAGTGCCATAAGGTAACTGGTCTGTGTCCCATTTCCCACATGGCCTTCTTCGTCTACAAATGCATTGTTAAATCCTTCTTTAATATCTTCAAATAACTTCCGGTATGTTGCTGCATCTTCTGTTTCGCCAATTGCTTCTGCCATCTTTGACATCAAATCACAGCTGTATGCATAGTAACCGGTACAGATTAATTCAATAGGCGTATTTGCTCCCACCGATAACCAGTCGCCATAGTTATTTCCGCATCCTTCAACCAAATGGTCTTTTGTCTCCAGATTCTGATAATACCGGATCCACCCTTTCATGCCTTCGTAGCTCTGCCGGATAATGGAGGTATCACCATATGTGGTATACATGGTCCATGGGATGATAATAACGCCGTCACCCCAGCCGGAAGCTCCAAATGACCCGCTCAGCCCATCTCCTGGTGTTACATAATTAGGCGTCCAGTCTGCAATTGCTCCGTCAGCCCTTTGATTTGTAGTAACATCCATCATAAATTTCTGAAAGAATGTCTGCACATCCTGGTTCATCGCTGCCGTCCGTACAAACACCTGAGAATCACCTGTGTATCCCAGACGTTCATCTCTCTGAGGGCAATCCGTAGGAACACTGATGAAGTTATCTAACTGGCCCCAGGTAATGTTGCTCTGAAGCTGATTTACGTCTTTATTTGATGTGGTAAAGCTTCCCGTAGTATTTTGCAGGGAACTGATTGCCACGCCTGTAATATCGTCCACAGTAGGTACTCCCGGATACCCGGTTACCTCAATATAACGAAATCCATGAAATGTGAACCGAGGTTGCCAGGTCTCTCCATTTGGATCACCCTTTAAGGTATAGTAATCTGTTGCTGCGGCGCTTCTTAAATTAGCCGTATACAGACTGTTGTCATTTTGCAGCATCTCTCCAAAACGCAGCTTTACAACTGTGCCTGCATCTCCGGTTACATTCATTCTTGCAAAACCCGAAATATTTTGTCCCAGGTCAAAAATATAAGTACCTTCTGACTGCTCCTTTACCGATATTGGCTTTATTTCTTTGATAACCTTTACACCAGGCCCCATATGAGCCACAATATCTCCGTCATATCCGGATTCTTTAACCGGATTCCAGCTGCCCTGGAAATCAAAATCTGCTTCTGACCATCCGGACATCTCTCTGGTTGCATCATAGGTTTCACCCATCTGGAAGTCATCTGATACAATTGGTCCGTCTCCGCTGGCTACCCAGGCAGCATCTGATGATATTCTGACTTTTTCTCCGTCTGCATACTCAATTTCTAACTGGCAGAGCAGTTTTGAATCTTTTCCATAGCGTTCTTTTCCGCCTACAAACAGTTTTCCTGAATACCATCCATGACCGGTTATGGCTCCAATCACATTGGGACCATCCTGCAGCATATTGGTTACGTCAAACGCCTGATACATAACATAATTACGGTCATCCTGATTTAATTCATAATTGGTCCATCCCGGATTGAATAAGTCGTCGCCAACCTTCTGTCCATTCATTTCCAATTCATAGATTCCAAGTGCAGAAGCATATACGGTAGCCTTCTTAACCTGCTTTTCCACTTCAAAGTCTTTTCTGTACATTGGTGCCGCAGACTTTGCATCATTTTGCAGTCCCAGGGCATTGGATACAACCAGTTCACCCGAATTAACACTTCCAATGCTGAAATTGTTATTGATTCCACTGTCAAAGTTATCGGAAAATAAGATATTGCCCGTTCCGTCTTTTACAACGATATTGTCATAGGCTGCCTGTTCATCGCAGTCACCGGGATTGTAAGTCTGACGGAAACCCAATTTCCCATAAGCTGCATATTGGCTTGTTCTCTGGTCAATCTGAGTGTCATCGATAAACGTTGTAATCTGATTGCCGTCCACTTCAATTTTAATATGATGCTGTTCCTTCTGGGTTTCTACCGGAATAACATCTTCGATTGTAAATTCATCGATACATGCCGCTGCTCCCTTTACCCACTGATGAGGTCTGAAGCTGGTCACTCCTTTAAATTTCTTTTCAAAGGTATTAATCTGCCACATGAGGAAGTTAGAATTATCTTTTCCTGCAAAAATGATTCCTGCATCATCCTTGATAATCCGAAAATCCATTTCTACCGAATATTTTTCCGGTGATGGTGCCGCTCCCATGTCCAGCTCAATCCACTTTGCATCCCATGGAGTTCCCATTAGTCCTGTCTCCCAATAGGCTTCTTCTGTTGATACAGCCGTGTTGCCCTTATTGTCCGTAACCTGGACTTTCCAGTAATATCTGGTTCCCGGCTCTAATGCCTTCCCACCATAGACTACATCCACTGACTGGTCACTCTCCACAACGGTGCTGTCCCATACATCATAATCCCCTGCATCCAGATTTTCCTTGCTGGTTGCTGCCAGGATCTGATAGGATGTCTGCATAACACCTCTTTGTGACGACTCTAATTTCCAACTGAATTTCGGTGTAATTTCATCAATTCCCAGGGGATTTACAGCTGATTCACATTCTAATCCATATACGGCAAATGCTCCGCCTGCCTCCTTGGCTTCAACTCCAAGACCAGTAAACAACTGCATTATCATACAAACTACAATCAGCCATGCCGATAGTTTCTTTTTCTTCCTCTTTTTTCCCATATCCGTCTTCTCTCCTTCTGCAGACATCAAATATCCGCAAAACAAAATACATTCTATAAGATAATATATTATATTTACAATATATTGTATTGCAAAATATATGCAAAGCACATTAGCAAAGTAACACAGGATATTTCTATCCATGTGTACTTTGCTGGTTTTATATTACTTAACTATAATGACTACTTCTGCTTTTTTACCATTATAAGTCTCTGCTATAATTTTCGCCCTTCCCTTTTTGAGTGCTTTGATCTTACCGGAGGAACTGACTGTTGCCACTTTATCATTTTTTGAAATAAAGGTAATATTACCTGCACTTCCTGTACTGCGGGTCACTTTTAATTTTAATGTCTTTCCTTTCTTCAGACTCTTTGACTTGCCAACATTTAATTTAATAGAAGAAGGAGCTTTCCTGACAGTAATGTCACAAGTTGCTTTTTTACCATTTGCAGTTTTAACCGTAATTACTGCCGTTCCTTCTTTTACTGCTTTTACTCTGCCTTTTTTATCAACAGTTGCAACCTTTTTATTACTGCTTGTAAATTTGATTTTGCTGGTCACTGCAGTTGATGGCACGAGGGTTGTTTTTAAAGTATAAGTTTCCTTTCTGCCCAATGTCTTTTTGTTTGTATTTAACTTTATTTTTGTAGGATCCGTTGTTACGGTAATCTTACAGCTTGCTGACTTTCCATTGGAAGCAGTTGCGGTTATGACAGCTTTTCCTGCCTTTTTCCCAGTAACTTTTCCGTTTTTATCAACACTTGCAACGGATGGTTTACTGCTTTTAAAAGTAACTGACATGTCAGATGCATTAGACGGGAAAATATTTGCTGTCAGTTTTACCGTTTTCTTTTTCATAATGCTTACACTTGAGCGGTTCAGTGTTATTTTGTCCACTTCCACTTTTGCAGGAGGCGGTGTTACTGCCGGGAGGACATTTGAAGCCGTAACTGCTGTCAGGGATCCCTCCAGATTTTTTGCTGTTACTACAGCAGAAATCTTATATCCTACATCTGCTTTTGTAAGCGTATATGTGGTTGAATTTACTTCCTTTATTTCCTGGTTTCCACGTTTCCATACAATACTCAGATCACCTGGTTTTTTATTCCTGATACCGGTTGTATCTAAGGTTAATTTTTCACCCTCTTTGGTATTTCCATTAATTATAATTGTTCCCTGAATCTTTTCTTTATCGGTTAACACTTCCAGAGCTTCACTTACACTTCCTGCATTATGTGTATCCGTAGCAGCAATCCTCTGCAAGAATACATATGATGTAGCCGGTTCTAAGTCCTTAAATTCGGCAATACGGCTAAATACAGGTTCTTCATTTCCTTTTTGGACTGCATATTCATATCCTTCTGCGGTTTCCAATGTAACACTTGTGGTTGTCTTAGAAGCAAGTACCGGGTTAACCGCCGGAATTTCAGAAACTGTAACCGCAGCTTCTCCCGCCTTTACCATATCTCCTATGGCAATTGTTACGATAATCTTTGTACTTCCGGCATTTCTTGCAGATACTTTTCCGTTCTCATCTACAACGGCAATATTGGTGTCCTCTGAGCTATATGATATTTCTGCTCCTGCCAGATCCATTTTATTTCCGTCAGATCCAATTGCAGCAACACCTGTTATCTGTGTTGTCTCATCCCAGAACAGTTCCGGGCTTTCAATCCCGGCTGTAACAGTCTGAAGTGCGGGTGAAATAGTAAAGCTTCCTGTCCACTGACCCACATAAGCTGCATCTGCAGGCACCACCGTTACGGTATAGTTACCTTCTTTTACCGGTGCATTACCATCTTCGGTATTGTAAGTAATGATAAATTCGCCGGTATATGGTTCTCCTGTTTCCGTGATTTCTGCACTCGGAATTTCAAGTCCTTCATAGGGATTACCCGTATAGATCACATTTTCTACACTGCTGTGTACCGTAAGAGGGATCTTATCCGTCAGGATGATGCATACATTTACTACCGTATCCTCATAATTCTTCATGGCTACAGTTACCGGAATTACTGCGTTCTGATCGATCTCACCATTTGTATTTACGGAAAAGCTCAGAAGACCATTTTCGTCAACTGTGATATCGGATGCAAGTATTTTATGATCATCAGATACATTGCCCACTGCATATTTTACAATTGGCTGATACTGCTTCATAAGGTCAGCGATGGAAATCTGTCCATTACCGCCTGCTGCATATACAAAATACATTTTCTGATCTTCCACAACAGGTGCTGCTGCTTTCACCACTTCTGTCAGATACGAATAAACTAATTTTTGTCCGTTGCTTTCCACAGTGACTTTTGCTCCATCGTCAGCTGTTCCTGCAAGTATATCTGAGAAGATATAGGTATATGGCGCCTGGAAGGTTAACTTTACATTATATTTTCCTGTTTCAGGTTTATTTTTAAGGTCAACTGTGGTTCCATCCTGATTTTCAACCGTCCATTTACCGGTGATATCAACTTTTCCATTAATAGATGCCTTAATATCTGACATATCCACAAGTGGCTCTCCATAAACTGCAGTAGATTTAGGTGCCACGTAAGATGTCAATTCGATATCTTCTATTATATTTTCGCTGTGGTAAACTTCAAATTCACTCAGCTGCAAATAGTAGAAATCATGATCGTTTGACTTTGGATTTAAGTTTTTGGCAAATAATTTTACGTATTTGGCATTGGTTGATTCAAAGGTAAAGCTGACCGGTTCATAACTTGGTACCGGATAATTTTCTTTTGATATTACAGCCGTCCAGTCTTTTCCATTTTCAGACACCTGAATCTCAAAGTTTTTTGGGAATCCATAGCCGGAATTTTTTTCAGATGCATTTTTAATTGCCGGATAGATTGCCACTGCATTGATATCCTGAACTTTGCCAAGATCTATGCTAACCCATTCTTCGTGGTCTTTTTCCTTGGCATCTCCTGTGTTGCTGGAATATCCGGTGTACTCACCATCCTTATTAATATTTTTTCTGTCTCCGTCATTGATGAGTTTACTTCCCCATCCCCAGTAATTATCTTCATGTGATGTGGAATATGCTACCTTTCCATTTAAAGCCAGGTTCTGGAATGAGTGGCTGTTCATTGTTGTTTCAGCCTCTGCAAGGTCTACCACTAACTGGTCCATCTGTTCGTTTGTCAGAGAAACATCTGTGCATCCTGCTTTTGCTGCATCGTAGGCTTCCTGATAGGCATCAGCATACTTGACAGGTACTGCTACCGGATTTGCTTTCTCATCCGCATTTTTAACTGCTTCTTTTAATGCTTCCCTGCTTTTATTTACATGAAGCTTTAACTCTGCTGTGGCATCGGTAAGCTTCAGTACCATTGCATCTACTTCTTCCTGAACTGCATCCGGATTTGAATTTAATTCAGACGCCTCGTCCAGTACTGCTTTAAATTCCGTCCATGCATCCATTTCATAATCCAGCTGCTTTAAGCTGCCTGCATCTAAGATGGCTTTTTTCAGTTTTATTTTTTCAATGCTGGTTAATTTAACTTTTGTCTCAAATTGGTAAGATCCTGAACCAGCTTTAATATGTACTTTTCCATCTTCTTCGCTTACTGTATGTATTCCATCCAGATTTTCGCTTAAAAGCTGTCCATTGCATGTGATCTGACCTTTATCATTATTTGGCAGGATGATTTCTGCTGTCGTACCTACCGGAACCTGTATGTCAAATGTTCCCTGATCTTCATTTAATGTCCAGTTACTCTGCAGTTGTCCGCGTACGGTACTTACACCTGCCTTAGCATAAGTCAGTGATTCGTTTAATGCAGGTTCAATGGTAACTGTTTGATATCCGTCCTGCATTTCTTTGATACCGCCGACTCCTTTGTAGAACCATTCATCATAGGTTCCAAGGAAATAGTGTCCCAGAGAACGGGATGTGGTCTCCCACATTTCCCAGAGGGATGTTCCTCTCTCTGCCATGAATCCCCAGCTTGGATAAGATTTCTGCTGTGCTACTTTATAAGCTACATCCGCATATCCATTATCTGTAAGAACCGGAAGAATGAACTTGGAACCGACACATCCTGTATCCAGGTGATAGTTCTTATCTTTTATGTCATTTACCAGATTTGTTACAACGCCCTCTTTATATTCTTCCGGAACCAGCCCATATGCCAGCGGTACCAACTGAGATGTCTGACGGTATCTGCTTCTGTTTTGCTGCTGGGACCAGGTTAATGTACGGTAAATTTGGTTTTCTGCATCATAGAATTTTTCATTAAACGCCTTATACATTTTTTCCATGGCTGCTCTGTATTCCGCTGCATCTTCTGTCTTTCCAATACGGTCTGCAAGATCTGCCATTACATCTAATAAATGATAGGCAAATGCAGTACCGCAGATACCGGAACCCTCGCTTGGACTTTCAGAGTACTTTAAATCCTGGTCATCATCTCCCTGTCCCATAGGGGATACCCAGTCAGCAAGCTGTCCGTCTGACCATGTCCATCCGTTTTTCCTGCTCTCTTCCATATCCTTTAATGCCAGTTTTCGCATTGCATCATATTGCTCATACAGATAACTTTCGTTTCCGTAGGTATCAATCATCTGATCTACACCAAATACAAAAATGGAATTCCATACTACTGTATTATCATTTCCCCATCCCTGTGTAGGAACCATATTCGGAACGTTATCAAACTCGTTCTGACAATCTTCCATCGTTTCTACAAACTGCTTTAACATGTTTACAAAGCCAAAGTTATAAGTCATTGTCTCCAGAGCAACATTTGCATCTCCAAGCCAGCCGTTCTTCTCCCATACCGGAGTGTCGGTTGGTTTACCCTGCATATTGTTTTTCATGGTTGTAATCATCATCTGATGCATTTTGTTAAACAGTTCATCTGAGGATTCAAAGGATCCTGTATCCTCCATATCATTGCTCACTCTGTAACAAATCACATCATCTGCAGTGAGCTCTGACGGATAACCATCAATCTGTACATACTGATAACCTTTATAGCTGAACTTAGGCTCAAATGTTTCAACATCCGATCCACCTTTACAGATATAATTATCCTGCTGGTTATACGCACGGGGCCACCATCCGGAGTTTACACCATCCTTACCTCCAAGCTTTTGTACCTGACCGTCAGCATTCAATTTTTCACCATAGGTGATGGTAACTTTGTCTCCTGCACCGGCACCCTTGATATCCAGTTTAATCCATCCCGCCAGCATCTCCGGGATTGTTAATACGTAAGAACCGTTATCCAGCTTAGTGATATCAGACGGCTGCATTTCTTTGGTACGTCTGATCGGTTCCATAATCTGGGCTTTTAACTTTCCTTCCGGTGCATCCATTAACTGCACTGCACCCCAGTTTGTATCATCATAATTAATCAGATCAAAACCATTCAGCTCTTTTCTTGCATCATAAGTTTCACCATAATAAATACTGTTCGTTGTGATCGGACCCTCTTTGGTTGCCTTCCAGGACTCATCTGTTACCACAGATTCTTTTTCACCATTTTCGTATTCTATCTCAATTTCCATACGAAGTTTTGGTGCATCTCTCCACTTGGCATCCTGCCAGTTCCATACGGAACAGGTTTCATTGTAAAAACTGTTTCCAAGTTCTACTCCAATAGCATTTTTCCCCTCTTTTACCAGCTTGGTTACGTCAAATACTCTGTATAGAGAGGTCTGGTTATACTGGGTATTTGCCGGATTCAGTAAGGTGTCATCCGGTAACTGGCCGTTTATTTTAAGCTCAAAAAAGCCAAGTCCGGAAACGTAAGCTTTTGCATCTTTAATAGCACCTTTTTCCGTTTTAAACTCTTTACGCAGTACCGTTGCTGCAAAAGCATTTTCCGCGTTAGGGGATACACCGCTGTTCCATGGGCTATTTCCATATGGTTCGGACTGATCCGGTGCTATCCATTTGGAATCATCATAATCCTTACCGCTCCAGCCTGCTTCATTCGTTTTACTTAGCTTCCATGTATTGTCTGTAACATAAGTATCTTTTGTTCCATCATTATAGAGAACCTCTATTTTAGCTAATAAACCGGCATATCCTCTGGAAGTATTATGGGCTGAAGCTGCAATTACATTTTCACCTTCTGCAGAAATCAAATTAGTAACATCGTATAATTTGCCATTTTTCCAGGAATCAACACCGCCGTTTTCCCCAGCCTTTTGCCCGTTTACATAAAGTTCATACTCATCATCGGCTGTAATTCCGATATTTACATTGCTGATTGTCTTTGCCTTATCTGTACGAAATCCTTTTCGGAAATACTGAATCCCTTCCGGCGCTCCGCTAAAATCACTTCCGTCTCTTCTCCAGATCCAATTTGCCCCCTGGAAATTCATATCTGTATTTTTAATGCCTACCCACTCACCATTCCACTCATCTGCAGACATGATGCCTGTTTCAAAACTGGATACTTCGCTCCATCCAGTTTCATTTCCATCCTCGTCCCAGACCTGAACCGCCCAGTAATAGGGTGTTCGGGATAAGAGTGTACTTCCCTGGTAGGTAATATTATAGTTATTTTCGTTTTCGGTCTTTCCTGAATCCCACACATCTCCTTCGTGTTTCTCTGCACCTTCTCTGGTTGAGGAAACAATAATTCGATATGCCGACTGTCCCTTATCATACCCATCTGATGCTAAGATCCAGCTAAAGACAGGCTGTGCATCATCAATCCCTAATGGCTCACTTAAATAATTCACCTTTAAGCTGCCAATCTGCATACTCCCCTGGGAAGCTGCTGCGGTTATCGGTGTGATCGATGTTACAGTTACTGCTGTAGCCAATATACATGACAATAATCTTCTTCTTAGTTTCACGACTTCTACCTCCACTATTCAGTTTTATCAGGAAGTGATGAAACACTTTATGGGAAATAAAGGATGACAGAAATAAGCGGGTACGAATGTACACCTGTGATCAAGCTTATTACTGTTAATTCAGAAAATGAGATCATATCTTTGCGGGGAATATGATGGTCTGAAGACTTTTTAGTTAACATAACGATTTTTAAGTCATTCGTTCATTTTCAATCATCATTTTATCACTTCCTAATTTCATGAACAAATTCATTTTTAAATTTTTCACAAATTGTTCACATTTAGAATAACAATGGCTGTACAAATTTACTAGAGGAAAATATTTCGCTTTAAGGTAATATTTTTCTATTCGTGAAAAAAAATCCACTTTTTTTACTAATAAGGTAAGAATTTGTGTCAGAAACGAGTGGATTTTAATTTTTGAGGGTAATAAAAAGTAAATTTAATTTACATGATACGGTCATTTTTCTTAAATCTAAATTGCATTTATATCATATATTGTATTAATTATTATCTAATAGGACATATCATAGCTGATCTGACCATAAAATCACTTATTATTTATATTTTTATGATTTCAACCTTTTTTGAATTTGTAATTCAATGCATTTTTATTTTAATTGTTTTATACTGCACTTAGGCAGTCGTTCTGCAAGGGTGATTTCCACTTCCGAAGGGAGGTGGTTTAATGAGTACATACGAAGAATTTATGATTATCATAAATATAGTTTCTTTAATTGTGACTATTCTTCTATACTCGAAACATAAAGATACAAAAAAATAATCACCCCTGCCAACCAAAGTAGTGGGTGATTATTTTTCATTACAATTTGGAAGTCACACTTGTGAAGGCGACTGTCTTTGTATCTTTATTTTATACTTTATTTTCACATTTGTCAATTATTACTTTGCATATAATTAAATTTTGAATATCTAACAGCACTTATCATAGCCGATCTGATCATAAAACCACTTATTATCTATAGTTTCATGATTTCAACCTTTTTTGAATTTGTAATTCAATGCATTTTTATTTCTTTTGTTTTATACTTCACTTAGGCGGTCGTTCTGCAAGGGTGATTTCCACTTCCGAAGGGAGGTGGTTTAAATGAGTACATACGAAGAATTTATGGTTATCATAAATATAGTTTCTTTAATTGTGACTATTCTTCTATACTCGAAACATAAAGATACAAAAAAATAATCACCCCTGCCAA
>OATB01000218.1_pt1 | contig 55631 bp, 37 predicted proteins | sample 1494941 | NCBI WGS metagenome assembly OATB01 (sample SAMEA2579931, study PRJEB22360) | human gut metagenome | reverse complement strand
GGAGCTGCAGCGTTTATGATCTGTCATGGGCATGAGAGCTGGCATCCGGCTCCGGAGTTTTACTATCAGACCGGAGGAGGACCAATGATGGATATGGGGCCTTATTACCTGACTGCCCTTGTGAATCTTATGGGCAGCGTAAAAGGACTGACCGGAATAGCGAAGAAAAACTTTGAACATCGGGTTATTACCAGTGAACCTTTATATGGAAAGACAATAGATGTAGAGGTACCCACTCATTATAATGGAATTCTTGATTTTGAAAGTGGGGCTACGGCTACGGTTACCACCACTTTCGATGTATATTATACTCAGCAGGCAAGATTTGAAATCTACGGTACAGAAGGAACTTTAATTGTACCCGACCCGAATACATTTGGAGGACCGGTTAAGCTTTTGAGTGGAAAAGAAAACGAGTATAGGGATATGCCGTTATTATTTGACTACAGTGAGAACAGCAGGGGACTAGGCTTGTCCAATATGGCTGATGCCTTGAGAGGGCTTGATGGATTCAGGGCAAATGGTGATCAGATGCTTCATGTATTAGAAATCATGACAGGATTTGAGAAAAGCAGCAGTACAGGCTGTTATTTAGAAATGGATACGAGAACTGCATTGTAGAAGAGGTAGAAATTGTAAGAAATAATTATGAATCCGGCACCCAATCTCCCGGACAGGTGCACTTATGCAAAGCGAATCGCAGCCCGCTGCGTTGCCGCTTTGCAGAAGCTGCCGGACGCAGATTTGTGTGCGTAACAATATATCGGCTATTTAGACAAGAAAGATGATAATAATGCAAAGAATGGAGATTATTGTACAAATCATAAATAAATATAAACAAAAGAAAGAAATTTTTTAGTGAAAGTTCTTAAATTGTTCACAAATTCTTACTATTTTGTCCACGATCGAGGTTTATAATGCTATTATAGACTAAGCAGAGAGGAGGATGATAATATGACAAGAATTCCTGTTCATTTTAACACAGCTAATGATTTATTAAAATTTGTTAATATCGTAAGCCGCTACAATTATGACGTAGAGCTTAAATCCGGTGACTGTGTACTGGATGCCAAGTCCATTGTCAGTGCAATCGTGTTAAGCCCATCCAGTGATTTAGAGATGCTCGTTAATACAAATGATTGTCAGGATCTGGTAGAAAACGTTTCAGCATATGCATGAAAACCTGAGAATGGAGATAAAGACAATGTATAATGGAATGATATAGCCTGAAGATTGGTGAAAACGTCAATCTTCGGGCTATTTTAATGTCTATAGATAAATTTTAAAAGCAGGTTTGCGAAGGAATTACAAACTATGCTAAAAAATTACAACATATTCCATGATATTTTTATAGATATTGTTATTTTTTTCTATTAAAATAAGAATATTATAAAAATATAATGGAGGCGGAACAATGAGAAAGGTATTGAAAAAGACAATGTCTGTGGTGTTGGCAGCATCACTTCTGGCAGGATCGGTAGGAGCCGTTGATGCAGCAGAAGTGAAAAACAAGAGCGCAAGACGCGGAAATGCAGATTATGTTTCCAATCAGGGAGAGCTGATTACTACTCCATTTGTACAATTACCGGTGGGGGCGGTGCGTGCGAGTGGATGGCTTGAGAATCAGCTGTTATTACAAAAAGTAAACTTAACGGGAAACATGCATCTGTTCAATGACTATAATCAGGCAACCAGTGCATGGCTTGGCGCAGAGAACGGTGAAAGCTGGGAGAGAGGTCCTTACTATATGAGAGGACTCGTTGCACTGGCATATGTTCTGGATGATGAGGAACTGAAGGCTGAGGCCCAGATGTGGGTAGAAGCAATTCTGGAAAGCCAGAGAGAAGACGGATCTTTTGGAGCAGGCAGCAAGACTGACTGGTGGGCGAAGATGCCGGTTCTTATGGCAATGAGGGATTATTATGAAGCAACCGAAGCAGCAGGAGAAACGGATGAGCGGGTAATTCCTTTTATGGAAAGTTATTTCCGGTACCAGGCAGCAGCACTGCCGAACAATCACTTAAGCAACTGGGCGGATGCTCGTGGCGGAGATAATATTGACAGTGTTTACTGGCTGTATAACAGACTTTATAATGAGGCTGATCCTCAGTCAACAAACTGGCTGCTGGACCTGGGAAACATACTGGAAGAACAGACGACAGACTGGACAGGACAGTATAATGATACCACGGTAAGACAGCACGTGGTAAATACCAGCCAGGGCATGAAGACTCCGGCTGTATATTACCAATATTCCAAAAATGACGCGGATAAAAATGCACTCCAGAACGGTCTGCTGAACATGTCTGTTGACCATGGCCGTGTAGACGGGCTTCCCAATTCCGATGAAGCAGCAAGAGATAACCGCAGCACCAGAGGTACTGAGAACTGTGGTATAGTGGAAGGGCTGCTTTCCTCCGAGATTGCAGAGAAAGTGCTGGGAGAAGCATGGATTGGTGACCGGATTGAGAAATTGGCTTATAATGCACTTCCAGCCGCTTATACACCGGATATGTCCGGACATGTCTACTATGTCCTGCAGAATCAGGTTATGGCAACACTGGGAAATCACGAATTTGATTGTGACCACGGTGACAGTTCTGCATTCGGAGCACCTCTTGGATTTGACTGCTGTTATTCCAATACCCATATGGGCTGGCCGAAGTTTGTTCAGAATATGTGGATGGCAACCGAGAACAATGGACTTGCACTGACCGCATACGGACCTAATCAGGTTACAGCGAAGGTGGCAGACGGAAAAACCGCTGAATTTGTTCAGCAGACTGATTATCCGTTTAAAGATGCTATTCACCTGGATTATAAGGGAGATACAGTAGATTTTGAACTTCAGCTTCGAATTCCGGAATGGACAGTAGATCCGGTTGTTAAAGTAAATGATACAGTAGTACAGGGCGTTGTGAACGGAGAATACTATAAGGTAGACCGGGAATGGAAAAAAGGAGATACCATTGATCTGGTATTCCCAAGTGAGATTGAAACATCATCCTGGTACAACGACTCTGTTGCAGTAGAAAAAGGACCGCTTCTTTACGGGCTTAAGATAGAAGAGGACTGGCGGGTAGAGGAAAGCAATGATGCCAGGGAATTAAAGGTAGAACATCAGGAACAATCTCCGCTTAGAGAAGTATATCCGGCATCCCAGTGGAATTATGGACTGGTCGTAGAAGATGGATTTGAAGTGTCATACGCAGATGAGGTGGCGCTGCAGCCATTCAGCACCCAGACAGCACCGGTTACCATCAAAGCTACCGGACAGTTAATTCCTGAGTGGACCTATGATGGGAATATTGCAGGACCCCAGCCATATGGCGCAACACCGGCAGATGAAAGCTTACAGACCGATATAGAATTAATCCCTTACGGCAGCGGCAGACTGCGTATATCCCAGTTCCCGGCAATTGGAGAGCCATACACAGATGTTGTGAAGGCAGAGGGTGACAGCAGTAAAATTAAACATCTGGGTAATATTTATCAGGAGTTTAAAAATATTATTGTACCGGCTGCTCAGAATTATATTTTAACGGTAGAAGGAAGCGGACAGGGAGAGGTAATTGTAAATAATAAAGGAAAAGTGTCAGTTGATCTTACTTTGGGCTCTGCAACACTGGAGGGTCTGAAAACCTTAATTTCAGACGGTAATTTCAAATTCACCAACGGACATTTTAATAACCTTCGGTTTACAGAAGGGCTTCAGGTAGACAGACTGGTGGTTACACCGGTAAGTATGGAAATTACGGATATTAATATTGAAAGCTATAGCCGTACAGATGATTACATTAAGATTAATACCAATTTAAATGCTCAGGAGACGCCATATGAACTTCTGTACAAGACAACGGAAGAAGGGGATTTTACTAACAGTATTATCGGATTTGAGTCCCAGTCGGCGTATATTACCGGCATTGATCCCACGCTGGACTATTATGTACAGATCGTTGCAAAGGTTCATGGTGAAGATAAAGCAAGTGATGTTATTGTATTAAAGGCTGAAGAAGTCAACGGTGGCGGATTAAAACCAAATCCAGGTGCACCCAATGCCCAGTATTCCGGATTCACAACCCTGAACTATATGGAGGACGGATCAGCAGGATGGGTGAAGTATGATCCGGCAAATAATATCAGGTATATACAGGATGAAAATATAGGCAGAACGGTAGCAAAAATCGGTAAAAATGAAAGAGTAAAGATGACTTATGAGCCGGCGGACGGTTCGGGGCAGAACTGGACGGATTATGTAGTTACCGGAACGGTATCTGTTGATGAAATGTCAAATAATAATGCAGGTATTATCTTCCGCGGAAGTAATTTTGGAGATGACCCGGATGCTTATGCAGGATACTTTGCTGGTATTGGAAGAGTTGATTACAATGATGGTAATGTCCATGGACTGGGACTTATGATTGGCTATGCAGATGGACAATGGCATGACATTAAGGGATTTTCCATGCCGGAACTTCAGACGAATACAAAGTATGATATTAAGGTAGTAGCGTTTGGAGACCAGTTTGCTGTTTATCTAAAAGCTCATAACGATGCAGATTATGACTTTATTGCAAAATTCAGCGATTCCAGATTCTCAAAAGGAACAATTGGTTTCCGTTCCTACAATGAGGCATTTACCGCGTATGGGGTAGATGTGAGACCGGTTGTCCAGGAAGACCTTGGGGTATTTGAGGAAACCGAGGAAGAACCGGGAGAAAAGCCAAACGAAGTACTTTTCACTGATGATTTTAGTGATGCACAGAAATCCCAGGAGAATTGGCTGAAGGTACCGAATCAGGCAGATATTCAGTTTGTGGATGAAAAAGTGTTACTTGGATCGAGTACAGATATGAAGCTGGTAACAGCAGAGCCATATCAGTGGACAGATTTTGTATATGAAGCAGATGTAACACTGCGGGGAGAAGGTCAGAATGCAGGTCTTATTTTCCGGTCTTCTAAGGAAGAAAGCGGCGCAGACAGTTACAACGGTTATTATTTTGGAATAGGATATGGCAAGGGTAAGGGAAGCTTTGAAGTTGGAAAAGCAACGGATAAAAAGTGGAACGGAATAAGCGGAACAGTGGAATCGGAACTGGTTAAACCTGACCAGGCACATCATCTTATGGTAATTGCGTACGGTTCCAAATTGAATTTCTTTATTGACGGAGCCAAGGTTTATTCTATTGCTGACAGTTCTCACAAGATTGGGCGTGTAGGGCTTCGCGGATATAACAGGCAGTTCGAAGTGGATAATATACAGGTACGCACCCTGACAGAAGAAGAAAAAGAGATCTATTCTAAGATTGAGGTCGAGGAATTCGACATCACGGCAGAATCGTTCCAGGATGGATTCCAGATTACATATCCAAAGACAGCCGCAGCATCTTACAAGGTACAATATGGCACAGAACCCGGTGTATATACCAACGAGTTTGTGGATGTAAAATTCAACAACTATAAAGGCGGAGGTGTATTTACAAAAGATAAAGTTGCATTTGGAGTACCGTTAGTTGGTACATATTATTTCAGGCTGGTAGGCTTATCATCCGGACAGATCGTGGTAGCGGAATCGAACGAATTAATGATGGATACCGAGTACCGTGAAGATACTTCAGCAAATGCACAGAGACTGGAAGAAACAAAAACACTGGTGTCCGGAACAGATACCTCAAAAGCAAGACCGGCAGATCTCGCGCGCATGAAAACAGCCATTGCAGATGCGGAAGCACTTCAGGAAGCAACAGGAAACCAGATGGATTATGATCTGGCATCCAGCCTTCTTACGATTTCAAAATATGCAATAGACAATCGTGTGGCAGAGCCGACGAATCCGGAAGAACCAGAAGAACCGAAAGAAACAGAACCGGAAGAAACAGAGAAGCCGCAGGAGACAGAAAAACCACAGGAAACAGAGAAGCCAGTTGGTCCTGTAAAACCAGTGGAACCTTCTAAACCGGTGAAAAAGAATCAGACAATCAGTGCTAAGAATATTTCTAAAATATATGGTGCAAAGCCTTTCAAATTAAATGTAAAGACAAATGGCGATGGAAAGCTTTCTTACAAGTCTGATAATAAAAAAGTTGTTACCATCAGCTCTTCCGGTAAAGTTACCGTTAAAAATTACGGAAAAGCAAAGATTACGATTAAAGCATCTGCTACTGGCAAATACAATGAGGCTTCTAAGACAATCACATTCGAAGTACGTCCGAAAAAGGCAGTGATTTCAAAAGTATCTGCAGCAGGCAAAGGCAGAATGAAAGTAACCTGGAAGAAAGATTCCAGAGTAACCGGATATCAGATCGTTTATGCAAGGAACAGTAAATTTACAAAAGGAAAGAAATACGTCAGTGTCAAAAATGCAAAAACCATCACAAAGACGGTATCCAAACTGAAAAAAGGAACTAAATATTTTGTGAAGGTAAGGTCTTATAAGACTGTGAAAAACCATAAATACTATAGTAGTTATAGTAAGATGAAAACAGTTAAAATTAATTAAGGTAGAAAAGAGGAGGAGCGGGACCAGCCGTTTTAGCGGCGGCCTGCTCTTTCTTTTTGTTTTAAGCGGGCGTGAAATATGGTGAAAAGAATAGGTGCGGTGTTCTTTCTGTATTGGCAGGAGTTTTTGACAGGTCAGAGTAATAAGCGGTGTCTGCAATGTCAAACCAGTGATAGTTTTAAGTCAGACCAGTTATAGCAATCTTTTTTAACCAACGTTATAATACATCTATAATCAGTCGTAAGACAAAACAGGAGGAAAATTAATGAAAAAGAGTAAGTGGATCAGCCTTCTATTAGCTGGTATATTAACATTATCTCTGACAGGCTGCGGGGGCGGAAGTACAGCAGACACAGCAGGGATCAGCGGTGCAGCCAGTGACAGTGAGATAAATGACAAAGGTGAACCTTATACGGTAACTATGGTTTTGCAGGGAAGCCAGCCTCAGGATGAAGAGAGAATTGAAGGAAAGATAAATGAAATTTTGGAAAAAGAATTAAATGCTAAGCTGGACATAGTGATGCTTCCATGGGCAAGTGCATCCCAGCAGCTGCAGTTAATGTTATCCGGTGATGAGAAAATTGACTGTTTTTATACGAATGCCACAGGAGCGCTGAAGTTTATGCATGCGGGACAGATCATGGATATGTCAGAGCTGGTAGAAAAATACGGGACAAACCTAAAAGAAATTTATGGGGAAGACGTATTAAAACTGAATTCCATAGATGGATTCCTCTATGGTGTGCCAAACCAAATCGAGCGGGGAAGTATACCGGCAGTTTTCATGCGTAAGGATATGATAGAAAAATATAACATCGACACATCTGCTATTAAGGAACCAAAAGATCTGGAGAAAGTCTTTGAGGCTGTCAAAAAAGGAGAACCGGATATGACCATGCTGTTTTCTATTAACAGTGGGGATACGCCTCTGGACAGGTTATTTCCGGGGGACACTTTGTCAGATGCAAATGGATTAGGCGTACTGATGGACCAGACAGATAATACAAAGATTGAAAATCTGTTTGCAAGTGACTGGTACATGCAGACTACAAAGATGCTTTATGACTGGTACCAGAAAGGCTATATCAGCAAGGATGCAGGTACGGCAACCGAAAATTGGAGAACGGTATGCAAGGCAGGTAATCTGTTCTCATTGTTCTTTGCGTATCATCCGGGAACACCAGTGGAATTTAAAAGTTCTACAGGATATGATTTTGAAATAGTTAAGTTCAGGGATTACCCGATTAAAAACTGTCAGACCTATTCCGGTATTATTTTTTCGCTGGCACAAAACTGTGAAAATCCGGATAAGACAATGCAGGTATTAGATTATATCTACGGTAGTAAGGATATTATGAATCTGCTGAACTGGGGTGAAGAAGGTACGGACTATGTAATCGAAGACCAGGAAAATGACATTATCAATTATCCGGAAGGAATCACCACGGATAATGTGGGATACAGCCTGAACCTGGGCTGGGAATTACCCAATCAGTTTATTGCGCACAAATGGAATGGCAGTGATCCAAAGCTCTGGGAAAAAATGGAGGAATTTAATAAGAGTGCAAAGGATTCAAAAGCAATGGGATTTTTATTTGACGATTCAGCGGTAGAAAGTGATATCTCAGCATTGGCAAATGTGGTGTCACAGTACCGGGGATCTCTAAACAGCGGATCAGTAAATCCGGAAGAATATATTCCTAAATTTCTGAAGGATCTGGAAGCTGCGGGGATTGATCGTGTAATCGAGGCAAAACAGAAACAATTTGATGAATGGTTAAAGCGTGATTAAAGCGTGATTAATGCTCCAGACACATTGTAGCACAGAAAATATTGAAATGGGTAAACTGCCGTAAAACAAAAGTTTTACGGCAGTTTTAAAAGGAGAATAAATGTGAATAAAGAATCTAAACTGTTGGTTTATAAAAAACATTTCCCGTTGTATCTTATGATTTTGCCAGGCGTACTTTATTTAATCATAAATAATTATATTCCTATGGCAGGCATGATAATTGCATTTAAAAAGGTTAATTTTTCAAAAGGGATTTTTGCCAGCCCATTTTGTGGATTAGAGAACTTTAAGTTTTTGTTTTCTTCCGATCAGGCATGGATTATCACCAGGAATACATTATTATACAATCTGGCTTTTATTTTAGTAAATATGGTGATTGGAATTGCGATAGCTATTCTAATTACACAGATCCGCAGTAAAAAAATGAAAAAATTATACCAGAGTGCGATACTGCTTCCGTTTTTAATGTCTATGGTAATTCTTAGTTACATTGTATATGCCATGTTGAGCGCAGAAAATGGAATGATAAATAACTCCATATTAAAGGCGCTGCGTATTGAACCGGTACAATGGTATCAGAGGCCGGAGTACTGGCCATTTATATTAGTTATCGCCAATTGCTGGAAAGGTGTTGGGTATGGATGCTTAATTTATATTGCTACACTGATAGGCATAGACCCTACATTTTATGAGGCGGCCAGGTTGGATGGGGCAACGAAATGGCAGGAGATTAAGAAAATCACGCTTCCGTGTATGGTTCCTACGATTATTACATTGCTTCTTTTGAGTATTGGGAGAATCTTCTATTCAGATTTCGGATTATTCTACCAGGTGCCTATGAATTCCGGTGTTCTTCTTCCAACCACAAATGTAATTGATACTTATGTTTATCGTGCCTTAATTGAACAGGGAAATATCAGCATGTCTTCGGCAGCTGGCGTCTACCAGTCTCTTGTGGGATTCGCGGTAGTTATGGTCAGCAACTGGGTGGTCAGGCGGTCGGATAAAGAAAAAGCACTATTTTAGATAATTCATAGAAGTGCAGTGGCGCAGGCAGTCCGCAATATGCATGTGAATAAGTTAAAAAACTCAGTAAACAGAAAGGAAGCCACGCAAAAATTCTTATGACAGGATTTAAAAGTGGCAGTATTGCAGGCAGGTCTGCAATATGCAAAGGGTATAAAAATGTATCATTCGAAAAAGAATAAACGCTATCAGGTTATTATTAATCTACTACTCATAATCGTAACGCTTTCTATTATTTTACCGTTTTTGCTTGTTTTTATCTCATCCATTACAGATGAGAATACGCTGATACGGGAGGGGTATTCGTTTTTTCCAAAACAACTCAGCCTATATGCGTATCAGTATATTATTCAGCAGGGGGACAAGATTCTAAGGGCCTATGGAATTACGATTCTCGTAACACTTTTGGGTACGGTGGTAAATATAGCAATGTCTGCCCTCATGGCTTATCCGTTGTCAGTGAAAACCCTTCCGCATAGGCGGGCAATTACATTTTTTGTATTTTTTACGATGCTGTTTAATGGCGGCTTAGTACCTTCTTATCTGATGTATGTAAATTATTTCCATATTAAAAACACACTTTTTGCTTTACTGGTTCCAAATCTTTTGCTGAGTGCAAATAATATTTTGTTAATTCGTACTTATTTTACAGGAAGTATCCCGGATGCACTATACGAAGCGGCGAAAATAGATGGTGCCACCCATTATCAGATCTTTGGAAAAATAGTCATTCCTCTTGGCAAACCTATTCTGGTAACTATGGGGTTGTTTTCCGGACTTGCCTATTGGAATGACTGGACGAATGGTTTATACTATTTATCAGGAAATAGCGGTCAGAAGTTATATGGAATACAAAATCTGCTAAATCAGATGATTACAGATATTCAGTACCTTGCCAGTGGTAAGGTGGTAGGTAATATAGGGGCTGAAGTGGCAAAGATGCCTACCATTTCAATTCGTATGGCTATAGCATTTATAGCAATGCTGCCGTTGTTTCTGATCTATCCGTTTTTACAGAAATATTTTTCGGAAGGAATTACACTGGGAGCCGTCAAAGGTTAAGCGGCAGTAAGGAGTGGGGAAGTGACAAAAAAGAAGGAGGGTCGGCAGAAGAATATTGCACAGCAGATGAAAGGGATTGTAAAGATATTAATTCCCGTTTTGATCCTCTATATTTTTCTGGGCGGCGTTATCCTTGCAAATATCCGTAAGCAGGCGATTAAGAATATGAATGAGATTTCAGAACTTTATATGGACGAACTGGACAACCGATTTTTCCGCATAAGTCGAAGAATCCTGATAAATATCATGGAAGATAATTCAGAGGAATCAGTATTTAGGAAAAATGTAGAGTTGATCTGTGAGGACAGCGAGAATGATATTCAGATCAATTATGCCATCGGAAAGATCAGAGAGGATTTTCTTCAGTTTTCCTGGGAATATGGGGAAGAGTATCACTTCTTTTTATACCTGGAGGAGACCGGCAAATTTATCAATCTGGATCTGGATGCGGATACGAATCTGCTAAGCGATAAGATTAAGCGATCTCTGATTGAGAAAATTCAGTCTAAAAAAGATACAACTTATTCTATTAAGCAAAAATGGGACAGCCTGTTCCTGGAAGAAGGCAATTATGTATATAAGGCAGCTCAGAAGAAAGGAATTTATCTGGGATGCTATGTAAATGTAAAAGACATACTGGAACCCTTTCAGAAGATTACATCCGGTGGTGACGGCTTTGTACAGATGGTCAGCCATGACGGACAGGTTATTGGAAGAATTACGGATAAGGGAATCGAAGACAGTAGCAGGAAGAAAGAGGACAATAAACATAATAATAACGGAAAATTTGCAGTGGAGGTATATGGTAACGGAAAAAAAGAGTGGACGATGATTGTAAAAGAGATGAAACGTGCACCGTTTTTCTTAGAACTTCATATCTCCGGAGAAAAGATGATTGGTATTCTGGCAGTGGTTTTGGCTGCCTTGCTGGTACTGGTTCTGGTGCTTCTGTCAGCAGGCTATGGAATGGTATTTTATCTGAGGAAGTATGTGCTAAGCCCTATTCAGAAATTTACAGATAATCTGCTTCAGTACGATTCAGGTGATTATACCTATAATATAACGGACAGCAATCTGCTGGAGCTGGAACAGATGGATGGACAGTTTCGGAAAATGATGCATCAGATCCGAAAGTTAAAAATTACCCTGTACGAGCAGGAACTGGAAAAACAAAAAATTGAGATGGATTTCCTGAAACTGCAGATCAGGCCGCATTTCTATTTAAACTGCCTGAATTTTATTTACAGTATGATTGATTTTAAGGAATATCAAAGCGCAAGAAAGATGTCCGCCATTACGGCGGATTATCTTCAATATGTCTTCAAAAATAACCTGGAGAAAGTGAAGATTGAAGCGGAACTGAATCATTGCAGAAATTATCTGGACATTTTACTGCTCCGGTATCAGGATGGATTTGAATATTATATAGAGCAAAACGAAGAGGTCATCAATGGGGAGATTTTTCCATTCCTGATTCAGGTATTTGTAGAAAATGCAGCGAAACATGCGCTGACTATGGAACGAAAGATTCTGATTTCCGTTACGGTATATCCGGAGGAACGGGAAGAGGGAGAATTTGTAAACATATACATATCAGATACCGGAAAGGGATTTCCAGAAGAGATTTTGAATAGATTGAATCAGGGGCTTCCGCTGCCAAGCTCCAATGGACATGGATTTGGAATAGAAAACTGTCTGAAGCGGTTTCGGTATTTTTATGGAAATAAGGGAGAAATATATTTTGAAAACAGTCCTCTTGGAGGGGCAATTGTGGATATACATATCCCTATGAAAGATGACTGGGCGGGCAGCGCGGCAGATAGTGCGCTTGGATGTGATAGAGATAATGGAGTATTATAATGAACATTCTAATTGTAGATGATGAAAATTATGTGATTGACAGCATTAAGAAGAATATCTGTTGGGACAGGTTTCCGGTTACCAGGATTTATACGGCAAACAGTATGCAGCAGGCACAGACCATTGTAGAGATGATTCCCATTCGGATCATTATCAGTGATATTATTATGCCTCAGGGAACCGGACTGGATTTTGTGGACTGGGTGAGGGAACAGGCGTATCCCATACAGGTTATCTTTCTAACCAGTTATGCAGAATTTGAGTTTGTTAAGAAAGCAATCGCTTTAGAATCTGTTGATTACCTGCTCAAACCCATTGATTTTATAAGGTTATCTGATGTGCTTGAAAAGGCAGTGGAAAAATGTGAAATGCAGCAGAAATTCAAAGAGTATCAAACCGGATGTGAAAAGTGGGATCAGAATAAAAGGCTTATACATGAAAATTTTCTAAAAGATGTTCTGGAAAATAAGTATACGGTTTTCGATCTCTCTGGATTTGAACATCTGGATTATACAATGGAAGATATATTTATACCGCTGTATCTGCATTTTTATGACAGTGGCAGGACCTCTGAGAATTGGGATGAAAGCATTTTAGAATTTATTATCAGAAATGTTTTAGGGGAGCTTGTAAGCGATATGGATTTAGTAGTTGCAGCCGTATATCCGGAATTGTGTTACCGTTATGCTGTAATATTAAAGAATCGTGGAAATGGTGGTGAAAAAGGTGAGGTATCAGACAGGCTGACCGAAGTTATGGAAATATTTATGTCCTGGGCAAAAGGAAAACTGAAGAAAGATATCTGGTTTGGTGCAGGAAATCGGGCTTCTTGGAGAGAGCTTTCCCACAGTTTTGCAAGTCTGAAGAGAATGAGGGAAGAAAACCTGGCAGTCTGGAACTGTGTGATGTGTGTGGGTAATTATGAGAAAAAAGAGATTGTTTATAAGAATCCCCACTTACAGATGTGGAAGACACTGTTGGAAGAAAACAAAACAGAAGATTTAATTTCCTGTATGAATGCATATCTGGACCAAATGGAAGAGGAAGTGATGATCACACTGGAAAGTCTGAAAAAGTTCCGCATGGATGTAGTACAGCTGATCTATTCTTATCTGGCAGGCCAGGAGGTCACCGCCCATCTGCTTTTCGGTTCAAAGGAGAGTGAACATGCTTACCTGATAGCGGTAGATGGCATATGGGGAGCAAAAGAATTTGTAAGCCATTATGTCACGAAAGCAGTAAACCATATTGGGTATATTCAGGAGGCGACTTCTGTAGTGGATGAACTGCAAAAGTATATCGATATGCATTATCAGGAAGACATACGAAGGAGTGATCTGGCTGACCTGGTGTATCTCAACACAGATTATATTTCCAGAATTTTCAAGAAAGAAACAGGCATGTCCATTAGTAATTATCTGATTCAGAAGCGCGTGGAAGTGGCAAAAAGACTTTTAACTCAGAGTAAGTTACCAATAAATACAGTTTCCATTCATGTAGGATATAGTAATTTTTCATATTTTACAAAGATGTTTCGGGAGAATAGCGGATGTTCGCCATTGGAATATAGGAGAATCTATAGTTAGTAATGAAAGACAGCAATGTCAGTATGAAATAAAGTGTTTTATAACGTATATAAAAGAAAGTTAAATATCACAAGAAAGGTTGCCACAATCCGTTGGCAGTATTGCATGGGCATCAGCAATATAAAATGGGTACTATTATGAAACAGACAGAATTAGAGCAATTATTGAAAAGCATGTCTCTGGAAGAGAAGATTAACCAGATGCTGCAGGTGACAGGAGATTTTTACCTGGGGAAGACCGTGATAACCGGTCCGATGAGAGAAAACGGTTTTACAGAAGAAAGCGTGGCACAGGCCGGCTCCGTAATCGGTCTTTTTGGTGCAAATGTGGTTAAAAAGGTACAAAAGGCATATATGGACAAGCAACCGCATCATATCCCATTGCTGTTTATGCTGGACGTAATCAATGGATTCAAAACCGTATTCCCTATTCCACTGGGACAGGGGGCCACTTTTGAGCCGGAATTGTCCAAACGCTGTGCACAGGCAGCGGCGAAAGAGGCGGCGGTAGCAGGCCTTCACGTGACTTTTGCACCCATGGTTGACCTTGTTAGGGATGCCAGATGGGGAAGAGTCATGGAATCCACAGGTGAAGATACCTATTTGAACAGCTGCTTTTCCAGAGCAATGGTGGAAGGTTTTCAGGGCGGTGATTTAAGAGAGCCCTACCGGGTTGCAGCGTGCATAAAGCATTTTGCAGGTTATGGAGCACCCGATGCCGGACGGGATTACAATACAGTGGAATTGTCAGAGCATACCTTAAGGGAATTTTATCTTCCTGCCTACCAGGCAGGAATAGAGGCGGGAAGTGCTCTGGTAATGACTTCTTTTAATACCATTGACGGTGTTCCTGCTACGGGAAATAAATGGCTGATGCGTGATATTCTACGGGATGAAATGGGATTCGAAGGAGTATTGATTTCTGACTGGGCAGCAATGGAAGAGATTATTTACCACGGTTATTGTGAAGACCGCCTTGATGCGGCTAAAAGATCGATTGTGGCAGGTGTGGATATCGATATGATGACCGGTATATACTCCGAACGGCTCAGGGAGCTGATAGAATATGGAACATTAGAGGAAAGCCTGGTAGATGAAGCCGCCATGCGTATTCTGGAGTTGAAAAATAAACTGGGACTTTTCGAGAACCCATATAAGGATGCGGATGAGGAAAAAAGCAGGGAAATCATACTTTGTCAGGAACATCGGGAGCTGGCAAGGGAATGTGCTAGAAAGTCATTCGTGTTACTGAAAAATGAAGATATACTACCGGTTCGCAAAGAGCAAAAGATCGCTTTTATAGGACCGTATACAGACAGCCATGATATTCTGGGGGCATGGTCATTTATCGGTACAAGTGAAGATGCTGTCTCTATTCAGGATGCAGCTATGGAGGTACTGGATCCTGGCAGCACTACATACTGTCCGGGATGCAAAATATTAGATGAGACGGTCAAACTGGAGGGATTTAATACTGGCGACACAGCAGGCGGAGAATCAAAGGCTGTACCGGATCCGGAGGCAGAAAAGGGAAAGCAGGCTGATATGCTGGCGGCTGCCATTGAGGCGGCAAAAGAAGCTGATGTTGTCATCATGCCGTTGGGAGAACACCGACTGCAGTCCGGAGAGGCTTGCAGCCGTGCAGAGATTGTAATACCGGAGGTGCAGATGGAGTTATTCCGGAAGATCTGTCAGGTTCAGTCCAATGTAGCGGTAGTCCTCTTTAACGGCCGGCCATTGGATATCAGGGAGATATCCCAAAAGGCTAAGGCGGTATTGGAAGTCTGGATGCCTGGAACAGAAGGTGGTCATGCTGTCATGGATGTACTGACAGGGGCATATAACCCCACCGGCAAACTGCCTATGAGCTTTCCATACAGTGTTGGGCAGGTTCCCGTACACTATAATGAGTATTCCACCGGCAGGCCCCATGTCCCGGGAAAAGACAAGGACAGGTTTCGTTCAAAATATCTGGACATTCCAAATACGCCCCTCTATCCTTTTGGATATGGACTCTGCTACACCGGCTTTGATATCACTAAGGCGGAGCTTGACCACAGCGAAATGCATCCGGGGGATGTATTAAATGCATCAGTAAGGATTAAAAATACCGGGGAAACAGCCGGTACTCAAGTGGTACAATTGTATATCAGGGATGTAAAAGCCAGCGTTGTAAGACCGGTAAAAGAGTTAAAGGGATTTCAGAAGGTTCACTTGCTTCCGGGAGAAGAAAAATGCGTGACATTTGAAATCAGGGAAGAGATGCTTCGCTTTTATTCGGAAAACAAGGTCTTTGAAAGTGAAGCAGGAGAGTTCCAGGCGTTTATTGGGGTGGATAGCAGTGTGGAGGAATGTGAATCGTTTTATTTGAGGAAATAAGATGGAATGTAAGCAGGAGAAGTAATAAAGGATTGTAAGAATGCAGTAGTAAGAAGGTAATAGAAGAAGACAATGTGCTAAGAAAGTAATAGAAGAAGACAATGTAATAAGTATTAGATATAAAATGGTTTGCAGATCAAAAAAATTGATTTGCAGGCCGTTTTTTATTCTACTTCTGTAAATACTCCATGTATTATATGTAAATGCTGAATTCTGCCTGTATTTACTTTGTTTTATAATAAGCATGAGGTCTAAATGAAATTTAATGGAATCGCAGCCATTTTCAAAACAGCGGCGTTATTGTAAAGGGGCATAGTCAATTTAAAAAGCAAACTGGTAAGAAAAAATGGAGGGGTGGAATAATGCTGGAATATGAATTATTTATTGAGAATCAAACATCGCCACTAGGTTTGGACGTGACTAAACCAATGCTGAGATGGAAGATCATTACGGAAGAGAGAAACTGGATACAGGAAGCATTTCAAGTGGAAGTATACATTTGCGATAATGAAATAGGGGAGGAAGGAGTATTGATCTGGGACAGCGGAAAGTGCAGCAGCAGCCAAATGAGCACTTGCTATAAAGGACCAGAACTGCGCTCAGGTATGGAATATTACTTTCGCGTCCGGAGTTGGAGGAAGGGATTGGGTGCAGTAGAAATATCATATAGCCAACCGGCATTTTGGCATATGGGAATTTTATATCCCCAAGAATGGAAAGCAAAGTGGTTGGGCGTATCTGGCGATGTGTCTTCGAATCCTGTGTATGAAAAGATGATTCGTATAAAAAAGCCAGTGAAAAAAGCAATTGTGTATCTGTGTGGTCTGGGACATTACGAATGGAGTATTAATTGCAAAAAGATAGGAGACGCCGTTCTTCAACCCGGATGGACTGATTATAGGAAGACTTGCTTCTATAATACATACGATGTTACAGGAGAGTTGGCAATCCAGACAGACCATAGAATTAGTGTATGCCTGGGAGATGGCATGTATCACACGGAGGCAGGGAAAAAGGGCAGATATGTTTATTTTGAACGATCTTTCGGGAGGATGAAGTTCCTGCTTCAGATGGATATTCTGTACCGGGATGGAGAAAAAGAGCAGATAATTAGTGATGAGAGCTGGGAGCAAAGACCGGGACCCATTACATTTTCCGGCATATATGGCGGGGAGGATTACGATGCCAGACTGGAAGCGGAAAATGGAAGAGAAATGAATAGCCATCCGGCAGAATTAGCCGATCCGCCCCAGGGGCGGCTAACTGCCCAGAAAAACCCTCCCTTAAAGGTGATGGAGCGTCTGAAGGCTGTGGATGTGAAAAAAACGGCTTGTGGATATCTCTATGATTTTGGACAAAATTTTTCAGGGTTTATCAGAATGACTGCTTCTGGTGATCCGGGGCAGGAAGTTATCATGATTCCCGGAGAAATACTGGATGAAAATGGAGAGCCGGATCAAAGTGTGACCGGAGAAGAGTATTATTGGAAATATACCTTTGGAAATAAGCGGGAGGTAGTTTGGGAACCACGTTTTACTTACTATGGGTTTCGGTATGTTCTGGTAAAGGGGGCAGTGCCTCTCAATAATATGAAAATGCAGGATGGAGGAAAAGAGGCTTATCTATTGGATCTCACCGGAGAGTATATTTACCCTGATATAAAAAGAACCGGAGATTTTTGTTGTTCTTTACAGTTATTTAATCAAATTCATCACATTATCAGGCAAGCCATGGTGAGCAATATGAAAAGTGTGTTGACAGATTGTCCCCACAGAGAAAAATTCGGCTGGTTAGAACAGGCGCATCTAATAGGCCCATCACTGCTGTTTAACTATGACCTGAAGAATCTATATAACAAAATTCTGGGGGATATGCGGGATGCGCAGCACGAAAATGGGCTTGTACCAGATATTGTCCCGGAATATATTACCTTTGGGTATCATAAAGGCTATGTGGATTCACCTGAATGGGGAAGTGCAGCAATCCTGGTACCCTGGTATCTGTATCACAAATATGGTGAACTGCGGCTACTAGAAGAGAATTACGATACTGCTGTCCGTTACATTACCTATTTAACAGGCATGACACATCATTATGTACTGCATCATGGGCTTGGAGACTGGTGTGATGTGGGCGTCAGGGCACCCTTTACTCAAAATACTCCCGTTCCGGTGACGGCTACCTGCATATATGGCATAGATCTGCGGGTTATGGAACAAATCTCAAAAATATTGGGAAAACACCAGCAGGAAGAGTATTATAAAAATATGTATAAACAAGTTAAGAAAGAGTTTAACCTGCAGTTTTTTGACAATCAGACCGGCCATTATGCTACAGGAAGCCAGACAGCACAGGCTATGGCATTAATGGCAGGATTTGTAGAGAAATCCTATGAAGAAAAGGTTTTGGAAGAGCTGGTATTAAATATACGTGCTAACCAGAACGGAACAACTGCCGGAGATATTGGACATCCCTATGTGCTGGCGGCATTAACCAGGTTCGGCAGATCAGATGTGGTATATGATATGATGAGGGTGACAGACCGTCCGGGGTACGGATATCAGGTTAAATGTGGGGCAACAACTCTGACTGAGGAATGGGATGGACCCGATCCGCAGCATCCCCATGGTTCCCAGAATCACTTTATGCTGGGAAGTGCTGATGAATGGTTCTATACGGGCCTTTGCGGAATTTGTCTCGTTCGGGAGGAAAACCGGGTTGGCAGGATTAAAATTAAACCTTATTTCCCAAAAGATATGGAGTGGCTGAAGGTATGGCATGATCATCCTTATGGAAAGATAGAGGTATCCTGGAGACGAATCAATACAAAGATAGAGTTGATGATAAGGATGCCGCCCAATACTACGGGTGAAATTATACTGCCTGTTTTGTCAGGCAGTCTGGTCAACAAAAAAAGTATAGAAAATGAAGTAGAGTTAGAGGATTATGGGCAAAATTGTAAAATATATACAGGGAGCGGAAAATGGACGTTTATCTGCGAAGATCAAACATGAATCAGTTTGGGGAATTGATCATTCAGCTGTTCATAACATCAATGAAAAGTACATGGATAATCTGTAGATTCTGCATGGGAATATTGGCATAGATCCGCTATACTGGCTGTACAGACTTCACAAAACAAATGATCACGATCTAAAGAAGCATTATAGGAGGAAAAGTATGAAAAGCAAAAAGTTTATGGCTCTTTTACTGGGAGCATCGTTAACCATCAGCACACTAGCAGGCTGCGGAGGCAGTGAGAAGGAAACCGGAAAAACAACAGAGCAGGAAGCGGCAGAATCAACCGATAAGGGTGAGAATAAATCTGGAGAAACGAAGACTTCGGATGGGACAGATGAAGTATCTCAGGATACAGGACAGGCATTGGATTATGAGGGAGTTACGCTCAGTGTTGTACTGGCACAGGGCTGGGATACACCGGGAAGAGAAGCATTATTTCAGAAGTACACGGATAAGACAGGCGTACAGTTTGATGTTCAGATGCTTCCGGATGATATGGCATCCGAGCTAATTAAAACAAAATTTGCCACTGAGGAACTGCCGGATATTATATTGAACTCCGGATCCGTAATTGAGCATACTTATATGCTTCCCAATGAGCGTCTGGTGGATCTGACAGAAGAAGCCTGGACAGATCAGCTGATCAGTAAGGATTCTTTTATGGTTGACGGAAAGATATGGGGAATCCCACTGGGAGGACAAGGCTTTTTTGCATTTGCAGTAAATAAAAAAGTGTTTTCTGATAATGGTCTGGATATTCCAACATCCAGGGAAGAACTTGAGCAATGTTTTGAAACGTTAAAGAAAAATGGAGTACAGCCGATGTATCTGGCTTCCAAAGATCCCTGGGTAGTGGGTAATATGACCAGCGGAGGGATTCAAAAAGCGTTGGACAAAGATCCGCAGCTCATTGAGAAATTAAATAATAATGAAGTTAAGTATCAGGACATTCCGGGAATGGTAGAAGTATTTGAAGACCTAAGAAGATGGAATGAAGCCGGATATCTGGGTGACAATACCATGGCAGATTCCTGGGATGGGGAATATCAGGCATTTGGAGAAAATAAATGCGGTGTAACAATTGGACTGACAACCTGGGATGTTACAATGGAAGAAAAATACCCTGGTTCTGCAGAAAATATGGAACTGATTCCATTTTATATTGGTGACTCAGATACTTATTTCGCAGGGACCACAGCACAGTGGTATATTCCAAAATCCGGAAAACACGTAGATATTGTCAAGGACTTTTTTCAGTTTGCAGCAGAGCAGGAAAATTTGAATGCTTTTTATGGGGCAATGGGTGAAGCTTCAACGCCATGGAAAGATGTAGAGGTGGAGTGCCTGGCGCCGACCAGACAATTAATTGAGAAATTAAACAGCGGTGAATACAGTTATCATTTTGGTCATAATTCACTCGTTCAGGGACAGGACTTTGACGGACTTTGTAAACTTGCCCAAGAGGTACTGATAGGTAACAAGACTGCGCAAGAGGGAGTAAAAGAGTATGATCAGATGAGATTCCAGATAGCAAAGGCCCTTGGACTGTCAGGGTTCTGACAGACTGGAATTTATGCAGCGCAGAGCTTGAAGCAAAAAGCTGGGGGAAGAGGCGTAATGCTTTTGCCCTCAGTTTTTTTAAAATAGAAAGGGGTTACATATGAATGCCAGGAAAGTTTATCCGAATTACTTTTGGTTTATTCCATTGCTGATTTATACAATGGTCTTTGTTATACCAAGTATACTGGGGCTGATGTATTCTTTTACAAATTGGACAATCTATTCGTCCACTAAAACCTTTTGCGGATTTGACAACTATAAAAATCTGCTGGGAGACAGCCTGTTCCGCATGGGATTTCGAAATACAATTATATTTACTGTTTTTACTACTGCGGCTAAAGCAATAATAGGATTTGCATTGGCACTGGCACTAAATGCCAGGATACCTACTAAAAATATGCTAAGAACGATTTATTATTTGCCGGCTATTTTCAGCAGCCTGATTGTAGGCGTGGTTTTCCGTTCCATATTAATGCCAAAGACGGGTCTCTTAAATACGTTTTTAGGGGTTTTCAGCCTGAGGCTGTCAGCCAATGACTGGCTGGGACAACCATCTACGGCAATGGCGGCGGTTATATTTGTAGAAATCTGGAGGGGAGCAGGCTACTGCATGGTACTTTTTTTGGCTGGTCTCCAGGGGATTTCCAGTGAGTATTACGAAGCGGCTACAATTGACGGTGCAGGCGGATGGCAAAAATTTAAGTCTATTACTGCACCCCTTATGATGCCCACTTTAAATACGGTTGTATCTCTGAGTATTATAGGCGGGTTAAAGGTTTTTGATATTGTTATCGCGCTGACAAAAGGCGGACCGGGTCTGTCAACTGAGGTATTAAGTACCACGGTATATAAATATCTGGGAAATGGAGCCATGGGAACAGGAAGTGCCGCCAATATGTGCCTGACCGTGTTTGTGGTTATTGTATTTGCTGTAGTTAATTATGGTCTGGGTAGAATGGAGGTTGATCAGTAATGAGGCGTATGAAGATGAACAGAATGATTCTAACCGTTATACTGTGGATTTGCAGTCTGTCCATTATCTTTCCGCTGCTTCTTGTGGTAATTAATTCTGTAAAGACGGCTGCTGAATCCGATATCATGAGGCTGACCCTGCCAGATAGCCTGATCTTTGAAAATTTTACCATTGTACTCAGTGAGGGAAGGGTATTCTCATCTTTTTTAAATAGTGTTATCATAACGGTATTAAGCGTGGGTTTATCAGCGGTCTTGGGAGTTATGGCAGCATTTGTACTGGCGAGGAACACCAGCAGGCTGAACAGGGCGGTGCGGAAGTACTTCCTTTTGGGGCTGATTGTACCCATGCAGTTGATATCGTTGATTGAGGTATTAAAAATATATCATCTTTATAACAATTATTTGGGCCTGATCCTTGTTTATACAGCCATATTTCTACCAATGACCATAATGCTTTCTTATGGGGCTGCAAAAGCTCTGCCAAAAGAGATGGACGAAGCAGCAGTAACAGATGGATGCGGACCGTTAAGGCTGTTCTTCTCTGTTATCATGCCGCTGTTAAAACCGGTAGTGACTACGGTGTGCGTGACTCAGTTTATGTTCATCTGGAACGACTTTCAGTTTCCGCTTTACTTAATTACGGATTCTAATAAATGGACTTTGGTTTTAGGGGTTTATGGCTTTTTAGGAAAGTTTTCTTCCCAGTGGAATCTGGTTTGCGCCCATATATTAATCTCCAGCCTGCCGGTTGTGTTTGTATATCTGTTTGGACAGAAGTATATTGTAGACGGCATGGTTGCAGGAGCTATTAAAGGATAATTTAATCAGGATGGGGGAAACAGCTTGTTTCATAAAATAAGTTACCGGAAAAAGACGTTGTTTATTTACACTGCATTGGTCATTACAATATTTGTAGTCTTTATTGTTATATATGGTCTTTCTCAGACAAAGAATATGAAAGGAATTACCGACAGCACAATAGAACAGCTGTCCGTAAAGGCAGCCTCCCAGTTCGAAAGTATATTAAATGATATGAGTGATATTACGCTGGGAATAGCAGCCAATGAGACGGTCCATGAAATATTGGAAACGGTCAACCGGTCCAGTGACAAAGGCAACTACTTTCAAAAACATCTTGAGGAAAAGAGAAAGATACAGCGGGAAATAGCGGGTGTTAGCGGAATGAGGTTTGAACATAAAAGCTTTGACGTGATGTCTGCAAACTTTGATCTTTTAAGCCTTAATATCTATCCGGAACAATTGACGGAAAAAAGTCGGATTCGGGAAATTAACTGGGTTAAATATATGATGGAGAGCCGGAAAAGCAAATTAATACTACCTGTGGGCAGGGATGAGTATGGACGCACACAGAATGAAGTATTTTCATTTGTAAGGGTTATTCAGGATGAATTTGAGCGGTATGGACTGGTAAATGTGCAGTATGAAAAGAAGCTTCTGGATGATATATTTAAGGTAAAGCTTCAGGAAAATGAGATGCAGGTAATGGTCCTCTATAATAATGAGCTGTTTTATGCAACAGAGGGTGCTCCCTTACAGGGACTGAAAAAGTTATCGGGAGAAAAAAAGGCGGATGAAGGACAGCCCGGGGATATTTTAATAGACAATACGGCATATACCATGAGCAGCCAGTTTCTGAATAACTATGATATGAAATTTTTCATGCTGGCAAGAACTTCAGATTATATGAAGCCCATCTATGACACCGTTAGAACAATAGTTGTTTTAGGAATCATTGTACTCTGCTTTATTATCTTTATCGTTTATATTATTTCCTATAATTTAAATAAACCCATAAGGGAACTGAGAAATTATATAGATCATATGGATTACCTAAGCCTTTCGTTGGATTTTAAAGCGGACAGTTCCAATGATGAAATTAAATTGCTGGCAAATGCATTTGAGAATATGTTTGAAGGAATTAAACGTACAAGGGATGAGCTCATCGAAGCAAATACTCGGGAGATAAAGGCTAATTATGACGTTCTTCAGGCGCAGATCAATCCTCATTTTATACATAATATTCTGTCAGTTATCGGAATGATCGGCTATGAGAAGAATGCACCTGAAATTATGGATATGTGCGCTGCATTGACGAGGATGCTGCAATATACGACACAGACAGGGCAGAGAACTGTGGCAGTCTGTTTAGAGTTTGAGCATGCAAAAACATATCTGCAGCTGATGAAATACCGTTATCTGGATATTTTAGATTTTCAGATCGATCTTGATGAGGAAATGAGACAGATTGAAATTCCCAAGTTTGTATTGCAGCCCGTGGTGGAAAATTGTTTTCAGCATAGTTTTGTGAATACAGAAAAACCAATATATCGCATTCGGGTAAAAGGAGCGATAACAAAGGATGGATGGGAAATCTCTGTAGATGATAATGGATCCGGTTTTACAACTGAGTCTGTTCGGGAATTAAACAGGCAGTTTCAGGAAATAGAAGAGAGGATTAAAAGCAGGAATAAGATTCCCGACATGCAAATCGGAGGTCTGGCACTTAATAACACCTACGCCAGGCTCTTCATTTACTCCGGCGGTGAAATAACATTAAAGGTAGGAAGCAGCTATATGGGAGGTTCTTGTGTAGTAATTGAAAAAAGTAAAAGTCTTTAATATGCAGCCTGAAATATGATGGAGAAAATTAGTGGATGATGAAAGTTATCGTTGTAGAAGATGAACCGGCGATTCTTGCGGGGATTGTACGGATGATAGAGAATCTGGAACTGGATATGGAAGTCAGAGGAAGCTATAGAAACGGAGAGCAGGCACTGGCTGGAATGGAAAAAGACTTGCCCGATATTGTTGTTACGGATATCAGGATGCCGGTTATGAACGGGCTGGAGCTGATTGGGGAAGCACAAAAAAGGTACGAAGGTATTGAGTATGTAGTATTGAGCGGTTACAGTGAATTTGCCTACGCCAAAGAGGCAATCCGATTCGGTGTGGACAGTTATATTTTAAAACCGCCGGTGCAGAGTGAGCTGCAGGAAACGCTGAAAAGACTCACCGATAAAATTGAAAAGAGAAAACAAAAAGTACTTTGTGAGGAATTGCAAAACGCTATTTTTAATGATGAGTATGCGAAGGATGTTTTAGAAAAAGGGTTTGAAGGCTATAGCTGCTGTTATCTTCTGCTTGTGTGTGTTGGTGCATTTTCCATGCGGGCAGAAACCTTAATCCGACCCCTGAATGAAATATGGAATTCCGCATCAATTCGGGAGAAGCTGAAAGGTAAGGCGGAAAATGACTGGAGATACTTTGTCTTTGATTCTAAGGCTCTAAATGAAAAACTGGTTTTTCTGGCGTCAAAAGATGATAGTATCGTCCCGGTAAAACATCTTGTCAATCGGTTGTCCAGTTATGAAAAACTACTTGAGATGCCGGTAAATATTGTTCTGAGTAAAGCATTTTCAAATACTGAGGAGCTTGGAAAGAAGTATCGGGATATTCGTTTCTGCATGAGTAATCAGGCACTGATCGGAAAAAGCCATATGACGATTATGGGTGAAGAAGTATTGCCGGAAGCTTATATTGCAATTGGAAATCAGGAAAAAGACCGTTTGTCATCACTCCTGGAAAAGGACGATTTTAAAGGAGTGATACAATGCTTTCAACAGCTTTGTATACAGTGGAAAAAAAATAAAATTACCCAGATTAACTGTGAGTTCAGCATGAAATATTTTATGTCGGAAATTTACAGGAATTATCCGGGATTGCAGCAGGATTATACGATGGAACAGCTGTTATACGAAGTGGAAGCTATTATAGGAGGGACATTATCTTATGAAGGATTGCTGTCCAGCATGGTGGCATTGATAAAAAAAATCGGGGAAAAGGCAAGAAAGTCCATGCAGAATAAGACCCTTGAAGATGTTGTAGAGCTGATGTATGAGTATATCCGTACACAGTATGCCCAGGGTCTGGCAGTGGAGGAATTTGCATCTAAATATGGGTATAACGCGACCTATGTTGCTAATCAGTTTACGGCAATCAAGAAGATATCCCCTAACAGGCTGGTAACAAATCTTCGTTTGAACAGGGCGAAAGAATTACTGCAAAGTTCAGACTATCGTTTAAGGGATATTGCTGAAATGATTGGGTATCATGATGTATCCTATTTTAGCAGGATATTTAAGGATTCAGTGGGGATAAGTCCCAGGCAATACAGAGAAGATGTGGATAAACAGTACGGCAAGGTTGATTGCTGTAAGGAGGAGGAATAGAATGTCTGTTTATTTTGGTGTTGATTATTACCCGGAACATTGGCCAAAGGAGCGCCTGGAGACGGATGCGGTGCTTATGGAAAAGCTGGGAATACAGGTAGTACGTATGGGGGAATTCTCCTGGGCGAAGTTTGAACCTAAAAAAGGAGAGTTTCATTTTGAGTGGCTGGATAATGCGGTGAACCTTCTGGCGAAGTATGGAATAAAAAGTGTTATCGGAACACCTACCGCAGCTCCTCCAGCCTGGATCATAGAGGAAGCCCCGCATATTTTGCCGGTTGATGAATCGGGTGAGGTAAAAGGATTTGGAGGAAGGCATCATGATTGCCAAAGCAGTCCGGTTTACCGGGAGCATATCAGACGGCTTGTTACCGCAATGGCAGAGCATTATAAGAATAACAGCAATATAATAGGATGGCAGATCGATAATGAATTAGGCAACAGCCATGGAAACCTCTGCATGTGCGATTCCTGTAAGGAAGCTTTTCATACATATCTACAGAAAAAATATGGATCTGTGGAGCGTCTTAATCAAGAGTGGGGGACTGCATTCTGGAGTCAGGATTACACCCATTTTGGACAGATTCCGGTGCCCAGAACTACGCCTACGGTGCACAGTCCGTCGCTGCTTCTTGACTGGAAGCGTTTTTGTTCACATTTGGTAGTTGATTTTCAGAACCTTCAGGTAGGCATTATAAGAAAAATATGCCCGCATCAACAGGTTACTCATAATCTTATGGGGCTTTATGATAAGACAGATTATTTTGAACTGGCAGAGGAGCTGGATTTTGCATCAAATGACCAATATCCCACCGGGTATTATTTTGACCCGCCAGGCCAGCCGGACTTTGAGATTTCTGCGTGCCTGGATTTCATCAGAAGCGTAAAAAAGAAAAACTTTTGGATGATGGAACTGGAATCCGGTCCTACAGGAGGGACATTGGTTGGAAGAATGCCAAGACCCGGACAGCTGAAGCTTTGGACCAGTCATTGCGTAGCGCATGGTGCAGATACGATTGTTTATTTCAGATGGAGAACCTGTCTGTTTGGGGCGGAGCAGTATTGGCATGGGATTCTGCCCCACAACGGGATTCCGGAGAGAAGATATTTTGAGATTCAGGAAACGATTCGGGGACTGCTTCCGGTAATGAGGGATATTAACGCGGTAACAGTAAAACCCAAAGCAGCAATTTTATTTTCCTATGATCAGGATTGGGCTTTTCAGATACAACCTCACCATCCGGAGCTAAATTATGTGGACCAGATTAAGAAATATTACAGAGCCTTTTACCAAAAAAATGTTCCTCTGGATTTTATCAGTGAAAAAGAGAGTATGGAAGATTATAAAGTGGTTATTGCTCCCCTCCAGCTGTTAATGGATTCCATATTGGAAGAGAAGTTCAGAACTTATGTTAAAAATGGCGGGCATTTGGTGTTAACAATGCGCACTGGTGTGAAAGACCGAAACAATGTATGCGAGAGAACACAGGCGCTGCCAGGAGGTTTGGAAGATGTGTTGGGAATCACTGTAATGGAGTATGACTGCCTGCTTGGTATGGAGGTAGAGATAGAATGGATCCTGGACAAGACACGGGGGCATGCAAAAAAGTGGTGTGATGTGTTGGAATTAAAGGGTGCAGAGCCCCTGGTGCTTTATCGGGGTGAGTTTTACAGAGATACCCCTGCGGTAACGGTCAATGCCTATGGCAGAGGAAAAGCTTATTATGCAGCAACGGAACCAGATGGCAGAATTCTGGATAAGATTGTGGAAAAAATCATAGAGGAAAACCATCTGGAAACGGTGGGAAGTTCTTCGGGCGGAGTAGAAATGACCGTACGGGGCGGCAGAGAAAAAGACTATTTATTTGTTTTAAACCATACGGATCAATGGCAGCCCATACAGGTACCAAATGAATGGAAACCTTCTGTATGGTGCGGTAATTCAGTGGCGGGGGGGTTGGCTCCATACGATACTGCAATCTATGAAAAAGGCTCTGGACGTACAGAAGGTTGTAAGGAATATTAAATAAGATTTGTACAATGGTGGAGGTGGAATAATGGACCGATTAGAACAAATCAGGAAGAACAAAGAAGGGAATTACATTTATCCGTTTCTCTGGATGCACGGAGAGCCTCATGATATTCTTATACAGGAGCTGGACAGGATCAGAGAATCAAATATAGGCGCAGTATGTATAGAGGCAAGGCCGCACCCGGACTTCGGTGGAAAAAAGTGGTGGGAAGACATGGATGTGGTGATGGACTATACCAGGTCCCATGGAATGAAGGTCTGGCTATTGGATGATGACCGTTTTCCAACCGGGCATGCCAATGGAATATTCAAGGAAGGTAATCATGAACTGGCAAATGAATTTCTGACTGTATGGTGTACGGATACAACAGGACCGCTCCAAAATGGATCCATGTTAATTCAACCGGTACTCAGACCGGACAGCAGACTTGTTGGGGTTACAGCTTGCAGACGAAGCAGTGGTGACAGCACCGACATAGACCTGGAATCATGGATAGACCTTAGCGCACAGGTAAAAAACGGATGGCTGCGGTTTGATGTACCGGATGGATTATGGAGAATTTTTGTATTTTATACCACTCATGAGGGGGATGGAAAATTAGACTATTTTAATATCATTAATTCCCAGTCAGTTAAACTTCTGATAGACCGTGTCTATCAGCCTCATTTTGAACACTATGGAGATGATTTCGGCAAGACGTTTACCGGATTTTTTTCAGACGAGCCGGAATTTGCCAACCTGCCGGGATATGATTTTCAGGCACGTCTTGGCAAAGATATGAAATTTATTCCGTGGAGTGAGGAACTAAAAAAACGGCTGGAGGACAGATGGGGAGAGTATTTTACAAGGAATCTGCCGGCTATGTGGTATTGCTGCGGAGGGAAGACCGGCCACATAAGGTATGAATATATGGATGAAGTCACTACTCAGTTAAAAATCTCATTTGCTAATCAGATAGGGCAGTGGTGTAAGGATCATGGAGTTATGCATGTGGGTCATATTATTGAGGATGATAATTCTCATGGCAGGCTTGGCTGCAGTACCGGGCATTATTTTCGAACTCTGTCCCAGATGGGGATGTCAGGAATCGATGTGGTTCTGTTTCAGGTGATGCCTGGAATGAACCAGCCGGTTCACCAGTGGGTTGCATCAGACCGGGACGGTGAGTTCTTCCATTATGGATTAGGGAAGATGGGCAGCTCACTGGCACATATTGATGAGAAGAAAAAAGGAAATGCTATGTGTGAAATCTTTGGTGCATTTGGCTGGCAGGAAGGCATCAGTTTAATGAAGTGGCTGGCTGACCATATGCTAAGCAGAGGGATCAATCACTTTGTGCCCCATGCATTTTCTCCAAAGAAATTTCCGGATACAGACTGTCCGCCTCATTTTTATGCAGGGGGGAATCAACCGCAATACCGTTATTTTGGGGATTTGATGAAGTACATGAATCGCTTGTCCCATCTGTTTTCAGAAGGCAGGTATGTATCCCAGGCAGCAGTTTTATATCATGCCGATGCGGAATGGGCGGGGGAAGCAATGCTGTTCCAGAAGCCGGTACGAAAATTAATGGAGAATCAAATTGATTGTGACATTGTAAGCGCGGATGAGTTAATAAATAACACTATGATAGCTGATGGCAGGTCTTTTATGATCGGGCCCCAGAGTTATCAGGCATTGGTGATTCCCTATAGCCGTTATCTGCCTGCAAAAGCAGTGGATACGATAAACTTGCTGCTAAAAGCGGAGATTCCCGTTTACTTTGTAGATGACTTGCCTGAGGGTACTTGTGAAGGGCTGGGGCAGGAGATGGGAACCCGGCTTTTGGGGGCTGAAGTGGTGGATTTACACAATCTGGTAACTGCTATAGAAGAAAGAATAGATTTTTCCGTTCGTACGAATACAAATTTACCTGATTTAAGAACATACCGGTATAAATATGATCAGGGAACGGCACTTTATTGCTTTAACGAGAGCACTGATGAGACCATAAATTGTGAAATAGAAATAAATATAGAAACCAGTCAGGTACATTATTGTTACCGCTACCAGGCATTTGAAAATCAGCTGTACAGAATACCATTTAAACAGCTGAATGGCATTATAAATGCCAGACTGCAGCTGGAGCCTGGAGAAGCGGCTGTCTACATCATACAAGAGGAAAAAGAAACGCTTCCTTATTATGTTCCCTATGAACAGTCCGGCAGAAAAATAGGGGGTACATGGAAGTTATCATATGCCAAATCAAGTGATGAAAATAATTTTGAAGAACTGTATAATGGAGACCAGGTTTTTCAGGATCTCACAAGCTGGGCAGCAGAGAAAAAATTCAACGGATATCTTCGGTATGAGACAGAGCTGTATTCGGACCGGGATAAGAGGGAATGCCTAAGAGTATCAAATGCTGTAAACGGCATGGATATCTTTGTAAATGGTATCATGTGTGGCAGAAAAATAGGACCACCTTACTTTTTTGAAATTCCTCTTAGGAGGGGGAATAACCGCATATGTATAGAAATTGCCACCACACCTGTATTTGAGGCAGGAGATGACTGGTCGGCCCTTACGGTACTCCCACCTTTCAGCTTGCTGAATGAGCCGGAATTCTGTTTGCCCCTATTTGAATAATTTACCATACGCAATATCACAAGTATAATTTAAGAGAATATTAAAAAGAACTTCATCCCGGCTAAATGTTTATTTCTCAAAAGGTGCTATACTGATAGCATGTCTAATTGTGATATAAATGTGTGTCATTGGAAGCGGTTTTATACGTGCTTTAAACAATAAACTTATAGATATATCATAAAATATAATGAGACCCATAATTTCTATCATGTACAATTGATGAAATTATGGGTTTTCTAAATAAAATTTCCGGGAGGTAAGGCAATGAATATATTGATGATAGAGGACAACGCAGAGATCAGGGAAGGTGTGAGGATTCTTTTAGAAGGGGAAGATTACAACGTGACTGAGGCCGGGAACGGGAATGAGGGGTTAAAGCTTCTGGACAGCGATACGGACCTGGTTATTCTGGATGTTATGATGCCTGGTATCTCAGGCTTTCGAACCTGTGAGGAGATTCGGAAAGTATCCAATGTACCGGTTCTTTTTCTGACTGCCAAATCACAGGATTCGGATAAATTAATGGGACTGATGGCAGGCGGCGATGACTATCTGTCAAAGCCATTTTCTTATTCGGAGCTTTTGGCAAGAGTTAAGGCATTGGTTAGAAGATATTGCGTCTATAAGGGAAAGGAAGAAGAGGCGAATGAAGACCGTTTCGTTAACGGTATGGGTATCCGCATTAATGAAAATTATAATGAGGTCTGGAAGGGAGATAAAGAACTGGCGCTTACAGATATTGAATATAAAATATTACTTCTTTTGATGAAGCATCCAAAGAGAATATTTACGATTCAGAATATTTATGAAAGTGTGTGGAATGAACCGTATTTTTATGTGTCAAATGGAACGGTTATGGTACATATTCGAAAATTGCGGCTGAAGATTGAAGATGATCCTCAGGAGCCGAAGTGCATACGTACAGTATGGGGCAGGGGGTATCGGTTTGGATAAAAAAGGGAAGTTTGCAAAAAGCGGTCTGAGAAGAAAGCTGATACAGCTGATGATCTTTGCATTTATCATTAGTGGGGGCATGTATTATTTTTTACACAAGGCTGTGGATTTAAAACTGAATAATTATTTTGCGACGTCAGATTATGTGGAAAGGACCGAATCTAAATATGCTCAGAAATTCCAGGATTACGTACTGAAGAATGATATTTCCACATCCGATACGGATAAGATTACAAAATGGGTCAGGGATCAGGATGTTGTACATATCAGCATTTACAAGGATTCAGTGTTGATCTATGATTCCTTCTATCCCGATAATGATATTATAGCTGAAAACGATGTTGAGACGGAATATTACAGTTGGCAGGCGTATTATCCCATTAAATTTGCAGATGCCCAGGCAGATGTTTTTCTGGATGGATTTTATGATTACCGGGTTTTTAATTATGCAACCATTGCTGAAATTCTTCTTTCCTGCGTGGTCTTTATAGGAATTGTTATGCTTGGAATAAAAAGGACTATTGATTATATTGGAAAACTGGATCAGGAGGTAGAGGTTCTGGAGGGCGGACAGCTTGACTGCCCTATTACTTTGAAAGGCAATGATGAACTCTCTGCTTTAGCCCGTGGACTGGATGAAATGAGGAAATCCTTTAAGCTGCGTGTGGAAAGGGATGAGAAGCTGACAAAGGCAAATAAAGACCTGGTGACCGAGATGTCCCACGATCTGCGCACACCGCTTACCACACTACTTCTTTACACCCAGATATTAAAGAGCAGAAAATATCATGGCACGGAGCAGATGGAGGATTATATAGAGAAGATTGATGAAAAGGCAAACCAGATCAAAAACCTTTCAGATAATATGTTTGAATTTTTCCTGATTTTAAGGGAAGAGGAGATTGAACTTATGGATCCCCAGTCTTTTAAGGATATATTTTACGATATTATGTCCGAGCTGGTATTGTCTCTGCAGAATCGTGGGTTTAAGGTAAAACAAAACATTGAATTCCGTGAGGTTAAGGTAGAAGTTTCCGTGGATTACGTTCTAAGGGTGATGAATAATATTGTCTCTAATATAATCAAGTATGCGGACTCAAATGAAGATATTGTGATAACTACTATTTATGAAAAAAAAAAGCCATCCATATTGTTCGTTAACCATATTTTAAAAGAAACAGATAAGGTTGAAAGCACCGGGATTGGTATACGAAATATTAAGGGAATGATGGACAAGATGGACGGATGCTGTGAAATAGAGGAATCCGGGGAGCTGTACAGGATTAAATTACAATTTAAAATCGTTGTTTAGATTTCATCATGAACCTTTAAGGATTGGTTAAGAATTAGGTGATAAGATAAATATTGTAGTTAAATACAATTGGTTAGGCATGCAGCAGAGCGTGTTTGAAGATGAAAAATCCTGTCTGACCGCCCCACATCTGCCGGGTGAAGCCATGAAATTCCAAAACAAAGCCCCACTAGACCCCCTGGAATTGCATGAATGCATCTGAAAGATGAGTGTCAGGCAGAGTAGTTTTAAAGCGCGCTCTGATTTGCGCAGGAAAGTGAGGACGAATAATATGAGAAAAATATTTATAAAAGGAACGATAATTGCAGCGTTAGGAGCATTATCCATTACCATGGCAGCATGTGGATCAAAACCGGAATCTAATGGAAGCAACTCCGTTACGGAATCTTCTGCAGTGACCAGAGAAAGCGGATCCAGACAAAAAGAGACGCCGGCAATTAGTAAACAGGGCAGCAGACAGTCCAATGAAATGCAGACAAAGGGAAAACAATCTGAGGATATGCAGACAAAGGGAAAACAATCTGAGGATATGCAGACAAAGGGAAAACAATCCACTGAAATGCAGACCGGTAAAAGCCAGAAAAATGAAATGCAGGATGAATCCCAGGCAGGAGGCATGTCCGAGAGTAAAGATGGCGGACAGGTTGAAATGCAGACAGATTCCGGAACTGGAAATGCACAAAGCAGTGAACTGACGAAATAGGAGAATTATTAGTGAGAGAAAAAAATATATTACAGCTTTTTGAAGCATCTGTAGAAAGATATACTGCCAAAGAGGTTTTTGCAGATGGAGACAGGAGCATCTCTTATTGCGAACTAAAAGATCATGCGAGAAGAATTGGGAGTTGTCTTGGCAACTCCCATCTTCGGAATGCTCCTGTGGCAATTTATCTGGATAGAAGCGTTAAGAGTATGGAGGCCCTTCTGGGGGTTGCATACAGTGGTAATTTTTATACCATGATGGATATGCAGATGCCAAAGGACAGGCTGAAGATGATACTGGAGAACCTGGAACCGTTTGCTATATTAACGGACAGGAAGCATGAAGAAGCAGCCAGAGAACTTTTGCCACAGGGAGCAGTTATTGTCTATGAGACTGCGGTGGAGCAGGAAGTTAGCAGCTGGCTGTTAAAAGATATCAGAAGGGCTATGATCGAGACGGATCCGCTTTATGTACTCTATACATCAGGATCTACCGGTGAACCAAAAGGTGTGGTTGTGAGCCATGCCAGCGTGATTGCTTATACAGACTGGGTGGTAGAGACTTTCCGGATAAATCAGGATACTGTTTTTGGCAGCCAGACACCTTTTTATTTTAGTATGTCAGTGCTGGATATTTTCAGTACCATCAGAAGCGGCGCAGCCATGCAGATTATTCCACGGAAACTCTTTTCATTTCCCATGCAGCTGTTGGAATATTTGAGAGACAGAAAGGTCAATACCATTTACTGGGTGCCCTCTGCCCTTTGCCTTGTGGCAAATTGGAAGGCACTGGATTATATGCAGCTGCCGGATTTAAAAAAGGTGCTTTTTGCCGGAGAAGTAATGCCTATGAAGCAGTTAAATATATGGAGGTCACACATGCCCGGCTTATTATATGCGAATTTGTACGGGCCTACAGAAATAACAGATATTTGCACATATTATATAGTGGACCGGGATTTTGATGACGAGGAAGTGCTGCCTATCGGCAAGGCATGTAATAACTGCGACATTCTGATACTGGATGAAGATGGGAAGAAGGTTCCCTATGGAGAAGAAGGAGAACTTTGCGTCAGAGGACCGTTTCTGGCTAAAGGTTATTACCGCAGTCCGGAAAAAACAGATAGCGTATTCGTGCAGAACCCCTGCAATGACAGGTATCCGGAGATGATCTACAAAACAGGTGATATTGTAAAATATAATGAACTTGGAGAATTGATGTACGTATCCAGAAAAGATTTTCAGATCAAACATATGGGGTGCCGCATTGAACTCGGAGAAATTGAGGCAGCGGCCGGCTCCCTGGAAGATATCGACAATTGTGTGTGCGTCTATGATGAAGATGAGAAAAAAATCATATTGGTCTATAAAGGCAAAAATGTGGACCGGAACACTGTCATCTCAAAAGTAAAGAACAAAGTACCTTCCTATATGTGTCCCGGGCTGTATATTATGACAGAGAAGATGCCGGTAAATACAAATGGGAAGATTGACCGGAAATGGCTTCAGAGAAACTATAAAAAATTAGGAGGAATATGCAATGGATGAAATATTAAAAATACTGGTAAAGATAAAACCCGGAGTGGATTTCAGTAAAGAAGAGAATTTAATAGAAGATCATATTTTAGATTCATTTGAGATGATACAGCTGGTGTCTGAAATCAGTGATATTTATCAGATGGATATTACTCCGGTAGATATTACCCCGGATAACTTTCGCTCTGTGGATACTATTTATGCGTTCATATCGGCCCATCAGCCATCCCGGGTGTAGTGAGGGGATTCTATGGCTTATAACACCTATACATACATGCTGCTGTTTCTGACTGGGACCGGTATCCTTTATTATATCTGCCCCAGAAAAATCAGATGGATTGTTTTGTTGGCGGCCAGTTATCTGTTTTACTATCTGTCCAGTGCAAAATTAATGGGATTTCTAATGCTGTCTACGGTCGTTGTATATGGGACAGGCGTAATTCTTACCATACTGCAGGACGAATACCGGGACAAAATGGCGGGTGCCTGTGAGTCAGAACAAATAATTCTGCGCCACCAGCTGCAGAAGAGGAAGCGTCTGGCAGCAGTGTTCGCCATTTTGTTCAACCTGGGTATTCTTGGATTTTTAAAATACTATAATTTCTTTGCATTAAATGTGAATCATATCTTACAGGGATTACATATTGACGGCAGGATGGAAGAGCTGCGGCTACTGCTCCCTCTTGGAATTTCCTTTTATACCCTGTCAGCGATTGGCTATATCATTGATGTGTACCGGGGCAAATACAGAGCAGATAAAAATCTGGGACATCTGGCACTGTTTCTCAGCTTCTTTGGTCAGATTGTGGAAGGGCCTATTGTGCGCTACGATCAAATGTCAGATGAACTATTGAAAGGGCATTCCTTTCAGACGAAAAATATATCATTTGGCGTACAGCGGATTGTATGGGGGCTTTTTAAGAAAATTGTAATTGCAGACCGTCTGAATCTTCTGGTAAATACCGTTTTTACCGCCTATCCTGACTATAGCGGAATTACAATTGCCACGGCGGTGCTATGTTACACGATACAGATCTATTGTGAATTTTCAGGGTGTATGGATATGGTTATCGGCAGTGCCCAGCTATTTGGCGTGCATCTGCCCGAGAATTTTGAAAGACCGTTTTTTTCTAAAAATGTTTCTGAATTTTGGAGAAGGTGGCATATAACTTTGGGAGCATGGTTCCGGGATTATATCTTTTATTCGGTGTCCCTATCCAAACGGATGATGCGCCTTAGTAAATGGGGAAGAAATCATCTTACCCCGCACCTGGCAAAGCTGCTGCCTTCTGCCTGTGCCTTGTTTCCAGTATGGCTGTGCAATGGGTTTTGGCATGGATCCAGCTGGAAATATGTATTTTACGGCATATATTATTTTATGCTTATTATGCTGGGGATGTTAGCAGAACCGCTGTTTCAGAAGCTTTGTACCATGTTGCATTTGAGCCGTAAAAGCTTTGGGTTTCAATTATGGCAGATTTTAAGAACCTTCTTTTTAGTAAACATCGGTATGCTGTTCTTCCGGGCAGTGAGCCTGAAGGTAGGAATTAAAATGCTGGTTTCCATGTTTGGTGGATTTTCTCTGGCACCGCTGAGGGGAGGAGTTCTGCTGAATTTGGGGATGGATAAGATGGATTATGCAGCAGTGGGTTTTGGTTTAGTAGTTGTGTTTGCTGTAAGTATTGCACAGGAAAAGGGAATCCATATAAGGGAATGGATTTCCGGGAGGCATATAGCAGTGCGGTTTGCAATTTATTATGCAGCTGCGTTCTCCGTGCTTCTGCTGGGTGCTTACGGAATGGGGTATGTGCCGGTTGACTTTATTTATGCCCAGTTCTAAAATCTTTTATCAATCTGAATAGAAATAGTAGCAGGAGGAAACAAATGAATTTAGATAAACATATAATACTTAAATGCGGCGTCCTTTTCCTGCTGAAGCTGGCTGTGTTTCTGGGTATCGCACTGGTGCTTCTCACCGGTGCGTCCCAGGTCCTTAAGCCAAAGGATAATACCCCGGCAAGCGGAATCAAAGAACCGGAGACACGTGCAGTATATACAGAACGGGATCATTCCCTGGACGTCATCGCTATTGGTAACAGTGATATTTATGCAGCGTATACGCCTATGCAGCTATGGAAGGATTACGGTCTTGCATCTTATGTCTGCGGTGAACCTGGTCAGCGTGTGTACGAGGCTTATTATCTGCTGAAATCCATACTGGAGCGCCAGTCTCCCAAGGTAGTTGTGTATGAGACAGATGAAATTTTCCAAAATGGAAGTCCTGCAAAGGAACGTGAAAAAGTGATTTTTGCAGGACTTGCAGATAAATTTCCCGTGTTTCAATACCATAACCGATGGAAGATGTTAAAACCAGAGGATTTCACGGGAAAAGTAAAGTATACCTTTGATAATTTCTGGAAAGGTTTTCGATATACGGACCGTGTTGATGCTTATTTTGGAAAACCTTACATGCGTAAGCGTAAAAAAAATACAAAGCTGGATCCGATACCCAAGTATTATCTGGATAAGATGGTTGGCTTGTGCAGGGAAAAAGGAGCTGAACTGTTATTTGTAGAGGTTCCTTCCGCAAATTCATGGAATTATAAGAGGCACAATACAGTAGCACAGTATGCCAGAGAAAATAAAATTCCATTTCTGGACCTGAACAAGCCGGGTAGGGAGTATAAGGTTGACTGGGCATTTGACACAAGGGATAAAGGTGATCATATGAACTATAATGGTGCCAGAAAGGTAACCGCTTATCTGGGAAAATATCTGAAAGAAAACTATAATTTACCCGACAGGCGGAAAGAATCTGCCTATGCAGACTGGAATGTGGACCTGCGAAAGTATGAAAAGGCAATACAGAACCCGGGAGTGCAGACAGGATAGGCCAACCCTATCGTATCAACCCCTTTCGTATATCAATTGCCTTTACCGGACACATTTCGTGACAGCAGTAACAGCGGATACAATTTCGATAATTTATCTTTGCTTTCTTTGCTTCTATCTGAATCGTATTGCGTGGACAGCTTTCTGAGCATTTTCCGCAGCCGATACACTTTTCACGGATGATTACCGGCTTCGCTGAGAGGTAGTGGAATACAAAGGCACGGACGGGACGCCGTATCAATGGCGGTAAAAATGTTGTGAAATCCAGGGAAGATTCCCGGGGTACCCGAAAAGGTTCTGCTCTAGGAATTTCTCCAATGAGGTTAAGCTGATTAAAATCACCGCAGCATAATCCGCGGGAAATGGATTCTTTTACGGTAAGTATGCTTCTTGGGTTAACACCGATAATTTTACACAGGCAGTAGTCCAGTTCATAGGGGTTGTCGGAAGCCAGAATAAGTCCCGTTTCTCTCAGTGTGCCGCCGGAAGGGCCGTTGCCTTCCATTGCCTGTATGGCATCCACCAGAATAAAGTCCGGTCTGATCGTTTCACAGAGATCCACCAGCATGGAGCAGAAGGGGGCTTTTTCCGGGAATCGGGCATGATAACCGGGTTTTGTCAGTCCGGGGATGGTCCCGAACAGATTTTTAACGGCCCCGCTTAAGCCGGTCATCGCATGGGTTTTTAGTTTACAGATGTCAATAATAAAGTCTGCATCGCAGACAGGTGTAATGATGGGAAACTGTTTGACCAGTTTCCCTTTTTTGTTCTCTAAATTACGGGAAGAAGTATCCATATTCAGCGTGACATTATGCCGTTGGCACACATCCGCCATGCCAGATGTTTGATAGATTCCTTTTAAAGCTGAAACAGTATAAGGACCGCCGGGGCTGTCTGCAACCGTAATGCTGGTTACACCACTTTCCTTCAGCCAGATAATAACAGCTTCAACAATGGATGGATGTGTGGTGGTAAATTCTCCGGGAGTTCGCTTCATCAGCAGGTTTGGCTTTATCAGGACCTTTATATCCGGTGAAAGTTTTGAACGAATGTTAAAGCGCTCCATATGTTCTTGCACCGCTTTGTTTACGAGAGGCTGGTCGTAAGAGGGGGTTTGGGTAATGCTTATATTGGTCATCAGGAATTCCTTTCATAGAAACAGGGTTTAGTAATCTTATTGAAGCAATACTATTACCGCTATTATATAGGATAGTACTGTTAAAGAAAAGGGGTTTATTATAAGGACGTATAATACAATTGATGATACGGACGAAAAATGAAAAATAGGAAACAAATAGGAAACAAATGAAACAAGATTGACTTTTGAATCAACTGGATTATAATGAAATTAACAGAAAAAATATTGATTTTATAGGTAAACAGCAACTTAAAAAATAAATTTAAAGCATAGATTTAAAATCCAGATTTAAAACCAATGGGAAGTAATATCGGGAAACAAAAGGAGGATATAAATGGCGTTCACAGCGAGAGATGTAGCAAAAAAGGCAGGTGTTTCCCTTGCTACGGTATCCAGGTATTTCAGTGGGGGAAAAGTAGTAAGCACGGAACTGGCTAGAAAAATTGAAGATGCTGCTGACAAGCTTGGCTATGAGCATAAAGGTAGGCGGCATCGCAATTGCGGCGTGATTGCAGTTTTAATACCTGAGTTTCCTCTGGAGTTTTTTTCAGAGGTCATGCGTGAGATTGTGGATCAGATGCCAAGATATGATTATCGTGTTGTTTTTATTCCGATCTTCGAGGGTAAAGACGATTACAAACAGTACTTTAACGAGATGAATATAGAAGGGGTTATTTACCTGGATGAAAATATCAGCGAAGACATCCTGAATTACATTGCATCCAAAAACATTAGAACCGTCATGTGCGGCGGCGCAACCCTGGACAGACGTCTTGGAATGGTGCATATCAATGATCTTGCGGCAGGATATGAGGGGACCCGCTATCTGCTGGAACAGGGACACGAAAGAATATTGTTTCTGTCTGACCGCAACAGGTCCATCAGTTCCGTTTTCCAGCGCCTTACCGGAGCAAAGCGGGCAATGGAAGAGAAAAATATAACATTTGATGAAAACAGCATGGTGATGTTTGGTGCAGTTACTTATGACATGGGTTATCGGCTGGCAAGACAGGCTGTGGAAAAAGAAAAAGAGTTTACAGCAATTTTTGCATTCAGCGATGAGATGGCAATTGGTGCAATGGCTGCACTTAAGGCATGTGGTGTGGACGTTCCGGGGGATGTGTCAGTATTGGGCTTTGATGATATTACATCAGCAGCCAGGGCAGTTCCGCCTCTGACAACTATTCATCAGCCCATCCGGCAGTTTGTAACAAAATCACTGAACATGTTCCTGAATCTCTATGGGGAAGAAGAAAATATGGATATCACTCTGCCATTTGATATTGTGCAGAGAAGTACCTGCCAAAAGAGGCAGTAATGAAAATGGAGGATACGAAGATGAGCAAAGCAGGAGAAAAAAAAATTACAGTTATAGGGGGAGGCGGAGTCCGGTCCATGTTTCTGGCGAAAAGCCTGGTACAACATGCCAAAAAACTGGGATTTACAGATATTGTATTTATGGACAACAATGAAATAAAATTAAATATTTATGGAAAAATGGCGGCACAGGTTGCCAGGAGAATTGATGATACGGTTAAATTCTCCCTGACATCTGATCCGGTGGAAGCTGTCAAAGACGCGGATTACATAATTACTACCATACGCGTTGGCGAAGATGAAATGCGTATCCGGGATGAACGGACTGCGCTGGAGCTTGGAATACTGGGTCAGGAGACAACAGGAGCGGCAGGATTTTCCTTCGCCATGCGTTCCATTCCGGCACTGGTTCAGTATTGCGAGCTGGCGAAGAAATTTGCCAGCCCCAGGGTAAAGGTTTTCAACTTTACCAATCCGGCAGGGGTAGTATCTCAGACGCTGCGGGATATGGGATTTGATTTTACTTATGGAATCTGTGATGCACCCAGCAGCCTGCTCCATTCCTTTGCACAGATGTACGGTGTAAGCCAGGATTCCGTAACCGGAGAGTGTTATGGATTAAACCATCTATCCTTTTTTAAAAGCATCAAATTGGACGGAAGGGAAATTATGCCGGAGCTGCTTCAAAACAACGAAATCTATGAAAGTACAGAAATGCGCTTCTTTGATAAGGGGCTGGTAGAACACGTGGGTTGTATTTTAAATGAATATCTCTACTACTTCTATTATAGGGAAGAAGCGGTACAGAATATCTTAAATGCAAAAGTAACAAGAGGGGAAGTTATCCAGGATGTGAATATCCATATGACGCAAGAACTCTCCAAGATGGATATTGAGAATAATTTTGACGAATGCCTGAAGGTATTTGAAAAATGGTATGGCCTTAGGGAAGCGGCATATATGGCAAATGAAACGGGGATAGACAGCAAAAAGCCTCCTTATCATTTTGATATTTATACAAAGGACAGCGGCGGATATGCAGGCGTTGCACTTAAGTTCATTGAATCGGAACTGGGGCAGGAAGAAAAGGAAATGATTCTCTGTGTGCCAAATAATGGGGCAATTAAAGGACTAGAGGATACAGATGTGGTAGAAATCAGCTGTACAATTAAAAACGGTAATTATTATCCCCATGAGATCGAACCGGAGCGCGTCCCTATGGAAATGATCCGCAGAGTCAAGATGTATGAGAGGCTGGCGTCCGAGGCAATCCGGGAAAAAAGTGTAGAAAAAGCCATTGACTGCCTGATGGTCCACCCTCTTGTAAATTCTTATACCTTTGCTAAAAAGTTAGCATATGAATATATGAAAATAAATGAAGCATATATGAAAGGATGGAACTGATATGGGATTTGCAGCAGGTGTGGGATATGTAAATCTGGATTTACTTTATCTGGGAGTCGGACACCTTCCAAAAGAGGGAGAAGAGGTCTATGCAAAAAGCCTGGATATCCAGCTGGGCGGCGGTGTACCTGCAACCATGATTACACTGTCCAGGCTTGGGGTTGCTTCTAAGATTGCAACATTTCTGGGAGAAGATGTATTCTCCGGTTATGCAAAAAAGCTGCTGGATGCCTGCGGTGTCTCCTATGCTAATTTATACAGTGGTAACGGTATTCCGGTAGCGGTAACATCCGTTATGATAACAGAAAGGGATCGGACTTTTATGTCTGCCCTGGACCGCGTGGATATCACACAGAAAATCCAGGAAGAAACCTACCGCCAGCTGCGGGGAGCAAAGGTCATTGATATGCACGCGGGATTCCTGGATGCCTATAAACGTCTAAAGGAGGAAGGTGCCATTCTGGTGTTTGATGTGGGGTGGGATGAAGGGCTGTCCATACAGAAATACAGAGAGTATCTGGAGCTTGCCGATTTTTTTACACCCAACCAGAAAGAGGCATTAAAGATTACCGGGAAGGACAATGTGGAGGAAGCAGCCAGGGAACTGGGCAGGTTTTTTCCGGAGGTTATTATTAAACTGGACAGTGCGGGCTGTCTGTACTGGAAAAACGGGGAAAGTATCATTATTCCACCTCTGAAAAACGTAAATAAAATAGATTCCACAGGTGCCGGAGATGCATTTATGGCGGGGGTTTTTTTTTGGGTTTTTTATTAATTGAAGGATTTTCCGGAGATTCATTTATGGCGGGATTTATCTATGGGCTTTATCATGAATGCAGTGTAACAGACAGCATTATATATGGAAACGTAACAGGAGGAACCTGTGTGGAAGGAGTGGGCTGTCTGACAAAGTATGTAAATGAGAAGGAACTGCTGGAGAAGGCAAAAGAAATTAAAAATCGCCTGTAACTGCTCATTTTTAAACATATTTTGGGTATTAAAATTGTGTTAAGACTTTTTATGCAAAAAAATAGATAAAAAATGGGATTTTTTGTAGGAAAATCCTAAAAAGTCTGTTATAATAGTTTACATAAAAATCTTAACATGGGGGTGCACAAAATGAACAATTGGAAGAAACTGTTAATGAACAACATCACCACTGCAAAGGAATTAAAAGAAATCCTTAAATTATCAAATGAAGAAGTAATCAAAATGGAGGAAATACTGGAGCACTATCCGATGTCCGTACCTTTGTATTACTTTTCACTTATAAAAGCAGATGATCCGGATGACCCTGTTCGTAAGATGTGCATCCCCAATATCCGTGAAACGGACCTGGGAGGAAGTTTTGATACCAGCGGAGAGGCAAGCAATACCGTAATCGTGGGTATGCAGCATAAATACAGGGAAACGGTATTGATTCTTTCCACAAATCAATGTGCCATGTATTGCAGGCACTGTTTCCGAAAACGCCTGGTGGGGCTCTCCGATGAAGAAATTGCCAGTCACTTTGATGAAATGATGCAGTACATACAGGAACATTCTCAGATCAGCAATGTCTTAGTCTCCGGTGGGGACGCCTTTTTAAATGACGATGAAGTAATCGAAAAATATCTGCACAGCCTGAGTCAAATCGAACATCTTGACTGTATCCGCTTTGGAACCAGAACACCAGTAACATTTCCGGACAGGATTCTGGAAGATCCAGAATTAATTAATATCTTACGCACTTATAGCGAAAAGAAACAAATCTATGTGGTAACACATTTCAATCATCCCAATGAAATTACTGAGAAATCAAAAGCTGCGGTAAGAAGATTAATCGCCGCAGGAGTCATAGTCCGGAATCAGACCGTATTAATCAAAGGTGTAAATGATCATCCCCAGACGCTGGGAACTCTTTTGAAATATCTGACACGTATGGGCGTTGTGCCGTATTACGTATTCCAATGCCGACCGGTGACCGGAGTAAAATCCCAGTTTCAAGTGCCTTTAAAACGGGGTTGTGAAATAGTAGATCAGGCAAAAAATATGCAGAACGGACTTGGAAAATGCATTCGCTATATTTTATCCCATGAAACCGGAAAGATTGAGATCCTGGGCAGTCTGAGCTCCAAAGAAATGCTGTTCAAATACCACCAGGCAAAGGATGAAAATGATTATGAACGAATATTTACCAAAAAACTGGATGATGGGCAGTGCTGGCTGTAAAAAGCAGTTCAAAGTAATAATGAAGGCAGAAAGGAAAACGGGAATGTGAGTCCGTTTTCCTTCCTGCCTTAAAAAATGTATTTCAATTCTTATATCATTTTTGTGATATACTGACAAATCTTATTATTCTTAAAAATCACCTGATCATTTGTTTAATTAGAAAACTATATTGTTGTAACCCCTTTTTCATGATGCTATAATATTAGTACATGATTGTTTTTGGTTTCTGGTTACTTGGAAAGGAGATTTCTGCCATGAATATACGTAATGTCTGTAAACGGGCTAGGGTTTACTGCCGGTCCCATATGTGGTGTTCATTTGCTGCAGCCATATGTTTTGCAGTTTTGCTGGTAGTGGTTGTCATGCAATATTATCTGAAAAATGAATATGTCAAATATCTGGTGGACAGTACTTATGACACAGAAAAAATGTTACTGACATCCGTAAACCAGAATATAAAAAATCAGATGGATGATTTTATTAAAATTGGTTCGGAAATCGCTGTGGATGATACCAATGCTGATCTGATCAATGAGTACAGCACTAATCCGGAAAATATTGCCCGAAATACCAAGGATCTGAAGAATCTCCTTGCGAATTATTCCAGATACTCCCAGTATATTGCTGCAATAGCGGTTGCTTCAAAAGAGGGGCTGGTCTACCAGTATGAACGTAATGAAAATACAATTAATGTTGTGAATATCTGGAATAGTGACAATAACGACATACTGATAGATACCTTCATAGAGGTTAATGAAATATCAAAAAGTATGGTTCTGCCCAGATATCAGGTAATCACTACACCCAGCGAACATCCGGGAGATGCATCAAAGCAATTCCTGCACATCGCATATCCGGTAAGAGGCAAACACTTTTACCAGGATATTGAATATATCATGATTGTTACGTTTAAGAGGGACGTATTGGACAATCTGATCGGGCAGCTGAGCGGCAGCAAGGATAATGTGGCACAGGGCTTTATTTCTGCCAGGTCAGGAGAGATCCTGTACCATACCAACAGCCAGAACAATGGGATGGAGATGGACCCGTACATAGATAATCAGCATCTGACGAATTTAAGTACACCGGTGGGAGTCTTTGACTGGAATTTGAACATTGCCATTAATAAAAACGCACTGCAGGAAAAGGTGAACCAGATGTATACCAAGGCTATTGTACTCTATGCACTTGTAATTATAGGGATTTTGCTGATCCTGTTCTGGGTGACTCAGAGAATATTAAAACCGGTAGATACCATTAACCGGTCCATCAAAAATGTAAAACAGGGCAATATGCAGGAGCGCATTGAAATTAAGGGAACCCACGAGATCTGGCAGCTTGCCAATGAATATAATGAGATGATGCATGCCATAAGGAAGATGAACCGTCAGGTTGAAAGCCAGCATCTGGAAGTGGTGGAATCGCTAAAAATGAAGCAGCGGGCGGAAAGGGAAGCTCTGGAATCCCAAATCAATGCCCACTTTATCTGCAATACTTTGAATGCCATTAATTATGAGGCGATCGAGAGCGGGAACTATAAGGTTTCCACACTGCTGAAAAAGCTGTCTAATATTTTACGCTATACCTTTGACCAAAAGCATCAGAATGTCTATATGTATCAGGAGATTACATGGATCGAACAATATCTGTACCTGCAGAAGGAACGGCTGGAAAATGTATTTGACTACAGCATTGAGTTCGACCATGAATACGACCAGTGGCCATGCCGGAAGCTGATGCTTCAGCCCTTTGTGGAAAATTCTATCCTGCATGGATTCGAGGGCAGGGAGGAAGGCGGCAGGATTCACATAAAAGGCACCGGAATGGGAGAATACCTTTGCTTATCCATCGAAGATAATGGCATGGGAATGACCCAGGAAAGGGAAGAGATCATACAAGAAGTACTGGTTAATCCGGTGGTGTCAAAGGAAAAAGAGGTGGGTATTGGAATTTCCAATGTAGTGACACGCATGAAGATGTACTATGGAAGTAAGCTTCGGATCTCCCTTGAGACTTCTTATGGGGAAGGATGCAGATTTACGTTTTTACTACCAAAGCCATATAGCATACAGGAGGAGGGAATCTATGAAAATAATGATAGTTGAAGATGAGCAAAGGGCAAGGAGGGGGCTGCGGAATCTGATTACCACAATTTCTGAGGAGTATGAGATTGTGGCGGAAGCATCCGATGGAAAACAGGCACTGGAACTGATACATATTTTAAAGCCTGAAATCGTATTTACCGATCTCAAAATGCCCTATATGGATGGATTATCCCTGATCAGAGCTGTTCACGCTATGGAGATTTCCACTCAGTTTGTAATTATAAGTGCCTATGAAGAATTTGATGTGGCAAGGCAGGCAATATCACTGGAAGTGCAGGATTATCTGATAAAACCGGTAACCTATGAGGATGTGGAAGAGCTTCTGGCACGTCTTTCAAAAAAGGAGAGGCTGTATCTGGAGGACGGGATTAAAGACCTGCGGGAAAAGTATCCCGGTGCCCACCCCCTGGTAATTAAAGCGCTTAATATAATTGAAAAGAGCTACTCTGCAAAAATAAGCCAAAAGGATCTGGCGGAAGATCTGGGAATGACCCAGGAGTACTTCTGCTATCTCTTTAATAAAGAAATCGGAGTAACATTCTCAAAATTCTTGAAGCATTATCGGATAGAGGTGGCAAAAGGTTTGCTGGCAAATAAGGGGATGCCCAAGGATGAGGTACCCTATCATGTAGGCTTTTCTGATCCGAAATATTTCAACAAAGTATTTCGTGAGGTGGAAGGCACCACTGTGTCTGAGTTTCTGAAGGTACATGTCAAATAAAAATATGCGGGCGTATTTTTCCAATCTAAACGCCCAGCCTCCTGCCTCCTATTCTCAATTCTTAAAATTTTCCTCCAATCTTAAAATTGTATCTTAAAATCGTATCCTATTTCTTAAAATATTAAGTTTATCATTTAAACTAATATTATTATAATAAGAACATCTTAAATACGATAAAGGAGGAAACAAACTATGAAAAAGAGGTATCAGAGATTGGCTGCGGCAGCATTGGCGGGAATAATGATTACAGGTCTTGTGAGCGGATGCGGCAGTTCTTCATCCAAGCAATCCAATGGAGAAAAAGGTACAGATGCAGCGTCAACTGCCAAGACAACAGAAGCAGCAGCGGACACAACGGCAGAAGAAACAACGAAAGCAGATACATCGGCACTGGATACATCGGCGGCGAGTGAAAGTAAAGCAGCATCCAACGGGGGCAAAGAAGTTACGCTATGGCATTACTTTGAACATGAGGCGCCAATACTGGAGAAAATGGTGGATGAATACAACTCCATGCAGAGTGACATCAATATTGTGTGTACTTATATTTCACGTGAAGAACTGATGAAGCAATATACAATAGGTGCTGTGTCCGGTGAGCTGCCGGATATTGGAATGGTAGATTCACCGGATATGGCTTCCTACATTTCATTGGGCGTATTTGAGGATATTACAGATCAAATGAAAGACTGGAAGGATTTGGATCAGTTTTATCCGGGCCCTCTTAGCAGCTGTAAAGATGCGGACGGGAATATCTATGGTATCCCCAATAACTCCAACTGTCTGGCAATCGCTTATAATGTGGATATGCTAAAAGCAGCGGGATTTGATAAGGCACCGGAGACCTGGGACGAGTTTGAAGAGGTCTGTGCCAAAACTACAAACGCAGCCGATGGCGTATATGGTTTTGCAATGTCCGCAATTGGTACGGAAGAGGGAACCTTCCAGTTTATTCCCTGGCTGTATTCAGCAGGTGCAGATGTAGGAACTACAGATTCACCGGAAGCGGCACGGGCGCTGGACTATCTGGCAGGCCTGGTAAACAAAGGCTATATGAGCAAGGAAGTGGTAAACTGGTCCCAGTCTGATTCTTACAACGCATTCTGCGCAGGAAAAGCAGCTATGCTGGAATCCGGAACCTGGCAGCTTGCCCAGTTTGAGGAAGGAATCAAGGGAGCTTTTGAGTATAAGATTGCATTGCTGCCAAAGGATAAGAAGTTTGCCTCTGTAATTGGCGGAGAAAACTTTGGAGTATGTGCGGGCAGTGAAGAAAAAGAAGCCTGTGTTGAGTTCTTAAAGTGGATGACCAGCGCTCAGAATAATGCATCCTGGTGCGAAGGTGCAGGCAAGTTCCCGGTACGTGAAGATTCCGTTGCATTAAATACCACCTGGTCAGATGATGAAAGATTTGCAGTGTTCAGTGATGAAATGAACTATGCGGTAGCAAGAGGCCCTCACGAGTCCTGGCCTACTATTTCAGAAGCATTATATACGGCAGAACAATCAGCGCTGCTTGGGAATAAGACCGGCGAAGAAGCCATGAAAGATGCAGCAGCAGTAATTAATCCAATCCTTCAGGAAACACCAATCGCAGTGCAGGAATAGTGCGGCAGCACCGCCCGTCCTGATGAAGAAAGGAAGTGGATGATTTATGAAATTGAACATGGCTAAGAAGAAACGCTTTGAGGGCTATACTTTTATAATGCCTGGATTTCTCTATATGATTCTCATTTTGGGATATCCCTTAATTTATAACTTTATACTCAGCTTTAAGAATACAAATATCAAAAATTTTAAATCCGGTGCTTCTGTGTTTGTGGGATTACAGAATTATATGCAGTTATTCAATGACCCCACTTTCCAGCTGGTTATTCGGAACACTTTTATTTTTACCATCGCCTGTCTGGTGGTTCAGTTTACGATCGGTTTTCTGTTTGCAATGTTTTTTTCCAAGAAGTTTACTTTTGCAGGACCGATCCGCGGGCTTGTACTAATCGGTTATATGATGCCAATGTCTGTTACTGCACTGCTGGGTAAAAATATGTTTGGCGTGACGGAAGGAGTCATCAATAACATATTGATGAAACTGGGCGTGATACATACTCCGGTAGAGTGGCTGGTCAGCACCAGTACCGCACTTATTGCAGTTATTGCAGTGAATTGCTGGGTTGGAATTCCATTTAATATGCTTCTTTTAACCTCAGGTCTAACGGGAATCTCGGATGATATCTATGAAAGTGCTTCAATGGACGGTGCTAACAAACTTCAGAGGTTTCTGCATATTACGCTGCCGCTTATGAAACCGGCTATACTGTCCGTACTGATGCTTGGCTTTATCTATACATTCAAAGCTTTTGACTTAATGTTTGTCATGACGGCGGGAGGCCCTTTAAATTCCACCGATGTATTGGGAACCTATTCCTACACCCTGTCATTTACGCAATATGAGTTTTCCAAGGGAGCGGCATCGGCTATGATCCTGTTCTGCTGTTTATTTATCATCGGCTTGTTCTACCTGAGACTTACTGCAAAGGAGGACGATTAGTATGAATGAAAAGACGAAAGCTTCAGGGTTTCAGATGTTCCGGTATAAGTCCGTGAGGACAAATGTTTTTTATTGTATCATTTCTGTGTTGATTGCAATTGTTTTTCTATTTCCTATTTACTGGCTGATCAGCATGTCCTTTAAGACAGATATGGAGTCTTTTGGAAAGCTGGTAACTTATTATCCCCATCAGTTTACATTTGACCCATGGCTTCAGAATTTACAGGATAAGGATTTTCTGGCATCCTTAAAAAACAGTGCATGTATCGCAGCATTTGCCATGTGCATTTCATTGGTGTTCGGTGTTCCGGCTGCATATGGGATGGGCAGGTATAAGGTTCCGGGGCAGAAAGGATTCCTGTTGACCTTTTTAGTAACCCAGATGCTTCCGGCATCCCTGATGCTGACCCCTATGTATCTGATATTTAACAAGATCGGTTTACTGGGCACCTATATAGGGCCGGCACTTGCCATAGCATCCGGAACGGTACCGTTTATTATTGTAACATTAAGGCCATATTTTAAGTCCATCCCCACCTCTCTGGATGATGCGGCGCGTATAGACGGATGCGGAGTCTACAAATCCTTCTTTAAGATTATGCTTCCGGCAATCAAGACAGGCATTATCACAGTTGTAGTTATTTCTTTCTTAAACGGGTGGAATGATCTGGCTTACTCCATGACCTTTAACGTAAAACCTGAGATGAGGCCACTGACGGCAAATATATATAAGTTCCAGAGTAAGTACGGAACAAAGTGGAACTGTATTATGGCATATGGCGCAATACTCGTTCTACCGGTTGTGATTATCTTTGTATTTTTACAGAAGTATATCGTTGGCGGACTGACTGCGGGGGCAGTGAAGGAGTAGATGCATTAGGCGGGCTGATAGGTTAGCAAAATAAGATAATTCAAAAAGTTTATAAGTGGACTGGGAAAGGAGAAGATAATGATTAAATGCGAGGGAAATAAAATATGGAGGCGTTTTGATAAAGAACTGCTGTGTGTGGAACCCTGGGGGAAAAACAGCCTGCGTGTCCGCGCCACCCAGCGGCATGAATTCTTGAGGGATGACCACGGGGCATTGCTGGAGCCGGCAGAATGTGAAAGCAGGATCTTTAAGGAAAATGGAGAAACCGTTCTTGTAAATGGGAAAATCCGTTGTGAAATCACACCCACAGGCAAGCTGCGTTTTAAAAATGACAAAGGTGAACTTTTACTGGAGGAATATGAGCGTATCCGGGAGGAAATCCAGGGACGCAAGGAGTTCAACAGTGCGCTTGAAATTATACCAAGAACTTTCGAGCCCCATCCAAATACTGACAATTACCGTCTGATGGTGCGGTTTGAGCCAAACGAAGGGGAGAAGCTGTATGGATGCGGACAGTATCAGCAGCCTTATCTGGATGTGAAGGGTTGTACGCTGGAACTGGCACACCGTAATTCTCAGGCAAGCATCCCTTTTGTCCTTTCCAATAAAGGGTATGGGATGCTCTGGAACAATCCGGCTATTGGCTCTGTGACATTTGGAAAGAATGTGACAGAGTGGGCAGCACATTCCACTAAGCAGATGGATTACTGGATTACTGCCGGGGATTCTCCTGCGGAAATTGAGGAAGCTTATGCAGATGCAACGGGGAAGGTGCCGATGATGCCGGATTATGGAATGGGATTCTGGCAGTGCAAACTGAGGTATCAGACCCAGGATGAAATAATGGAAGTAGCAAGGGAGTACAAGAGGCGGGGGCTGCCAATATCGGTTATTGTGGTGGATTTCTTCCACTGGCCTAATCAGGGTGACTGGAAGTTCGACCTGGATTATTGGCCCGATCCTAAAAAAATGGTGGATGAGCTGAAAGAAATGGGGATCGAGCTGATGGTTTCTATCTGGCCCACAGTAGATGCCGGGAGTGAAAACTATAAAGAGATGGAAGAACTGGGATATCTGACCAGGTCGGAATACGGCAAGCGGATTGGACAACTAGGGGATGCATGTATCATTGATCCTACAAATCCGGAAGCCAGAGCCTATGTATGGGATAAAATCCGCAGAAACTATTATGATCTGGGGATCAAAATATTCTGGCTGGATGAGGCAGAGCCTGAATTCACCGGATATGAGTACAGCCATTACCGTTACTTTAGGGGGGCGGATATGGAGGTGGGAAATATATATCCCAGGGAATATGCCAGAATGGCATATGAAGGAATGGAAGCAGCCGGACAGGAAAATATCGTCAATCTGTTGCGCTGTGCCTGGGCAGGATCCCAGAAATACGGAACTCTGGTGTGGTCAGGGGATATTGATTCCTCCTTCCGCTCCATGCGTAACCAGCTGGCGGCGGGACTGAATATGGGCTTGTCCGGAATTCCCTGGTGGACAACAGATATCGGAGGATTTCATGGAGGCAATATTGAGGATGATGCATTCAAAGAGTGTCTTATCCGTTGGTTTGAATTTGGAACATTTTGTCCGGTTTTCCGGCTGCATGGTTTTCGTGAGCCTTTTAAGGAAGCACTTGGAACAACCGGAGGAGGGAAGCATATCAGCGGTGCAGAAAATGAAGTCTGGTCCTATGGGGAAGAGGTTCTTGCAATCTGTACAAAGTATATGGAACTGAGAGAAAGAATGAAGCCTTATATAACCAGAATTATGAAAGAAGCCCATGAAAAAGGTACACCGGTGATGCGTCCGTTATTCTATGATTTCCCGGAAGACAGAATATGCTGGGAAACAGAGGATGTATATATGTTTGGCCCAGACCTTCTGGTAGCGCCAATTCTTCATGAAAACCAGCGGCAGCGCAAGGTATATCTCCCCGCAGGGAGATGGCGTAATATTCATGATAACAGGGAGTATCAGGGCGGTCAGGAAATAGATGTGATTGCACCGATAGATGAGATTCCGGTATTTGCCCGGAATGGAGAACGCATTATGATATAGAAAGGAAGCCATGGTAAGATTCTTTCAAACTGTTTTATTATGGCAGTATTGCAGGAGTAATCCTGCAATATGTAATGGGTATAAATATGGATAATCAACGGCTATTTGACTTTGGAGGCAGCTATACTGGCATGATAGGGAAAATATTTGATCTCCTGCTTTTGGGAATACTTTGGATTCTATGCTGTCTGCCTGTCATTACAATTGGAGCGTCTACCACGGCTATTTATTACAGTGTGGTAAAGGCGGTAAAAAAGGGAAAAGGCTATGCGTTTCAGGAGTTTTTTCATGCATTTCGGGTAAATTTTGTGCCGGCAACAGGAATATGGGCGGCAGTAGCCGGAGTAACCTTTGTTGTCCAATTAAACATGGGAATCCTGATGCAGAAGACCAGCGGTTATACCGGACTTTTCTTTATCTGCTTTTATTTTCTGGTTTCCGTCTTTGTATTTGCGTTGTCATGTTATGTATTTCCAGCACTGTCCCGGTTTGATATGAGTGCGGGATGGATAGTGAAGCTGGGAATGTATATGGCGGTGAGGTACTTACTGACCACGCTGGCTGTATTTCTGGTAATCGGCTGTGTTCTGGCTTTGTTTTGGGCGCTGCCAATGAGTATATTTTTTACTCCCGGTGCCGCAGTATTTATTATTTCTGATTTTATGGAGCGGGTTTTGGAAAAACATATGCCGGATGAAGTGGAGCGTTCACCTGTCAGAAAGCAATATTAAATACGCTCCGGGCTGTCAGAACACTTTAAAACACATATTGACAGAAGAAAGGGTGGAAATATGAAATTTACGAATGGCTACTGGAGGCTGAGAGACGAAATGACTCCGGCATATGCAGTAGAATATGCAAGGCATACAATAAATGGAAACACACTTCAGGTCTTAGTACCGGGAAACCACATCTCAGGAAGAGGGGATTGCCTGAATCTCCCTGTGCTTACTGTAACTTTAACCAGTCCAGTGGAGGGCGTGATCAAGGTTTCTGCAGTACACCACATGGGAGCGGCATACAGGGGGCCTTTTGCTGAAACAGCAAATACAAATCCTCAGGTTATTATTCGTGAGGAAGAGGATATACTGATTTATCAGAGCGGCAGTCTGAAGGCGGTAATTGACAAGTCTCCCAATGGATGGAAAATGTCATTTTACGAAGGGGAACAGTTTCTCACAGAGACCGGATTTCGAAATCTGGCTTATATGAAAAATGGCAAGACCGGAAAAAGTTATATGCTGGAACAGCTGGCTATTGATGTGGATGAATATATCTATGGCCTGGGAGAACGGTTTACTCCTTTTGTAAAAAACGGGCAGATTGTAGAGATGTGGAATGAGGACGGCGGAACGGCAAGTGAGATTGCATATAAAAACATTCCCTTTTATATTACCAATAAAGGATATGGCGTTCTAGTAGATCATGAGGGGGATGTATCCTATGAAATAGCAAGTGAGAAAGTGGAGCGGGTACAATTTTCCGTAGAAGGCGAGCGTCTGGATTATTATTTTATAGGTGGAGGAAGCCCCAAAGCGGTAATTGGGAAATATACGGAGCTTACCGGAAGGCCGGCATTGCCCCCGGCTTGGTCCTTTGGTCTGTGGCTTACCACGTCCTTTACTACAGATTATGATGAGGCGACCACTTCCGGTTTTATTCAGGGAATGGCGGATCGTGATATACCCCTGCATGTATTTCACTTTGACTGTTACTGGATGGATGCCTATGAATGGTGTAACTTTATCTGGGATCCGAAGGTATTTCCAGATCCAAAAGGGATGCTGCAGCGGTATCATGACAGAGGGTTAAAGATCTGCGTGTGGATAAATCCATACATAGCACAGCAGTCCTGTCTGTTCCGTGAGGGAATGGAAAAGGGATACCTGCTTAAAAAACAGGATGGAAGTGTCTGGCAGACAGACCTGTGGCAGCCGGGTATGGGACTTGTGGATTTTACCAATCCCGATGCAGCAAAGTGGTATCAAAGTAAGCTGAAAACGCTTCTGGACATGGGTGTAGACTGCTTCAAGACGGATTTTGGAGAGCGTATCCCGGTAAAGGATATTTCATATTTTGATGGTTCTGATCCTGTTAAGATGCACAACTATTATACCTATCTGTATAATCAGACCGTGTTTGAATTACTGGAAAGAGAGCGCGGTCAGGGAGAAGCTGTATTATTTGCACGTTCTGCAACTGTGGGAGGACAAAAATTCCCTGCTCATTGGGGAGGAGATTGTTCCGCTACCTATCTTTCCATGGCAGAGACACTGCGGGGAGGTCTGTCCCTGGCTCTTAGCGGATTTGGCTTCTGGAGCCATGATATCAGTGGCTTTGAGCAGACTGCTCCGGCAGATATTTATAAACGCTGGTGCCAGTTTGGGCTGTTGACTTCCCACAGCCGCCTTCATGGTTCTTCCTCCTACCGGGTTCCCTGGCTGTTTGATGAGGAAGCATGTGAAGTACTGAAAAAATTTGTGAATATTAAATGCAGCCTGATGCCTTATCTCTACAGACAGGCGGTTACGGCGCATGAACAGGGAATTCCTATGCACCGTCCAATGTTTATTGAATATCCGCAGGACCGTGCCTGCGATACTCTGGATAAACAGTATTTCCTGGGAGATTCCCTTCTGATAGTACCTGTTTTTAAGGAATCAGGGGAAGTGGATTACTATCTTCCGAAAGGAACCTGGATCAGCTTGATAAATGGAGAGAAAATCAAGGGAGGAACCTGGAGAAAAGAAAAACATGATTATTTCTCACTGCCTCTTCTGGTAAAGGAAAATACCATTCTGCCGGTAGGAAATAATGTCACAGAAGCATCTTATAATTATGCGGACGGCGTTACGCTCTATCTGTCTGAATTTACAGATGGCGCATGCGCATCTGTGGAAATACCGGATATAAAGGGAAATATAGTCATGACTGCATCTGCAAACCGAGAGGGCAGTAAGATTATCCTGACAGTAAAAGGCGGGTGCCAAAACTGGAAAGCAGGATTACTGGGTACAGACAGGATCATAGAGGGAACAGAGAACCAGATTATAATAGAATGTTAAAACGACAGCCCGGGAGAATTTTCCCGGGCTGCCGCATTTTATGTGCGCCTGGCGGCGCACGTTTCCAACGAGTGAAAGTCTTGAATCCGCCCGGTAGTGGGAAGGATATAGCCGA
>OATB01000217.1_pt1 | contig 55701 bp, 40 predicted proteins | sample 1494941 | NCBI WGS metagenome assembly OATB01 (sample SAMEA2579931, study PRJEB22360) | human gut metagenome | reverse complement strand
TTTCATTTATGAAAAAAATACATCTGCTCTGCTGGCTTTTTGGAATTAACTTCTTTATCAGCGCTTTTACTTTCGGCGGCGGCTACGTAGTCATTCCCATGATCCGAAAATATTTTGTTCAGAACAAAAACCTGTTAAGCGAATCCGAACTTCTGGATATGGCTGCAATCGCACAGTCCTCTCCTGGAGCAATCGCCGTCAATCTCTCCGTGCTTGCCGGCTATAAAACCGCCGGTTTAAAGGGCGCCATTATCAGCGGTGTGGCTTCTGTCCTGCCCGCACTTCTCATCTTATCCGTAATCAGTGCCGGTTATCAGGCATTTCGCGACAATACGGTGGTATCCAGCATTTTAAAGGGAATGGAAGCCGGAGTTGCCGCATTAATCGTAGATCTGGTCTACGACATGTGCCGCGGCATTTTCAAAGAAGGCAGGTTGTTTTTTTCAATTTTAATTCCCCTTGCTTTTATTGCCAGCTTCTTTCTGCATATTAACGCTGCTCTGATTATCGTAGCCAGCGCCCTGCTATGTCTGCTGGAATGTTTTATCCGCAGAAATGAGGTGGCTGTATGACAAAACTGCTGCTCATGCTTTTTTACAGATTTACCCAGATCGGACTGTTCAGCATCGGAGGGGGCTACGCCACAATTCCCCTGATCCAGGAACAGGTAGTTGATCTGGAACACTGGCTTACACTGCAGGAATTCACAGATATTATTACAATTTCCCAGATGACACCCGGTCCACTGGCGGTCAACACCTCAACTTTTACGGGGCTGAGAATTGCTGGCATACCAGGAGCTATTACTGCTACTATCGGATGCATTCTGTTCGGATTTATCATATCCATACTCCTATACCGATTTTTTAATAAATATCGCAGCAACCACTATATGTTCCATGTATTAACCGGGTTAAAAGCCGTATCAGCCGGACTGATTGCATCCTCCGCAGGTGTAATCCTTCTGATTGCTTTTTGCGGAACATCTGAATTGGATATTGCTACATTGCATCCGGATATTTTTGCCTGTTTCCTATTTGGAGCCTGCCTGTTTCTTCTCCGTAAGTGGAAATGGAATCCGATTCTGGTTATGGTGCTTTCCGGCATTGCGGGCTATTTTATCTATTAATACGCACTGTGTTTGTTTTGCTGCAACCAAAAGCAGCCGGCTGGATTTGATATACGATCCAACCGGCTGCTTTAATTTGTCTTTCCAGAGTGTGTCTTAAAGTTGCTCTCCGGCAGCTGTGTGATACACTTTATATCCGATAGCATTTTACTCCGAAAGATAAAGATTTACTTTCTGCATAACTGCTTTTACCGCTTCATCGATACTTACAGTTCCATTCAGGCAGTCATCTGCTGCACTGTATACCGCTTCCCGTATAATGCCGTCTGTATTTGCAGGTGTAGTCAACCCCTCGGCTAATGCTTTAAATTCTGCAGCCTGTTCTTTTGTAGGCCATTTCAGCTCCAGGGAGAGATCTACGCCGCTTTCACTAATGGTAGAAATCGCCATCGCCGGAACACTGGTACCTGCTTCTTCTGTAAAAATTTCATCAAGTGCTGCTTTATTTACCGGGAATCCGCCTCCCTGGCTTACGGTCTGTGCATCTTTGGACAACATGAAGGATGCCAGTTTTTCAGCAGACTCTTTGTTAACAGCCTTACTGCTGATACCAATCATTGTCCCAGGTACAAAGACTTTTGAAGCCTGGCCATCCAGCGTCTTATATCCACTGTCTTTTAACTTTTCATTAATCGCCAATACCTGCATAAGGTCATTTATGGAATTGATATTTCCTAAATTAGCCATGGTACTTCCCGCAAGATAGCTCATGGAATTATCTGCGATACCGCTTAGGTGTGAAAAACCGCCAAAATTCATAGATATAGCGTTATAGCCATCTGCCTCTGCCTCTTTTTTATCAAGATCATAGATTTTCTTTAGCTGGGTAAAAAATTCTTTTAATGCGTCTTCTTTTAAGGTGCCGTCTTCATTTATCCACTCTCTTGAACATGTGTCATACAGGCGTTTTACCAAATCCTCCGGCTGGCGGAATCCCAGAATATCTTTTTCTGAATTTTCCTGCTTCAGGCCTTCCAAGGTAGCTGCCAGGGTCGTTAAATCTTTGATTCCATCCAGGTTCTTCTTGCCGGACTGAATTCCGGGTACAATAAATCTGGTTGGAATTGCATAGGTCTTGCCATCTTTTTCATATGGCTTCGTGATATTCTCCAGAAAGCCGTCCTGCTCTGATACTTTCTTGATGATTTCACTCATATCAGCCAGAAGGCCTTTATTTTCATAAGAATCTATAGACATTCCGTCTAATATAAACAGATCCGGTCCTTTTCCAGCCATAATATTCGTATTTAAGGTTCGGATTGCATCTGATACCGTAACTCCGTCATCGCCTGTAAGCCCTACTTCATAGTTGACACGGGTATCCTGATTTTGTTTCTGGAATAATGCAATTGCCTGCCTCACTTCCGCATTTTCATTCAAAGAATAGATATTCACTTCTTTTTCCGGAACAGACGGCGTATCTTCGGAATATGTATACCGAACCAGATGGCTGCCCATATCTTTCCTGAAAGCCAGGAAGAACACGCCGTCCTTCATAGCCGCCAAATTGCTGAATAAAACACTTGGATCAGCCATAGAATTCAGGGATCCGTCTACCAGCTGTTCAGATACGTTACCACCCAGGACATGACGGAAAATACCATCTTTATTACAATAATATAAAATATTATCTTCTTTGCCTCCCTGCAGAAGAACAGATGAATCGCTTCCGCCAAATGAAATGCCGCTGCTTTCACTGTTGGTACCAAGCTGCTCATTTAATACCTCATCTTTTTCCAGTGCGCTCCCGGTAGTCATATCATAGTAATAAACTCCGTTGCTTGCATATGCCGCCAGTGTATTTCCCACAAAACCAATGTTCGTAAAATACGCATCACTGTTTTCAATAGACCTTAACACTGCTCCGCTTGCCGGATCAATAATGTGGATTTTCCCATCCATTCCCATTCCTACTAAGTTGTTGTCCGGTGCATATTTCCAGCTGTTCAGATACTGGGGTATTTCCATCTGGGCATTTTGTCCCGCATTTTCACCGCCGGATTGAACCTCGGTACTATCACTATCAGCGACTTCTTTCTCCACACTGCTCAACTGTACATCCGGGTTTTCTGCTCCGTCTTTTTCCTGACCTTCACTGACCGGTTCCTGCCCCTCACTCACCGGTTCCTGACTGGATATGTTCGTACTCTGATTACCTGCCTGGCTGTTTCCCAGGGCAACCGGCAATGAAGCTGCTTTACCGGTTTCATCCAACATCCAGTAACCGGTATCTACATTCCCCTGCCCGCTTTGCATATCTACCTTAGAATAATCGGTAGTGATCGCAGCTGCACCTCCCTTTGGTGACAGCGCTACGGAAGTTAAAAACTTCATTTCATTTCCCTTTAATTCTTCGGGATAGTCAAATATTTTATTCCACTTCTTCCCCTGATCCTTTGTTTCCCAGACACCGCCTGTATAGGACTCACCCGTTCCTGCTAACCGCAGGCTTCCGTCTTCCATTTCACACAATGACTGTATATCTGTAATTCCTTCCGGAAGATTAACATCTTCTTCCAAATATCTTCCCATAGCTGCAGCCTCTTTTGTATTCCCTTTATCAGTGCCATTACTGCCATCTGACTGCCGGGTTTCATTCGAGGAACACCCTGTCAAGAAGGTTGTTAACAACATTGCTGCCATCACTACTCCTGCCATCCTTTTAAGAATCATCTCACTGTAACCTCCTGTTTGTTAGAATGATTTTTCTTTGCGCTTTTGCACGTTCTTATCCTAACAAATCCTTTTGTGGATGGTTTGTATTTTATATGTGTTTTATATGGAGAATGTAAAAGCCACACCGGTTAAGGTGTTTTCTATTTTATAGCGGGCTTTGTGTATTTCCAGAATCATTTTTACAATATATAATCCCAGTCCGCTGCCGCCTGTGTTTCTGTTTCTGGACTTTTCAACACGGAAAAATGCTTCAAAAATACGGGGGACGGCTTCTTCATCCAGATGCACACCGGAATTTTCTACCCTTACCGTCACTTTTTCGTCCTCATTGTAAACTTCAATCTGAATTTCTGCACCATCCGGGGAATAGTGAACGGCATTGCTGATAATATTGTTTACTGCCTTTTGCAAAAGCTTTTTATCGCCCCATGTATACAGGGCATCTCGGATATGGTAAGAAACTTCCATATCTTTTTGAATAAACAGATCATCCTGTTTATGAGCGCATTCTTTTACTAACTTTCCCAGATCAAATTCTTCTATCTGTGGCACAAAACCGGAAGCTTCCATTCTGGATACTGTCAGAATCTCCTGTACCATCTCTTCCATCGTGCAGGCTACTGAATAGGATCTGGCAAGATATTTATCCCGGTTTTTATAGATGCCAACCTGATACATCATTCCTTCCAGCTGTCCTTTCATAACGGTTATCGGCGTCTTCAGTTCATGGGATACTGCAGAGAAAAATTCAAGCCGTTTTTTCTCCAGCCTGCGTTCGGCCTCAATATCCATTTGCAGCGATTCATTGGCACTTTTCAGTTCGCTTAGTGCGGTAGACAACTTCTGGGAAAGTTCATTCAGGCTTGATGACAATATCCCAAATTCATCATTTCGTTTTTCATCACAGATCCAGTTAAACTCCAGATCAGACATCTTTTTCGATATTTTACTGAGGCGTACTACCGGTCTTGTGATATACCTGGAATATAAATAGGCAGTCAGTGTAGATATAAATACAATGACAACAATAAGCCAGGGTAATATTTTATTCATCGCCTCCACCGCCTGATTCACAAACCGGTATGCACCCAAAACGTACAGTTCATATTCTTTATCAGATCCGGAAAACGTAACTGGTTTCTGCATCCCATAATCCACGCTGGCACTAGTCGTCATGACGGATACATTCGTGGGATCCTCTATAAAGCCATAGATATCCGTGTTCGCCTCAAGGGCGTTTGAATATGTCAGTGAGTTATCATCAAAATTCTCTTGTGTTGCTTCATCTGCTTTAACGGTATCAATTGCCGTGCTTTCTGCCCTGGATGAATACATCGTTCCAACAGCAATGCTGCTTTCAGCTGCAGACTTCGGCTCTACTTCATTTAGGGAAATGGTCAGCATTGCCCTTTTTCCAAAAGTTTCCACAAATCCTGCCTGCACGCTTCCAGGACGTTGAATTTCCTTACCGTCTGCATCCAGCAGCTGTAAATCTACTGTATTATTCACAATAAAATCATCAAACAGCGGTCCGCTGTCCTCAAATTTCGTATTTTCTAAGTCTGCCACAAGGGCATCCATCTTTTTATCCATATCTTCACTGATTCCATAAGTATAGGTCTGAGGCATAAAATAAGCGATAAATCCATATGTAATGCCACAGACACAGATTAGAATCAGGCTGGTTATGAGAAATATTTTAAGTGTCAGGCTTCCTCTAATTCGTTTTATCAATCCGATATCCCACCCCTCTGATTGTCTCAATATAATCTACATCCAGTTTCTTTCTTAAATTTTTTATATGGGTATCTACAACCCGCTCATCCCCATAGAAATCATATTTCCAAAGTCCGTTCAGCAGCGCCTGCCTGGTCAGGACTTTCCCCTGATTCTGAAGCAGCTCCCGCAGAAGTTCAAATTCCCTCTGGGTTAAATCTATATTTACTCCGTCAACAGATACTTTATAACCATCCAAATCCAGTACCAGATTCCGGTACACCAGCTGGTTTGTCTCCTGTGCTGGGGACGTCCTCCGAAGTACTGCCTCAATTTTACGAATCAGTATCTGCATGGAAAATGGTTTGGTAATATAGTCATCAACTCTCAGATCATAGCCTTTCACCTGGTTCTCTTCACTGTCCAGAGCCGTCAGCATTACAATCGGTACAGACGATTCCTGCCTGATTACCTCGCATACGCCATATCCGTCTATTTTAGGGAGCATAATATCCAGCAGTACCAGATCAAAGGAGCAGCTATGGAAGCAGGTAATTCCCGCAACCCCGTCGCCTGCCACCGTGACCTTATACCCGGAATCCTCCAAAAACGCCGTTAACAGTTCCTGTATATCTGCTTCATCTTCTATGACAAGTATCTCTTTCATATCACACCTCTTACTGTAGTCTAAATAATCAATGTCATCTTACCATACTTTTTTGTGTTTTGTGTGAAGTTTTGATATTTGTCCCGGGCAATTTATGGTACAAAAAAAGATGGATGCCGCTGGGACATTCATCTTTTTATTCTTGATTTTATTCCTGTTTTGATTCCTGCTTTTAATCCTGTTTTTATTCCTGCTTTGATTCCCGTTTTCACTTATCTGCTGTTACTCAGTGCAGGTCATGTATCTTCCCATTGCATCTGCCCCCATAATAGCGGCATACACATCCTCCGGAGTAACTTCAAAAGGCATGTTGTGTATGGTCTCACCAGGTGCGCATGCAAGCCTTGCAGCCTCCATAATCTGTTCGGGCTTTACTTCCTTTATGCCAAGGCCTTCCAGGGTAACCGGCAATCCTACTTCTTCACAAAAACCAATGACCGTATCGATTTCATCTGAATCAGCATCTTCCAATACCAGCTGCACCAGAGTACCAAACGCTACCTTTTCACCATGATACAGGGAATGAGTCTCTTCAATGGCTGTCAGTCCGTTGTGAATCGCATGTGCTCCGGCAAGACCGCCGCTTTCAAATCCGATACCGGACAGATAAGTATTTGCTTCAATAATATTTTCAACGGCTTTCGTACACACTTTTTCTTTTACCGCCAAAGCCGCTGCCAATCCATTTTCCAATAATGTATCATAGCAAAGCTCAGCCAGCGCCATAGCTGCTTTTGTGGATTTACCTCCCACACAGTTGGCTGCATTCGATTTCTGGCAGGCTCTGGCTTCAAAATAAGTAGCCAGGGCATCTCCCATTCCTGCAATTAAGAGCCTGGATGGTGCCTTGCTAACGATATCTGTATCCACCAGAACCATATTCGGGCTGGAGGGAAGGAACAGATATTCTTCGAATACCCCTTCCTCTGTATAAATTACGGAGAGGGCACTGCAAGGTGCATCGGTAGATGCTATGGTTGGTACAATGATAACAGGCATATTCATATAATAAGCAACTGCTTTTGCAGTATCGTGAGTTTTTCCCCCGCCGATACCTACGATAACTTCCCCGCTTTTTTCCCTGCATACGTCAATGATACGGTTAATCTCAGTCTTGCTGCATTCTCCGCCGAATACTTCATATGTAACAGCAGAAGAAGAAGCTTTCATCCCTTCATTTATAACAGGTTCTACACGTTTTCTCCCCGATTCGCTGGTTAATACAAACAGGTTCTTCCCATATTTTTCTGCGTGGCTGCAGAGATTTTTCAATTCGCCTTTGCCCTGTATATAGCGGCTTGGGCTTCCAATTATATTTGCCATGTTGCTTTCCTCCTTATAAGTAGTCTGACTGTGTGCTTATCCATTTCCTATGATTATGTAAGGAATACGGATTGTACGGTAATCATTATATCACGCTGTATGGGGAAAGTAAATTACTGGCAGATATAAAAACAGGTGGGAAAAAGGTGGGAGTTTAAGACCAATGTTTGCATAAAACAGTCTGTGCATAAAACCAGCCGGATGGCAGCTCCATAACTCAAACGACTAAAGTTTTGAGTATGTTTCTGTCATCCGGCTGGTTTTGCCCATGTCCGGCTATTCTTTCATATGCGGTTTAAATACCAGACTTGCAAGATAAGAGAATACCAGTGCAGCGCACACACCTACGGCGCTGGAAGTGAACCCTCCCATGAATATTCCGATAAATCCGTCCGACTCAATTGCTTTTTTAACACCGTTCCACAATACATTGCCCCAACCCAGAAGCGGAACGCTTGCACCGGCTCCTGCAAATTCCTGGAAAGGTCCATAGAGCCCCACTGCTCCCAGAACCGCCCCCAGGCATACCAGAATAACCATGATGCGTCCCGGCATCAGTTTTGTTTTTTCCATCAGGATCTGTACCAGTGCACAGATCAGTCCGCCCACCCAAAAAGCATTAATATATTCCATAACTATCTCCTTTGCTGACTTCTAAAGAGCGTGTCAGAAAGCAATTCCTAAACACTCTCTAGCAATGTTCAATCACTACACCATGTGCAACTCCCGGTACACTCTGTCCTTCATTAAAGCTGGTAGGAGAAAGCAATGCACCGGTAGGTACAAAAAGCACTCTCTTCCAGGTTCCTTTTTCCACGGTTGGCAGGATTTTTGCTGCCAATGTTACCGCTGAGCATCCACATCCGCTCCCGCCAGCATGGGTATCCTGCGTATCCCGGTCGAAGATTTCAATCCCGCAGTCCATATGCACATTGCTGATATCAAACCCTTTCTCTTTTAATAAATCAATCAGGATTGTCTGCCCCACATACCCAAGATCTCCTGTTATGATTTTGTCATAATCCTCCGGCTGGCGGTTAAAATCCATCAAATTCTGATAGATAGTGTCACAAGCCGCCGGTGCCATACATGCTCCCATATTCAATGAATCTTTCACGCCATAATCTACAATCTTACCGGGAGTCACACCCGTAATTCTTGCATGGCCTCCCTTTTTCGCCAATATAAAAGCCCCGCTGCCGGTTACGGTCCAGGTAGCCGCCAAAGGACGCTGATTCCCATATTCCAGTGGAAAACGGAATTGTTTTTCTGCACTTCCGAAATGGCTTGATGTAACAGCCATTACATAATCGGCATAATCGGCGCTAATGGTCATTGCACCAAGCGTCAGTGCCTCTCCGCTGGTAGAACAGGCTCCATACAAACCAAACATTGGAATATTAAAATTCATAACGCCAAAGGACGAGGCAATTAACTGCCCCAGCAAATCTCCGCAAAAGACATAGCGCATCTGCACAGGAAGCAGTTTCGCCTTCCCAAGCGCCATCTGGCATGCTTCCCTTTGCAGCGTACTTTCTGCTTCTTCCCAGGTGTTTTCACCAAAGTTTGCATCTTCTCCAACTAAATCGAATAATTTTCCAAGAGGGCCTTCCCCTTCTTTTTTACCCACAATTGATGCTGCACTTATGATATGGGCTGATTTCTCAAACTGAATGCTTTGCTGCCCTGCTAACTGAGTCATCCTACCACCCCCGTTATTCTTAGAATATAATAGATTAGTCCAAGTGCCCAGCTGGTGAATACTCCATATAAGATTACAGGACCGGCAATGGTAAAGATTTTACAGCCGATTCCGAATACCTGTCCTTCTTTTTGGTATTCAATTGCCGGCGCAGCTACTGAATTTGCAAATCCGGTAATGGGTACCAGCGTTCCGGCACCTCCGAACTTGGCTATTTTGGGATAAATATTAAATCCCGTCAGAACTACGCTGATTAAAACCAGAAGCATGGAACACCAGCTGCCTGAAGTTTCTTTATCCAGACCCATATTAGTAGCGTAGTTCAGAATAAATTGTCCAATGACGCAGATGATGCCTCCTACGAAAAATGCTTTCGCCATATTCGCCCAGAGATTGTGGGTAGGTGTTACTTTCTTGACGTAATCATTATATTGTTGATCTTTTTTCTCTTTTAAAACATCCGCCATTTTTAATACTTCCTTTCATCTTTCTGCTCCATGCTGAATGCCAGGATTCATATCTAAGCGTTCAGCAGTTTATGATAATGATATCAATTTAATCCATCATAGAAGCCGTTTTTACCACCTCATATAAAATTGCAGCAGACTGGTAATGGTTTTTCCAAGCGCTATCGTAATCATGATGAAGCTTACTCCCTTTACAAGCCCAATACGCCTGAAGAATATGGGAAATATATTGACTACCTCTGCAAGTGCCAAAATCCATCCTCCTACGAACATTCCGGAACAAACACCTATAATAGCAAGTCCGAAACCGCCCAATGGAATACTCACATTATAAACGGTCAGCAGATTACCAAATAAACCGCCAAATAAAATACATGTTTCAAATAACCGGATATGTCTGCCCGTATGAGTAACTCCAATCAGTCTGTTTATGATTCCAAGTCCCGCGATCAGCGCAATAACGCCACCTGCTATGACAAATCCGGAACTGAAAGCTATGAGGGCTAATATTAAATGTGTTAACATACTTTACCTCCTGAATAGTTACCGTTTCTTCTCTTTCTTCGGTTCACGGTTGCTGGATTCAATCAGCGCATTATTAATATCATCCTCGTAGGAACGCATCTGCACTTCCATAGGTGTAGGGTCCGCAGTAAGTTTTTTCCCGGCGAAATGGTTGAAGAATATGATAATTCCAAGACCAAGCCCTATGGAATATGAAATCTCCAGTATGGTAAATCCATCCGATATGGTTCCCGTAAACTGTTCGTATAGCTGTGCAAATAATTTGGTGATACTAACATCATTATTAAATGTCATAATGGAAAAACCTGCGCCGAAAAAAGACAGAAAACACACAAATATGGTCTTTAGCCAACTAAAAGCCTGACTGGGCTGTTTGGCCTTCTCATAGGTAATGATAAAATCCGCCTCACCAATATTGTTCACCTCAAGGCTTGGATAAACACCATGGATCTGGGTTATAATTTCCATTACAGACATGACATGGCGTCCTGGCTTATGACCGGTAGGATCATCCAGTTTCAAGGTTTTTATCTTATTTTCGATAGCCTTGTTACTGCATTCTAACTGAGCGATATCTTTTAGAAATACACACTCGTCATGCACCTGGACATTTTGATCTATCTTTAAATACAGCGTATCATTTGTCATATCATTTCCTCATTCTCTTTCATCTGAAATGTATTGACTAGGGTTCCTTTCATCTGCCCATCATGATTATTCAGATAGGTCATATAATAAAAGATACCTGCAATTGCTGCCACGATCATGAAAAGCGCAAATCCCTTCGCAATTTTTTTATACATTTTTATCACTTCCTTTTTCCATCATTTTTGTTTATTATTTGAATTTTGGCAAAAAATATACGGGGAATTATGATATCTTTCCCCGCATCTTTTTCAATATTTTCTTTTCAAGCCTGGAAACCTGCACCTGGGTCATGCCCATGGCAGCCGCAACCTGTACCTGAGTCTTGTCTCCAAAGTAGCGGAGATAGATCAGTGAACGCTCCTGGGCGTCTAAGGAATCCAGCAGTTCTTCCAGCACAATATGATTAAGCAGCTCCTCGTTTTTATTCTCCTTTTCCTCTAATTTATCCATCAGCAATATGGCACTGCCATCTCCCTGATAAATCGTTTTATGCAACGATTCCACTTCGGCAGATGATTCCATCGCCAGAACAATATCTTCTTTTGCAGCGCCTATCTCGGCTGAGATCTCTTCTAATGTGGGTTCTCTGCCCATCTTTTTTTCCAGCGCTTCCCTGGTTGCATATGCCTTATATGCCGTTTCTTTTAAGGAACGGCTCACTTTGATCATACCGTCATCCCGCAAAAATCTTTTTATTTCACCTGTAATCATGGGTACTGCATAAGTGGAAAACTTTACATCAAATGACAGGTCAAATTTATCAATCGCCTTAATCAGCCCAATGCTTCCAATCTGGATCAAATCTTCCATCTCATAGCCGCGTCCTGCAAACCGCCTGACAATGGTATAAACCAGCCCCATATTTTCCTCTACCAGTCTTTCTCGTGCATCTTTATCCCCTTGGTGTGCCTGTTCAATTAACGCAAGGGTATGCTCCATTTGACCATCCTTTCCCGATATCAGATTTCATATTCACTTCTGGGTCTGCCTATTTTCTTTTTCATGATTACCCTGGTTCCTTCGCCCACTGTTGATTCCACTTTCACCTCATCCATGAATGCCTCCATAAAAGCGAATCCCATGCCGGAACGCTCTGAATCCGGTTTTGTGGTAAACAAAGGCTCCATTGCTTTTTTTACATCTTCAATTCCTCTTCCATGATCTATTACATGGATAATAAAATCGTTTCCGTCAATAAAACATTCGATCAGTATCTTACATATCTTCCCTTCATATCCATGAAGGATTGAATTTGTAACTGCTTCGGAGATCGCCGTCTTAACATCTGCCACTTCCTCCAGTGTCGGATTCAGCTGCGTTACAAAAGCTGCTACCGCCACCCTTGCAAATCCCTCATTACAGGATCTGCTGTCAAATTCCAGTTTCATTTCGTTCGCATAGCTCATATTGGCTCCCCCCTTTAATTAAGCGTTGATTGCTGCGGCAATCCTTCATATATTTCAATCATTTTATAGATCCCTGATAAAGTCAAAATTCTTCTCACCCGCTCGTTTACACGAACAGCAATTACTGTTCCGCCCATAAACCGCATATCCTTATACCTGCCCATGATCATGCCAATGCCGGAACTGTCCATAAAATTTGTTTTTCCAAAATCAAATACAATACTTCTTATATTTTTTCCCTGTACGATTTTATCCGCCCCTGTCCTAATCTTTTCTGCGCTGTGGTGGTCTAACTCCATTGGCACCACGATTGTAAGATTCGTCCCCTTTACTTTAAAGCAATCATCCATTAGCCTAAATCCCCCTTTGCTCCCCATTAATTCCACTTCTAATGCCTTTTCTAATTCCTGTGTGTATACACTTGATCCATCCGGGTTCATATTCGTTTCTCCATTCTTTTGCTTATTATTATCGAACAGAAAAAGGACGTATACATCTTATGTACACGTCCCCAATCTGGAGGTTTCTCATTTTGTATCGTCAGGTCTACTGAACAACGCCGCCGTTGCCGCCTTCCTGACCGCCTGCTACCCCATTGCCGTTATCGCCTGCGGGAGTTCCATCCCCGCCAGCAGTTCCGTTGCCACCGTTTGTGGTACCGCCTGCTGCGTTAGCATCTCCGCCTGTGGTATTGGCATCTCCGCCTGTGGTATTGGCATTTCCGCCTGTGGTGTTGGCGTCTCCGCCTGTGGCGTTGCCATTTGTACCGCCTGCCGCGTTTCCGGTAGTATCTCCGGTATTGGCACCTGCGGCGTTGCCCGTAGTTCCAGCAGTATTTCCTTCCGTAGAACTATTGTTTCCTTTATTGGAAATAAATCCATTAATATTATTTGCAGCTGATTCTGCAGGGAATTTCTCTAACAACTGTTTGAATATCTTATCCGCATTGGTAGTATCCTGAGTGTAATAGTAAGAAAATCCCAGATAAAACATCGCATTCCACGATTCAGGATCTGTCTGGCTGGCAAGCGTCAGCTGTTCAATAGCTGTCTTATAATCCCCTGCTGCAAAAGCTGTTGAACCCTTGTTGTATTGCTCTGCATATAACGCATCCTTAACCCCTGCCATAATCTGCTCATACAGCTCTTTTGCAGAACCATCCAGGCTTTTTGCGTCCACATTGCTAAGTGCTGTAGCCGCACCTGTCTGATCGCCTTTAATCAGCAGATTTGCAGATTTAAGCAAGTCCTCATATCCGGTTGCTTTTGCCTTGGCTTCGTCCATGGTCTTATTTGCTGCGTCAACCTTTGCCTGGTAACCATCGATTTCTTCCTGAAGCTTCACGTTACTTGCATTTTCAGATGCCAGCTTTGTATTCGCCTCTGTGACTTGCTTTGTGGCAGTCTGATTAACGCTCTGTTTAATAGCCGGAACTGCTAAAAACCATACGATTGCACCGCCCAGAAGAAGTCCCAGGAATATGTTGATAAATGTTGCAATCGTGGAACTGTCACGAAATGGGGTGGGCTGTATGATCGTATCATTCCCGCTTAGATATGTCATGGGACCTGTGAATTTCTTCTCCATGGCATCCTTTGCATAACGCTTGCGCCTTTTTACATCCAGACTTGTCCCAATGCCGGTAGCATCTTCTATCTCATGCAGATACCGCAGTGTGGTGGTATTGGTCGCATCGATCCGGATGGCTTTCCGCAAAAGCTTCCTGGCACGTTCATACTCCTGCTGCTTCAGATAAAGCAGTGCCAGAAGATGGTACCCTTTAATCAGCTTTGGATTTTGCGTCAAAACTTTTTTCAGCTGGATCACAGCCATATCTTCATTATCCTGCCTGCAATACTGCAATGCCTGATTGTATTTGCGGATCGTATGGTTGATCGTATCCAGTTTATTCTTATTCGCCTGCAGCTTGGTTATGTAGCCGTCTGCCGCATTTTCCGGCACCTGCAGATTTTTACTGATTACCCATTCGCTCAGTGCAGATACAACCTCGCCCATTTCATAGTAAACCAGTCCCAGAAGATTTCTGGCATCAATGTTTTCTTTATTAAATTTTAAACTTCTTTTCAGGCAGGCAATCGCTCCAGATAAATCACGAACCGTCGCCTTTTCCAAACCTTCATTATAAAGGAGGTTGGAAATCCTGATCGTTCTTTTCTGTAAGCTGATATCAGCCCCACATCCGGTACAATAATCTATGGCAGATAAGGGGGTGCCGCAATAAATACATCTCATATGATTCCCCTTATTTTCTCTTTTTCTTTTCTTCCTGAAGCAATTCTTTCAGGATATCGGTAATATCAGTAAAGTCTCTGTTGTAAATGGCATCTTCTGCTTCATTTACATCCAGGCTCGGATGAAATTTCTTCAATTCTTCTTCGTAATCAATCATTCGTAATTCTCCTCAATTATTCCTTTAATCTCGCCCACCAGATACAAAGAGCCTACGCAGAATAATAATCCGTCCTGCCTCTTCTTAAGTGCCTGTGCGAATGCTTCCCTGATATCAGGAATTTCTGTAACTGCTGCCTTTGTATATCTGCTGAAAATATCTTTAAGCCGGTCTGCAGGCACAATCCTGTCTCCCTGTATTTCAGTCACAATTACTTCATCCAATTTCGCTGATTTACAGATAGACTCTATCATGGATTCGTAGTTCTTCTCCACAACTGCCGAGAACAGCAACACTACTCTTCGACTGCTGTCTACTCTTCCCAGGGTCTTCACAAACTCTTCCACTCCTGCGGCATTATGGGCGCCATCCAGAATTACTCCCGGCATAACCGTCTCCATTCTTCCTGCCCAGGTTGTAAGTGCAATGCCATCCACAATGGTTGAAAGACAGATTTCCTGCGCACTGTCAATCACTTTCATCGCCAGCATCGCCAGTGAACTGTTCACTACCTGATAGGGTGCAATGTAAGGAACGGTAACCCTGACATTTTCATAATAACTACAATTCAGAGAAAAATCAATGCTTTTATCCGTATTTACTAAAATTTCATACATTTTTTCAGATAGGGGAAATGTCTGTGCATGCAGTTCTTTTGCCCTTTTTTCAATAACCTCTGCTGCTTCTGCATTCCTCGCATCGTAGATGACCGGAACACCTTCTTTGATGATTCCTGCTTTTTCAAATGCAATCTTTGCAATGGTGTCGCCCAGTATTTCCGTATGGTCCAAACTGATGGAAGTTATGATAACAGCCAATGGATTTTCTACTATATTAGTAGCATCCAGGCGGCCGCCAAGTCCCGTTTCCAATACTACATACTCCACGCCGGCTTCCTTAAAAGCCACCATGGCAACGGCAAATAATATTTCAAAATAAGTAGGATGGAAGAAGCCGTCCTTCTGCATTTCCTCCATGGCTGTCCACACCTTCCGGTATGCGCCTAAAAAGGCATCATCTGATATCGGGACATTATTGATCTGGAACCGCTCATTTATTTTTACCAAATGAGGTGAGGTAAACAGACCTGTCCGCTTGCCAGCCTTGTCCAATATAGAGGAAAGAAAAGCACAAACAGATCCTTTTCCGTTTGTACCAGCCACATGTATGATCTTTATGCCACGTTCCGGTCTGCCAAGACGCTCCATTAATTCAATCGTGTTTTCCAGCTTATTTTTCTTCGTGAATTTTGGAACACTCAATACGTATTCCACTGCTTCTGTATAGTTCATTTCATGGTCACTCCGCTTTCGTTGTTCTTTTCCTATTATAATATAGTCTATATAATATGCAAGTAATTTTTTTCGCAATATCCGCCATCAATCGTTATGGAGTGAACTTTTGCCAAAAGAAGGCGCCGCCCAGCTGTTACAAAAGCTGATGCGGCGGCCTCTTATAAACAATACGAAAGCATTCACAATTGCAGCCCGTACTATTTTAACGGCATTTTAAATTTAACAGTTTTTGACCATCCCCCTTTATAGGTAGTCTTACTGATTTTCTTCAATGCCCTGATGCGAAAATAATATGTTTTTCCTTTTTTAAGCTTCTTTACCGTGAGATTCCTGGTATTTTTCTTTACGATACCTTTTTTCACAAACCCTGTATTTTTCTTTGTTGACATCCTCACTTCATATCCGGTCACATCCTTGCCCTTCTTCCAGGAAATGATTACAGAATGGCTGTCTTTTTTTGTAACCTTTGGTGCAGACAATGTCTTTGGAACCACGGTTACATTTAATACGGCTTTCTTTTTGCTGCCGTCCACTGCCTGTACTGTAATTTTCACTTTACCTGCCTTTTTAGCTGAAACTCTGCCGTTAGCACTGACCGTTGCGATTTTGCGGTTTGATGTACTGAACTTCAGTTTTTTATTATTGGCATTTGAGGGTGAAACAGCTGCCTTAATTGTCAGGGATTTTCCAACTGACAGACTGGCTTTGGAAGGTTTTATAGTAATCTTACTGACCTTTACATCCGGAACCGGTTTTTTAACTAGTCCATTAAATGCTTTATTCAATGATGACTGCATATCATCTACTTGCTTCTGGTCATGAATGGACAGATTCTTGTCCTCACACAATTTTTTTGCATGACTTAGCACAGCGGTTAATCCGGATACCGAAACTTCTGTATAAGAAGACAAATCTGTTCCTTCTATTTTCTTGATCAGCGTAACAAGCTGTGCTGTATCTGCTTTTTTCAACAATCCCTTAAGCGCTGCATCCAATTTATTTTTTGCATCATCCACCGTTTTTTGATCATTTATAGAGATATTGGCATCTTCTATGATTTTCTTTGCCCGATCCAATGCCAAAATCACCTGGTCTGCAGACAATTTTGTATAACTGTTAAAGTTAGTCTCCTGTGCTGATTTAACAGATAATGCCAGTGCAGCCTTATCCCCTTTTAAAAGTAAGGAATCAACAGCATGGTTTAAATGGTCTATTGCCCGCATAATTTGATCCTGTTCGTTTACGGTTAAATCTTTATCTGCAAGCAGTTGTTCTGCTTCTGTCAATACCTGGTTCAATAACGCAGTCGTTTTGGGAATATATTTATCTGTATCTATTTTCTTTGCCTCTTGTGTTATTTTCCGTAAATCTTCTTTAAATGCAGGAACGGAACCTTTCACTCCTTCATACATATAAGAAGCCAGCAAAGTATAGCCTTCATTGTGTGGATGAATCAGATCATTGGACAGATAAACCGTGATATCCTCTAATGCTTCCGTTTTTGCATTATTATCTATTAAACTGCATTTAAACTCTTCTACCACCTGTTTCTGAAGCGGTACAATCTCTTCTTGAATTCTCCAATCCCATATAATTTCACCATCCGGGTCTGAGCTGGAACCCATATCTTTTGCCACCGCTGGAGAAGTTGCGATATAAACAGCCGGTTTGGAGCCCAATGACTGATAACTTTTTATTAAAGCTCTTGCGGAGCTTAAATATGCCTCTGCTCCCTGCCAGTTATTGTTCTTCGAATCATTCGTTCCAAGCATGATAATTACCATATCCGGATTGAAATTCAAACTGTTCTGATATTCCCCTGTTGCAGTATAACTTGCTCCTACCATACTATTCATAGTACGTCCGTTTACCCCAAAATTACGTACCTCGTATTGGTTTCCTAATAATGTTTGCAGCTGTGCGGGATAGCTGTAGACATCTCTTGGATTTGCATTGTATCCATAAGTAATGCTGTCTCCTACACAGGCTACTTTTATTTTTGCCTTAAACTGTAAATGGGAAACTGCTTCTTTAAATGTTTGCTCTACAAGTGTCAGCTGGCTTTGTTTTACATTTTTATCCTCCAGAAGTTTGCCAGCTTCTCTTCTCGCATCGGAAAATTCTTTCCATGTTTCAGCCGTACACTCTGATTCCTGCACATCTTGATAACGGAAATAAAGATTATAAAGGCCTGATTTGTCCACTGTCTGATATTCATTTGGCACATCCAGATCTTCTAATACCATCTGTGACATCAGATAATAACCGCTGTCGTTAAAATGGATGTAATCTCCATAATAGAAGGATTTGGATAATTCATAGGTCTTCTGATTCATATCGATCAGTTTGCAGCCCTCTTCTGCCGCTATCTCTCTCTGGGCAGGAGCAATTTCATTATAAATAATCGTCTGCCGTCCCATATCGTATGTGTAAGGTGCTGTCGCCAGATAAATGGAAGGATTTGATTCCAGATCGCGGTAGCTGTTAATGAGCTTTCGTGCATCTGCTTTAAATTCATCAACTCCATATCCATTTCCCCAGTTTGGTGCCATTGCATCATTGGTTCCCAACATAATAATTACCATATCCGGTTCAAAGTTTAAGCTTTTTCTGTAAACGCTCTGGTTTACATACGGAAATCCACCGTCGTATCTCAGACAGGCACTTGGCATTGCAAAATTACGTACATCATATTTATCTCCCAGCCTCTCCTGGAGTCTGGCTGCATAGGAATTTTTCTGCGGTGCCGTTGAACATGCACCATAGGTAATGCTGTCACCGATACATGCTATTTTCGTCTTAATATAACTAAATTTAGCGGATATCTCCAAATCACTGTTGACGGCAACTGTAAATTCTGTTTCTGTTGCGGATGCATAATTTTTCTTTATCTTTCCTATTTTCAGATAATCCACCTGATACTTCTCTTCCGGCTTCAGCCTGATAATAACGAGGCTTCCGTTATCAACCTCCAACCCCGCCGGTTTCATAGATACTGCATCCAGGACCTGAATGGTTCCGTGTTGGGGATTTCCTATCTTTATACTTCGTTTGATGTTATCTCCGACTACGCTTTTATAAAATTCTTCTAAGCCTGATTGTAATTGTTCTGTCAGCCCGGTCACGTCATCCTGTGTTTCCGCATTTTTTATTTCATTTTTAGCATGGCTTACAGCATCTCTGAGTTTTTCAACCGCATCTGCCGGATAACTGCCTGGTTCCTCACCCGTATTCACATTTCGCAAAGCAATTTTAGCATTCTCTAAAGTAGCATTGAACTTAGATTTATCCAGAACATTTTCATCATCAAAGATTTTAAAGCCATCAAGTACAACACCGCATCTGCCGGTACTTGGAGCACCTGGTGCATTATTTTTAGCAATCAGCTTAATGGTATGGCTGCCTGGCTTTAAATCTCTTATTTCGAAAACAATTTCCCTTGCCACTGCACCCAAATCATCTTTATTATGCATAAAGGTTGCCGCGCCTCTATATGATCCGTCAATTTCCACCTCAGCATAACTATAATTGTTAAGCCTGTTAAGCTGTCCCACCACACTTATTCCGGTTCCTTCAAAATGAAGTTCAGCCGAACTTCCTGCTTCATGTGTTTCTTTTAATGTGGAGCCATACGATGCATCATCCTTCTTATCTGTCCAGGTTCCTTTATATGTAATGGATGGGTCACGGTCATCAATAAATTTGTATGCATCTTCTGCTTCTCTATCCGGTTTAACCTGTATTTCCTGCTTTATGGTTCTTAAACTTTCATCTGCAGCCACAACCATTAACCAGAAACTTCCATCATAGATCTTAGAAGTTAATATACCACTCTCGGAAATAACAGCTGCTCCCTCCGGTATTATCCTGTATTGGAGATCTTTGTTTACCGCGCTTTCCGGAAGAACATCCGTATAAATCTGCAAAGTATCATTCATTCCGGACATTGTAAATTCTTCTGTTTCCGAATATAGTTTAATTTGATCCACATACCCTTGCGGTTCTTGAAAAATACGAAATGAATCCAGAGAAATCTTAGTCGTAAATCTGTGATGGGACTCTTTTCTGTCACTTAGTACTAATTTTATCGTATGCATTCCATTAGAAAGATTGTCCACTCCAAATATGGGGTCATGCTTTTTTACTCCGGTGGGAATATAAGTATCGGTAGACTGATAATACGTGCCGTCAATATAAACATCCATATAAGTCAGATGGTCACTTCTGATTCCGGTTACCTGTATGCCTGTTCCCTCAAATTCAAGAGTAGCAGAGCTTCCTGGTGTTTCCACATATTTTTCCGTACCCATGAACAATTCTTCATCAGACCAGTCGCCCCATGATCCCTCATATTTTACTTTTGCGTTCTGGGAGTCAATTTCGTAAGATTTTACATCCTGCTGTGGAAGGCCGGTTACTTCTGTTAATCCGTTAAACATAAATTTAGCCAGCCTTAAATATCCATCATTATTGGGATGTACCAGATCGGGCTTACCATTGTGTTCTGTGGTAATAAGGCCATTTTCCCGGTAATCTTTTGTAAATTTATTTACATCAATTAGATGGCAGCCCATTTCGGCTGCAAGCTTTTTCTGAACAGGTACGATCTCATTGTCGATTACTTCCGGTTTCAGCAGAAACTGATTCTCTGCTCCGGCAGTCGGACAGGTGGCAATAAAGATCTCCGGTTTGGATGCCATCTGCTGGTATGTCTGAATTAATTCTCTGGCAGTTGGTTCATATTTACCTTTTCCATCTGTATTGATCCAGCAGATATCCTGTGAGTCATTTGTTCCCAGCATGATGATAATCATATCCGGCTGCCAGCTCTGCAGATCCTTTGACTGCTGTGTATCCAGATATTTGGGGCACCAGCTGGACTGGGTCATGGTAGTTCCGCTGATTCCGTAATTGCGGACTTCATACCCCTCCCCCAGCATTTGCTTCATCTGACTTGGATAACTGTATTTTGCAGGCTTTGTGGATTTATCTCCGTAAGTGATACTATCCCCTACACATGCAATTTTTGTGATACCGTCAGAATTTTTTTTAACGGAATTTTTTTCTGTCTGCTGCTTTTCACTTTCTGTTTCCAGCATATCTTCTGATTTTGATCCCTTGTTTTCTGTCTCTTTTTCCTGTATCAATTCTGATTCCTGAATTACATCTGATTCCTGTATTACGTCCGGTTCCTGTATTACGTCCGGTTCCTGAATTACATCCGGTTCCTGTATTACGTCCGGTTTCTGTATTACGTCCGGTTTCTGTATTACGTCTGGTTCCTGTATTACTTCCGGTTTCTGTATCACTTCTGCTTTAATATCCGTCTGCATTTGGATCTCAGATTCCGCCTCTCTTACTGATTCTGTCTGCCCTCCGGTCTTATCCGCTTCCATTACATCCTGTACATCCGATTCCATATCCATAGCCGATACCGGCAGTATCGAAACTGATGTCATTATCATACAAAAAATTAGTACCCACGTTATAATCTTCTTCATACTCATTCTCCTGTTCATTTTTTACATTCAACAACATTTAAAACAAATATTTTATACCATTTCACCCAATCCTCCTTTCATTTTTTTATTTTTTTCATCACTTTATTCAAAATATTTAATAATTATAACAATTAGTATACATATTTACTATTTGTATCTTGCTCTGTTTTATTGCTATATTGCTTCTTTATGATGAATTTAACAGATTATAATCATGCCACTCAAATAACAATTTAATTACATTTATGATATCGATGATCTGTCAGTTCAATGTAACTGCCATATGTTATAAAAACAGGTTATGGTTCCCTGCTGCATTCAGTCCATCATCCAGAAAATCATTTTATCAAATTCTTCATTTTTTCTTTGCTTCCGGAAACCTGCATTGTAATATATTTCGATTCCGGTCGGATCAGGCTCCCGATCTTTTACCAGTATAACGATATAAAACTTCCTTGTTTCTCCCCCATCCAGTTGTTTGATCAGGTCGCTGTCATCCTGATTGGAAAACAAAAGCTTCCCCTCATAGACTTTATTATCATTCCTGCCGCGCAGCAGGATATGTCCGGCATCCACTGACAGTCCGCTATCGTTTACGACCTCACCGCTAACGACAAAATAGTGAAATCCCTCTTGTTCTTCGTAATAATTATAGTAACCGTTTGGTTTTTCCGGTCTGACCTCATTTTGTTTTTCTGCTTTTTCCCTGGAAAAACGAATTCCACCTGCTTCCATCTCACGTCCTGCGACGGTTTCCATTTTCTTCACGTGTATCGTATCTGTCTGACACCCGCATATGCACATAACGGTTGCCAGGAAAAATACAAATAATATTCTTTTCATCTTTTATTTCACCTTCAAAACTGCTTCAATTGCTCCGCCATTATAGGCATTGTCAGGATCATTCAGATCTACCGTATCTACTTTTATGATAATGGGATATTCTCCTTTTCTAAGCTTTTCCTCTATCTTGAACTGAGTTACAGCAGTTCCCGGCTTAATCAGACCGGTCTGATATAACTCTTTGTTATCCTTTTTTAGCACAATATGAAATCTGAAATAGCAGTCATTTCCTTCCGGATTAAACAACGCTATATCCACCATCTGAGTCTCTGAGTTCATTTCCAGGACATCATATCCCGGCAGCATAATGGATTCCGGATCAGTATTCTTGATTCCCCCGGGCATCTGATAGGCAATCGCTGTTTCGTCCAGCTTCACGCCACGATTACGCATAGCAAACAGAAATCCGCCAAGTGCCGCTGCAATCACCAGTATAACCGTAACCAAGATTTTTATCACCGTTTTTTTCCTGCAAGGCTTAAGCCTTTTCTTATCCTCCGGGCTGTCACTCTCCATCTGTGATTTCCCGGCATTATCATTATATTTTAACATCATTATCATCCTCCCGTATCTGCTGTAATTCCGCTATTTTTCGTTTATTCAAGGACTTCCAGTACTGCGTCTATATTTCCTGCATTATACACCGTCTCGTAATCATTTGTATCTCTAGTTTCCACGATGATCCTGACAGGGTACTCCCCAGGCTTTAGCGTCTTCATAATGTCAAACTCTGTCACGGCTTTTCCCGGTTCTATCAGCCCAGATGTATATAAAGTCTCCTTTGTATCGGCTAACTGTATGATATATTTAAAGTAGCAGGTATTGCCGTCAGGATTAATAAGCGGGGTATGAATGCGGACCTCTCCTGCTTTTAATTTTAATCTGCTTATCCCCGGTAATAAAATGGATTCCGGATCAGTATTACGGACTCCGTCTATGTGATAAGAAACAGCTGTCTTGTCCAGACCCGGTATGGTATCCTTACGGGCAAACCACATACCACAAAAAAAAATGCAGGTACATACCAACAGTATAGACAATACCAGCAGCGGCCTGATCCATGCATTGGCCAATATACGTATAAAACCCGTTTCTCCGTCCTCATCCTTAACCTTGATATATCCGGTACTCTTCTTTAACCAGGATTTTTTTCTTCCATATGGATACAGACCATACTGTGCGGCATCCTTCCCGGTTCCCACCAGAAAATGATCCGCATCCCCATTCATTTTTCTTCGCATGTCATCAAAGATTTTAAAACCTCCGTTGGGATACAGAACCTGCATTTCTTTTTCATCCAGATAAGTCCATTTTCTACCCTGGCTATCCTTAAATTTCTTACAATTCCCCGGTAATATCTCTATATTATAGTGCATATCCGCCTCCTCATTTTATAACACGCTCTGATATCTGCAAAAAAGCCAGCCGCATGAAGCGGCTGACTCTGTCACGCCTGTTATTAGTTGTCTGTGAATGTAAATGTCACAGCCTTTGAGAAAGTTCCTTCCGCATCTGTTACCGTTTTCAGGTATGCGTATCCTTTTCCTTTATTTTCTTCTGCCGTATCCTTTTTAGCCATACTTGCTAAAACAAATCCCCCAGTCAGCTCATCTTTGGCTGCATCGGCAATACCAATCACAGCACTTCCACCTGATCCACCATCCATACTGATTCCTGTATTATAATCAGCTACGGTGACCGTTACGGTCTTATCTCCTGTGTATGCAGTTGAATCATTTTTGTTTAACAATTCAAAGTCCAGGCTCACTCCCTTGGATGCATCCGCATTATAATCGGTCAATACGATCTTTTTCGGGAATCTGACCATCCATGCGGCGTTGTCTGATGAAGCAGAATTTGCTGTATAGGTTACATCAATTCCCCCTGTTGCAGTTTCAGCTGCAAATGCCGATATAGACGTTGCCGTAATAATCATGGATGACAATGCAAATATACTTACCACTTTCATTTTTTTCATTTTAGTTTTCTCCTTTTTCTTTTATCATAATTGTATATAATTATCATCAGCGTGCCTGCTGACGCAATTACTAATATCAGATACGGGCCTATCTTCATTTCATCACCGGTTTTCACGATGCGATGATTATCCCGCTCCCCATTCCCTTTGGGTATTTCTTCAAACACAGGTTTTTCTCCTGCCGAATATATGATATGGGTCTGTCCTGATGGAACATTTCCCCTGCTTGTTTCTGCTGCCATTACAACGTTACCCATCAATAAAAACAAATATGATGCAATCATAAACATTGCCGCTAATCGCTTTGTCATAGTTCACCTCGCTAGTTAGCCGGATAGATATAGAACAAGGTACCGGTGCCTGGTCCTGAACTATCCCCGGAATCAATCGTAAAGTTCCCCTGGTAATATGCTGGACCATCCCTGGAGTCAGTGTTAAAGTATATTGTCTGCTCTGGCGATCCACTATTCAATAATCCAATTCTTGCATAGTCGGGATTTACACCGTCCGTACTCAGGAGCTGTCCATCCGGTCTGTATGATTTTACTTCTATCTTTTTCGATTCATCGGCAGACAGGGAAAGTTCGAAACTTTTTCGAACATCAACTGCAAGGCTCCGGTCATTTCCATTTACGCTTCTATATTCTATTGTCACCTTAGCTCCGGCATAATCATCTGCCGGTGATAAATTAGTTCCATTATCCAGCAATATAATTTTTTTAGGTATCGTAATATAATCAGAGGGAAGGATATCCTTCCATACAGCCGTTAAGCGGATACTCTTGTTATTAGAATCCAGCCCTGAGGAAAATACATACCGGGCGGTATTTCCGGCATCGGGCCGTATTTCCATACCGCTTTTTATAAGCCAGTCGTCTGCAGATACGCGCTCTTCTACTTTCCAGTAGTCAAAAGCTTTTCCCACCGGCGTCTGTCCAGCTGTTGGAAAACGAATATCAGCGGTATTTTCACCGTCAAAGGTGCGGTAAATATTTGTATCTGCAATACCGTCAAAATCATTTCCCTGGGCATTTTTATAACTGACTGTTAACCCTCTGTCATATTTTACAGATGCCAGTTCACTCTGATCTTCATCCACTCTATTTACCGAGGTTGTTCTGTCTTTGTTTAAATAATAAGTATAGCCATCTGCCGGATACAGAAATTCAGGTGCAAAATTAGTAATCACCAGGTTTGAGCCGCTGACGGCACGAATACTTCTCGTGTCCGCCGGATTGCCCTCATAAACCAGCCCGGAAGCTGTAACATCCTGGAGATACTTATTAATATATCCTGTAACCAAACCTCCTTCTGCATGCTCTCCGTCTTTATATTCAGGTATGATATTTACCTCATATTTGGAAGTAAACATAAGCATCAGTAAATGCTTCCTGTCATCTTCGGAAAGTGTTCCATTCTTTTCCCAGGAATCCTGCAGCATAGCTGCATTCTGATAATAATAATCTGATACACTGACAACATCACCTGGCTGGAAATATGCTGTTCCTTCCTGGTTTTTGTATAGTTCTCTTGAATAATCCGGCAATAAGGGATTATTTCCTGCCTCAGGTGAAATAGTGGCATAAAAGCCTACAAAGGTTTTACCAGGTATGTGTGCCGGAACATAGTCATTGTTGAAAACGATTTTATCATTTTCCAGTAAATCAAAGTTCTCTCCTTTACTCACAATGGGATTATCGGCATCTACTCCCTTTATTTTTCCTGTCACTTTTTCTGCATCAATATCAACTGCCCGTAGATTATGTATCGAATTGTATGCTTGAACAGGCATGAAGGATACATACTGAAAGGGGCTGATTTCCTCTCTTCCTTCATGGTCTTCATGGAACCAGGAGTAGTTACCCAGGGTAAGTTCGTTCATTGAGGATACCTGCAGCTCTACCGGCTTAATAGTAGAAACGGGGCTGCTTCCGCTGTCATCATAACTATTAATAATTGGATATACATACCCACGTTCAGGAGTAACAGCAAACTTAAACGCGATACCCGTATTGGATACACTGGGAGGGACGCCATGGCCTTCCCCAAAGAATTCATTACCGATAGCCTGCTTATCCAAAAACCCGGTTCCTTTTCCTAAATTCAGCTGAGCCGCGTCAGCTCCGTGTGTATCAGAGGGATCATACATAATATAAGAATCATACTTTGTTTTATTGTCATATAAAGCAGCTGAGACCCCTGTTGTGTCTCTGATATAATGGGGTGCCTGTATGCTGCTGGCAGAACCTGTTCTTAGATAGAAACTGTTTTTTACATTACGGATAGTAATTCCAACCTTATATTTGTATCTCACCGGTTTTTGGTTGTCCTCAGAAAGAGTTACATCATTTTGCTTGATTTCCAATTTTATGCGGACTCCGTCACCCAGGTCATATTCCGGTATATCAGTGCCTACATTCCATCCCGGATTCCACATGACAATACTTTTACTAAGTGGAATCGATGTGGAATAATCCATTCCACTTGGATAATAATTAAACGTCAGCACCGGAGAAGGCCAATAGATATAATGAACACGTGCCCTTTCAAAACGATCCATGTAATACTCAAAATATAGATCCTCGCCGCTTGAAAAAGTTCCTGTAGCCGTATTTTTTTCTGTAGGGACACTTGAACCGTTAGTATTTGTGATTAAAGCTTTTTTCGATGTGCCTCCCCGAACTGCCTGCTCTCTAATCCTTCCATCACAGCCGTACCATGTAGAGCCATCCACATACGTGCCGTCAGCATTTAAAACCTTTATATAATTTTCGCCTTCTTCAAGACGGCCAAAACCACTGGTGTTGTCATAGACCCCATATGTCAGCGGCTCCATATCTTCATCACCTGTAACTGTCAGTTCAAGATCCGAATCCGGACAGATAAAATCATATATAATCGTTCGCTCATCCAAATTGCTGACACTTGTCACAGAAAGGTCCGGATCACTAAATGCGATGCCCACAGGTGTCTTTCCATTATCAGCCGTCACACAATATCCTGTGGGATAAGTCAATTTTACTTTTACAGGATTGTTGAATCTGGATGTAAATTCGCCGTCAGCCCCACTTTCAGCTCCATATAAAAATTCCACATTGAAATCAGGTAAAGTATTAACTACATTTATACGGTGTTCATTTGTTCTAAGAGAATAGATGAATTTTACTACTGCATCATCGGGCAGCTCATATGCTATCTGGTAATCAGGAACTGTTTCGTCAGATTCATTTGCCAATCCGTAATATTCAATACCATTTACCGTATCATAATAATTTATATGATAACTCTTACTGTTTGCCCCCTGCCCGATTACTACTTCCGCCCGGGTAAACTGATACGGCAGTCCGAAAAAGACCTGATCTTCTATATTTTCTATATTCCCCCCTGGAAATGAATAATAACCCATCAGGCTTTGATCGTAATCCCTATAGATCGGAACTGATAAATCAACATTTGCTGCAGCATTTTGTTTCATGGACCTTAATTTACCGATGGTTAACTCATTTTCGCTTTGTGTTGCTGCATTTGAGTCTGCTCCGTTCTCTAGTTCCTCTGCGCTCTCTGAGTCTGGTACCGCCTCGGATTTCTCTGAACTTCCTGTGTCTGGTATCATCTCAGGTTTCACTTCACTTCCCGTCTCTGCTGTATCCTTCTCTGGTTTCTCTGAACTTCCCGTGTCTTTACCAATCTCGGTTTCCACTCCGCTTCCCGTGTCTTTACTTATCTCGGTTTCCACTCCGCTTCCCTGCTCGGTCCCACACTCGGATTCTACTGTGTTCTCCTGTTCGCTCTCGCTCTCGGATTCAATTATACTCTCCTGATCATTATCCTGGATATGCTCCTCCTTTAGATCCTGCCCAATTCCATCTACCATGTAGATAATTGACGCCTCTTCTTCCACCACCGGTTCACAGGTATTTTCTTCAGCTACTGTCTCTGTATCCGTCCCCTCTACTTGCTCCCCAGTATCGGCTGCCGGAGCACTGCCACATTCCACATCTTCTATGTACTTTATAAGGAAGGTAAGTCCGCCATTTTCCATTGCCGTATAGCTAATGCCCTCACCGTCTGCCTGATGTATGGTTCCGTCCGGCAATACCACCTCCCGGATATTAATATGATCCTTTGGGGTAAGATTTAATTTCACTTGGACGGACATTCGGTCTTCACTAAGCACGGATGAAATCGTATAGCTGACTGCGTCATTTTCTCCATTTAATTCCGATAGGGCAGCTACTGCCGCATTCGTTATTTCTTCCTGTTCTGCTTTCGCATTCATTTCCTGACTAAGTCCCGAAAGAGAAAATACCAGAGAAAATATGATGATATAAGCCATTATGATTTTTAACTGTCTGATTACTTTAACTTTCATAAAGTATCTCCTCCTAAATTCTATATAAATAAACGCCTTAATATTGTATTATCCCATTCTGACCGGATCTAAGCCGGCATATTCCTTTAGGCATTTTAAAAACAGCTCCGCTAAAATCGGATCAAACTGGGTTCCTGCATTATTTTTTAATTCCCCGAAGGCATACTCCAAGGTAATACCTTTCTTATTATATGGGCGCTTGCCTGACATGGCATCAAAACTGTCTGCGACAGAACATATTCTGGCTGACAGTGGAATCTCCTCCCCCTTTAATCCATCGGGATAACCTTTGCCGTCCCACCGTTCATGGTGGTACTGTGCCATATTCCATACGGTGAGGCTGTATTTATTTTGTGATTCACTCAGAAGGCCAACGGCAATGTCTCCGCCATACAGCGCATGACAGTGAATCATAGAACGCTCTTTTTCTGTAAGTGTGTCCCTTTTACACAAAATTTCTCTGGGAACCATGATCTTGCCTGCATCATGATATAATGCCCCGAGCCTGATACCTTCTAAACTGAGCTTTGCAGTCTCCTCCTGATATACATGCAATTCATATAACTTCTTAAAAAGCAGACAGGCATATTTTGCAGTAAAGCTCTGATGGATATAGATATCTTTAGGCAGATTCTGATATTGCCGTATTACCATCTTCTGCATATTATTTATTTCTGAAGTTCGCATGTTTTTCTCCTATCTGTAATTGGCTTTTTATTTCATCATTCGTTCTATCAATGTCTGTTTATATTTTCTGGCAATAGGAATAACATCTCCACTGGTTAAATACAAGTCATTTTTATCCAAGTAGTCTACATAATTCAGATTAACCACATATCCTCTGTGCACTTTCATAAACATTTTATCGTCTATTTCCTCTTCCACATTTTTCAGGCTTTCATAAAATAAGATAATCGCCTTATCTCTGCACAGAATGCATATTTGACGGTGTTCCACTTTCAGATAGACAATCACTTCAAACAGCACTCTCTTTACTTTTCCGTAATTCGTATAGCGGAGCGAATTTCTCTTGCGTTCTATTATTTCCTGAAAACATTTGTTCATAATATGTCTGAATTTTTTATGGGTAACAGCACCTTCTATGAAAAAATAAAACGGATTCACTTCAAATGATTCTATGATTTCACTGGTATGCCTGCCCAAAAAGAATATCTGCGCCAGGCATTGGTCTTTGCGAAAATTCCTTGCAATTTCTATGCCTTTGATCTGACAGCCTTCCCATCCAATAAACAGAATATCCAGTTCCTGGTACCAGTCATCTTTGCAAAACACTGCCTCTTTTCCATTTTCATATATTATAAAATCAGTCCTGTATCCATACTTATACGCTGTATAACGGAGTAAACTTTCATATATTTTCAACAAATACAAAGATGCGTTGCATAGTAAAATACAAAGAGTCCTGTTTTGTTCTTCCTTGGCATTAGACATTTCAAACATGGTATTTATTCGCTTTCTGTGTTTTATCCAAAATTTATTTCCAATAATCCGAATTAATCATTAATATTTCTTTTTTCACTTCTATACTATACTTTGGACTGAGGGGAATCAATTTTCCTGAATACATTTCCAGTTTATTTTTCATAATGTTTTTTACATACTTTAAATTAACAATATAAGACCGATTGGTTCTTAAAAAACCTTTATTTCTGATCTTCTCTTCGATCAGCTCCATATTAGCCATAAATTCAAAAACATCTTTTTGCTTATGTATGATGATGTTTCTTCCATATACCTCAATGAACTGGATATCATCCAATTGGATTCTCTTTATCACGGTCCCTTTTTTACATAATATTTCATCTTTAAATTTCTCTTTTTTGCGCCTCAATGCCTGAAGGGTTATTTCTTCCAGCTTTTTTGCGTATTCATTTTTCATTAGATAGTAAAACGGAAAGGTATCGTATGCATCTACCGCAAATTCATTGCTGGATGTGAGGTAAATGATCTCACCTGCATAGCCCTTTTCCCTTAACAGCCTTGATGTTTCCACACCGCTCAACTGGTCCATGATAATATCCATAAAAATAATATCAATATGGTTCTCGGAAAACCTTTCAAAATAATGAATGATCTCTTCCCCACATGTAAATGTTTTGATGTAAATATCGAAATCGTATTTCTCTGCTGTTTTCTTTAAACAGTCCTTACATTTTTGCAAAATCACTCTGTTATCGTCACACAAACAAATATTTACCATCTAATCACTCCCTGTCTGTATTAAAGATTCAGATCGCCTTGCTCATAACATTGCACAGCAATATCTGCATAATAAATATTCCTTTTTGTGTGGTCAGTTCCATAATCCCATCATAATGCTTCACGGCTTTTTCTATGTTTACTAAACCATACCCGTGATCATCTTTTCTTTTTTTGGTGGTCTCGCAGCCATTGCCACGGATCACCACTGCTCCCTGCACGGCATTTTCAATTTTTATTTTCACCAGGCTGCCCGTACTGATGGCGGTAACATGAATAAATCTTTTTTCTTCTGTAACCTGATCGCATGCTTCTATAGCATTGTCCAAAGCATTGCCAAAAATGGCACACCAGTCTGCCGGCTGTATTTCCATTTCCTTTTTCAGATTCAGATCCACTGTAAATCTTATCTTTTTTTCCTTTGCCAGAAATGCTTTTTCGGATAACAGTGCATCCAGAATATAATTGTCGGTATGAATTATTTTCTTATCATGATATACCTGATTTGTTATATCCTTTAGGTACTGTTTTGCTTTTTCTGAACTGCCCTCTTCCAACAGACTTCCCAGGCACAATAAATGATTTTTTATATCATGCTGATACCCCCGGATTTCTTTGTTCATATGAACTAAAGATTTATAATGATAAACCTGATTCTCCATCTCCTGTTCCAGAAGCTGTTTTTCTGTTTCCAGTATCTGTTTCTCCATTTCCGCATTCCGTTTTGCTATCTCTGCCCGTTTGCTTAACTGTGACACCATGATTTTAAATGCTTTGGAAAACTCCCCCAGATATTGGATTTGTATATTAAAATTCCCTTTTGCTACCTGCATTGTCTGCCATGTGATATGGCTGAGTTTAGCCTGTAAATCTTTTAATGGCCCAAGCAGCGGATTGTCTCTATCCATCTTTCTGTCCAGAATACCGTCTGCCATCTCGCCTGCATATTTATATGCCTTAATAACAGAATTCCCCAGGAAAACTAAAGTTTGTGAAAATTCCCTGTATTGCGGATCCAACTCCCCCGGATCCAGATGGGCAGCAGACTGGTTATACAAAACCTGATTTACGTATTCCTGCATCTGTTCTAAGTTTTTATCCATAAAACATCACCTGCAATCCTGAATTTATACGTCCTTTACCGCCTCAAACCTGCAGACACGATCCCCTTTAGCCCAACAGTCAATCTCCGTAACCGTATATGGCTCTCCGGTATATTTTTGCAGAATGCCATTCAAAAATCCTTCATCATAGTTACAGACAGCCATCCCCAGCACCGGAAGGCCGGAACAGTCTACATCTTCACTAATTGTAAATACTGCTTTTCGATTGCTCTCGTCAAATGACTCCATCCTGAGTATCCCAATCTTGTACTCAGATATAACATCCTGAAGATGAATTAAAAAAGAATCCAGATCCAGGGACAGATCCAGAATTTTTTCTGCAAACTCTGTTCCTGCTTTTTTCCCGCATTCCCGCAGTATACGAATGGTCTCCTCCTGTCCAAACCTCTGTTCTAATGTATCCCTCATGCTATACATAAACAATCGATAAACGATTACCGGCATTTCCGAACCCAAATTCCTTCGTCCGGTCTGTACATCTCCTAAAACGTCCAGCGAATAAATGCCAGCCTTTTTCTTTTCAAATTTTTGCATCATAACCATCTCTTTTCATTCCCCTACGTTAAGCTGCTGCCATTCGTCTAACATCCATAAGTCTAACCATTTTTGCTTTACATTTGGGTTAATTTATTATACAGATATTTTTATAACAAAATTATTGTTATGTTGTAAAAATAACGCCTGTTTATGGGCGAATAACTTAATAGGGTACTTATTTATTCAAAATTTCTTGCGTTTTGAGATTTTATAAAATGAAAATTACCAGATTTTTCAGATCTTAAAAGAATTGGTTATTAAGGTCTTTTTTTGCTGTTTTCTTATAATTTCAGATACGAAAATAAGAAGGGTCCTGTCAAAATATTACATTTTTCTATTGACAACGTCCCTGCAGAATGATAGTATTAATTAAGATTTTACATATTCTTCCATACCTAGATATTTTTTTACAACATAACAATAATTATGTTGTTTTTTATTGGATATCTTTATAGCGTTCTAATTTTATCAAGCCCATCCTTTCGATATTCTTTCTGAAAACATTCCCTGATTCAGCCGTATAAATTCTTGTGACATCCAGGCTGCTGTGACCTAATAAATCGGCAAGACCTGCCAGATCCCTGGTAAGCTGATAATATGTCCTTGCAAATAAATGACGAAGATTATGAGGGAAAATTTTATTTACATCCACGCCTGCATCTATCGCAAGCTTTTTCATCTCTTTCCATATATTACTTCTATTTTTAGGCCTGCCGGTTCTGGTGACAAATATGCAGCCATTTTTAATCCCCTTTATCCCGGAAAAATAAATTAATTTTTTCTGTAAACTTTTTGCAAGCAAAAGTATGCGCCTTTTTCCTTTATTAACAATTTCAATTTTACCGCTTCGTATACGTTCAATTGAAAAATATGCAAGTTCACTGACCCTTGCCCCTGTAGATGCTAATGTTTCGATAATAAGGGCTAATTGATATTTTTGTTTTTTCTTTGCTGTTTCCCTTAATCTCTCATATTCGCTTTTTGTCATTTCCTTTTCCCGGTCCAGGAACATCTGTTTCTGAATTTTAAGGCGTTTCACCTTTAGATTCCCGATTCCCAGAAAATCCAGAAATTGATTTAATGCAGCAAGTATAGTATTTACACTTGAAGTAGCATATTTTTCTATCAGTATTTTTTTATAGCTCAAAATCTGCTTTTTACTTATTTCATAGTTGCCATTCAAATATCGATAAAATTCTTTGATATCACTGATATATTTATGCACTGTACTTGCAGCATTTTCCCTTTCGTACAGGTGATTTCGAAAAAATTCAATCATATTTGGATTTAAGACTATTTGTTCTGCTTTCGTATTCATTTTATTGCCTCCCAGCTTAGTATGCTTCTCTATAATTCTAATCGTTTCAGATATTTCTTTCCACTGTATAAAATTGGTAATATCTCTGGATAAAGTTTGAAATATACCTGTATACGTACACAGTATTATATCCTTTCTTATTAGATTATGCAAGTGACCACTGAAAGAACCTTACCTATGCCCTAAAACAAAAAACAGATGCAGAAATTTACCTGGAATCTCTGCATCTGTTACAATTATTTATTTTACTTCAATCTTACATTTTACTTTCTTACCGCTTCCATCACCTGCTGTTGCTGTGATCGTCGTTTTACCCCGTCCGACTGCCTTTACTTTCCCTTTGCCGTCTACCTTTGCTACTTTACTGTTGCCAGATGACCAAATCAACTTTTTATATGCGGGATTTTCAGGCTTCACAATATCTGCCTTCAGTTTAAAGTATTTTCCTTTTTTCAGAGCAACACTGCTTTCATTCATTTTCAGCTTGCTGATTCTCTTGCCGAGGACTAACGTAATCTTAGCACTTTTTTTGCTGCCATCACGGGAGTTTGCCGTGATCGTAACTCTGCCCTTTGATGCCCTGAACTTCACTTTTCCATTTTTATCAACCGTTGCCGTCTTCTTATTCCCGGACTTCCAGGATAACTCTCTGCTGCTGGCATCTTTCGGGCTGATTACCAGGAATTTTTTCAAATTGACAGTCTGTCCTCTCTTGGTAACTGTATATGCCGGTATCTTAAATTTCATGCCGGTTATCCGCTGTTTCACAGTTACCTGGCAAGCTGCCCGCAGATTGCCATCTGCTGTAACAGCTGTAATCGTCGTCTTTCCTGCTTTCACACCAGTTACAGCTCCGTTTTTATCAACGCTCGCTATCCTGCTGTCACCTGATATCCAGGTAACATCTTTACAGGTAGCATCCTGTGGCTGAATTTCTGCCTTCAGCGCTATTTTTTCTTTTGTAAAGAGGGCAGCTGACTTTGGATTCAATTGGATGCTTTTTACCGGCACTGTGTGGAAGTCTTTATCCACCGATACTTTACAGGTTGTTTCAATGCCCTTTATTACGGATTTTGCTGTAATCACCGTACTTCCAGGTCCAACTGGCGTCACCACACCGTCTTTCACAACCGCTACCTTTTCATTCCCGCTCTCCCAGAGGATCTGCTTGTTATCCGTGGTATCCGCCGGATTATAATTTACTTTCAACATCCCGGAAGTATCGCCCCGCTTGAAATTCAATGTGGTTTTATCCAGGCTTATACTCTTAAGGGGAACCTCAACATCTCCAAAGCTATCCATAATAAATGCTGATTGTATAGAGTCCAGTGTGAGGCTGATTATCGTCACTTCTTCTCCGTTTTTTGTTCCTCTTTTGAAATCTGCCGGCTTCTGCTCACCTGTTTTAGGATCCCAGAGCATTGGTTTTTTCATTCGTCCGCGAAGAGTTATCATGCTTTCAACCGTCTCATCGCTGGAGTTAACAAAGTAATAAACATCCCGCCCGTCCTTCATTTTATGAATATAAGTAAAACTGCCTCCCGGAAGCTGATCTGATACATTTTCTACGGTTACATCTGCTACAGGAAGCATCTCGTCTATGCATTTCCCGAAAGTCTCCGTATAATTGCCGCCAAGGAACACTGCACGCCCGCCATTATCATTCCTCTGATCCCCCAGTCCGATGGGATAATCTTTGGGACATGCCAGATTAAATCCTGTTTCTCCGTAAATCTCAAATTCCTGAATGGATACACTGTCCGATACAATCGTATCAATGTACAGGCGGATTTTATTCGTCGTTACCGGCTGATTAAACCGAACTTCCTGCCGCTGTCCGATTTCTGTCCCAGATGCTGCATCCTGCCAGGTACTTCCATCCCAGTACTGAACCCGGAATTTCAGGGTACGATAGGGATTGTTCTCCTTAATAACCACTTTTTCAACGGTTACCTCTTCTTCAAATTCAGCCATCAGCCATTGATCCCCGCCTGACAGGTCTCCGGCATTCCATCTGCTGCCGTCGGAAGCAATCTTATCGAATGCCTTCTCCGGACCATAGTTATCACTGAAACTGGAAGATGCACTGTAATGGATTACCGGTAGTTCCGGATTGATTTCCTCAGGGGTAATCCCGAACATCGCTGTAATGATATCAACCACTTCCTGATTTTTACCTGGTTCCGCTGACTGTGAAGGAAGCTGGGTCGTTGCAATGACCTGTCCCCCCGCATCGTAGAATTCTTTCACTTTTTTCAATGCATCCAAACTGATCGTTTTTGCTCCTGGCATAACAATCATTTTATAGGACTCCGGATATGTCTCATTATTCAGATGAAAGGTACTTCCATCCACACTGCAGTTTTCCGCAACTACTTCCGGATGAAGGAATGTATAATCTTTTCGAATTGCAGACATGAGATATTCGCCAACTTCCATATAATCAGCTTCTTCCGGTGCCACACCCATATAAGGATCACCAACACCAAATACTGTATGGGCTTCCAAAGTATCAATGGGATAAAGCACCCCGATATCCGCTTTATGGCTGCCCTCCTGCAGAAGCCCCTGCACCCGTCCAATATACTCGTTATAGGCAGGCAGTTCGGGACCATACTGTTCACTGCGGTAAGAAAGCTCCGGAGGATTATCCACCGCCTGGGTATTGTTCTGCCAGATTGCGTGAGGTACTACGTAGTTAATTCCACGTGTAAACTGATTCATGACATCCTTATACAGCACCGATATTCCCATTCCTTCTCCCATAGCTCCGTAAGTTTCACTCATAACCAGGCCTTTATCCCAGTTGTTAGCCGAAGAACTTACAATCTTGTATGCTTTCAGGGCACGGTCATAATAACTAATCTCATCCACACCGGGGATGTCCTGGTATTTAAATACCTTCATCATATCTCCGCTGGATTGTACCGGATTCACATTTTCTTCCTGATCCATATGTCCGGTCAGCTTGATACCGTGGCTGTTACACCAGTCATTCATATTTTTGATGTACTGAGTCGCGAACAGATCCGTACGGAAAGAGTACAGTTCACTTCTGGCTGATGCTGTATCTTCTCCAATATCGTACCACAGAGCCGGATACAATGTGATCGGATTATATCCTTTGCTTTCTTCAAACAGCTCATTAAATTTACCGGTCCAGGTTCTTCCCTGGGCATGGTAAAGCGGAGGCTCATCATAAAAAGCACTGTCAATCACAGTTCCAAAATACTGCGGAAAATTCTCATAGTATACATCATGAGTGATTTCGATAAACTCATCTACTGACTCTTTACTGAGATAATCAACCAGCCCGCGGCTGTTCGTATCATCTTTTACACTGGCGAAAGTCATAATTTTCCAGGAACCTCCCGGTGCATTCCAGGTGACATGGTCATAACTCTTATCTGTATTCTGTGGCGGCATCACTTCACTGGATCCGTTAAAAAGCTTAACTTCCTTAATGGATACCGGCTCGTTATCTGCCCCTCCGCGATTATGCACAACCAGCCGGAAACGCTGAGCCGTTGTCTGTGGAATCCTGATTTCCTTAAAGTCTCCGAGTACCGTTCCTGCACAAAGCTCCACCCATTCCGTTCCGTTATCATACTGCAGCTGATATTCATTAATCCTGCCCAGCGCTTCGTAGACCTCTATCTTATCGATAGTCACAGCTTCCGGAAAATAAGCTTCCAGCCACTGATCCTCTACTTTGCCGCTGGCAGAGTTCCAGCGGGTATTGAGATCCCCGTCAAAAGCTTCTTCCGCAGTGAAATGCTGATCTCCAATCGCAGGATGGAAACTGGATGCATATACTCCGGGACCGTTTTCTTCATAAATAACTGCCTGATCAGAAATATTGATTATTTCTTTCGTATCGTTGTTCATTGCAACTGCCCCAAGATAAGTACGGTATTCGCCCTGAGGTATCCGTACGGTAACTTCTCCTTCTTCGTCTACATCTTTTTCCTGTTTATCCAGCCTTTTCAGCGTAGCTTGCGGATATTTGGCTTCCAGCAGCCCTCCGGCAGGTCCACTTGGAAAACCGTCCTCATCATAGAGGCACATCTTCATTCCCAGTTCTTCTGCCGTCTCCAGTGCATATCCGTATAACTCCAGATACTGGTCACTCATATAGTTATCCAGCCAGTTGGGCAGAATTCCAAAACCCTGATATCCGCTCTCTTCCTTTGAACGCACCATGATTTCCCTGATATCTTCCTTGGTGATATCACTCAGGCTGCGGGTCGGACTGTTCCAGAACCAAAGTGGTCTGGATTTACTCTCAAACGGCGGTACTTGAAAGGTCTCATACAACGGATCCGGCTCATTAAAGGTTCTTTCTTCCTGACCGTTGGATGCATAACTAATAAAACCGCCCTGAAATGCGATTATAACACTGAGCAATAATGCTATTTTCTTTTTCACTGCAATCCCTCCAATACTTATATAAGAATCTTAAATATAACCGGTTTATACTTATTACCATTATATTTACGTTTTATATCTCATTCAATAGCCTATCTTGCTGAAAAATATTAGAATCTTGCAGTGAGGTTCCGTTACGCATACTTTCAATGGGTAGTATTCTCCTCCTCCTTGCCGAATGAACCTAATCGAGTTATAATTATATTTATTTCACACAAATGGAAAATTAAGGAGGAAATAAATATTATGAAGCAAGGCCAGACACTATTTCGTTATCTCCATGATGCATTGGTTATGCAAATAGTCAGCGGAAAACTTGCCTATGGGGAAAGGATTCCTTCTTTACGATCCTTATGCGGCATTTACCAGGTAGGTATCCGTACCGTCCGAGATGTTACAGATGCACTTATGAAAGAAGGTTATATCGAATCTGTTCAGCGTTCCCACATGCAGGTTAGCTACCAGGCAGGAGGGAATGCCAGAGAGCAGGCAGAACGTATATTGGCGAAACAGGATTCCATGTGTTCTCTTTTTAAAACTTTAGCTTACATAATACCCCATATTTATGCAGAAGCTGCTGTCTACTGTGATATGCAGATGCTTAAGGACAGCCGGAAAAAATCCGGTAATTCATTACAGCGTATTACTTCTGTCTATAACAATTCCCTGTTACAGGATTTGTGTATTGACATGGAGCTTTTTTTACAGGTAACCGATATACCCGGATTTGCAAATCCTTACAAAGATTTAGCTGTCAAGGAAGCGAACATGCTTCAAAAATTATATGACAGCATGGAATGCCGGAACTACCAGGCTATTTATGATGCCATCAACCATTTTTACCTGGCCGGAGCAGATGCCCTTGATAAATATTTTTTGTCATTACATGCTGCATACCCGGATCTGGCGCCTGAAAAGGTACCCTATAGTTGGGATGCAAAAAAAGGACGGGTTCGCACCTACATGCAGGTAACGCGAAGTCTGTTAAAGAATATCTTATATGGCGTGTATAAGGACGGCACCTATCTGCCGCCAAACGCTCAACTGTGTAAAGAATATAATATTTCGGCGTATACCGTGGGCAAGGTCATGGAGGAACTAAGCAGGATTGGGGTTATCAAACAAGTGAAGCTGCGTGGCGGTTATCTCATTACCTGTGAGAACGCAAAGGCTAAGGGATTATCAATAACCAATAGCACTCCCCGGGCTGATGCTCTTACTTATCTGAGTGCACTTCACCTTATTGCCCTGATGAGCAAAGGCCTGGCATTATTAGGCTTTGATAATCTGGATAATGAAAAGATAGCAGAATTAACAGAAAAAGCAGAGCATATGGATGCACTGAAGCTGGCACCCGGAATTATAGCAATGATGATACAATGCCAGACTTTTCAGCCATTAAAAGCAATATACAGCCAGTTAATAAATCTGTTGGACTGGGGCTTTTACTTTGCATTTTCGTTTAATGATAAACCACATGTCCCCACGATTCGTAAATACAACCTGTTGATGCTGTCATGTATCAAAGCTCATGATAAGAATGCCTTTGCTGATGTTGTGCAGCGAAATTATTATTACATATTCGGGATGATGCGGGATACCTTATATGAAATGGGTGTAACAGAAGCACAAAACATAAAATTGCCGACACATTTTTTGGACGAACAGCCATTTTAATTTTAACGAAAAATAAGCAGGAAGAAGTGCCAAACAGCACCTGCTTCCTGCCAGTAAAAATACTTTCATTTTGCATAATTCTTAATTTCCAGCTGTTCCTTTTTAATTTTTAAATAATTCAGGAACTCCTGATAGGAAAAAAAGGTCTTTTTTTCATTTTCAATATAAGATATTACTGCCGACCACTGGCTAAGCGTATATTTATTTATATTCATGAATAGTATGGTTTGGTAACAAAGCTGTTTCTCCCTATGAAAATCTGATAAATATGATAATCCCGTCTTATTATGCAACTCTTCTAATAATAAATCTATATTCATTTTCCTCTCCTCTTTTCCTTATATTTTTACAGCTTTTCTTCGATTTCAATTTGATAATTATCTTATGAATACAACTAATTTATAAAGCTGTCTGCTTATATTACAAATTACTAACACGGTCTTATTTTACCCTTTTACCTAAATGACTGCAATATTTCTGCTGTATCTGGCATTAATCTGGCACTTTTGCATCAAAAGCCAATTTCGCCAATATATTGGCACTGAAGTAAAATTTGACATTGTATTTTGCCAATTTATATGATATACTTACCTAACTTAGCATTATGCTGCTTTGATTATCTTTCTTAAATGAGGAAAACTATGGTAAAACAGAAAACATCAATAAGAATTATTATGGAATTATTAGATATATCACTGGACGAACTCGCAGATTATCTGCACATTGACAGAACCACCATCAGTAAATGGCGGACGGGGAGGAGAAAACTGCTTCCGCGTTCCCCCTACTTTGAACAGGTTTTATCCTATTTTACTGATAAAAACAACAATATGGCATATAAACCGCTGAACCGTTTCTTATGTGATTTATATCCGGATGAGGAAATGAACAGTCCGCAGCAAATCCATAAATATTTAAAACTTTACTTATCTACTTATGATGAAGGAAATACGGACAAAAAACAGAATACCGTAATTCTGCCGGCACAGCAATTATTTGTTGGCATAGACGGGAGAAAAAAAGCATTTGATTTTATTATCAGTGAAGCCGAGAAAATGGTGGTCCCGGGTACAATCAAAATACTGGAATTTGAACAGGTTTCCTGGATCTCCCGGGATATTATTTTTCTGCAAAATGTTGTCCGTCGTCTTTTCCTTCTGGCTGAGAGAGGCTTCCATATAGAATTTGCTTTTTCCTCTATGCAGAATAAGATTACTTTTTGGCCATTTATTGGAGCATTAAACGAGATCCGGTTTCATAAAAATATCAATATGTATGTAGTTGACGTAGAACGGATACAGGGTTTACTTCCCCGTATTTATGCAGTTGCCGATAAGTATATCGGTGTGGGTCTGGATAGTTATGAACCAACTGTGCCGATGCATACCAATCTTTTTACAGATCCATTTAATACACACAAATATTGTTTATTATTTGATCATGTCATACAGCTTTATGGAAGTAAAGTTCTGGCGACAGATTCCGGACCAGAAATCGATCATATTTTAGATACCATTAATTATCTGTCCCAGCGAAAGGGAGAACTTCTTTTCTACAGTAATTACCTCAGTATTACTACAATGAGTGAATCTCTTCTCCTTGAAATACTAAATGATAACCACATCAAGGGCAAAGACCGGGAACGCTGTTTATTCTACTGCAGAACGCTTCGGCAAGCGATGACAAGTACTTCGTCAAATCTTTTAAACACCTATAACCTGAATCTGGATTCGCTGGAAAAAGCTTTATCTTATGAATACCTGATTGAATATGAACTATCTGCATTAACAAACAGGCAGATACGTAAGACACCGGAACAATACACCAGGCATCTGCTGGATACCGTTGAATTTCTTGAATCCAATCAAAATATAAAATTATTAATTCTAGCCGGCGGACAACAATTTGGTCATTCTTACGTATGGTTAAAAAGGAATTTATGGAGTATATCGTTTAATACCAGATGTGTGCCCATTGAACACCAGGTCATTTTCTGGGATGATATCAGTCTGGTAAACTGGGCTATTGACCTGTGCACCCAGTTTGCAAAAAACAATTATTCTGTAGAGCACAGACAGAAAGAATATAATCTGGAAATACTGCGTTCATTAGGAAACCGCGAAACAATCTGATATTAAAATGTATGCTCAAAAAAGCGGCTGAAAGGAAATGATTCATCTTCCCTTCAACCGCTTTTATGATTACTTTATAAACTGCTTCATTATCTCATCTTTTGTAATGTATTTCTCACGTTTTTCCATATATGCTCTGACACATTTCCGGGCATGGGTCTCCTATCACTTATCATTGTAATTTCAACCAATATGTATTATTTTTACCGTACCTCCTAGATTTACTTAGAATCCAGTAAAAAATACGTAATATTTAGACAAAAATTCGAATGTCAATTTTCTCCAGCTTCATCTATTATATAATATAGAGGCACGTAAAAAAGGAGAAGAACGTATGAAAAAGAGAATGAAACGCATAACTGCAGCCATAATGGCGGGTATCTTCATAACCAGCACGCTTTCGCTGAACTTTCCACTGAATACTTTTGCATCAGAATCGGAGTCTGCAGAACAGAATACTATGGAGCAGATGGAAACAGAACCGCTAACCGCAGAAACTCCGGGGATAGAACTCCCCCCGTCTGAAACAGACAGTATCACAGAACAGAATACCGTAGTTGAAACCCTAGATTTCATTGACAGCATCTATTCAGAAACAACAGCCAAAGCTCTGGAAGGCTGGACTTTGGTTGAAAATGATTCCGGTTCCATTACATATGAAGGCACCTGGAATCAATATTCCGAACAGGGACACAGCCAGGGCAGCGCTCATCAGTCCGACGCCGTTGGCGCTACCGCAAGTTATAAGTTTACAGGTACCGGAATTCAATGGATTGGACAAACAGATACAAATTTCACAAAAGCAAAGGTATACCTGGACGGTGAACTAATGGCTATGCCTGACTCCAATAACAGCCCTATGTATCAGCGTACAATCTATACGTTAATCGGTATCCCTTATGGAGAACATACTTTTGTAATAGAAAGTCAGGGACCACCTAATTCAGCTCACAATATTAATTTTATAGAATTAGATGCACTGGCTTACACTACTGACCAGACACCTGTAACGGCTGAAAGCCTTGTAATTAATAATTCTACCGGCAAAATGAAGACAGGTGAAACACTACAGTTAGATGTATCCTTAAAAAAAGGAGACAGTCAAGTGTACACAAGTGGGCTTTCCTTTGCAAGCAGTGTTCCTGCTGTTGCCGAAATAAATGAAAAAGGCCTTATAACAGCCCTTTCCAACGGTAAAACCCAGATCACTGCATCCATAAATGGCTTGGATCAATCCTTCTGGCTGGAGGTCAGATCAACACAGGTGGGAGCGCTTAGAAGAGTTATCGATAGTGAACATCCTTTGTTTTATCACCATTTGTACCGCCAGTCCAATCCCGAAAATCTTGGACAAGGACCGGATTCTCTTCAGGGCGGACTTGACATTCAGACATTCTGGGACAGCCTGGATGCAGCCATGACGCCGGAAACCAAGCAGTATCAGGCAATTCTCATACATGCAGGCGGCAATATTAATGATGACGAAGACACCAGAAGATGGTATAAGATGGAAATGGATAAGACGACAGCCGATCAAATTCCCTTTTTCCTGATGATATCCAACTCTTACACCGACCATCCTTTTGACAATGATTGGCTGGCTGAAATGTATGAACAATATCCAAATATGCTTGGCGTGGTATACTCGGAAAACCATGCATCCGTATGGCAGAATCATGGCGGATACCGAAGTGAAGAAATTGCATCTAAACTGGAATTGTCTGCGGAATACGGCGGATACGTTATCTTTGCAGATACCAACAATTATGATGAATACATGGAAAGTACTTTAAAAAATACCGTCCTCATGGAAGCTGCTAAAAAATACAGAGACAACTTCATCATTATGCCAAAGTATACCAGCCAATGGAGCATGGCAGGATATAATTCCTATCAGAGCGTTGCCATGGGTACCTGGCTGAGCGGATATGCCGGAAACTGGGGATCCTTAATTGATTCCTGGCAATGGTGGGATCTCTACTACTATAACGATCCTTTCCGCGAAAACCGCGTAGAACGTCTGGGCGGTGGAGAAGAATGCCGTCACCCATTTTCATTCCCGGAATTAAATTATCCAATCCGTATGCTGACTGAAGCCAATTCGGGTGCTACTGTATTTTCATTTGAGCATCCCTTTTACAGTACAGCCATAGCAAGAAGTGAAAATGAACCGGCTTATACCACTCCTGCTTTTGATAACGCCATAGTACAGGCAATGGACTATATGATAGCAAACCACAGCCAGACACGTGAAGAAGTAATGAGCAGAACCAAAGTTGCATTTGATTCTGGAAAAGGTACGCTCAATAAAACAGCGGAAGCTGGCGTAAATCTGATAAAAGCTCTATACGGCGATGGAAATTTAAATCATAAAGGCGATAGATCAGATAAAAATGAAATGCTGATGATGCAGCTTACCGGAAGATATGGAATCATTCCATCTATTCCTGCCCTTGCAACGGATGAAGACAAAAAAATATTTACCGATAATGGGATACAGCTGCTGAACAAAGACTCCGTAATAGAAAAGTTCAAGAAAAATACGTTAGATGAAGTAAAAACCGGAAAAGATACCGCAACCCAAAAAGCTGTGCAGGAATATTTCAACCAGTTTTATGAGGAAAACGCAACTGGTAACGCTTATGTTCAAAACATTGACAACTACTGGTTTACTTACAATAACCGCTGGACCGGATATCCGGTGTCATCTCTTGTGCAGACTGCGGATCTGAAAAATACAGAATTTGGCAATGGCATTCATGTATCATTTGATCCTTATACCTACATTAATTTCTTAGAAACTAGCGAAAAAGTTACTGTCAATTTCAATAACTATTTCGTAGATAAAAGTGATATATGGGAAAACTACACACAACGCTGGGATGGAGACTATAACCTGCTCTTCCAGAATTATCTGATGGAAAACTATATTCCAGAAGATAAAACCCGTGATAATGAATTTAAAAAAGCTTCCATAACATTTAAAGGCCTCCAGTCTAAACCTGAGATTCAGAATCTGACAGGGCTTAAAAATCAGTATGATGCCCCTAAAGAAACCTGGAATGAAGAGACAGGAGAATATACTTTAGAAATAAACGCAAACGGGTATATGAATTTTGAGATTGTAAAAACAGCACCTGAAGAGCCGCTCAACACGGACCTCTTGCTCCAGGCTATAGACAATGCCCAGAAAATCGTGCGTGATAACTACACTGCTGCTTCTTTAAACAGCTTAGACAGTGCAACGGCAAATGCTTATAAAATCATCGTTTCACTGCCCGGAGACATCACCCAGGAAACGGTGGATCTTGCAGTGGCATCCATACAAAATGCCATGAAATCACTGGTAAAAAAATCTGCTGATCTGACTGTACTCATCACCGGCATTAATCTGGCTAAGAAAATTGACCGGACTAAATACCAGGCAGGTTCCTTATCCGTATTGGATAAAGCATTAGCTGAAGCTGAACGTATTGTGAAATTAAATCCTGATATTGATGAGCAGAATACCGTCAATAACACCTTGCAGGCTTTGGCATCAGCAGTAAACAACCTAAAGGAAAATATTGCACAGGCTGAGAAAAAAGCTGATGTATCGGCATTAACTGCTGTTATTAACAAAGCCGCAAAACTGGACAGAAATAAATACACTACAGAAACCTTAGCAGTTGTTGATAAATCTATAAAAGCAGCACAGGAATTATTGAACATTAGTCCCAAGTCAGAATTGCAGACTCTGGTTACGATCACTGCAGAATCCGCTGAAACAGCAATCCGTGGATTAAAGAGTGTCCCACAGATCCCGAAAAAGGGAACTAAAGTTACCATTGGAAATTTCGTATATAAAATTACGAGCGCTGCTTCCAAATCCAGAACTGCTGCTGTTGTGAAACCAAAAAAGAATACATTTACCAAATTAACAATTCCTTCTTCCATTAAAGTAAATTCATTTACTTTTAAAGTAAACGGAATTTCTGACAAGGCTTTTCAAAAAAATAGTAAGCTAACTACAATAACAATTGGTTCAAATATCACTTCTATTGGAAAGCAAAGTTTCAGTGGCTGTTCAAAGCTGAAAAAGATATTAGTAAAATCTTCATCGATAAAAACAGTGGGAAAAGATGCTTTAAAGAATATTCATAAAACAGCCACCATTCAGGTACCTGCTAAAAAATGGTCTTCCTATAAATCAAAATTTAAAAACAAAGGGCAGGCGGCAACGGTTACTTTTAAAAAATACAAATCATAAGCTGTATACTTTTCTAACTCCATATAATTAACGACAAGCGCCAGATCGTGTCTAAAAGACACTCTGGCGCTTCAGACTGTAGACAAAGTCAAATATTAAGTACAGGAATGAATACGGAGTTATAAACATTCATTTCTGTACTTTTGTCTGTCAGTGCAGTATAATTAAGACAATCGGAATTTACTCATCAGAATATTAAGTAGAAAGCTAAACACAAAAGGAAATAAAATTTTATAGCAAAAACAAAAAATCATGAGAATGTGTTTAAAAACTCTCATGATTTTCTTATTGCTTAAAAATATTTATATCCTATAAGTGGTAGCATTAAAAATAGCAGATATACTTCTGTAATCTGTATCTCTTGACAATGGTGCGATATCGCACTATAATGTATTTAGTACGATATCGAATCAATTTCAAGGAGGTAATCAATGAATTACAGAGAAACAATGTCACGCTTGAATAATGCAATGAGTAATATTGATTCGGCTTATGCTGTTATAGCTAAGAAACATGGATTGACTTTTAATGCCCTAATGATAATTTATATAATTGATGAATCTGATAATATTACACAAAAAAAGATTTGTGACATATTGCATCTTCCAAAGTCTACGGTTCATAGTATTTTATCTGAATTTATAAATCAAAAATATATATCGCTTGTTGCTGGGAATAACAAAAAAGAAAAATTTGTTACTATCACAGAAATTGGTATTCAACATTTTAAAACAGTTCTTAAAGAAACGCAACTGTTTGAAGATAAAATTCTTTCTATTCTTGGCGATGATACTTGCATATTTCTTGTTGAAACAGCCGAAAAACTGGGCTGTATTATCAAAAATGAAATTTTGGAAATAAGGGGAAATAAGGGGTGAATATATGGAAGTAAAAATAAAGCAATTAGAAAGAAAAGATTTTAGCAAGGTTATTGACTTTGCTATCAAGGGAATGCATTTTGAGAGATATGTTGATAATGAACTAGCACTTCGTTTATATGGCAGATATTTTTTGTATTTAGAGTTAGAGCGAGCCACACAGGTAATTGCAGCATACGTGGGTGACAAACTTGTGGGCGTCCTCATGGCAGATATTAAAAACAAAGTAAGGCAATGCTCATCTTTTTGGCGAAAGTTCTATATCAAAATATTTAAAACAATCATGGTAATTTTAGCTAGAGGCAAAGCTGATATTTACGATGAAACAAACAAAGCAATGCTTGATGAATACTTAAAGAGGGCTAATCCTGATGGAGAAATTTGCTTTCTGGCCGCTGACCCTACTATTCACGGGAAAGGTATTGGAACATTGTTATTAAAAGAACTTAACAAACGTGAAAAAGGAAAGTTAATTTATCTTTATACGGATAACAATTGCACCTATCAGTTTTATGAAAAAAAGGGGTTTAAGCGTTCAGAAGAAAAAGAAATTAAAATGGAATTGGGTGGAAAAAGCATATTATTAACATGTCTACTATATAGTAAACAATTATAATCATATTTATCTTTCTCACTCAATTAATAATTAAGTATCTAAAATAACAAAATTCATATTTAACTGTCCAATAACAACCACTCAGATATCATTATTTATCTGGGTGGTTGCATATTAATACAGATAATGTATAAAGAAAACTCAATAAAGTAGTTTGTCTACAGTCTGAAGCGCCAGATCGTGTCTAAAAGACACTCTGGCGCTTGTCATTTTTGTAAGAGGCAGCTCAGATTTCCTCCCTGGCAATTCTCACCCAGTCTGTCAGATTCTTTGGATTCTTGCCCAATGTATGATTATCTTTCATAATAATTTCCACTCGATTATCCCGGCATATACGCAGTGTCTCTCTAAGTTCACGCCGGACCTTTTCCTGATCCAGTTCAGATGATGCCAGATCAGTCGGCGATGGCTTCAGGGAATAGATATAGTCCTGCTTCAGTTTAGATGCCATTATTCTTTTATCTGCCCAGGGTGATACTGAGACTCTGCGAAGATTACTTACCTCTTTTACTATATCAAACCTCTGGTCCATTGGTTCGCAGCAGCCGTAGCACGTCAAACCAAAACGCTCCATGATTGGTTTCTGGTAGGGAAACACAAATTCTTTAAACATTTCCGTTGATACCCCAACTGTGATCTGACTCTCAGCCAGCCCCCACATATCTTTGGTTCGAACCCTGCCGGTATAATCAGATGCCGGAAGTTCCGTAGTATAGCCAATTCCCCCGGAACCTACATAGGAATTATCATTATTCATTGAAAAAAGATCATTTTCCTCAAGGAAATCAAGTTTTGCCATAACTCCATCCCGAAGCATTGCCATCATTTTGTGTATATTTTCTGGTTCATCATAAAAATCATACATCAGCTGTTCCATGCCTCTTAAGAAAGCTGCTTCATCCGTCAGGCCAAATGACCAAAACCATGCTGTATTTAGCTGTGTTTTCAAACTGCCCTCAAATAAATCGCAGGCAGTTTCAAACAACTCTTTTGTTGCATTGCGGTTCAAGAGAAACTCTTCCTTTTCCACCTGGGCAAGCTCACCATAGTCTTTCATAATCGCATCAATGTGATAGGATTTCCCCTGCTCCATTTTTATGCCTTTTGTAAATTTTGATTCTTTTCCCTTTAAACCCCAGGATTTTACTTTGTGAACATACGGAAGTGTAAATACTGGTTCCACGACATAGTCATCATTCATATATTCGCCCCAATAAATCTGTTTTCTGATATGTAACTCCCAGTATCTGGCTATACTGTTTTCACACTCTATCTCTGCATCTGGTATTATTTCATTCCAGCCATTTTCAGGATCACACAGAATCAGAGGGCGGGTACATTGCAGCATATTGTGCGCAGTCCACAGTTTACGCCTTTCTGACATAACCGGCTTAGCCGCTGACTCTGCCATTCTCTTAGCCAGTTCTCGTAAGATCTCCTGATCCTTTTTTGGAAAATTCAAATTGCTGTAATCAGCCATATTAAAATTCACTCTGATATTCATATGTTCCATAAACAATCACTCCATTTCAATTAAGTTCTTACTATAGATTGTACAATCTGATATAATGAGTATAGTTGAAAGAATCCTGCTTAACAATCGAAATAGTTGCTGTTCTATTATATCAAAATTGCTGTTTTTAGAGAGGTCCGATATGAATATTGAACGTAAGAGTTATGTGCTTGGAAATGAAGCCGGAGTATCTCCCGGATCCGAGTTTTTCATTGCATCAGAAGAATGCAAGGATACCGATATCTTCAATCATCTGGTTATGTGCGGCCAGTACCATTGTATAGACGGTTATGTGATAGACCGTCTGTTTTATGACTGCATTTTTATTGCTTATATTGATCAGGGTGCCATGGATATCGATTATGAAGGATCCCACTATACCGCTATAAAGGGGGATGTTGTTTTCATGGATTTAAAGACCCCCCACCGCTACGGCGCTGCAGGCAGCCTGGATTTTAGCTGGCTTCATATAAAAGGAACTATCTGCAATAATATTTATGAACACTATCGCAGTAAAAACGGTATTATCATCCATGACTATACCTGTAATGATATTAAAACTAATATTCGTTTTATACTTTCTTCCTTCAAAACAGGACAGATGCTGAGCAAAACAGATCTGTCCTCCGCAATCTATAAGACCCTGATTTCTTCACTTTCTGCCGAAAATAACAGCACTGCCTCAAAATCAACCAGAGTCTCCACGGTTGCTATTGAATATATGAAATATAATCTCAGCAGCAAAATCAACCTCATTGATATTGCTGACTCGGTTCACATGAGCAAATATCATTTTATACGGGTCTTTAAAAACAATACCGGATATTCACCATATGAGTACCTGCAAAAACTGCGCATGGATACTGCCAAACATCTGTTGCAAACAACAGATAAAACTATCGGAGAAATATCAAACGCTGTTGGCTACCAAAGTGAGATGGGATTCACTTCCGCTTTTAGTGAAAAAGTAGGAATCTCACCGGGAAGATATCGCAGCAGCCCGTTTTAGCCGGATTCAAGATATTTCGTTACTGTTGGAAAAAGGATATTTCCGGTTGTGATTAGAACCAGAAATATCCTTTTTTATTTATTTTACAATTTTGACTGTTTTCTTCTGTCCCTTATTTTTCAGGATTTTTGTCTCATATTTTTTCAGGCATGAAGAAGGCACTTTAATCTTTGCATTTTTGTGGATACCGGTGAATGCCTGGGATCCGGCTGATTTCAGCTTTTTACTTTTTATGGTAATACTCTTTAAACTGCTGTTCTTATAGAATGCTTTTTTACCGATCTTTGTCAGTTCTGTGCTTTCTATATGAACGGATTTTAGTTTTTTGCACTGATAAAATGCGTTGTCACCAATTGTTTTTACGTATTTTCCAACCGTTGCTTTTTTCGCTTTCGTACAGCCTTTAAATGCAGATTTTCCAATTGCAGTTATTTTAAAAGTTTTGCCTTTTATTTTAACTGTTTTGCCGACTTTAATGGAAGTGAGAGTCTTCTTCGTCACTCCGGTCAGGGTTACGGTCTTGTTCTTTAGGCTGGTCACTTTATAACGGTAGGTACCTGTTGTATAAGTCTTTCCTGTTATAATTGTATTTTCCTGTTTTTCCTTATATTGTCTTTCCAGTTCATTGTATCTGGACTGTGCCTGGGTTAGAAGGCTGTAATTTGTAACCAGTTTTTTCTGATCCGGGGACAGCTTTTGATACATAGCCTGTGCCTCGTCGATCTTATTTTTAGATGCCTGGCTATACGTAACCGTCCCAACCGCATTAATTTTAATCACAACTGCATCAGCAGCTTTAAGATTATTACAGGTTTGACGGGCCTGTTTTAATTTACTGTAGTTCGTTACCTTTGTCTTCTGGACTGCATTTAACGCTGCATACTCCTGCTCTGCCTTTATGATCGCCTGCTCACTTTGGATCGTAATTTTATCTCCGATTTTATTAATAAAATCCTCTACCGCTCTGACTGCAGGATCAACAGGGTCTGCAGGGTCAGTGGGATCTGTCGGCTCTTCCGGGTCTGTCGGCTCTTCCGGATCTGTTGGTTCTTCCGGATCTGTGGGAGCATTTACCTTCAAACTGTATGTGGCGCTTTGTGTACCATAGCTGTTAGATACTGTCAGCGTAAGCTCTGATTGCCCCGCCATTATTCCCTTTACGGTAGCCCTGGCGCTGCCTTCCCCATCTGTTATTTCCACACTTCTGCCTTCTGTAACAGACCATTGATAAGTATTGTCAGATACATCCGCAGGAGCGGTTACTATTCCAGTTAATGCAGCTGTATCACCGATATTGATGGTATCCTTATCAGCCTGGACTGATACCGCAAATCCATTTGCTTTTGTCCATATAAGCATTTTACTCGCATTATTCTGTCCGTAAATACCGTCATCGCCCCGGTTATTCCATGCATAAAAAGGAATTGCCTGTAGTTTTGCCGAAACTAATTTACCGCCTGCTTCGTAATATACATCTCCGGTGATTTCTACGACGCCCTTAAGCAGCTCTGGGTTATATTCTGCTGTAAATTTTGTGGATCTGGGAATCACATAGTTCAATGGATTCAGATTTTGGACTTCAGGATTTAAACTGGTATTCCCGGCTTTTTCTATGCTGTATACAATAGGCCCTCTTTCTATTGCCACTCTCCCGCTATTTGTTTTGACATTTGGATTCGCTTCTGTCAATCTTATTTCCATTGGCATATCCACTGTAATTACATCACCTGGCGTCCATTTCCGCTTAATGGCAACATATCCATTGACAGCTTTTGCTGAAATATTCTCTCCATTTACTGAGATATCCGTATTTTTGTTTTTCTGGTCCTGAATCCAGCCCGGAATCCTTATATTAACAGTGAATTCCTTTTCTGACTCCGGTGTAACGGTGATGGCTGTTTTTCCCTCCCATGGGTATTTTGTCTCCTGCTTTAATGCCACTTTTGTGCCGTCTACATTTACTTTTGCATCGCTTCCGATGTACATATTTACATAGACATCATTTTGATGGACAGAATACATATAACCGCTCAGGGAAGCAATTGTCCTCATTAGGTTCGGAGGACAGCAGGCGCATGCAAACCATTCTGAACGGGCATTTCCATTAGATACCTCAAGGCGTGAATCATAATAGAAGAGATTTCCTTCCAGATTCGTTCCTACCAGTATACCGTTATAAAGTGTCTTTTCCACTACATCCGCATATTTTGCATCCTGATGCACCAGATTCATTCGCTGGTTCCAGTTAGCCACTGCAATCGATGCACAAGTCTCACAATAGGAATCATCATTGGGAAGCTCATAATCTCCGCCGAAGTCTTCTCCATAAGATCTTACCCCAATACCGCCGGTTATATAGGTTTTTCTATTTTGTACGGAATCCCAAATAGTGTCCAGCGTATCCAGATAGGCCTCTTTGTCAGCATCTCCATCCGGCAGTAAAGTTGCTACATCTGTTGCTCCCGCATAGAGATATGTGGCACGAACTGCATGTCCCACTCCGTTTTTCTCCTGTGTAAAGGGCGTTTTATCCTGGGAATAGTCACCGCCTTTGTAATTGCTTTCCCTTAAGGATTGCTCTTCCCCTCTCCGGTCAATCAGCAGTTTGGCTGTATCTATATATTTCTGGCCTGCACCCTCACCTTCGTACTCTTCTGCAAGCTTCGCCAGTTTTATCAGGGCAAGTTCTATTTCCTCATGCCCCGGAACTTCGTTGCGCTGCCCGTCCGGTCCGAAAAGGCGTACAATATCATCTGCAAATCTCTTGCCCACTACATAAAGGCTGTAATCAGGATCTCCGATTCCTTCCCGGTACCGGGTATACGCTACGACTGATTCAAAAAAATGTCCTGCTATATACATCTCATGATTGCTAAAATCCCGGAAGCGATGAGTGCCGGGAGAACTTCCTCCTGGAAATGTAGTGCTCCTTAAAGTAAAGTGTGTATTAATATAACCGTCTGCATATTGAACCTGCTCAATCTTACTGATCCAGTCAGCTAATTTATCCTCTAATTTTGCTCTTTGTGCTGCAATTTCCGGATCCTTGTCATCCTCAATAACTGAGAGCGTATATGAAATTGCTTCGATGGATTTATAGATATCCGTATCCTGGAAAACAAATCCATGAAAAGGTTCATAGGATTCCCCGTTCAATTTATTAATTGCATTATCAAAATTTGGTTCTCCGCCTGCTTCCATGGCTATCCTGCTGATTCCTGCATTTAGAGAATTCAACGCATTCACTTTCTGCTTTGGCTGCCAGAACTCATCATTCAGTTTTACATTTTCAAAAGTTACCGCACTATTGGCATCCGGTGCTACAACGGGTTTCTTTACCGTGATCTGTGCTTTGGCATCCCATTGCCCACCTCCGTAATTGACTGTTCCATTTACGGTAAATGTCTTTCCTGCCTGATCCGCTGCATACAGCTTAGGGTCTACTGTCTCCCATTCAACGGGCATCAGTTTGGAATTGAATTCCTCGCCAAAGTCGAACGCCTCTGTACCGCCATTCTGTGTCTTATTGACACTTTTCAGAGACGGGGTGGGATCGTCGAAGCTGATTCCATTTACAACAACCATTTTGGGAAGAATCGGCTCCCTTCCGGCTGCCGTTGCCGTGATGTAATCATCAATACCCTGTATGGATTCCACCGATACCGGGAAAGATACTTCCCTCTGCGTAGTTCCATAGGTGCATTTTAATTTTAAGGCACCGGCTCCAGCCGCTTTTGCCGTTACCGTAATCTTACTGGCATCTGTATCATTGCCCGTTATTTCCAGAATTTCGCTGTACGCCTCGGGAACAGACCATTCATACGTAACATCAGGCAGTTCTGAGGGTATGCAAAATCCCTGGTACTCAGCAGTTTCGCCAAGGCCGATCCGCTCTTTTCCGGTAATTTTAGCAGCAAAAAGTTCGTCCTTAATTGGTTCGCCATACACCTCCCATTCACTGATTCCAACTCCATTGCTTCCCGTTCCGCTGCGGTCTATGTAGAGCCGCATCTGCGTTGTTCTGACCGGAGTTTTCAGCAGTACGCCGTTCCAATAACTGTTTGCACCATTTATTCCGCCATTATTTCCATCATATCGAACCCCCACAGATGATGTATTCACGTCATTTTCGTCCTGCATGTCCGTAATTTCCACCCAGTCTTCCAGTGTGTTATCATAGTAATAAGCTTTGCAGGATTTTGGAAACGTCACATTCCCACTTGCATTTTGCGTTGCATTATCTGCCCACCACATCACTCGCATACTGGATATTTCATAGGGTTCCTCCCAGGTCAGCGTAACCGGTGTGGGATATGAACCGCTGTTATTCCAAGTATTCCATGAGGTCTGCGCATTCCCCGTAGCCAATGCTCCGTTGTTCACATTTGAAGCTGGCGTATTTTCACGATCTGCTGATGCTTTTGCATTTGGTGCAATATTCACACCCTCACCAATCTTAGATATTACTTTTTCGCCAAATACCTCCCATTCACTTATACCGATACCATTGCGGTATGTGCCGTTGCGGTCCACCACCAGGCGTACTCCCTTTGTCTGAACCGTTTCTGCAAACGTTACACAATTCCAGTATTTATTTTTGCCGTTTAAACCATTTCCGTCGCTGGCATCATACACAACGCCCACCTCGGATACTAAATTTTGATTTTCATCTGTCATATTATCGATCAAAACCCAGTTGTCGCTGTTATCCAGATAATACACCTCACAGCTTTTAGGAAATGTAACGGCATCTGACCCTGCCTTATTGGCATTGTCCGCCCACCACATAACACGCATCCCGGATACCTCGTAAGTTTTGTCCCAGGTTAACGTCACCGGAGTGGGATAATTCAGCAGGCCATCGGACTTCCAGGTATTCCATGAAGTAAAAGGATCACTCGTCGCCAGACTGCCGTTATTCACATTTGCAGCCGATGTGTTTTCATGTTCGGCAGAAGCCACCGCTTTTAATGCAATGTTTTCTCCCAATTGCCCTTCCTCAGCATGTACGTTCATACACGGTAATGCCAAGGCAAGTAGTGTAAAGCTCATAATCGTTGTTAAAATCTGTCGTTTCACACCAATTCCTCCCTCTTTTTCGCAAATATTTATGCGTGTTTATTATCATTATTATAGCTATTGGAATTTTAAAAATATACGGGATTTTATACTGTGTTTGTGTGATATTTTATGAAATCACCGGGAAACTCCATCAAATTATTCTAGTATTACAGCGAACGTTTTGTAATGTTGTATTAAATGCATTATATTTGGGTTTTGCTGATTAATGACGCTTTGTAGATGATAGGTAGTGTACGGAAAGAGAAGGGGGCGGACCAGGA